>ORMF010470168.1_pt1 | contig 50069 bp, 49 predicted proteins | sample 1779871 | NCBI WGS metagenome assembly ORMF01 (sample SAMEA104232316, study PRJEB22302) | groundwater metagenome | biome: forest; feature: aquifer; material: groundwater | place: USA | collected 2011-08-07 | depth 5.4 m | reverse complement strand
GGGGCGCGGGGTCTTTTTGGGGAGTGCGTCCTTGTTTCTCTTCCAGCGCCGCGCCCGTCGGGGAGGGGGAGCGGCTTGAGCCGCTGCTGTGTACGGCGCTCCCGCTCCCTCGCGGTCGCGGCTCTGATTAAATCAGTTTCCGTACGTCCGCCACGCAGCCTTCGATGGCCGAGGCGGCGGCGGTCAGGGGGCTGGCGAGGAAGGTGCGTCCGCCTTTGCCCTGGCGTCCTTCAAAGTTGCGGTTGCTGGTCGAGACGCAATATTGGCCCGGCTGCAGCTCGTCGCCGTTCATGGCGATGCACATGCTGCATCCCGGCTCGCGCCACTCGCAACCGGCTTCGCGGAAAAGGGCCGGGAGACCTTCGTGCTCCGCCTGCTTCTTGATCTGCTGCGAACCGGGGACCACCAACACGCGCACGCGCGGATTGGTCTTCCGCCCTTTGAGGATTGCGGCCGCGGCGCGCAGGTCTTCCATCCGCGAGTTGGTGCAACTGCCGATAAACACTACGTCCACGGGATGCCCCAGGATCGGTGTTCCCGGCTCGAGGGCCATGTATTGGAGCGCCTGATTCAGCGCGCTGCGGCTCGATGCGTCGGCCACCGACTCGAGTGTCGGAATCCGGGACGTGATGGGGATGCCCATTCCGGGGTTGGTTCCGAAGGTAATCATCGGATCGAGCTTCGAGGCGTCCAGCGACACGGTGCGGTCGAAGCGCGCGCCGCCGTCGGTTGGGAGTTTCTTCCATTCCGCCAATGCCTTGTCCCAGGCCGCGCCCTTGGGAACATAGGGACGTCCGGCCATGTACTGGAACGTCGTATCGTCGGGCGAGACCATGCCGGCCTTCGAGCCTGCCTCGATCGACATGTTGCAGACGGTCATGCGCGCTTCCATCGAAAGCGACCGGATGCCGCTTCCGGTATACTCCAACACGGAACCCGCGCCGCCTCCAACGCCAATCTGTGCGATGAGCGCAAGGATGATGTCCTTGGCGCCGACGCCCGCCCGGAGCTGCCCATCGACGCGCACTTCGTAGGTCTCGGGCTTCCGCTGCAAGAGGCACTGCGTTGCAAGCACGTGCTCGACCTCGGTGGTGCCCACGCCGAAGGCGAGCGCGCCAAACGCTCCGTGAGTCGCCGTGTGGCTGTCGCCGCAGACAATCGTCAGGCCCGGCTGCGTCAGCCCCAGCTCCGGCCCAATCACGTGCACAATTCCCTGCTGCGCGCTGTCCAATCCAAACAGCGGGATGCCGAACTCGTGGCAGTTGATCTCCATTTGCCGGATCTGCTTCGCCGCCATCGGGTCGGCGATGGGCAGCGCGCGGTCCGTGGTAGGAACGCTATGGTCGATGGTCGCCACCGTCCGCGACGCCTGCCGCAGACGGATCCCCCGGTCGCGCAGCGCCTGAAACGCCTGCGGCGAGGTCACTTCATGCACCAGGTGCAGGTCGATATAAAGCACCACGGGGCAGTCCGGCTCTTCCACAACCACATGCCGGTTCCAGATTTTTTCCAACAAAGTTTGAGGTTTATCAGATGCCACAGATCATCCTATCGCTCGCTGCTTGATACCCGCCATTCGGACTTACACCACCGGTTTTATTTTAACCGGAATGCCGGAAATTTCCTATGCGTGGCCACGGCACGTTTTCCGTACCGGGGGTTTGTTCCGGAACGTGCCCACCAGCTGCCAGCCGAAAAGTGTAAACAAGCTGCGCTGGGGAAACCGTTAGACAGCCGAGAAAGTTCTTGGTATCTTGGGTTGAAAAGGAGAGAGGCGACATGCGCTGGCAAGATTACATAACCGTGGACCCGGCAGTCGCCCACGGGAAAGCGTGCATCCGCGGAACTCGCATCCCGGTGGCAATCGTACTGGCGAATCTGGCGCAAGGCACACCGCCCGAGGAGATTATCCGAAGCTACCCCAGCCTGAGCCTTCCCGCCATCCAGGCTGCTCTGGCATACGCCGCCGAGCTTGCCCAAGAGCGGGTCCTGCCACTCCCAGCCTAGCCCTAGTTTATGCGCGCCAAAATCGATGAGAATATGCCGACGGAAGCTGCAACACTGTTGAGGACTGCCGGCTGGGACTGTTCTACGGTTTATGACGAGGCACTTAGCGGCGCCGACGATGCTCGCATCAGCTCAGCTTGCCGGATCGAGGACCGCGTGTTGTTCACGTTGGATCAGGACTTCGCCGACATCCGGCAGTATCCACCAAGCGAATATCAGGGCATAGTGGTGCTCAGACCCCGCGAACCACATCGTGAAGCGATACTCCAGTTGCTAGGGCAGGCGGTCGGCGTACTGCAACGAGAATGGGTCTCGTATCGTCTGTGGATCGTCGAGCCGGGTCGGATTCGCGTTCGGGGCGGCAACGAGCCGGATCCCGCGTGAGTCGGCAAAATCAGCGTCTTACCTCCTAATCCGGGATTCCGTAGCCACCGCAGAGGTCAAGTCGATGGCCGCTCCCGCTTCCTATCCCAATGTTTCACTCGCAGTACGCGCCCAAGATGGAGTTCGTAATCACCTCGTCGCATGTTACGCACGAGCTTTTCGACCGTCACAATAGCTTCTGGAACCGGTGGGAGCATTCCGTTCAGCAATCGCAGCTTGAATCGCTTTCCCAAGAGCCCAGCCAAGCGTCGATTCCAGTAAGGCTTGATCTCCCGATACTCAATGTTCTTTCGACGGGGCTGCGACAAAATGGCGGCAAAGAACCTACGCTTAATGTTCATCGTGATTGTTTGAATGGAATCAGTCATTGAACTAAATCGCCCCCAACGCCTGCTCCAAATCCGCCAGAATATCCTCCACATCCTCAATCCCCACCGAGAGCCTCACCATCCCTTGCGTGATGCCGAGGCGCTGGCGCTCTTCTTCCGAAAGATAGGCATGGGTCATGGTGGCCGGGTGCGAGATCAGCGTCTCGACGCCGCCGAGGCTTTCGGCCAGCGAGCAGAGCCGGACGCGGTTCAGCAGGGCGCGGGCGTTTTCAAGCGAGCCAGTCTCGAACGCCATCATGCCGCCGAAACCCGACTGCTGGCGGCGGGCGAGCGCGTGCTGGGGATGCTCGGCGAGGCCGGGATAGAAAACCTTTTTCACCTTGGGATGCCGCGCGAGGCGGGCTGCGATCGCGAGGGCGTTCGATTCGTGCTGGCGCATGCGGATGGCGAGCGTCTTGACGCCGCGGAGGACCAGCCAGGAATCGAATGGGCTCAGGATGGCTCCGGCGGCGTTCTGGATGAACTTCAGCCGATCGGCGTCCGCGTCGTGCGCGAGAACCGCCACGCCGCCCACTCCATCGCTGTGGCCGTTGAGATACTTGGTGGTCGAGTGCACCACGATGTCGGCGCCGAGCGACAACGGCTTCTGGAAATACGGCGACAAAAACGTGTTATCGACCACGAGCGAGATTCCGCGCGGCCGCGTGACGGCGGAGATCGCCGCGAGATCGGAGATATTCATGAGCGGGTTCGTGGGCGTCTCGACGTAGACCATTTTGGTATTGGGACGCAGCGCGGCAGCGACCAAGGCCACCTGCGTGGTGTCCACGTAGCTGAACTCCAGACCAAAATTCTTCCAGATGGCATTGAACAGGCGCGGCGTTCCGCCATAGGCCTCCTGCGAGCAGACCACGTGGTCCCCCGACTTGAGCAGCGTCATCACGGCGTTGATGGCAGCCATCCCGGAGGCAAAGGCCAAGCCGCGCCGGCCGCCTTCGAGCGCGGCTAGGTTCCGCTCCAGCGCCGCGCGCGTGGGGTTGCCGGTGCGCGAGTACTCATATCCCTTGTCTTTGCCCAGCTCCTCCTGGACGTAGGTGGAAGTCTGAAAGATGGGGACCACGACCGCTCCGGTCGAGGGGTCTGGCTCCTGTCCTTGATGGATGGCGTCGGTTGCAAATCCCATTCGGTTTGCGGCTCCCTTCCGCGTGTGAAGATTCTTTTACCACAGAGGACACGGAGAACACAGAGAAAAGTATAGTGTTTATTGAGCAACAATTTCTCCGTGACCTCTGCGGACTCTGTGGTGAGTTCGGTTGCCTTCGGCCTGTGGTAGAATAGTGCAGGTTCCAGGTTATATGTTCCCAGGTTTTGTGTTTTATGAGAAATCCAAGGTGGCGTAATCCAGGCTCGCGCAATTTGATCTGGCTGGCGGCTTTCGCGCTGCTGCTCTCGGGCAGGCTCGTTCCGGCAGCCCCGGACGACAACTCGCGCCTGACCCTTCAGGTCATGACCGAGGCGAGCAAGAAGCCGGTGGCCAGCGCCCATGTAGTGGTGCATTTCGTCAGCGGGAAAAAATTTTTCATCAAAGACAAGCGCACCAGTTGGGAAGCTCAAACCAACCGCCGCGGCGAAGTCGTTCTGGACGATCTGCCGCAGGGTCACGTCAAAATTCAGGTCATCGCCAAAGGCTATCGGACGTTTGGCGAGGAGTTCGACTTGACCAAGACGGAAGAAAATTTGACCATCCTGCTAAAGCCTCCCTCGAAACAGGTCTCGGCTTACTAGGCCTCCGGAAACCTATCGCACCAGGATTGCACCTGTGCAAAGTTTCCTGGGACTACGAATCTCCGGCCAAATGAATTCTATAGACGGATGCCATCTCAAATTCGGCCCACGAAATCCGTGCAACTCTTTTAATTCCTATTAGATAACATCGCCGCACTGGAATGCTGAAGGTTTGTGCACTTGGTGGTAAGCATTGCCAGGAATTAGAATTAGTCCGCTTGCGCAGCCAGTTTCCACACGGTTTTCCACATTGGCTTTGGAAATCTCTCCACATGACTCAAGAGATTGAGCTGTGCCCCAAAAGTCGCCGGACGACCCGGGTGCAATTAGAAGTGAGAGTCGGCTACCTCAAATGAAAAGCAGATCCCTCGTCGAAGACTCCTCGGGATGACATCGTCCTTATAATACTTCAGAACGATGTCATCCTGACGACCTACGGGAGGAAGGATCTGCTTTTTCTGTCGGGGATGACTCCCACTTCCAATCGAGGCCCACGGACGACCGGGCGTTTGCAACCGGCAGCCGTTTACTTCCTAGGAACTGGGGTCGCTCCCGGGATCACCGGATTCGCTGGTGCGTTCTCAACGAAATAGCGCTGATTGTATTCTGTCTTGTATTGCTCTTGCACCTTCGACAAGACCTCGCCCACTTTTTGCTGCCGCAAGCCGTTCTCGATTATCATTTTGGTTTCCTCGAGCGGCTGCGTGCGTTTGTCGTCCACCTGAAAGATGAAATAACCAAAGCGGTCCTTGACCGGCACGCTGACCTGATCTTTTTCGAGCGCGAAGATCACATTGTCAATCTGAGGAGTGAACTGGTTGCGGCGGACAAAGCCAAAGTCTCCTCCGTTGGAGGCCGTGGCGTGGTCGGATTCCTTCTTTGCCAGCGTCGCCATGCTTTCGCCGCCCTGAATCCGCAGCCGCAGGGCATTTGCCTTCGTCCTGGCCTCGGTCTCGGTGAGCTTGGGCTTGGCCCCTTTGGCCGCCGGCGGCGGCGAGCTTCCCGGTTTGGCCGCCGGGCTATCCTTCGCAGTCGCAGCCGGGTCCTCAAACGGAATATAAATGCCTCGCAGTTTCACCTGCTGAAAATCGGCGAGGTGGGCCGTGTAGTAATAGTTAACTTCGTCGGCGCTGACCTCGCCCGAATTGGTCGCAATCTCGTTCACTGTAAACTGGGCCAGCAACATGAGCCGCTGGAATTTCACCATCTGCTGGAAGGTTTCGTTCTGGTCGACTTTGCGCTTCTCTCCCTCCTTGGAAAGACTCAACAGATTGGCGTAGCGCTCGGCAAAACCCTTTTTCCCCATCGCTGCCAAGGCGCCGGCGGCATCCGGAGGCAGCGTTTTGATCAATTTCTCGAACTCCGCCGCCGTAATTTTCTCGTCGCCCACCGTCAGCACAACGTCATTGGGACCGACCGGGGCTTGCGCCGCCGTGCCGGGGCTCGCTGTCTCGGGCTGCTGCGCCCAAGCAGGGCAATTCACGAGCGCCGTGAGACCCAGGATGGCCAGAAACATTGCCGCGATCCGCTGATATAGGACTTTCATATGAGACCCGCCGGTGCTTCGCATAGGCGCTTCCTCCCATTAACACAGTTACCTTCTTGACTGGATAAGTATGGCACGTTCCCCGGCGCAGTGGGAAGTGATATTGCGAGCGATTGCGCCGATCTCCGCGCAATCACAATGAATTGGAAACGTCTTTCCGAGCCGCGACCTCCGTCCGAGCCGCGACCGAAAGGAAGCGGTTCTTCCGCTCCAGTCTCCGATCACATAATTCTATTTCCAACCGGCCCTGGAATTGCGAGAATAGTATCCCATGACAACGAGCGAGGCCATAGGACGTGAGGCGCGCGACCGGATCCGCTTTTCCGAGAAGCGGAAGGTGGCGCTCCATTCGATGCTCGCCGCCATATTCCTCTGCGTGCTGAAGCTCTTGGCCGGCCTGCTGACGGGAAGCCTGGGGATACTTTCCGAGGCCGCCCATTCGGGTCTCGATCTGGTGGCGGCGCTGCTCACCTATCTTTCCGTCCATGTCTCCGACAAGCCCGCCGACGCCGATCATCAGTACGGGCACCAGAAAGTCGAAAACTTTTCCGCTTTCCTCCAGACCGGATTGCTGCTCTTAACCTGTCTATGGATAGTCTATGAAGCCATCCACCGGCTGTTTTTCAAACCCGTTGCCGTCGAGGTGAACTCGTGGTCTTTCGCCGTGATGGCGATTGCCATCGTGGTCGATTTCTTTCGCTCCCGCGAGCTGCACGAGACCGCCCAAAAATATCGCAGCCAAGCGCTGGAAGCCGACGCTCTGCACTTCCGCACCGACATCTGGTCGAGTTCCGTTGTGATCGTGGGCCTGGGTGCGGTCTGGCTCGGAGACCGTCTTGGCATACCGAAGCTTGACACGGCCGATCCCTTGGCCGCGCTGATGGTCGCGGGCTTTGTGGTCTGGATCAGCGTCAACCTGGGACGGCGGACCATCGACGCCCTGCTCGACGCCGCGCCGCTAGGACTCCAGGAGAGCATCATGGAAGCGGTGGGGGGCGTTCCCGGCGTGGTCTCCTGCCAGCGCGCGCGAATCCGCCACGCCGGCAGCAAGTTCTTCGTGGACGCCAACATCACCGTCGAGCGCACTACGCCCTTCGATCACATCCCGGCAATTCTCGACGCGGTGCGCGCGCGGATCGGCGAAATCCTTCCCGACGCCGATATCGTAATCCACAGCGAGCCGGAGGCTCCCCACGTCGATAATTTATTCGAGAAAATCAAGTGGGTCGCCAGCCGCAGCAAACTCGGCGTCCACGACTTGGTGGTTCACGAAGTCGACAGGCAACTGACGCTCGATCTCCACCTGGAAGTCGATGACAGTCTCACCTTAGACCAGGCCCACGACCGTGTGAATTTTCTAGAGGCCCAGATATACGACGAGATTCCCGAGATCGACGTCATCAATACCCACATCGAAGGCGAAGGCGCTCACATCCAAATGGACGAAATGGCGGTGGGACTTCGCGAGAGAATGGTGAAGGAACTTCAAGAGGCCGCGACGCAGGTTCCCGACGTCATCGACTGCCACGACATCGCCATCCGCGAGGTCGAGCACAAAATCTACGTCTCCTGCCACTGCCTCATGGACGGCTCGCTCCCCATCACTCTGGTCCACGACAGAACCGTCGAGCTGGAAGCCCTCTTCCGCAAAATCTTTCCCGTCATCTACAAAGTCACCATCCACACCGAGCCGGAGTCGGAACGCGGAGTGCCGGCAACGGCGCGGCCGCGGAGGCCGGAAGCGCAAGAGTAATCTGTCTGATCACTTCTAATCGTTTCCGCCATTTGTGCCGACGATTTCCTTTAGAATAACAGCGGGATCTTCGTTCTGATTTATCGCTCGGTCTAGTTTCTCGACCCACCAACGGAAACGCTCCACTTCACTCTCATGAGCGCTTAGGAAGCCCATGCACGCTAGAACCGCATTAAGAGCGACCTGCTCGTCGGAAAGGCTGCTGCTCTCTTTAGGAAATTCTTCGAAATATTTGTGTCGGAGGGCATCCAGCTTGGGCTGGAGCTTCGGACGATCCAGAGAATGGGACATTTCGTTTCTCAGGGAATTAAGAATCGAAATTAGCCCCCACATGGAGTTTCCATGGTCACTCGTCGAGGTGGCTCGAGCCAGTTGCAACTTTTGGTGAAAAGTTAGGCGGGCTTCGTCGATGAATTCTCGGTGAAAGACGAAAGATTCTACAATCCGCGTCACCATTTCCTCAACGAGGAGATGGCCCTTCAAAATGTAGTTTCCCAGTTCATCCAAATCGCTCATTTTCTTGGCGAACCGCTCTAAGTTCTTATCAACAGGCACCTCGGCCATGACCAGCACCCCCCATTCCGCTCAAATATAATGCCTATGTTTTTTCTTGTTTACGTTAAAAAACCGCCCGGTTTCACTCCCCTTCGAATTTTGTTACTATACCGATTATGAAAACCTACCATCTTCCCATCGTGATCGAGCGGGACGAGGACGGCTATTATGTGTCCTGCCCGGAGTTGCAGGGTTGCTACAGCCAAGGGGAATCCTACGAGGAGGCGATGGAGAACATCAAGGATGCCATCAAACTCCACCTGGAGGACCGCCGCGATCAAAAGGAAGATTTGCCCCGCGATAAATCTGTGAGTATTTCCATCGTGGAAGTTGGGCTGTAGAGGCGATGGGCGACGAACTCCCCCGAGTCACCGCCAAGGAGATCATCTCCGTTATTGAGAGGATTGGATTCTCTCTGACGCGCCAAAGCGGCAGCCACAAGATTTACAAGAACACTGCAGGAAATCGCGTCACGGTTCCATTCCATGGCGCAAAAATATTGCACCCCAAGGTACTCAAATCGATTCTTAAAGATGCGGAATTAACGCCGGAGCGCCTGCGGCAACTGCTTTGAGGTCAGGAACAATAGCCACGGCGAGGGCGTACCAATGGTCAGCCCTCGCCGCGGCTTTCGCTCATTTACCTTTCGCCTTCGGCTGAATCGGTCCGGGGGCGGGACGGTCGACTTTCTCCACCACCTTCTGATTTTCCTTCTTCCAATCTTTGATTCCGCAGAACGGTCCAGCGTTGTAACCGGCTTTGAGGAATTTGTCTGCGGCGCGCTCCGCGCGCCCTCCTCCCTCTCAGTAGAAAAGAAGCTGGATATCTTTCGGGATATCTTTCATCCGGCTGTCGAGCTCGGCTACGGGGATGTGGATGGCGCCGGGAATCGCGCCGTTCTGTTTCAATTCCCAGTCTTCGCGGACGTCGATCAAAAGGTATTTGTCGCCGCTATCCAGTTTCTTCTTCAGATCGGATATGGCAATCCGCTCCGGCTTTTTCTCCGTCTTTTCCTGGGCCGCCGCCGACCGGCTCAAGATGCAGATCGTTCCTACCACAATACAAGCAAGCGCGAGCCTTCCAAATCTTCCTCTCATCTGTGCCTCCTGAGCGCGAAAATCGTTTTGCGTCTTTGGTCCCGCCGTTCGAAACCACATTCTAATGCACCCGCCGTACAATAGCCAGCGTCAATTCAGGCGAGCGACGGCTCCCGCTCACGAACCAAACAGCGCGCGCTCCAGCACCTCTGCCGGATGCAGCGGCTGGCGGCCGGTGGTGTGGAGAATCTGCTGGCGGCAGGAAACACCCCCCGCAATCACGAGGCTATCTTCCGGCAGCGCCCGCACGGCAGGCGCGAGCCTTCGTTCCGCAATCGCGATGGAAACGTCGTAATGTTCCTTCTCAAATCCAAACGATCCGGCCATGCCGCAGCAGCCCGAGTCCACTTCCTCCACCTGCAACCCAGGAATGCTGCGAAGCAGACGCAACGATGGCTCACTCCCGACCAGTGCCTTCAAATGACAATGCCCGTGGAAGAGCGCACGTCGCGCTTGCGGCTTCCAGGAATGCCCGGTGTTCGGGTGTTTTTTATCCGGCGTCAGAAACTCTTCCAGTAAGAAAGAATTCTGTGCCACGCGCTTTGCCTCCGCTCCCGGAAGCAAGTCGGGATACTCGTCGCGGAAGGTCAGCAAACAACTTGGCTCCAGACCCACGATGGGGATTCGCCGGTCCGTCACTTCGCCGAGCATCGCTACGTTGGTGCGCGCGTTTTCGACGGCGCGGTCGAGCAGCCCTTTCGAGATCATCGGCCGCCCGCAGCATTTTCCCGTAATCGGCAATACGCGGTAGCCCAGCCCCTCCAGCACCCGTGTTGCCGCGATCCCCACCGACGGGTAATGGAACTCCGTGAACGTGTCGATAAAGAGACCAACCGGGTTCGCCTGTTCCCTGTTCCCTATTCCCTGTTCCCTTCTTGCGTCGAACCATTGTGAAAATTTCTGCCGGGCCAGCTCCGGCAGCGGACGACGCCGGTCGATTCCAACCAGCGCCTCCATCCCCCGGCGCATCAGGCCGTTTCGCAAGCTCCAATTGTAAAGAGAAGTGAAGCGCGAAGCTCTCTCGTTCAACCGCGCCACTTCGCCGAAGAGTTTCGCGCGGCGCGGGACACCGTTCCGCTCGTAATAGTGCCCCAAAAACTCGTACTTGATCTTGGCCATATCGACGTTCGCGGGACACTCGCCCTTGCAGCCCTTGCATTCCAGGCACAGGTCGAGCGCCTGAAACATCCGCTCCGAGGTCAGTTCTTCCGCGGGAAGGCGCCCCGAGATGACGGATTGCAGCAGCACCGCGCGCCCGCGCGTCGAGTGCTCCTCCTCCCCGGTCGCCATATACGAAGGACACATCGTCCCCTCGGTTCGTTTGCGGCAGGCCCCCACGCCGCTGCACATCTCAATGGCGCGCACGAACCCGCCCTGCCGGCTGAAGTCGAAGCGGGTCTGGTTCAGGTTGATTAAGGACCGCTCCCTCTCGGTCGCCCCGGCGTCCGTAGCCCCGGACTTTGGGGCGCAGGACGCGGCTCGGTTTTCATTGGGCTTCAGGCGCAGGTTCGCCGCCATGCTTTCGTCGAGAGTCGCGGCGTCCACGATCTTGCCGGGGTTCATCAGACCGTCGGGATCGAAGGCCCGTTTCAGCTCGCGGAAAGTATTGTAAAGCTGCGGGCCAAACATTTTTTCGTTGAACGGGCTGCGGACCAGGCCGTCGCCGTGCTCGCCGCTCAGCGCGCCGCCGAATTCCAGCACCAGATCGCTGATCTCCTCCGCGATCGCTCGCAGCTTCTCTCGTTCGGCGGACTGCTTCAAGTCGATCAACGGCCGTATGTGCAGGCACCCTACGCTTGCGTGGGCATAAAAGCACGCCGTGGTCCCGTGCTTCTTCACGATCTGCTGGAAGCGCGCGATATAGGCGGGGAGCTTTTCGGGCGAGACCGCCGTGTCCTCGACGAAGGTCGCCGGCTTCCGGTCACCCACCATGCCCAGCAGAAGCCCCTGTCCCGCATTGCGCACCTTCCAAATGTTCGCCTGCGCCGCCGAATCCACGGCCCGGAGGTATGCGTAGCCAAGCCCCTTGCGGCGCAGCTTCGCCTCGACACCATCGAGCCGAGCGGCAAGCTGCGCGGAGTCTTCTCCGGAGTATTCCACCAGGAGCAGCGCCGCCGGATCGCCTTCCACAAACGTCATTCGCCGTCGGTATTCCTGCGTCCCGCGCGTCATTTCGAGCACGATTTTGTCGATCAGCTCCACGGCGGAAGGTCCGGTTTCCAGGATTACCTGTGTCGCTTCCAGCGCTTCCATCAGATCGTTGAAATGCGCCACCATCAGGACGGTGGCCTTGGGGCGCGGCACCAGGTCGATCACCGCTTCGGCAACCACGGCGAGCGTCCCCTCCGAGCCGGTTATCACGCGGCCCAGGTTGATATGCTCCCGATCCAGCAGGGCGTCCAGATTGTAGCCGCCGACGCGCCGCAAGATTTTCGGAAAGCGCCGCCCGATCTCCTCCCGGTTCTCGTCGGCCAGCCGCAAAGCTTCCCGGTAGATCGCGCCTTCGCGGTTCTGGCCTTGGAGCTTTGCGTCCAGCTCCAGCGGCGAGAGCGGTCCCGCATCTATCGCTTCACCGCCGCATAGCAGCAGACGGCAGCGGTGAACATAGTCGATGGTCTTGCCGTAGACGATGGAACGCGAGCCGGAGGAGTTGTTGCCGATCATTCCGCCGATGTTGCACCGCGAGGCGGTGGCCGGGTCGGGCGGAAAAAAAAGCCCGTGCGGCCGGAGCGAGCGGTTCAACTCGTCCAGCACGACGCCGGGCTCAACGCGGACGCGCCTTTCGTCTACGTTCACATCCAGGACGCGGTTCATGTACTTCGAGAAATCCAAAACCACGGCGCGTCCGATGGCCTGTCCGGCGAGACTCGTGCCTCCGCCGCGAGGCAGGATCGGAACGCGGTGCCGGGCGGCTATCTCCATCGCCGCAATCGCGTCGTCTCGGTCGCGCGGGATCACCACGCCGATGGGCTCGATCTGAAAAATGCTGGCGTCGGTGGAATAAAGAATGCGTGAGTAGGCGTCGAAGCGCACTTCGCCCCGGAGTGCTTTTTTCAGTTCGAATTCGAGTTCGTCGTGGCCGGACATGCGATCGCCGTGGAGCCGCGCCCGAAGGCGCGGACTCCATAATCCCCGCTCAACATACTACACTACCCACTACACTACCCAATGATATTGACGCAGTGTGATAAAATCCGTGGAAAGTTCGGTAGTTCCGTTGGAGTCTGTGATCGGATGCGCCGTCGCGTGATATCCGGGTTCGAGTCCAATGTGCGAGGGACGGAATGGTGGCGACCGAGAACGCAATAAAACTTCGGCAGGCTGAGCGGCACGCAATCCTTGCGACATGGGTGCTGTTCCTGGCGACGACAGGCTCCTCCCTGTTGCTGAGGGCACAGACGGAACAGCCCGATTCCGGCGCCTCGCTGACGATTGATCGCGAGGCGCCCGCCTGGAGCACGCGGGGATGGATCAACGCGGAGTCGCTCGACATCAAACAATTCCGCGGCAAGGTGGTACTGCTGCGCTTCCTCAACGATGAAACCACCGGCGGGCCGACTCTGAACGACGTGTATCGCACCTACCGGGTGCAGGGGTTGGCCGTGGTGGGAATGTTCGCGCCGTCGCCCATGCCGTCGGACATTCCCCAGGAACATGTCCGCGACTTCGCCCGTGCGAAGGGCTTCGAGTTCCCCATCGGCGTGGATTCCCGCTGGGAGACCATGAACCGCTACTGGCTCGATCGCGCCGACGCGGAACAGGGCGCCGCAACCTTTCTGATCGATCGCAAAGGCATCGTCCGGTATATCCAGCACGACGGGCAGTACGAAAAAAACTCAGCCAACCGCACGTTGCGGAGGGAGTATGAAAAACTCCAGAAAGCGATTGAAACCATTTTGAAGTCAGACGACGCAAAGGCCGGCGGCGGGAAATAGCCCCAGCGGGGCCGCTTCACCGCGCGCATCCGGTCACGGGAGAGGTCATGAATTTAGGCGAATCGATCCGGCACATCCGTCAGGCCAAGGGACTTTCTCAGGGCGAGATGCAGAAGCGCACCGGCATTCTCCGCTCTTATCTCTCCCGCGTGGAGAACGGGCATACCGTTCCCTCCTTTGCCACGCTCCAGCGCCTGGCCTCCGCCATGAACGTGGCGCTGGCGGATTTCTTTCCCCACAGCGATGCGGCCACTTCTCCCGATGGAAGCGCGTCTTCCGAGTACCTCCAGGAGCTGAAAAACTATATTCCGCAGCTTTCCGCCAAGCAGCGCGTGGAATTGCTCGATATGGTCAAGGATATGGCGAAGGCCTCGAAGCACTGAGGCCCATCAGAGCCGCGACCGTGAGGGAGCGGTGGCACCAACTTTGAAATTTTCGTCAAAGCTCAGCCGAGCACCCACGTGTAAACCGCTTGCTCACGCGCGCGGCTCCGATAAAACCGCCGGCTCGATTTACCCGTTGCTGGCGACGGCTTCAAACGCCTCGCGCGCAGCCTCCAGTGTGGCTTCGATGTCCGGTTCCGTGTGGGCGGCGGAAAGAAATGCTGCTTCGAACTGCGACGGAGGCAGCAGAATACCGCGATCGAGCATTGCGCGGAAGAAACAGGCGAACTGGTTCCGGTCGGCGGCGGAAGCCGAATCGAAATCGGTCACCGGGCGCGACGTGAAAAACACGGTAAACATGGAGCCAACCCGGTTGATGATAACTTTGACTCCGGCCTTGCCCGCCAGCTCTCGCAACCCCGTCGTGAGGCGCTCCGCGAGGCTCTCTAGCTCCGTATAGATCGCCGGGCGGCGGCGCAGCTCTTCGAGCGCGGCGATGCCGGCCGCGACCGCCAGCGGATTGCCGGCGAGCGTCCCGGCCTGATAGACGGGGCCTTCCGGCGCGATCGAATTCATAATCTCCGCGCGTCCGCCGTACGCACCAACCGGCAGCCCTCCGCCGATGATTTTTCCCAGAGTCGTCAGATCGGGCCGCACTCCCGAGCTTCCCTGCACTCCGCCGAAGCCCAGCCGGAATCCCGTCATCACTTCATCGAAGATCAGCAACGCCCCGTCGCTCGCCGTTGCAGCGCGAAGCGCCTGCAAAAATCCCTCGGCCGGCGGAACGCAGCCCATGTTTCCCACCACCGGCTCCACGATCACGGCAGCGATCTTGCCCGCGTGCGCGGCGAAGACCTCGCGCAGCGCCGTCTCGTTATTGAACGGAACCGCCAGCGTCAGCCGCGTGAATTCTTCCGGGACTCCCGCCGATTCCGGAAGCGCGAAAGTAGCGACTCCCGAGCCCGCCTTCACCAGCAACGAGTCCACGTGTCCGTGGTAGCATCCGATAAACTTGACGATCAGATTCCTGCCCGTAAATCCGCGAGCCAGGCGGATGGCGCTCATGGTGGCTTCGGTGCCGGAATTCACCAGCCGGACTTTTTCAATGGATGGCATCGCCTCCGTGATGAGCTGCGCCAGGTATATTTCCGCTTCGGTGGAAAGTCCGAAACCGGTGCCGCGCTCGAGCGCTTCACGGATCGCCATCTCGACGCCGGCGTGCGAGTGACCCAGGATCAGCGGTCCCCACCCACCGATGTAGTCGATGTAATGGTTGCCGTCGGCGTCGGTCACCTTCGATCCCTGGCCTCGGACCGCGAACACGGGCGTCGTGCCCACGGCTCCAAACGCGCGCACCGGCGAATTGACTCCGCCGGGGATCAGGCGTTTGGCGCGTTCAAACAGGTCGGCGGAACGGGTTCGCTTGGGTCCTGGTTTCATGGTTCCAAAACTTTTTTGTCGAACGGAGAAGTCTCCACGGATTTTTTATTGTAACACGCAGCGGCAATCCTTCCGGCCTCGCTCACTGGCTTGGGTGCAATTGGAAAAGGGACACCGATGGACTCCATTTTTCAGCTCTGGAGGGGCGACAGAAAAGCCCGAGGAAATCTTTCGCCCCTATGGGGCTTGGTCCATCGAGGGGCTCTGGTCCCACGGCTCACGCCGTGGGCTATTATCTGCCGCCCCATCCGGGGCTGAAATGTTTTGGCTCCGATGACTGCCACTTTGAATTGCAGGCGCCAGCCTCGCCCACTGGCTTCCCTCACTGGCGCCGCTCACAAAGTGGGGCGCTTCGGATACAATGAAAATGAGAGGACCGGAGCATCTTGCCAGGATTGACTCGATCGGGAAGCGAAAACGCTTCTGGCGCGGCCGGAAATTTATGACCGCCGTGCACGCCACCAGAGAACTTTTGCTATCGCTCGCCGAATCGCGCGAGTTCCAGGGAGTGGTGCGCTCGCTTGGCTCCCACCATCCCGAAACCGGAGCCTCTTCCAAAACTGTCAACGCCTCCGGCCTGACGTTTACCGCCAAGACGCTTTACGCCGCGCTGCTGCGCGATACGCTCCGCAAGCCGCTTCTTTACGTGACGCGCTCCAACCGCGAAGCCGAGGAAGCATGCGACTTGCTCGAAACCTGGACGAAATTTCTGGGCCAACCCAGACCCGTTTTGATCCCCGCGCACGACATTCGCCCTTACCAGGGACTCTCGCCGCACGCCGACATCAGCGAAAAGAGGGCGCTCGGGCTGGGCAAGCTGGCCTCCGGTGACGCCTCGCTCGTTGTCGTTCCTGCCGTAGCCGTCGCCGGTCTGTTGGAACCTCCCGACTTCTACCGGGGACTGGCGCGCGTCATTCGCCGGGACGATGAAATTTCGCTGGAGGAACTGCTCGCTCATCTCACCAGCGTTGGATACGGGCCTCACGATCCCGTCGAGATGATTGGACAGTTCTCGCTCCGGGGCGGCATCCTGGATTTGTTTTCGCCCGAATCGCCCCGGCCCGTGCGAGTGGAACTCTTCGGCGATACCGTCAGCTCCATCCGCGAGTTCGACGCCGGAACGCAGCGCTCCGTGGGACCGGTGGAGCGCGCCGCCGTTTTGCCCTTGACCGAATTCCCGCTCCGCGAGGAACTGCTCCGCGAAATTTCCGCGCTCGCCGCGGAATCCCAATCGGACATCTATATTCCGGGCGAGCCATTTCCCGGATGGGAGTTTTTGGTCCCGCTACTCCGCCCCTGGAAGCACACGATTCTGGATCTGTGTCCGGAGGGAATTTTGTTTCTGGACGAGCCGCAGGAGTTGAGGCAAGAGGTCGAGCGGCTCTGGATGCTGCTCGAACCCGAGTATGAGGAGGCGCGGAAACAAGCGCTCGCCGCCGTCTCGCCCGACAAGCTTTATCTTCCCTGGGACGGCCTTGCGCGCCGCTTTTCCTCGCATCCGGCGGTCAACGCGCGGGACCTCGATCTATCGCCCGTTGGGAAACAGGGAACAGCGAAAAAGGAACAGCCGGATTCCGTTCATTTTCATCTCGCCACGCGTCCGGCCCCTCGTTTTCACGGGAATCTCGATCTATCGCTCGCGGAGTTGAAACGGCTGATCGAGGACGATTACCGGGTCCTGGTTCTGACGGGCGGGCAAGGCGAAACAGAACGGCTAGCCGAATTATTCGCCGAGCACCGGGTTCCGTTTCACTTGGCTGAACGCCACGTCGAAGGCGGTATGCCGAGGGAAACATCAGCCGGCGCCTCCGACGTTCCCGCTTGCTGGATCGCCAAGGGTGCGGCGCCCGCTGGGGTGCTGTTTCCGGCGAGCAAATTCGCCATCGTCGGCAATCAGGACCTCTTCGACACATCGCCCGCTGCTTCCCGCCCGGCGGCATCGCGGTCGAAGGTCTCCACGTTTCTCTCCGATTTTCGCGACCTCGACACCGGCGATTTCGTGGTGCATGTGGAGCATGGCATCGGATGCTATCGCGGCTTGAAGGAGCTTTCGCACGACGGCGTGACCAGCGAGTTTATGGAACTCGAGTATCAGGACGCGGCCCGTCTCTACGTGCCGCTGGCCCGCCTGGACGTGGTGCAGAAATACCGGTCGCTTGAGGGCGCGCGGCCCGCGCTCGACAAATTGGGAGGCGGCTCCTGGGCGCGCACCAAGGCCCGTGTGAAGAAAACCATGCAGGACATGGCCGAGGAGCTTCTCAAGCTATATGCCGAGCGCAAGATGGCGACCGGCTGCGCCTTCCCCCAAGACAGCCCCTGGCAGCGCGAGTTCGAAGAAGGTTTCGAATACGAAGAGACGCCGGACCAACTCGCCACCATCGAGGACGTGCGGCGCGACCAGGCGAAACAGGAGCCGATGGACCGGCTCATCTGCGGCGATGTCGGATACGGGAAGACCGAGGTCGCGATGCGCGCGGCGTTTCGCGCCGTCACTCACGGCAAGCAGGTCGCCGTGCTGGCTCCGACCACTGTGCTCGCCTTCCAGCACTTTGAGACCTTCAAGCAGCGCTTTGCAGCCTTCCCGATTCAAATCGGAATGCTCAGCCGATTCCGTACGGCGGCCCAGCAGAAAGTTACGTTGAAGGACCTGGAGGCGGGCAAGCTGGATCTGGTCGTCGGAACGCACCGTCTGCTTTCGAAGGATGTCGTCTTCCACGATCTCGGCCTGCTGATTGTGGATGAAGAGCAGCGCTTCGGTGTCCGTCATAAGGAGCGGCTGAAGGCGATGCGGAAAGAAGTGGATGTGCTGGCGCTTTCAGCGACGCCCATTCCGCGCACGCTCCATATGTCGCTCGTTGGCCTGCGCGATATGTCCGTGATCGAAACGCCCCCACGCGACCGGCTCGCCATCCAGACGGTAGTCGCGCCCTTCAGCGACCATATCGTCAAAACCGCGATTGAGCAGGAGCTGGAACGCGGCGGCCAGGTCTTCTTCATACACAACCGCGTCGAGTCGCTCTTCGCCATGGCCGCGTTGGTGCAGAAATTGGTTCCTAAGGCGCGCATCGCCGTCGCTCACGGACAGATGGCCGAGCGCCAGCTCGAAAAGGTTATGTTCCAGTTCGTACGCCAGGAAGCGGATGTTTTGGTCACGACAACCATCGTTGAAAACGGCCTGGACATTCCGCTCGCGAACACCATCATCGTCAACCGCGCGGACCGGCACGGCCTGGCGGAACTATACCAATTGCGAGGCCGCGTGGGCCGCTCGAACCGCCGCGCCTATGCGTATTTGCTGGTGCCGGATCAGGCGGAGTTGACGCCGATCGCAAAGCGCCGCTTGAGCGCGCTGCGGGAGTTCAGCGAACTCGGCTCCGGATTCCGCGTCGCCGCGCTCGACATGGAGCTGCGTGGCGCCGGAAACCTCCTGGGAGGCCAACAGCACGGCCACGTCAACGCCATCGGTTTCGAAATGTACTGCCAGATGCTGGAGCACGCCGTCGCTCAGATGAAGGGCGAGGAACCGCAACCCGAGCTGACCACCACCATCAATTTGGGTCTCGACATCCGCATCCCGCCCGATTACATCCGCGAGGAACACCAGCGCTTGCGCATGTATAAAACCATCGGGGCGGTGCGCAGCGCGGACGAGAGAAACCGCGCGGAACAGGAACTCGCGGACCGCTACGGTCCCCCACCGCCCTCGGTGCGAAACCTGCTGGATTACGCGAGCGTGAAGGCCGCCGCGCAACCGCTATGGATTCAGTCCATCGAGCGGAAGAACGAAGCGCTTCAAATTAAGTTTCATCCCAACGCGCCGGTCGAGCCAGCGCGATTGATGCAGTTCATCTCGGGCCACCCCGAAGCGCGGTTTACGCCGTCGGGCATATTGACGATTGGTTTGCGAGGGAACTCGCACGAGGTGTTGCCGCAGGTGCAGGCGGTGATTGAAAAGTTGCAAGTTTGAATTCGGCAGAACCGACTTATCTCCCCATCACGATATCAATCCCCGAAAAAATCAGTTCCAGCTTGGCGCGCGGGAGCTTGCCTACGCGCTCGGTGAGGAGGTCTTTGTCCAGGGTGACGATCTGGGAAACGTTCGCGACGGAGTCCTTGGGAAGTCCGGTAAGGCGCGCCGCGAGAAGAACGTTCCCGGGCGCGTCGGTCCATTTCAGGTTGCTGGTCAGCGGAACACAAACGACCGTTGCGATGCGGCTCCGGTTCAGCGCGTCATCCTGCACGACGACAACGGGTCTCGGGAACCCGGGACCCGAACCGGTGGGTGGAGGTAACTCCGCCCACCAAACTTCGCCTTGTGAGACTACCACTCGCTTTTCTCCAGGATGCGCCGGGCGGCGGCGGAAACGAAAGGATCCGATTTGCCGCCGGTCTGGCCGCAGACCCGGTTCATCGCCTCGGTCACTTCGTCGGGCGAATGGCGTGCCATGTACTCTTTCAGAGCGTCGCTGAACAATTGGCTCCGAGATTTTTTACTTCTCCGTGCCAGCCGCTCGGCCCCATTGAAAATCTTGTCTGGAATAGAGACCGCTGTTTTCATACCCGTAGTATAACCGGACGCCATCGGGCAATCAATCCTCAAAATTGAATTATCAGTCAGCGTCCGCTGTTATACTGGTCCGCACAGAATAACAACAGAAAGGAACCGCATGAAAGCAGCCTATCTGGACATCGAGACGACTTACCTCGGTCAACTGCCCTATCCCCGATTATGCGAAGATTTCAAGAACCACAGCATCACTGTGATTGGAATTCGAGTGATGGATGGCGTTACTGATTCGTTTTGCCAGCTCGTGGGCGACGACGTCTCGAAGAACAAGGTGATTGCGGTGCTGGAAGGAGTCGTGCGCATTTTCACTTACAACGGCCGCTCCATTCCCGATCGAATGAAGAACCGCATTGGTTTCGACTTTCCCGTGATCGCCGCGCAGCTTGGAGTTGTGCTCGACAAAGTATTCGAGCACGTGGATCTGGTCCCGGTGTGCTGGAAGCATGGGCTTTACGGGGGTCAGAAGAAGGTGGAAGAAACGCTGGGGCTGAAGCGGGAACTCCCCGGCAAGGACGGCGCGTGGGCCGATGAGACCTGGAAGAAATACGCAGCGTGCAAGGAGGTCGGTTACCTGAACGAGCTTCTGACTTACAACAAGGAAGACGTTTTCATGCTGCATCGCATCGAAGAGGCGCTGCTAAAGGAATAGCGCGCGGTATCTCCTTCAGCACGTCGAAAGATACAAATCCTTATACAAATTGACTGTCTTTTTATCCCTATGATAGCTTGGCTGTTGGGGCCAATTTTCCGGATTTAATTCACACCAACAGGATTCGAGGCGCTCGTTGAATCTGCCTGCCGTATATTTCCAAATCGCCTGGCAAGGAACCGTCGGCAACTTAATCGCGCAAACAGGACTCGTCGCAAGAATTGTCCTGGTGCTGTTGTTGTCCTTTTCGGTCTTTTCCTGGGCTATCATCTATTCCAAATGGAAGCGCTTCAAAGCGCTTCGGCTCGAAGGCGAGGCTTTCCTGCGGGCCTTCCGCAAAGCCCGCCGGCTGGCCGAGATGAACGTGATGGCGGAGACTTTTTCCGGGCACCCTTTGAAAGCCATTTTCGACGCGGGATACGTTGAAGTAGTCGCTCAGACGGGCAACCCCGGAGGGGAGTTGAAGAATCCTACGGCTGTGGCTCGCTCGCTCCAGATTGCTTCGAGCGACCAGTTGTCGCGCTTGGAGCGGCATTTAAGTTGGCTGGCCACCACTGGTGCTGTAGCGCCATTTATCGGGCTGTTCGGAACCGTTTGGGGGATCATGGACGCCTTTCTCGGTCTTGGCTCGGCGGGGGCGGCGAGCCTTCGCGCGGTGGGTCCGGGAATCGCCGAGGCGCTGGTGACAACCGCCGCCGGCCTCTTCGTCGCCATTCCGGCCGTGATCGCCTATAACCAGTTCCTCGCGAGAATCCGGGAACTAGGTAACGTCATGGACAGTTTTTCTTTAGAGTTTCTCAACGCAGCGGAGCGAAGCGGCAATTGACTGAAACCGAGCCGCGACCGAGAGGGAGCGGTTTTGACGTGAAATGCTAAGACCGGAAACCGCTCCCTTTCGGTCGCGGCTCGGTTCATTTTCATCGAGGCGTCGTAAATGGCATTCACCAACCCGCAAGGCCGGACCCAGACTTCGCTTTCCGAGATCAACGTCACGCCGTTTGTGGACGTGCTGCTGGTACTGCTGGTGATTTTCATGCTGACGGCGCCGATCCTGCAATCGGGAATCGAGCTGGATGTTCCGCAGACCAAGACCGTCAAGGAAATCTCGCAGGAGAAACTCGTTGTCAGCATCGATCGGGGGCAGCGTCTCTTTCTGGGAAACGAACCCGTAAACATCCACGATTTGGGTCCCCTGTTGCGGAATAAGATGGGCGGGCCGGCGGGGCAGTCGGTTTTTTTGCGAGCTGACAAAACCGTGCCGTATGGAACCGTCGCCATGGTGGTGGATGAACTGCGTCAGGCCGGGATCGAACAAATCAGCATGGTGACGGAGCCTCTGGACGAGAAAAAATAAGGGCAAGCGAACATGGCCGTTCTCAAGGAACGAGTCCCGGCGAGGACTCCCGGAAACGGAAACGGCTCGGACCGCCTCAAGAGACCCCTGGTGATTTCGGTCTCGGGTCATGTGGTGCTCCTTGTTGCAGTTCTGTGGGGCGCGCTCATCGGCCGCAGGGAGTCGCTGTGGGGCGAAGGCTCCAGCAGCGGAGGCGGGGCCGCGTCGGTGCGGCTGGTCAGCGCGGCGAGCATTCCGCTGCCTCCCCAGGCGGTTGCGAGCACCAACAAAGTGGCTAATGAAGAACCGGGATTGCACTTCTCGGAGGCTCCCAAACCGCAGCCGAAGCCGGTGCCGGAAAAGGCCGTCGAACTCCCGGGGCGCAACACCAAGCGGGCCGCTCCGAAAAAGCTAACGCCGCGTCAGGAGGCCCGGCTATATCCACCGGACCGGGAAATTCGTCCCGCGAACGAAATTCCATACGGGGCCGGAGGGCCGCCGCGGGGACCGTATGGGATGTTCCGCAGCGACTCCGGGACCGGGGGCTTTGCGTTCAGCGAGAGCGCCGGGGACTTCGCCTCGCGCTATGGCTGGTACGTGACGGCGTTGCGCGGACGAATCAGCAACAACTGGCTGCAAGGCACGGTCGATCCCAATATCCGGGTTGCTCCGCGCGTTTATGTAACGTTCGAAATCCTGCGCGACGGCCAGGTTGTGAACGCGCAACTGACGGCCTCCAGCGGCGTTTCCTCGCTCGACCGCTCGGCATTGCGCGCCGTATACGATTCCAGTCCCATGCCGCCGCTCCCGTCCGACTACCGGGGATCGAGCGTGGCGGTGGAATTTTGGTTCGATTTCCGCCGATAAGCGATAAGATAGTTCTTTTAGTAACCGACGACCAAAGAGACCGTGAAAAACTACAGCAGACTTTCCGATAAAGTTTCCGCCGGGTTTTCGCCCGATCCTTCCGCCCGAAACTCAGCGCCGTCAATTTCCATGCCCGTCAGGCGTCCAAGCCGTTGGCGGCGGAGCATCCGCCAGAGCATTTTTTTCCTGGCCGTGTTCCTTCCCGTTTTCAATGCTCCCGGCGCCCAGCAGGACATGATCCGAAGCGGCACCGGCATCGGACAAGAGCGCACCCGAATTGCCGTACCGTCCTTCCGCACCTCTTCCGAGTCGGCGGAGGTGATGAAGACCTTCGACGAAACGCTCTGGAACGATCTTGACAATGCCGGCATTTTCGATCTAGTGAGCCGGAGCTTCTATCCGCTTTCGCAGCCCGCGGCTCCGGCCGATCTGTTCCGCATGGAGACCCGAAGAAACGGGCGTCGCGAAGAGCAAGTCAAGGTCAGCGACTGGGACAAGCCTCCCACCAACGCGCATATGGTGGCTTTGGGCAATGCCAGCTTCAGCGGCCAACAGCTAACGATTCAAGGCTGGCTGGTCGATAGCTCCAACATGGCGCAACCGGAGGTCTTCGGGAAAAAGTACGAGGAAGAGTCCACCGCGAACGGAGCGCGTTTGGCCGCGCATAAGTTCGCCGACGACATCATCTTCCGTCTGGGCGGTGGAGTTCCGGGAATCGCCGAAAGCAAGATCGCCTATATCCGGCGCGCCTCGCCGCGGGTCAAAGAACTATGGATGATGGATTACGACGGGGCCAATCAGAAGCAGATCACGCACCTGAACACCATCTGTCTGACGCCCGCTATCTCGCAGGACGGGAACATGGTGGCATTCACAACCTATGCCAAGAACAATCCCGACATCATGGTCTTCTCGCTGCTGACGAACAAGCCGCTGGCGTTTTTCAACCGGACCGGACTGAATACCACGCCGACGTGGTCGCCGGATGGAAGCCAGATCGCCTTCACCTCCTCCGTCACGGGAGACCCGGAAGTCTACCTGGGCGACTCGCGCGGCGAGCACACCAAGCGGCTAACCTTCGCGCGGGGCGTGGACATTTCTCCCGCATGGAACCCCAAGACCGGGAACCAAATCGCGTTTGTCTCCGACCGCAGCGGCAAGCCCCAGATCTACACCATGGACGCCGATGGGACTAATGTGACGCAGGTAGTCAGCGGAGGCAACCAGGCGCTCGATCCCGCATGGTCTCCCAACGGGCGGCTCCTGGCCTTTACGTGGGATGCCGGAGGGGAGTACGATATTTATCTGCTGGACGTGGCTACTCAACAGTTTGTCCAGTTGACCAAGAACCTCAGGCGCAACGAACATCCCGGCTGGTCGCCGGACAACCGTCACATCGTTTTTCAATCCAACCGCACCGGGGTCGCCGAAATATGGAGCATGTTGGCCGACGGTTCGAAGCCCAAGCAGCTAACTTTTCAAGGGGAGAATACCGAACCGGTTTGGTCGAGTAAATAATAATCCAACACAAGAACCTAACGATCCAGAGACAAAGGAGGCATTTGATGAAGAAGGTGAAATTGCGGGAAATAGCATTGGGGTTCATTTTTCTGGTGTTGATAACCAGCGCCTGTAAGAAAAAGGTGCCGCCACCGCCGCCGCCGCCACCACCGCCTCCACCCGCGGCAGCCGCTCCTTCGGTCAGCCTGTCGGTCGAACCATCGAGCATCCAGCGGGGCGGGAGTTCGACGCTGCGCTGGACGTCGCAAAATGCGACGGACCTCTCCATCGATGAAGGCATCGGGACGGTGCAGGCCTCGGGTAACCGGTCGGTGTCGCCCACGGAGTCCACGACCTATACGATCACGGCCAGAGGCGCTGGAGGTAGCACGACGGCCACGGCCCGCTTGACCGTAACGGCTCCGCCGCCGCCACCCCCGCCACCCCCGCCGCCGCCTGCGAAACCGCCGGAGGTTTCGATGCGCGACAGATTCGCGCGGGAAGTGCAGGACGCCTACTTCGACTTTGACAAGTCGGACATCCGTCCCGACGCGCGGGCGAATCTGACTAAGAGCGCCGATTTCCTGCGCGCCAATTCCAGCATCAACATCAGCATTGAAGGCCATTGCGACGAGCGCGGCAGCGTCGCCTACAACCTGGGTCTGGGTGACCGGCGCGCCAACGCCACCAAGGACTTTCTGGTGTCGGCTGGCATCTCATCCGAGCGGATCAAGACCATCAGCTACGGGAAGGAACGGCCCTTCTGCACCGAGCACGGCGAACCGTGCTGGCAGGACAACCGCCGCGGCCACTTGGTCTGCGAGAACTGCGGCCAGTAAGAAAGCTGGTAGGGACAGGTATTCCTGCCTGTCCCGGTACAGGCTGAAAGCCCGTACCTACCTCCAGCGTAGCTCGATCAGCTCCAAACGACCGTCTTCGCGCCGGGAAAGCTAAGCGATGCTCCGGCGCGAGGGCGGAAATGCCAGGGATCGCGGCGTTCGCGAGGCCAGCCAGTCTTCCGGGCCGGTATCCATGCGAGCGTCGGTTCTCGCGGGAGTGCAATTATGAAACGTTGTTTGATACTGGCATTTTTGTTGCTCTGGGCAGCCCCGCCGGGATTTGCCGTCGATAAGGAAGTCATCGCTCTGCAGCAGAACGTGGCGTTGTTGCAGGGGATGGTGCGGGAGATGCAGCGCAGCTTCGATGAAAAGATGGCGGTGATGCAGTCGTTGCTGGGGCAGTCGACCGAAAAGTTCACCCAGATCGGCCAGTCCACCGACAAGTTGAATACGGGCCTCGGAGAGCTGCAAAAGTCGGTGCAGACCTCCAACGCCAACGCCGGACAGAAAATCGATAACCTGAACTCTCAGATCCAGGGCATCCAAGCGTCGCTCGACGAGTTGCGCGCGCGCCTGGATAAAATCTCCGATCAGGTAGCCAAGGTCGCCGCGGCCCAGCAAGCGATTCCGCCCGCGCCAGCCCCCGGTGCGGCCGGAATGCCCGAGGGATTTCCCGCTATGCCCGGCGCTCCATCCAAACCTAGCGCCGATGTCCTTTATAATACCGCCCTGCGCGATTATACGGGCGGCAATTACCCGCTCGCGCTGCAAGAGTTCAACGACTACCTGCACTACTATCCCAATACCACGCTGGCCTCGAACGCGCAGTTCTATATCGGCGACGTCTACTACCAACAAGGACAGTTTGACAAAGCCGTCGAAGAATACGACAAGACGATCGAGGAATATCCCAACGGAAACAAGTCCGCCGCCGCCCAGCTCAAGAAGGGATACGCCCTCATCAATATGGATCTTCGGGCTCAGGGCATTCGCGAGTTGAACAGCCTCATCAAGCGATTTCCGAATACTCCCGAAGCGGCGCTCGCGAAAGATAAGCTCGAGACTCTGCCATCCGCCAGGCCCGCTCCCAAAAGAAGACCCGCGCGATAGTGCATTCCAAGTAGTGACGGGCCTCCAGGCCCGTAAGAGGACGGGCAGGATTGCCCGCCCCTGTTTGTTCCTGGCGCTTGTGCCTGGCGTTACTTCGAGCTGTCGGAGCTGGCTTGCAGTTGTTTGATGAGGATGTCGTTATCTTTGATGAGGCTGATCAAACCGAGCACCATCCGGTCCAAGACCTGCTTTTTCCTCGCGTCGGTTTCCTTTTTCGCACTCTCGCTGATATCGTCGAAATTCTGCTGCAGGATGGCGTGAAAGTCCTGGGCTTTTTGTAGCTCCGAACGTGGAGCGGCGGGCGCCGCGGCGGCCGGAACGGCGCCGGGCTCGGGGGCGGCGGTGGCGGGAGCCTGATCCGATTTTGCCTCGGGCGAAGCCTCTTTCGGCGCGGGCTTTTTTTCCGCCGGTGCGGGAGCCGGCTCGGACCGCTGGATATCTTCGTTCGTGAATACCCGGCCCTTGGTCTGCTCCGCCGGAGCGGCAGAGACCGCCAAAAAGATCGCAAGGAAGATCGCGCCGTTTCGCAAAGTAAGCATGGAGCCACCTCCGGCTTCAATGTTACCAGATACTAGAGCAATTCCGCTGTTGTTGTAGAGTGAATCGGGCACCGTCACGGAAACTGTACGGAGGAACAAGGGACGGGCAGTGAGAGCCGGCGCTGATCGTGCCGAAGGGATTCGGCACGTTGGCTGTCTCGCAAGGAACTATTACCCCAGATCGAAAATACTTTAGGAATGCCCATTGCCGCGATTCAAGCCCTTGATGAAGTTGTCCATGTTCTCGAACAGCCGCTCCATCGCCGCTTCCAAGCGATCCATGCGGTTCTCGTGACTTTGAGCCACTTTCAGAAGCGCATCGAGGCGGCGATCGAAATCCTCCGCGCGCCGCTTCCAGTCGCGTTCATTATCGAGGATCAGTTTGGCATGAACCAGTTGAGTGTCGGTTATCTTTTTTAAAGTGGCTTCGATTTCGCTTTCCATTTTGCCTTCACCGTTCCCCCAGACGGCTGGAACTCCCATTTTCACTATAGCCAAAGCGAGATTTGTCTGTCAAAGAGTTTCAAGCGGCGCAGCAATGACAAAGGGCGCCGTCAGGAGTCCCTTCGAGCGCCCTCAAATCCGGTCCCGAATGCCGGGCGGCCTCAGAACTTCGACCAGCTAAATCCTCCCAGCAGGAAGTTCCCGGTGGTGTAGCTGCTGCTCTGCAGGTTGCGATCGTAGTAGATGGTCGCGCCCGATGAGACCGTCACGGTATTGCCGATCGCGGACCCGTAGAAGCTGCCGTTCGACGACATCGTGATCGCGGCGTTGGGAGCGTAGATCGTGGCGGCCACTTCGACGTTCCCGCACTTGATATTAATAATTCCGGGTCCCGCATACTGGATTTGGAGGTTCAGCGGGTTATAGCTCGGGTTCGATATGGCGCCGGAAGAAAAATCAACCGCGGTGGCAAGGTAGGTCGCGCAGTTGGTGTTGCCTACATTGAGAGTGGCGCATCCGGTAACGTTCAAGATGACGGGGCCGGAGTCGATGATCAAGGCCGAATTCCCCAGCGCGAAACTGGTCACATTGTATATGCCTGGTTGGACGACACCCCCGACAACCCCGCCGTTCTGGACATGAACTTCGGTCATCGAGGAGCCAATGCTGAGATTGCCATATGTGCCCGGCGCCAGACTGACCTTTTTGGCGGCCAGAAGCGTGCAGTTGGGCATGTTTCCGCAATCGTTGTTTCCGCTCTCGGCCGTCAGATCGGTGTCCATGGGGCTGGGAAGAGCCGGTGGCGTGTACGTAATCGGCTGCGGCAATTCCACGACACCGCCGGCTAGCGTGCATCCGGCGCAAGCCGTCTCTGCCGTGACCACGCCGCCAACCCCGCAGGTGCCAGTCCCAACGGCGGGGGTGGAGAGGCTGCCGTCGATCGTGGCATTGCTGTTGATCGTGAGGTTCCCGTTGGTGCCCACGTTGCCGCCGCTGTTCAGAATTCCTCCGGGAGGAGAGGCCGCCGTGGAGTCGTAGCTCTTGACCACGGTTCCGGCCTGCGAAAACGTCAGCGCGCTGCACTGGTTCGATTGCCCGAAAGCGGCAAAATTGAACGTGGGCACGATGGGCTTGTCCAGGATCGCGGTCAATTCCACAAAGGCGTTTCGAACCCCGTTGTTGATGATGCCGTCCGATACGATCAGCCACGTTTGTACCGTGGCCAGCGCGCCGCCATATACCGTAATCTGACGCTGGGCGAGCAGTTGCGCATAGGTTTCATACGTGATGGTGGTAGTCCCCGCCGTGAGGGTGCCCTTGCCCACGCCAGCGGCGTCGTAAGCGTCCTGGACGGCGCTGACCGGGTAGGACAAAGTAGACGGCGCGCTGCTGCCGCTGGACTTCAGACCAACCGGGTTCCCGCCGATGAGAATTTGCACCGGGTAGGTCGTCAGATTGTAGCAGCCCAGCACGTCGGTAGTGCAAAGAACCCCGGTTCCCGGCGGCGTGTAGGTGTTCACCAGATAGTTAGTGGCCGAGTTGATTCCCGCTTCCGCGCCATCGCGCGCTTGTGAAGTAAGACGATAATTCAGCGTGGACCAGGTTTCCGTCTGGGAGAGGAACAGGAATGAGACGGCCATCGCCGACAACACCGAGACCAGGATCAAGGTCATGATCAGGGCTACGCCTCTTTGTTTCGCTCTCGGGTCCGCTCCCTCACGGTCGCGATTGTGGTTAGAAGTTGTTGCAAAACCTCTCTCGGAACCCCGTAAGGGCACGACTTCAGTCGTGCCGATCACAGGTTGGTATGGAGGGGGCTTTAGCCCCTGAGGTGCATGCTGGGCCCTCAGCGGCTGAAGCAGCTCGCTTCGCAGCTCGCTTTCGGCACGGTTAAAACCGTGCCCTTCCAACACGCTAAAATCGGTTTTGCAATAGTTTCTAGTCTTCATAACTCCTCGCTCGAGGGGGACGCTAAGGATTCAACAGGTTCAATATGGATTCCGGCATCGGCTGGATGCGCGAGGCGTTTCCGCCGGCGAGGCTGGCCATCTGCCAGCCTTCATACACGTTGCGCGGGGAAACGTTCAGCAACGCCTTGGTCTCGGTTTGATACTGTCCGGTTTTGGAATCTCTATTTTCGGTTTGAACGGTCAAGGTGACCGCCACGTCGACAACGTAGGTGTCGTTCCCCACCACTTTCGTTTGGTATGCGAAGCAGTCGGTTCCGCCGGGATTGGCCAGGATGTTGCTCAACAGCGTCTGCGGCGGGAAATTGGTGGCGTTCTTTGCCAAGGCCGTGTCATATGGAATCACGGTGCGTGTGAGAGTTCCGGGGGCCGAGGTGGTGCCCTGATTGCAAGCGTACTCGATATAGACCATGTTTCCGTCGGCATTGATGTCGCCGTACATCTTTAACTTGATGGCCGAGGAACCGGGCGTGGTTCCGGCGGTCAATGTCGTCACTACCGGTAAGCTTGTGGCTGTGGACCAGGAAATGACCTTCGAGCCGGTGGGAGGCACGATCCCGCTTGCAAAAACTCCTTGAACGGCAATCCGCGCCTTGTTGAGAGCGGTGCCGGAATGGGCGTTCTGCCAAACTCCCGTGATCGTATTCGACCCCACCGTCTTGATCGTGAATAGCTCGCGATCCGGCCCGTTTGTGGTGTCGGGTCCGACCAACACGATCACCCCTGGGAATAGGCCGTTGACCGAAGTAACCGTAGGAGAGTGGGAGGCGCCGTCGCCGGCCACGTCTTGAGTTAAGGTGGCCGGAGAGGTCGGGTCCGCGGTCGAGGCAGCTCTTCCCGCCTGGCCGATTTCCTGCTGCAAAAGCTCCGTCGCGCTCCGGACGCCGCTGTGCATCTCCGTCCGGTTCCCCACGCTGTTCTGCGTCATGGCCATCTGGAACATCACCGTCAGGATGATTCCCGAGACCGACGTCAGGACTGCCACGACTACAATCAGTTCTATCAGGGAAAAACCGGGTTGCCGTTCTTTCCCCGCCTCTCTTTTCGATTCGTCCCAATGTGCCATACCGATCACCTCAGAATGGAAATGCCTTCAGCGAGGTCAACGTGGAAACCGGAAGGAGGCCGATTCCACTTCCTCCGACGCCATAGGCGATCTTGCAGGAGACCGTAAGTTGTTTGATATTGGCCGCAGACTGTGAAATCTGCCAAACCCTGGTGTAATACGCGTGGGTGCTATCCGTGGGCGTCCCGGTTGCATCCAGATAATCTACATAGCCGGTCCCTGGGGTGGTCACCGGTGCGGTTGCGGCGCCGTAGGCGCAGTTGGAGAAACAAACGCTGCCGCCAACAGTCAGCCCGGTTCCGCCGGACGGGAGCGAGGGAAATACGGTGGTATCCGATACCGAGTCGGCGTAGTTCAAGGCGATGAGCTGCTCCATCTTATCCTGAGCGTATTCCGTGGTGCGGGCCGCGAGATTTCCCTGATTTTCCGTAGTCGTGGTCCCGATCACGGCCACCGTCATGATTCCGCCCGCGACAACGAGCAGAATAGCGAGCGCAATCACGGTTTCGATCAGGGTCATGCCCGATTGCAAATGGCGGCGAGACGGCGGACGCGGCAATTTCGTTTCCATAATGGCCCTCAGCGCTTCTTCCAGTGCGTCTGGTTTGTATCGTAGGAGTCGATGCGCCACGAAGTAATGTTCCCGGTGGCGGAGACGGTAGAGGCATATACTCCGACGCCATCGGTAATATAGATTGCGGCGTTGCCGGTTGCATTATTAGTCGTCGGATCGATGGGAATCCCGCGCGAGTTGAATACCACGCAAGCCGTATTGGAGACTGCGGAGCCTCCCCCTGGGTTCGTCCCCGAGCCCGGATAACAACCGGGAGATTGTGCGATGGTAGCCTGCGTATTGGGAGGCGGATTTCCCTGGGGGCTATAGGCCACTGTGATGCCGGATGATAATTTCAGGGTTCCGGTGGGATTATCCGGGACCCACGCGTTGGTGGCCTTATTCCAGATTTCCAGGCGAAACGTATTCGCGGAGGTGTCAAAGTACGCGCGCGCCTGCGTGAAGTCGGAGGCCGCGCGCATCTTTGCCAGCAGAATCTCGGCGGCCACATCCCGGGCGTCGCCCGACGCGCGGTAGTTCCGCAGTGTGGACCTAAACGAAGGCGTGGCTATCGCGACCACGATCAACGAAATCGTGACGGCCAATAGCAACTCCACAAGGGTTACGCCCCGCTGGTTGATCGGACCCGTCATCGGTACACTCCAAATCCTGCCGGAAGGCACCTGCGTTTGCTCACTCTCCATAAAGAATGTAGTGAACACCCGCGGCTCCCGTCCGACGAGTAAGACTTTAGCAGTTTGCACATTTCGGGTGCAATAGACCCGAAGTCCCATATTTAGGGGATTCAACCTCCCCGGTGACACTCATGGTAACACCGTTTTTTGCCTCTGTAATTGAAATTCTCAGCCGTTCCAGGGGTCCTGGAAAGGACGTGACGGCATCACCGGCTCGGAGGACGAATTGACGCGAAATGAATCGAGCGAAGGGTCGAGCGAGGGGATGTTGCGCGTTGGATCGGGAGGCGGGTTTAACGAAATTTATTCAAGCGAAATTACGATTAAGAACTTGCTGCCCCGCTATACGGCGGCTTTCGCCCAGCGTCCAGCGAGGCAGCAAAATGCGGGATTACCCCTCGGCTTAGGACTTGGCGGCCTTCTTGTCCTTTTTCGCAGCCTTCTTGCTGGCAGCCGCCTTCTTCTTGGCCTCTTTCTTTTCGGCCTTCTCGGCGGCAGTGGCTTTCTTGTCCGCCTTCCCAGCATCTTGGGCATAGGTCAGAGTTGCAAACGTAACCGGGACCACGAAAACCGCGGCCATCAATAGATTAACGAGTTTCTTCATTTGGTTCCTCCAGATTTGGTCAGGTGTCTTCTACCTGCCTGATCGTAATATGAACCCTGCTCCGAAACCCTACAATAGCCCCGAAAGGCTATGCTTCCCTCCAGAATAGGGGGATACATAAAGCCCCCAGGCCAATGGGGCCTGGCGATGTAAGTGCTGTTCTTTCAACGGCTTTCCATCACGAAAGAGACCTTCGTCCCATTGTTCGAATCTCCTCTGGGGCCTTTGGGGGATTCCCCCTCGAATCCCAAGGGAATAGAATGAGGATGGAAGGAACGGTGGGGGCGAGGACCATGCAATCGATACCATCCATGACGCAGCCAATAATAGAAGAGAGTTCCCTCCGTAATGAACACGTCTCGCCGGTGCTGCGGCAGCAGGTCACGCGCGCCACGATCCTGCGGGTTCTGGTGGTTGGATTTTCACTGGTCATTTTCCTGCTGTTGGCCGCTGGATTTTTCGGAGTCCGCAATATCGAATCCATTCGGGAGAGCGCGCAGAAACTGGAGGAAGGCCAGGCCCTGACGACGCGCCTGAGCTATGAAATCGAGGACGAGCAGGCCGCGCTCAGCGCCGTTTTCTATAAACTCTCGCGCGATCCGGAAACCGTGGACCGCGACGGCATTCTCTCCGATCTCGACGAAACCGACCAGCATATTGCCCGCATTCTTTCCGAGGTGTCGGGAACGCCGGAGGAACCCTTGTGGCGGGAGCTGAAACGGACTTCGTCGGCGTTTACGGAGGAGGCCCGGCGACTGTTGGGTCTGGAAGACGCCACCACGCTGCTGTCGCGCGACCTGTTTCACCGTCACGACCAGGTGAACGGCATCGTCGCAAAACTCATCGAGGCCAGCAACCAAAAGGCTCTGGAAAACCAAAACCAGATCCGCCTGCGCTCCCGCCAACTGCTCACCAGCTCCAGCCTTCTGCTCGGGGCGTGCCTGATCCTGGCGCTGGTATGCGCCATCTTCACGGTGCGGAACACCACGGAGCTTTTTCGCCGGATGGAGCTGCAGGCGAGCGAGCTGAGCCGCGTTTCGTGGCATCTGCTGGAAAACCAGGAAAGCACGGCGCGGCGTTTTTCTCACGAGCTGCACGACGAGCTGGGGCAGGCGCTGATGGCAGTCAAGGCCAATCTAGCCGCGCTCGATGCGCGACCCAGCCGGGAGCGCCTGGACGATTGCAAGGCCCTGGTGGAGGAAGCCATCCGGAACGTCCGTGAGCTTTCACAATTGCTCCGCCCCACGATTCTCGACGATTTCGGCCTGGACGCCGGGCTGCGCTGGCTCACCGACGGCTTCGCGCAGCGGACCGGGATCCAGGTGGACTACAAAGCAAATCTGACGGAGCGGCTCCCCGACGAGACCGAGACTCACCTGTTCCGGATCGCCCAGGAGGCCCTCACCAATGCCGCCCGCCACTCGGGAGCAACCCTTGTGCAGATGCGCCTGGAGCCGGAGGGCGGCCGGGTCGTGCTCTCGATTCGCGACAACGGTCGCGGGCTTGGCGAGGCAATGAAATCGGGCGGCAACGGCGGCATGGGTTTGATCGGCATGAGGGCCCGGGCCCGCAGCGCGGGCGGCGAAATGAACGTTCGCTCCGCCAATGGAAACGGCCTCGCCATCGAGGTTCAGGTGCCTCTCCAGGAAAGGAAACATGAGGAAAAAGATCCGCATTTTGTTGGCGGATGACCATGCCGTGGTGCGCCAGGGATTCCACATGATCCTGGCCGGCCAGCCCGACATGGAGATCGTGGGAGAGGCGGGCAACGGTCGCGAGGCGGTGGAACTCGCCGAAAAACTCCACCCCGACGTCGTCGTCATGGACGTGGCCATGCCGGAGCTGAACGGCATCGAAGCCACGCGGCGTTTGGGAACCTCTACCCCTCATACCCGTGTCCTCGCACTCAGCATGCACAAGGACTCCGTCTATGTGCGCGAGATACTTCGGGCGGGCGCGCGAGGGTATCTGCTGAAGGACGCCGTCGATAGCGATTTGCTGGCGGCCGTGCGGGCCGTCTCCAAAGGCGAAGGATACCTGAGCCCGGCCATCTCCGACGCCGTGCTCAGCGATTACCGCCGGCACGTCACCAACCCGATCGACCTATTGACCAGCCGCGAGCGCGAAGTGCTTCAGATGATCGCCGAAGGGAAAACCAACAAGGAGATCGCCACGGTTCTGAATCTGAGCGTCTATACCGTGGACGCGCACCGCGGCCGGATCATGGAAAAATTAAATCTCCACAGCACGACGGAACTGGTGAAGTTCGCCATCCGAAACGGCCTGACCCAATAGTCCGCGAAATGCATTTTTTAAGGAAGGGCGGCGGCGGGTGTAGTGGCGTGTTTGACGCGTAGCGCCTCTTCGACGGTCTGCCGCAGCGCGGCATCTTCGATCTCGAGTTCCGGATTGCTGCCCGCCGAACCGGGGACCTGCGCCAAATGGACTTTGGCGGATTCCAGTTCGCCCGCCTTCAAATAGAGCTGGCCCAGCTCAAAATGTATCCGCGCCAGCGGCGCGGCGGCGAATCCCGGCCTGCCCCGGCCCACGTCTTCGAGCACCTGCTTGTAAGCTGCGATGGCCTCCTTGTCCTCTCCCGCGCCGTGGTGCAGCGAGGCCAGTTCCAGCGGATAAATATAGTTGCGCGGGAATAATTGCACCAGTTCCTCCACGTTCCTCCGTGCCTCCGCGTACCGTTTCTCGCGCCGATAAATCACCGTGAGCATGATCCGGGCATCCTCTCTCGAGCGGGTTCCCCACTTCGCCGTGCTTTCCACCCGCTGGATTCCGCGCTCCTTGTCCCCGGAGACTCCGGCGAAATACAGCAGAAATTTGAATGAGCCCGGCAGGCTCCCCGCGACGTATTCGAAGATGCCGGGAACCAGATACGCATCGTAGCAGCCGGGATCCAGCCGCGCCAGGTCTCCGTGATAGTCGCTCGCTTTGAGCGCGCTTCGCAGCGCCGGGAGCTTCGACCGCTCCACCAGGCCCAGGTAGGCCGAGCGGCCCGCATACGCCACGCCACAATCGTAGAGCGCCGTCTGGTCCTTGCGATTTTTCCGCAGCCGCTGCTCGCAACTCGAGATCGCGGCGTTGTTCGCCCCCCAAAAATTGTTCGCCAGCGCCGGGTCCGGTTCGATCTTCTTCCGCCGGAAAAACTTATTGGAGCTTGAGAACAGGTCTCCCTGCAAGACCCCTGCCACCAGTAGCTGCTTATAGAAATAGGCCGCCGCCAGATGATTGGAAAAGGCGGCATTGCCCGGCTCGCTCTCGCGCAGTTTTTGAAAGAGCTCGATGGCCCGGTCATATTCCAGGCTGTAGAACGAATCCAGTCCCTGATTCTCGATCTCCTGGGACGCCGGCGCGCGGATCGTGGTCTCTTGCGGTCCCGCTTCCGCGATCGCCGCACAGGCCATCCACAGAGCCAGAACTAGCAATGGTATGCGCCGCATCTCAGCACCCCGCTCACCAATCCGCTGTCTCTATTGTAATCCGATGCGGCAATTTTGGGGGGAAATGCTGGAAACCAATCTGAATACAAGCCCACTGCGGCTGAATCCGTTTGAAATGTTTCACCCCGCGCGCCTCTTCGCCTCGCGCGGCTCAAAGCGGATGAGCAACCGCGATCCGGTTGCTGCAGCCAGACGCTCCAGAGTTCGCATCGACGGGCGGATTCTTCCGCTTTCCAATCGGGCAACCACCGGTTGCGTCGTCCCCATCTTCCGCGCCAACTCCTGTTGCGTAAGACCCGCACGGTTCCGCACATCCATCACGGCCGAAGCCAGGACAAACTCCTCTTCCAGGGCCTCGTAAGCCTTCCGGTACTTCGGCTCTTTCATCCACTTGCGGTGCATATCGGATATGCGTCCCATTTCTCTACCTCCATCCTGCAATCGATTTCGCACGGGACAAGGCCAGATCGATTTCACGCTGCGGCGTTTTCTCCGTTTTTTTCACGAAAACCCGCACGATCACCACGCGCCGCCCCACGGCCGTCACATACAACGCCCGCGAAATTCCGCTGCGGCCTTTCAGCCGCATCTCCCACAGCCGGCCTTCCACATGTTTGACGTGCGGCTCGCCTGTTCGCTCCAGACCGTTTTCCTCGATGAGCTTCGCGATGCGAGCCAGCCTCGCCCGCATATCTTCCGGCAAGGTCTCGACCTCCGCGTCCACGGTTTCGTTCAGCGTCTCGACGGTCCAGCGCATATCCGAATATACCAAAAACGATATAAGATGGGTAGCCCTAATTACCACCAGCGCCTGTCACTATGCCGGATTGTCGATCTCAAGAAAATCTTCTTGTTGCGCGGCATCGAGCAGGCATCCGCTTGGACCAGATTCCGCCAGTCCCGAAACCGTCACCACGAATCGCTCCATCTCATTGCCGCCTCGCCCTTGTGAACCAAAAAGGTGACGGCCCTGTTTTTTCAAATTCAAAGATCATTTGCCCGGTCCTGTAGGTAGGGGGACGTATAATAAAAGTATCTGCCCCCCAACGGCAGCGGTTCCCGGAAATTTTTTTCGCGGAACCACAAAATATTGGGTACAATTCTTCCCAATTACCCCTTATACTGTACCCGACTCCCGGCAGTGATACCTTTGAGTTACCCGGGGTGGGGGTGTGTGGCCCGATGGACAATTCGGTATGGCGCCCCCAACGCTGTGGAGCAACAGAGGTTAGCTGCCCGTAGATTCCAGGCGAGGTGAACGTGCTGAAACTTCAAAAAATCGAACTGCTTGGTTTCAAATCCTTTGCCGACCGCACCGAGATCGTTTTCAACGACTCCGGCGTTGCCGCCATTGTGGGGCCGAACGGATGCGGCAAGAGCAATATCAGCGACGCCATTAACTGGGTCCTGGGCGAGCAATCCGCCAAGAGTTTGCGCAGCGGGCGCATGCAGGATGTGATCTTCAATGGCACTCGCAACCGGAAGGCCACCGGACTGGCCGAGGTCCATTTGACGCTCGTCGATCCGGAACGGATCGGCTCCACTGCGCCCGAAGCGGAGACTCCCGGTTTAGAAACTCCGCGTCCTGAGATCGAAATCGCCTCCTCCGCTTCCATCCCAACCAACGGACATTCCCAGTCTCATGAAAGGTCCCATGAGCCGGCACCGGCGGCATCAAAGGATCCGGCGAAGATCGCCGAGGCGAGCGGCCGTATCGTTGTGTCTCGCCGCCTGTTCGCCTCGGGCGAAAGCGAATATCTATTGAACGGGCGTCCCTGCCGTCTGCGCGACGTGCAGGAGATTTTTCTCGGCACGGGTCTCGGTCCGGACGCTTACGCCGTCATCGAGCAGGGACGCGTCGGGCAGATTCTCAGTTCCAAGCCTTACGAGCTGCGCGCCATCATTGAAGAGGCCGCCGGTGTCACCAAATTCAAAGCCAAACGGAAGCTCGCCTGGGCCAAGCTCGAATCTTCCAAACAAAATCTCTCGCGCGTGAACGACATTCTGGAGGAGATCGCGCGCCAGCTCAACTCGCTCAAACGGCAAGCCTCCAAGGCACAGCGCTTCCATGAGCTGCGCGACGAGATGCGCTCGCGGCTCCGCGTCGTGCTCGCCAGCCACTATCGAGACAAGGAACAGCAGGCGGTCGGAATCGCGCTCGAGCTCGGCACGCTGAACCGCTCGCTCCAGGAGCGCGTCTCGTTCGCCGAGCGCCGCGAAACGGAGCAGCGCGAGACGCATCGCCTTTACGAACAGGAAGAGGCCGAACTGCGCCGCGCCGTCGAGGAGCGCTCCTCGCTCCGCCTGGCGGCCGAAAAAGCCCGCAGCCAGACGGCTTCGCAGGCGCAGCAGATCGGTTATCTCCAGAGCCGCATCGCAGAGGCGCTGGAAGAAAAGACTCGCGTGAGCGCGCGCGCCGAAGAGATGCACGCCGAGCGCACCTCCTGCGTGGCCTTCCTCGGCGAAATACAGAACGAACTGGAATCGGTCGCCTGTGAGTTGGACGAGTCGGAGCGTCGCTTCCAGGGCTGCCAAAGCGGCCTCAAGGAAAAGGAGCGCCAGCTCTCCCAATTGCGGCAGGAGACGCTCGAAGCCGTGGGCCGCTCGGCCACGCTCCGCAACCAGGTCCTGCAACTCGAAGAGTACCTGGACTCCACCGCCCGGCTGATGGAGCGCACCGAGCGTGAACGCTCTTCCGTCGAAGCGCAGCGCCAGGCTTCGGCCGCTAAGAGCGGCGAAATCTCGGCCGGTGTCGCGCTCCAGCGCCAGCGCTTGGACGCGATCGCAGCGTCGCGCAAGGCGCTGGAGGAAAGCCTGCGCGCGGCGCGGGAAGAGGAGGCGCGGCAAAGAACCGCCATCGACCAGTTGCGCGCGGAGCTGGCGGCGCAGCGCGGACGCATGGCCTCGCTCGAAGAGATTCTGGCGCGCCGCGCCTATAGCACCGAGACCGTCAAACGCCTGTTCGATTCCTATCGCGAAGCGCACCGCGCGAACGGCTCCGATGACAACCCATCGCACGGCTTCCAGCCCGTCGGCGTGCTCGCCGATTTCATCGACGTTGACGCCGCCTGCGAGCGCACCGTCGAGGAGTTCCTGCGCGAAGAGCTCGACTACATTGTGGTAAAGGATTGGAGTGCCGCGAAAGAGGGCATGCACTTGCTGCGCACGGAAGTCCCCGGCCGAGCCACGTTCCTGCTGCATTCCGGCGAATCCACGGACGAAAATTTCGAGCAGAATCCGAGCCGCCCTTCGACTTCGCTCAGGGCCGTGAGCCTGTCGAACGGCGACCGAGACGGAGCGGGCATGGAATCGCTGCCCGGCGTATTAGGCACGCTCGAAGGCCGCGTGCGCCTGACCAACGGCTTTGTGAACGCCGCATCGTCGATCCTTCCCAAGCTCCGCCGCTGCTATCTCGTCTCCGACGCCGAGACCGGCCGCACGCTTGCAACTCAGCACCGCGACGCGTATTTTCTGACTCCGGAAGGCGATTGGTTCCACGGCGACCTGGTGACGGCGGGAAGAGGCGACAGCACCGGCCCCCTGGCTTTGAAGCGCGAACTGCGGGAGCTGACCGGAAACCTGGCGGAACGGGAAGAGGCCGAAGATCGGACGAAACGGAATCTCGATCGGTTGACGGAAACGATCCAGCAGCAGCAGGCGGCGCTTGAATCGGCCGTTCAAGAGCAGCAAGAGTCCGAGAAAAATCTGGTGATGGCCGAGCGCGATTCGAAGGAAGCCTCCGCCGAATGCCAGCGCTTCGACGCCCATCTGGAGACCATCCGGCTGGAGCTGGAGCGCCTGCGCGGAGAATCCGAGCGCGCCCGCAAGCGCCTCGCCGAAGATGCCGTGGAGATCGGCAAGTGCGAGGAGCGCCACTTGGAGATCGAAGCCGAAACGGCGGAAATCTCCGGAGCGATGGCGGGGCTGGAAGCGGCCCGCGAGGAAGCGCACCGCCAGGCGACTGAATGCCGCAGCCGTCAGGCCGCGCTCGACGAGCGGCGCCGCTCCTCGGCCGCCGCATTGGCCCGCATCGAACGCGAAATCGAAGAACACACCCAGCGCCTCGCGGCGCTCGACCGCCAGAGCGAGGAGTGGACCCGTCAGAAGGCCGGGTACGAAGAGAGCAACCTACGCCTGGAGCGCGAGGCCGCCGAGGCCGAAGAGCGTTCCGCGTCGCTCACACTGAAGGTCGCCGAAATGGAGAAAAGCTTCGACGAGCGCCGCGTGCGCCTCGCCGCTCTGGAAGAGGAGCTGCAAGGCATCCGGCGCGAGCTCGATGAGGTCCGCAGCAAAAAATCCGCCGCCGAGGTGCAACTCGCGCGTCTGGAATCCGAACTCGGCCATTTGAAGGAGTCCTGCCGCAACGAGCTACAGGTCGAGATGGAGGAGCTTGCCGCCGGCGACTTCGCGCCGCTCGGTCCGGAGGAACTCGCCGTCGCCGAGCAGAGCTATCAGCAGATCAAGGGCCGGATCGAGGCGATGGGTCCCATCAACATGATGGCGCTAGAGGAGTACGAGGAGTGCCGCCAGCGCCACGACTTCCTGGCGATGCAGCAGCAGGACCTGCTCGATTCCATCCGCGACACCACGCAGGCGATCCAGGAGATCGACGAAATCTCGCAGCGTCAGTTTGCTGTTGCGTTCGAGGAGATCAATCTCCACTTCCAAGAAATGTTCCAGACGCTCTTCGGCGGCGGCCAGGGCCTGCTGCGCCTGACCGAGGCGGAAAATCCCGCCGACCGCGGCGTCGAGATCGTGGCGCAGCCCCCGGGAAAACGGCTCCAAAGCGTGCTGCTCCTCTCGGGAGGAGAGAAGGCCCTGACGGCGCTCTCGCTCCTGCTCGCAACGTTCCGCTACAAGCCCAGCCCCTTCTGCGTCCTCGACGAAGTAGATGCCCCGCTCGACGAAGCCAACATCGGCCGCTTCGCCCGAATGGTCCAGGAGATGAGCCGCGAGACCCAGTTCATCATCATCACGCACAGCAGGCGAACCATGACCATCGCCCCGGTCCTTTACGGCGTAACGATGGAGGAGCCGGGCGTCTCGAAGATCGTCTCCGTCAAGTTCAACGGCAACAGTTCGTCCCTCTCGGCGGTCCCTTCGGCAGCGCGCGAATCCTCCCGCGCGCTCGCTGAAGTGGAGGCGTGAGGAGCTTCCGGCCGCCGGACAATCTATCTCTTGAAGTACACGGCCCCGGCTGCGCCACGCGCGGCAGCTTCACGGACGCTTCTCACTCCGCTCCCATCCACCGAAACTTTTTCTCGTAGATCAAGGCCCGCCAATCGACTTTGGTAAATGCATAGAGCAGTGTGAGCAGCAGAACTTGCGTCACGATGAAATACGCGCCCAAGTAGGAGAGCGCTTCCGTGGATTCGAGTTCGATGGCGCGGGACACGGCCGACCCCGCCATTCCCCAAAAGCTGTAGCTGACCGATCTGCCGATCAGGAACGGAACCGCCACAGTAGCCAGTCTCATTCCGGTCAGTCCATACGCGATGAACAGGAAATTCGAAGGTAGCGGGCTGAAGGCGAAGAGCAGAAAAACGCTGAAGGTAAGCTTGGTACGCCCTTCCAGGCGTACCCGAAGCGTATCGATATTCCTCCTGCTCGCCTCGCTCAGAAGTTTCTTCCGGATGATTTCGCGGGACATCTTGGCGAGCAATACGCGCCCCGTTGTGGCCGCAGCCGCAGCGACGATGGCCAGCAGCGCCAGATTATGCATGGGATGCGTGAACCCCACGTAGGAAAGCACCATCCACGTCGGCGGAGCGAATGCCGGGATGACGTTGAGCACGAAAACTACAAGGAAAAGAGAGAGTGCGCCGAGCATGGGTGCGGGAACCGTTAGCCGCCGGGTGCGGCCCCAAAATCCTGCCTAATTCTGGATCATACCGTCCCACTCCTCCGATGTACAAGGTACCCCGCCCCTCGGCGCAGCAGCGGAATTTGCCCGGTGGGCTTCGCACGCCTTCCAGAAGCGATACCACAGCTATTTCCGGAAGAATCTCGAATTCTTCCCTTCCTCAAACTCACCCGTCACGTAGATGGCACGGCAGCTTGGTGATTGCATGCCGCCGCGCGATCCCGTCTCGCAGGGGGCGGGGTCTTTCTCCCGACTTCTGACTTCCGACTTCTTCATTGCCCCCCGCCTACGTTACAATAGCGCCGAAGGGAGCGCGCGCTCGGAACCCTATGGCATTCCTGATTCCAGTGAGTTTCACCCGGCTTCCGGAGCTGACGCCGGCGGCGGTTGCCGACATCCTGATTCTCGCCTTCGTCATTTATCAGGTGCTGCTGCTGATTCGGGGAACCCGGGCGGTCCAGATTCTGCTGGGCGTGGTGCTGCTCGTGGCGGTCTATTATGGGGCGCTCTGGGGGCGCTTGCAGACCGTCCAGTGGCTCCTCGACAAGATCTTCCCCTATCTGGTGTTTTTCCTGATCGTGATCTTCCAGGGAGAGATTCGCCGGGGGCTTGCGAAGATCGGGCGCAATCCGTTTGCCTCGCATTTTGCTTCGATGGAAGTGCGGCAGGCCTCCGAGGACATTATCCTGGCTGCTTCCACGTTTTCTTCGCAGCAGACCGGCGCGCTCATCGTGATCGAGCGCGACACCGGCCTGCGCACCTTCACGGAGAGCGGCATCCCGCTCCAGGCCGCGCTGAGCTACGATCTGCTGATCGCCATCTTTCAGCGCAGCTCTCCCCTGCACGACGGAGCGGTCATCATCAACAAGGATAAGATCGTGGCTGCCGCCTGCTTCCTGCCTCTGACCCTGAGCGTCGATCCCATCCTGGGGACCCAGCTCGGCACGCGGCACCGCGCGGCCATCGGCATCACGGAAGAGACCGACGCCGTCGCCGTAGCGGTCTCGGAGCAGACTGGCGCCATCTCGCTCGCCATCGGAGGCGCGATCGAAACCAACATCGGGTCCAAAGGATTGGCGCAGCGCTTGAGCGAGATATTTCAGTATCCGCTGTCGTCGCCTTCGGCTTCGCCGGCGTCCGGAAGTCCGCTGCCCGAAGCAACATCGCCGGCCTCCTCCGAGCGCGTCGCCACGGGAAACCGCCTATGATCCGGTTCCAGAGTCTTTTCACGGAAAATGCGGGATTGAAACTGCTGGCGCTCGCCATCGCCGTCGCGCTGTGGGTGGCCGTGGGCAGCGATCCCGTGACGGAGGCCACTTTCCGCGTTCCGGTGGAATTCGTCAACGTGCCCCGGAACCTGGAGCTACTGATCACGCAGCCGAACGTGCAGCTTTGGGCTCGCGGTCCCAGCCACGCCATCCGCCAGGCCACGGCGGGCGATTTTGCGGTGCGCGTGAATGTGGCGCCGGTTGGCGGCCCAGGCTCCAATACCTATCGGCTCGACCCCGGCCATGCCGTGGCCCCCGCTCTGGTGCAAGTGATCGAGCTGATTCCTTCCGAGGTGAAGGTCTCTTTCGAGCGGTCGGTCTCCAAGGACGTTCCCATTCGCCCGCAGTTTTCCGGAGACCCGCAGCCCGGCTACCGCTTGAAAGGTTTTTCCGTCAATCCGCCCCAGGCGAAAGTGACGGGACCGGAAAGCCACGTAAACAAAATCGCCGAGGTCTCGACCGATCCCGTCGACATCGGACATCTTTCGGGCCAGAAAACCTTTGTCACGTCACTTTCCGTCTCCGATCCGCTGGTCCGCATTCTGGAAACACGGACCGTCGATGTGACAGTGGAGTTCGGAAGGAAAGAGGCGCCCCGGTCGGGCCCTATGACCAAGCGCGCTCGCCGCCGCTGAGTGGCGCCGCTGAACTTCGATCCGCCGTGTAACGGTAACCGTTCACGGCTGCAATTTGACTAGCGGCTGTTGCATAACAAGTTTTAAGGTATTGTAAGGGCACGGTTTTAACCGTGCCGAAAGCGCGTGGTGAAGCGAGCGGCTTCAGCCGCTGAGGGCCAAGGATACACCCCGGGGGCTAAAGCCCATCTGCTTACCATCCCCTGCGGCACGACTGAAGTCGTGCCCTTACGACGCTCCCAGGAGGTTATGCAACCGCTTCTAGTAATCTATCCAGGAAGGAACTCTGAATCCTTTGAGCAAGCAGTTGTTCGGCACCGACGGCATCCGGGGCGAAGCTGGAAAGCCGCCGCTCGATCCACCTACCATCTTCGCCGCTGGACTTTCCTTGGGAAGCCATCTCTCGAAAAAAAAACCGCGTCCGCGCGTGATCGTCGGCGAGGACCCGCGCGAGTCCAGCCGCTGGATCGCGGAAACCGTGGCGGCGGGATTACAAGAAGCCGGCGCGGAGATCGTCACCGTGGGAGTTGTAACCACTCCGGCGGTGGCCTATCTGAGCCTCTCGGAAGGCTTCGACGCCGGAGTGATGATTTCCGCCTCGCACAATCCCTACCTCGATAACGGCATCAAAGTCTTCGCCTCCACCGGCTACAAGCTGCCCGATGAGGAGGAGAAAGAGGTCGAAGCGGAGATCGTGCGGCTGCTCGGGCGCGACTCCGGCCTCCAGCCCAGGCGTCTCGCGCTCGAACCGGATCGTCTCCTGGTCCGCAAGTACATCGGCTTTCTCCGCGGTCCCTCGTCCTCCTCTCTGCTGCCCGGACTCCGGCTGGTGCTCGACTGCGCCAACGGCTCGGCCTCGGCGCTGGCTGCCGAAGTTTTTTCGGGATTCGGGATGAAGGTGACCATTCTCTCCGACCGGCCGGACGGAAGAAATATCAATCTCGATTGCGGCTCGCTGCACCTGGAGAATCTCCGGCGGGCCGTGCTGGAGGGACAGGCCGGAGTGGGAATCGCCTTCGACGGGGACGCCGACCGTGCGCTGTTCGTGACCGGACGCGGCCAAATCGTCAACGGCGACGGCGTGCTGCTGGCAGCGGCCCGCTATATGAAGCGGCGCGGCGTCCTCCGCGGCGGCGCCGTGGTGGGAACGGTCATGTCCAACCTCGGCCTCGAGATCGCTCTCGGACGCGAGGGTTTGCAGTTGTTGCGCACGCAGGTAGGCGACAAGTACGTTCTGGACGAGATGCTCCGCACGGGTTGCAACCTGGGAGGCGAACAGTCCGGTCATGTGATCTTCCGCGACCTCGCTACCACAGGCGACGGCTTGCTCACCGCCTTGCAGGTGTTGCGGATCATGGCCGGCGAGCAGCAAACGTTGGAGCAACTCGTCGAGGGGCTGGAGATTTTCCCTCAGACCATTCGCAACGTGCGGGTCCGGGAAAAGGTGCCGCTTGAGAGCGTGCCGCAAGTGATGGAAGAGATCCGTGCGAGCGAACGGCAGTTAGGACGCTCGGGCCGCGTCGTAGTGCGCTATAGCGGCACCGAGCCGCTGGCACGCGTCATGGTCGAGGCGGAAACCGAAGCGGACGTGGAGCGGCACGCCTCCGCGATCGCAGGCGCCATCGAGCGGTGCCTGGGGGCGCGGTGATCTCGCCTCCCTTGCTTCCGCCGCCGCGCCTGCGAAAAATTTCCAGGCAAAGCGCAAACGGATATTCCACCCCGAAGCCATCTCGCGTTATCCTTTACGTTTCCCGGCCGGTGCGGCCCATACCGAGCGAGGCAGAACAGAACGATGGCGGAAAAACGGCGCAGTCAGCGGCTCAAACAAGACATCATGATCCAGTTGGTGAGCATGGCGCCGGGGGCGACCGTCGTCAAGGCGCAACCGGCGCAGACCGTTGAAGTCAGCGAGCATGGCGCCCTCATCGAATGCCGCACCAAGTTCGAACAGGGAGCGGAGCTGATGATTCACAATCCCAAGAATCTTCAGAACGGACTATTCAAGATCGTCCGCTCCAGCCTTTCTCCCTCCGGCTCCTCGTGGCGCATCGGCGTCGAAATGCAGGACCGGGACCTGACCGATTTTTGGGGGCTGAGCTGATGCCACGAACTAAGCCGGTGCCGGCGAGCCGCTCGGCCGCCGGAAGAATCGCCAAACTCTATCGTGTGAAGGGACGGGTGCAGGGAGTCGGCTTCCGCTTCTTCGTCGAGCGTGCGGCTCGGGAACTGGGACTCCGGGGCTACGTCCGCAACCTCGCCGACGGCCGCGTCGAGGTCTACGCTTCCGGCGACGAGTTGGCGCTGGGCCAGTTGCGGAAGAGCCTCGAAGAAGGCCCCCGCGCCTCCCGCGTCGAGAGCGTCGAGGAGCAGGATGCTCCGTGGCAGCAATACAAAACTTTTACAATCGAAGGATAAAAGGCGGAACCATGGAAAATCTGAAGAAATTAATTCGCGAAGTTCCCGACTGGCCGAAGAAGGGAATTCTCTTCTACGACCTCACCACACTGATCAAGGACAAGGATGGATTCCGCCAGTTGATCGACTTCTTCGCCGGGCACTATGTTGGCAGGGAGCTGGACCTGGTGCTGGGAATCGAGGCGCGTGGATTCATCTTCGGACCAGCGCTCGCCTACCGGCTGGGAACCGGGTTCGTGCCGGTTCGCAAGCCCAAGAAACTCCCCGCGGCCACCGCTTCGGTCACCTACGATCTCGAATACGGCACCGACACGCTCGAGATGCATCGCGACGCCATCCGGCCCGGCGACCGCATCCTGATCGTCGACGATCTGCTGGCCACGGGAGGAACGGCGAGCGCCTGCGTGCGCATGGCGCGCGAGCTGGGAGCCAACGTCACGGGCGTGGGCGTGGTCGTGGAACTGGAATTTCTGAATGGAAGATCGAAGCTCGACGGCGTGGATGTTTTCTCTATGTTGAAGTACCGCGAATGATACCCGAAACACCCATGGAGCGAATCGCCGAACGTCGTTTCGTTGCCGGAAAGCAAAAAAAAATTCCGCGGACCCAACTTTTCCCAAAAACTAAAATTCATCTTTCGTCACGAAATGCGATTTTTTTCTTGACATTTATTTTTGCAATCCGTATACATTAGAAACAAGATGCGATGAATACGGTTCGTCGCGAACGAAAATTTGAAAACTAGAGGAGAATGGTACGATGAAATACGCAACTAAGAAAGCGGCCGCGAAAAAGAAACCTGCCAAGAAGAAAGGCAAGTAACCGGAGCGGCAAGTTTCCGGGATCACAGGGGGACGAGATTTCGTCCCCCTTTTTATTTTTATGCGGCGCTCCGATTCCAGCGATTGAAATGTTCGCAGCGCCGCGGCTCGGAATCCTCCCCGCCCCTTCCCCTGCTCCCATCCTGCACACATCCAGCCGCCGGTGATTGCCGCGCGATCGGCTGCTCCATAACACCGCGTCCGCCGGACCCGCCGAAGCGCTGGTCCACGCAGTTGGTCTAGAGCACGATTCCCAGCATGCCTGCGTTGTAGAGGCGTTTGTCGATGTAATAGCGCCGGCGGGCGGCCGGACCGCTGAGGAGGGGCGAGTGGCGGATGGCGAAGAGGTGTTTCGGAATCTCCCAAAGGTGGTCTTCCGAGGTCCGCCAATGCAGAGCGTCGAAACGGCCGAGCGAGACGGGACGCGAGTAGGCGCGCAAGGTCGCCTCGCCGCTCGGATTGTAATAGTCGTCGAAGTAGGACATGACCAGCTCGCGCAGCGTGCGATAGACCGCCGAACGGTAGCGCAGTCCGGAGTAGTTCGACTTTGCGACAGCGCCCCAGCAGCGGTTCGCCTGGTATACCGCAATGACGTGATCGTCGTCCCGCACGGCCTCCAGATCCACGATCCGCGGAGGATGTCCGTGAAATTCGAGAGCCGCCGCCGCGAACAACGCGCCTTCCATGCAATGCGCTTTGCGGCGCCGGAGCACGAGGCGCGGCGAATGGCAGGTGTCGCCCTCGAGCTCCTTGTTGTAACGGATTTCGTCGTCGAGGAATTGCTGAATCTTCAGGGGAGAATTCAAACGCTGTAGGATTTTGCGTTCCGCCGCGTCAAAGTCTGGAAGCATCGGAAACAGTGTGCCACAGGCGAAAGGGAACAGGGAATAGGGAACAGTGGTAGCCACGGCACGCCTTTTGTGCCGTGGGCACGTTCCGGATTCGTTGGGACCAAAAATCACCGGCACAAAAACGCGCCGCGATTCTCAGTCGTCCAGACGAAGCGGCTCCAGCAGGGACTCGATGTTGGCGGGATCGACGCGGATGCGACGCAGCTCTTGTGCGCCGCCGGTTTCATCGAAAGCCTGGAACAGCCGCATCTTTGCTACAGCGTATTTCTCCGTATCCGTAAGAGTCCGGCCGTGAGCCTGCGCCCACGCTTCCAGCGCCTTCTGCTCCACGGCCACTTCCGCCTCGAAATAATTCTTGCGGTCGCTCGAGACGCTGAAGAGAAACGCCGTCCCTCCCGCTCCCCAGATGCGCCGCAGCGGCCGGGACTCCAGGAAAAAATATTGGTAGACATAGCCGCTTTGGGAGGAATAGGTTTTGATGCGGCGGGGGGTCATGGATTACGAATGGATTGCGATACGAAAAGCCCACGGCGAAAAAAGCGTTCGCCGTGGCTACCGCCGCGGTTGGGGTCTAAAGAATTCCGGCTTTGCGCGAGCGGCCGATGATCCGCGCCACCGAATAGATGCGCCGCTGCTGTCCCTCAAAGTAGATGCGCGTGAGGATCTCTCCGATCAAGCCGGTCGAGATCAGTTGAATTCCGCCGAGCATCGCCACGGCGGCGATCAACAACAGGGGTCCGTGTTCCAGGAAAATTGCGTGGCCGCCGAGCTTCTCATACAACAGGTAAACCAGCGCCAGCGAGCCCAGCGAAATCGAGGTCATGCCCATCATTCCGAAAAAGTGGAGCGGGCGCGTCAGATAACGGAGCAGAAATCGGACCGTCAGCAGGTCGAAGAAGACCCGCACCGTGCGGTCCAGCCCGTAGTGGGAGCGTCCGTTGGAGCGGACCGCGTTGTGAATGGGAACCTCCGTCATGCGGGCTCCCTGCAACATCGCGAGCGCCGGAATGAAACGATGCAGCTCGCCGTAGAGATTCACGCTCCGGATCGTCTCGCGGCGATACGCCTTGAAGGTGGTCCCGAAATCGTGGAGCGGCACCCCGGAAAGGACCCGCATGGCCCAGTTGGCCACGGCGGAGGGAAGCCGGCGGGTCAGGAAGTTATCCACCCGCTCCTTCCTCCAGCCGCTGACGATTTCGTATCCCTGATGAATTTTCTCGATCAGCAGCGGCAGGTCGGCCGGATCGTGCTGGAAGTCGCCGTCCATCGAGATAATCACTTCGCCGCGCGCGTGGTCGAATCCGGCGGCCAGCGCCGGAGTCTGGCCGAAGTTCCGGCGCAACTGCACCACCACCACACGCGAATCCAGAGCCGCGATCTGCTCCAGCAGCAGGAACGAGCCGTCCGTGCTGGCGTCGTCCACAAAGACAATCTCAAAATCCCAGTCCTGGGATTCCATCACCTCGACGATCTTGGCGAAGAGCGGCACCAGGCTCTCCTCTTCGTTGTGAATGGGAATCACGATGGAATAAAAAGGAGTCTTGTCTCTTTTCATGTTCATGCTCCGATCGTTCATTTTCCGCTGGCGGGGAGGGCGGAAGCCAGCAAGCCGTCCTGGGAGGCTCGCACGGGACCGGTCCCGATTTCGCGATAGCCCCGCAAAACAACTCCGCTCTCGCCAATCCTTGCGCGCCAGTCTGGTTGGACCAGAATCTGGCGTTCGACTTCGCGCTCTCGCTTCAGTTGGGTGGGCGAGGCTTCGAGATCTGCGTCGCAATAGCCGGGATGGCACATCAACTCGGTGATACCCTCGGGCAGCCCGGCGACGGTTCGCTGCATAGCCAGTAGGGTCCATCGTCCGGTGAGCGAAAATCCGGTGAAGTAATCCGTGGTGCGAATCCCCTCCGCTGTCATGCGCCGGTCGAAGCCGGGAGCCAGGAGGGCCAAAGTCCAGCCGGCCAGCCTCCGCACCGCGGATTCACCGCTCTCCGGTATCCGGAAATTTTCAAACGGCCGGCGAACCCAGCCGATCGAATATCGCCGCGCCACTCGCGCCACCACGGCGGCCACGCGTGGGTGCAGATGCGTGTGTTGGTGCGTATCCAGGTGGCTCGGCGCGATCCCGGCCTGGAGAAGTTTTTCGACCTGGGCCGAGCACTCCCGCTCCAACTCCGCGGCGGGAACCATTCCGGCCGCCAGCCGCAGCGCGAGATTCCGAAGACGATGGAACTTTCCGTCCGCTCCAACCAGGTGCGGAATCGCTTCCGGCGGCGAGACCGGCGCACCCTCGACCAGATTCAGGTGGCAGCCCACGTCGAGCCCCGGCTCGCCCTTGGCTCGCTCCACCCTTGCCCTCTCCACGGCATCGTCAAACGCCGCGCCGTTCGCCAGCAATGAAGTGCTGGTGATGATCCCGTTGCGATAGCCTTCGACAATCGCCCGGTTCACTCCCAGGGTATAGCCGAAATCATCCGCGTTGACGATGAGTTGCTTCATTCGCCGCTTTCCCGTTTCGACTTCGCACGCGCTGCGTGACAGGGAAATGGAAGAGACCAATAACAAGCTCCTATTATATCCCGCATGGAAGCTCTGGAAGGAACTGGATGAGCGCCATTTTTTCCCGCCGGTGCACTACTAGCTGGTGCATTACCTCCTCGGAGTCCGTAAGGGCACGACTTTAGAATGTGTGTGAAAACTCCAAAGGACGCACCTCAGCGGCTAAAGCCGCGCTGCAAGGATTGATTTTACGGCACGACTGAAGTCGTGCCCTGACGTAAAATCGAGGTTTTCACACACACTCTGAAGCCGTGCCCTTTC
>ORMF010714419.1_pt1 | contig 50099 bp, 51 predicted proteins | sample 1779871 | NCBI WGS metagenome assembly ORMF01 (sample SAMEA104232316, study PRJEB22302) | groundwater metagenome | biome: forest; feature: aquifer; material: groundwater | place: USA | collected 2011-08-07 | depth 5.4 m | reverse complement strand
GAATCGGTCGCCGCGCCGCAGATCGCGATGAAAGTCGATGTCGCCGCCGAAGACGTCCGCAACCTGGATCGCTATCGCATCCGGGATTCCGGAGGCGTCGGCAGCCGCGAACAGCGATGATCGAATCACGCCGGATTTCATTGAAACCCGGGTCTCGAGCGGCGCGCGCTGCTCCGAAACGGAAAACCCGGACTCGCCTCGCGTCACCCGCACCTGCACATCACGCGCCGCAACGAAATCAAGGCTTTGCAGCGCCCCAATGGAATCGACCGTTGCACTGACCGTCGTACCGGGGCGCAACTGCCTCAACCCGGGGTCGCGCAGCAGCGCGGACGTGTCCTCGCCGTCCAGGCCCAGGCGGGCGAACAGGCTGGCTACGGTATCGCCGCGCTGAAAACGCTCCTCCACGACCAGGCTGGTCGCCGCGGGCAGCACGCCCTCGAGCGGCCGGATTTCGAGCGACTCTGCGGTCGCTCCGGGCACGACTTCGGGCTCGCTGACTGGCGCGATCGTCGCAAACGCCGCCACAATACCCGACAGCACCAGCGTGGCGAGCGCTCCGGTGCGCGCCATGTGCACTCTGGCAATGCGTCCTGCCGGATCCACAATTGGGCTAAAATGCCTTCTTATTCAGACGCCTGCGGACGTTCTCCCCCGAGGCCGCCGTGGAGTGTAGCAAAGATTCCCCATCCTGGAAACGCTATGTTGTTGATCGCCGAGGCTTTGGAGCGTATCAAGCGCGGCTGCGACGAGCTCATCGTCGAGGAAGAACTGGTTCGGAAGCTCCAGTCCGGCCGATCGCTGCGCATCAAGCTGGGGCTGGACCCTACGGCGCCCGACCTGCACCTCGGGCATACGGTGGTCATCAACAAGCTGCGCGATTTTCAGCTGCTGGGACACACGATCCAGTTCCTGATCGGGGATTTCACCGGGATGATCGGCGACCCGACGGGAAAGAACCAGACTCGGCCGCCGCTGTCGCGCGACGAGATCCTGACCAACGCGCAGACCTACCGCGCGCAGATGTCGAAGATCCTCGATCCTGAGCGCACGCAGGTGCGGTTCAACTCGGAATGGTCGGACAAGCTGGGCGCGGAGGGCATGATACGGCTCGCGTCGCGCTATACGGTTGCGCGGCTCCTCGAGCGCGACGACTTCTCGAAGCGCTACAAGTCCGGCCAGCCGATCGCCGTGCACGAGCTGCTCTACCCGCTCATGCAGGGCTATGACTCGGTGGCGATGAAGGCGGACGTCGAACTCGGCGGAACCGACCAGAAATTCAATCTGCTGGTCGGCCGCGAACTGCAGCGCGACTTCGGGCAGGAGCCCCAGTGCATCATCACGATGCCGCTGCTCGAGGGACTGGACGGCCGGGAAAAGATGTCCAAGTCGCTCGGGAACTACGTCGGCATCAACGAACCGGCCGAGGACATCTTCGGCAAGCTGATGTCGATTTCGGATGCGATGATGTGGCGTTACCTCGAGCTGCTGTCGTTCGAGTCCGGCGCGACCTTGCGGGGCTGGCGCGAGGCGGTGGCCCAGGGACGCAACCCACGCGAGATCAAGGTGCTGTTCGCGCGGGAAATCGTGACGCGTTTTCACGGCGGGCCGGCAGCCGAACGGGCTCACGAGGATTTCGAGCGACGCTTCCGCCACGGTGCGCTGCCCGAGAACATGCCCGAGATCACGCTGTCGGCACCGCAGGGCGGCCTCGCGGTGACGCAACTGCTGAAGCTCGCGGGCCTCGTGCCGAGTGTCAGCGAAGCGCTCCGGATGATCGAGCAGGGCGGGGTTCGGCTCGATGGCGAGCGCCTGGCCGACACGTCGCTGCGCCTGGCAGGCGGCGAGACCGTGGTGGCGCAGGTCGGCAAGCGGAAATTCGCGAGGGTGCGCGTGCAGTGACCGCGGCCACCACATCGGCGGCCATACGCGGGGACTGCGGGTCGTGCGGGTCACGACCCGGCGGTTCTGAGCCGCTATCCGGCGCCCTCGAAGAAGTTGCAGGGGGTGGTGGTGCGGCTCGATTAGGCGGTTTCGTTGACAGGGTGAGGCCGGCCTCCTAACATCGTTTTCAGTACGTCCCAAAGAACCCAAATTAGGAGGAGAACCGAGATGCATACGGCATTCAGAAAAACCTTCGCGCTGACTGCGGTCGCGACTGCCTTGGGCTTCGCTGCCCAGGCAATGGCGCAGGCGCCCGCCCCCGCCGCGAGCGGCCCGAAAACGCTCAAGATGCAGTCGACCTGGCCCGCGAGCGCGACGCTGCAGGAGAACTTCAAGTTCTTCGCCGAGCGGGTCGACAAGCTGACCGGGGGGCAACTGAAGATCGATGCGCTCTCCGCTGGACAGGTGGTGCCGCCGTTCGAGGTGCTCGACGCGACGCACAAGAAAGTGCTCGATGGCGCGCACGCGGTGTCGTACTACTGGGTCGGCAAGCACCGGGCGACGACCCTGTTTGCCTCGACGCCCGCGGGTCCGTTCGGCATGGACCAGATCGATTTCATGGGCTGGATGTACGAGGCCGGCGGCCTGGACATGTACTGGGACCTGTACCAGAAGGAGATGAAGCTCAACGTCATCGCCTTTCCGATCCTGCCTTCGAGTCCGCAGGCCTTTGGCTGGTTCAAGCGCCCGATCAAGAACCTCGCCGACCTCAAGGGCCTCAAGTGCCGCCAAACCGGGATCGTGAACGAGATCTTCACGCGCATGGGCATGACCACTGTCAACATGCCGGGTGGAGAAATCGTGCCAGCTGCGCAACGTGGCGTGATCGACTGCGCCGAGTGGGTTGGTGGCGTCGAGGACCTGAGGCTCGGGCTGCCGCAGGTCTGGAAATACCACTATGTGCCGGGGATGCACGAGTCGAGCGTGGTCGGCGAATTGCTGATCAACGCCGACGTCTGGAAGAGCCTGCCGGCGCAACAGCAGGAGGCGATTCGCTCCGCGACGACGGAGACGTTCCTGCGCTGGTGGGCGAAGTGGCAGCGGCAGAACGCCGATGCGATCAAGGAGATGCAGACCAAGTACGGCACGCAGATCCTGCGCACGCCGCCCGACATCCTGATCGCCTTCCTCAAGGCCTGGGACGAAATGGCCAAGGAAGAGGCGGCGAAGAACGAGTTCTTCAAGAAGGTGTTCGAGTCGCAGCGCGATTACGCGTCGATCGTGGTGCCGGCGAAGCGCTTCATGATGCCGCCGTATTCGTTCGCCGCGAACTACTACTGGCCCGAGGATGTAAGGAAGGCGCCGGCGAAAGCGGCGAAGAAGAAGTAGCATCATCGTGCTTGTCGGCGGCTGGCACGGCGCCTAGGGCAACGTGCTGGCTGGGCAGCGGCGGAACGGGGGCGGACCACCGCCCCCGTTTTGCGATCGCTAGGAAAGAATTCGCATGGAGCAGTTCTCGCCTCAACTCGTCTTCGTCACCAAGAAGATCGACTGGTTCACCGACCTGACCGGCACCTGGGTCGCCTGGCTCAACGTCGCGCTCATGATGATCGTGTGCTACGAGGTGTTCGCGCGTTACCTGTTCAACGCGCCGACGATCTGGTCGTTCGACCTGACGTACATGCTCTACGGCACGATCTTCATGCTCGGATCGGCCTACGCCTTGCACAAGGGCGCGCACATCCGGACCGATTTCTTCTTCGAACGCTGGTCGATCCGCACCAAGGGCGTGATCGATTCCGTGGCCTACCTGGTGTTCTTCTTTCCGTCGATCTTCATTTTCCTCGTCGTCAGCGGCGCCGAGGGGTGGTACGCGTACGAGATGAACGAGACCTCCGAGCAGACGCCGTGGCGGCCGATCCTGTGGCCGTTCAAGATGGTGGTTCCGCTGACCTGCCTGCTCCTGCTCATCCAGGGGGTATCGGAAGTGATCAAGAGTGTCTTCGCGGCCAGGACCGGCGTAGAGCTCGAGCACAAAGAGAAAGTGGAAATCTAGTCGATGACCGGCCTCGCGCTGCTCGGCCTGATCATGCTGGCGGTGATGATCGCCGTCATTTTCATCGGCTTCCCGATTTCCTTCACGTTGCTGTTTCTCGCGCTGACCTTCGGCTACTTCGGGCTCGGCCAGATGGTCTTCAGCCTGGCGTACTTCCAGACCATCGGCATGATGAAGGAGGAACTGCTCGCGGCGGTGCCGCTGTTCATTTTCATGGGGTTCCTCACCGAGCAGGCGGGATTGATGGAGCGCCTGTTTCGCGCCTTCCGCAATCTGCTGGCACCGATTCGGGGGTCGCTCTATGCCGTCGTCATCCTGACTGCCGCGGTGTTCGCGATGGCCACCGGCATCGTCGGCGCGGCAGTGACGGTGCTCGGCATCATGGCGAGCCCGATCATGATCCGCACCGGCTATGACGGCAGACTCTCGGCCGGGGCGATCACGGCGGGCGGCACCCTCGGCATCCTGATTCCGGCCTCGGTCATGTTGATCGTGATGGGCCCGGTGCTGGGGGTCTCGGTCGCGGACCTTTATGCCTCTGCATTCGGACCCGGCATCCTGCTCGCGTCCCTGTACCTCGCGTATCTGCTCGGCCGTGCGTTCTTCAACCCGAGCCTCGGGCCGCCCGTGCCGAAGGAAGAGCGCGTGCACAGCATCGGCACGATGCTCTGGGAAATCGCGGTCGGCGTGGTGCCGCTGCTCGCGTTGATCGGGGCGACGCTGGGCTCGATTCTCGCGGGCCTCGCTACACCCACGGAGGCATCGGCGATCGGCGCGCTCGGCGCGATGATTCTCGCCGCCGCGTACGGCAAGCTCAGTTACGCAGGCCTCAGGCAGGCGGTTCTTTCCACCACGGCAACTGCCAGCATGGTGCTGTTGCTCGCGGTGACTTCGAACATTTTCGGCGCGGTGTTCGCGCGCCTCGGAACCGCGAGCTGGATCACCGATACGATGCTGGCACTGCCGCTTTCACCGGTGGTGATGCTGGTGATGGTGCTGGTGCTCATCTTCCTGCTCGGCTGGCCGTTCGAGTGGCCGGCGATCGTGCTGGTGTTCCTGCCGATCTTCTATCCGGTGATGAGCGCCCTCAAGCCGGAGCTTGGCGCCACGCTCGGCATTCAGCCCGACATGGTGATGGTCTGGTTCGGATCCCTGGTCGCGGTCACGCTGCAGACGGCGTTCCTGTCTCCGCCGGTTGCGATGTCGGCGTATTACCTGAGGCAGGTGGTGAAGGAGTGGTCGCTGGCGACAATCTACAAGGGGATGCTTGAGTTCATGATCCTGCAGGTATTCGCCATCGGGATGATCGTCGCGTTCCCGGCGATTGCCACGAAATTCCCGGAAATGCTTCGCGAGAGCGCGGCGGCGGTCAGGTCCGAGGATGTCGAGGACGGCACGACGCTTGAGGATTACCTGCCGTCCGGATCCTACAGCGAGCGTCTCAGGGAATCGCTCGAGAAGGACCATGAAGAATCGCTCGAAGAAGACGAGGCCGAAAAGAAGGGCGGGCTGGAAGCCGACCCGTTGGAAAAGGACGACTTGTCTTCGAAGGCAAAGCAATAGCCGCAACCCTGACGCCGCGCTTCGACTTCGACGCACCGGTTGATCGCGCAGGCACCTGGAGCCTGCGCTGGCAGAAATACGCCGGGCGGGAGGTCATCCCGTTGTGGGTCGCGGACACGGATTTTCGCGCACCGCCCGTGGTGCTCGCGGCAATGCGTGACCGCCTGGACCACGGCGTCATGGGTTACAGCAGCGCACCCGATGCGCTGCGCGAGGCGATCGTTGCGCGCATGCTGCGCCTTCACGGCTGGCGTATCGAGCCCGGCTGGATCGTGTTCCTGCCCGGTGTCGTGCCGGGACTGCACCTGGCCGCGCGCCATCTGATGGCCGACCGCGATCATGCGTTGCTGCCCATTCCCCTCTACCATCACTTCAAGCGCGCGCTGGAGTTGGCGCGGCGCGCGCACACGGACGTGCCGCTCGTCCTGTCTGGAGGGCGGTGGGTGTTCGACGAGGAGCGGCTGGCAGCGAGCGTTCGGTCCGGGACCCGGCTGCTGTTCCTTTGCAATCCGCAGAACCCCGGCGGCACGATTTTCACGCGCGCCGAATTGGAGCGGCTGGGCGAATTGGCCTTGCAGCGCGACCTGCTGATCTGCTCCGATGAAATCCACTCCGAAATCCTGCTCGATGCGGACAAGACGCACGTGCCGATCGCGAGCCTCGCGCCCGAAATTTCGCGCCGCACCGTGACGCTCAATTCGCCCAACAAGGCATTCAATTTCCCGGGCGCCGGCTGCGCCTGGGCGATCATCGAGGACGATCGCCTTCGGCAGGCGTTTTCGGCCGACCATCACGCCACGATCCACGACCCTTCGGTGTTCGGGTACGTCGGGGCGCTTGCCGCGTACGAAGGGGGGGGCGATTGGCTCCAGGCGCAGATCGATTACCTGCGCGCCAACCGCGATCGGCTCGAGCGATTCGTCGGCGCCAGCCCGGGTCTCGCGATGGCGCATGTCGAAGCGACCTATCTGGGATGGATCGACTGCGGTGGCCTTCGGGATCCCGACCCTTACGCGTTATTCATGCGCCACGGCGTCGCGCTCTCACCCGGCGCGCAATTCGGCGACGCCCGCTTCTTGAGGTTCAATTTCGGAACTCAGCGCGCGCGCCTTGAACTGGCGCTGGAGCGGATCGCCTCGGCGGTTTCGAGCACGCGTTCCAGGTGAGGGTCGGTGACGCCGAGCGCGTACATGTGCTCGAGCGTGTTGCGGATGTAGTCGGTGCAGCGGCCGCGCTGACCGATGCCCTGCGCGACCAGTTGCGCGCGGCGGTTCAGATCGAGTTCGCGCACGAACTGCGAATGCCGCGCGTCCGCGAGAAAGGCGAGGGCGTTCACGCGCGCATGGCTCCCGACGCGAACCGGAACGAGCCGGGGGCGGTAAACGCCGCGCAACATTTCGCGTTTCCACAGCGCATGCAGGACGCGCGGCACCTGTGGCCCCGGGACACGGAATGCCATCCCCCAGCACGAGCCACCCGCGCACAGCCCCATGACGAGGCCCGGGCGCCGCGTCGTGCCTCGATACCGGGTGGACAGAATGCACAGCGCGCGATGGTAGCCGCGCAGGAACGCGACGCCTTTTTCCGCCGGACGGAAGCCCGGAGACCACATGAGCGAACCGTATCCGAACACCCACAGATCGCCTGCGGGCAAGCGTTCCGCAAACTGCGCCAGTTCCATTGCCGCGCGCATTATAGAATCGGCGCCGAAATCCGCATGCCACCTCCGACGCGCGCGAAGTCGCTCGAATCCCTCCAGGGCATGACCGCGTTCGCCGGCATTTCGGCGCGGGGCGACGAGGACGTGGGCCGATGACTTCGATCGACTGGCCGCTCCGGGTTCACGGGGTACTGAAAGACTCGCGCGTGGGCGTCGTCGGTTACGTCCCGGATGCCGGGCACAAGCGGCTGATCGAACTCTGCCATCAGGACCGCGCGATGCGCGCGGTGGTCCTCACCACCGAAGAGGAGGGCGTCGGCCTTGCGGCCGGCGCCTGGCTGGGCGGGGTGCGAAGCGCGCTGTTGATGCAATCGAGCGGCGTCGGCAACTGCATCAATGTCCTGGGCATGGCGCGAGAGTGCCGATTCCCGTTGCTCATGCTGGTGACCATGCGCGGCGAGTTCGGGGAATTCAATCCGTGGCAGGTTCCGATGGGTCAGGCGACGCCGGCCGCGCTCGAAGCGATGGGCGTCGTGGTGCACCGTGCCGAGACAGCCGAGGAGGTCGCCCCGGTGCTCGATGCCGCGTCGAGGCTCGCTTTCGACAGCTACGCCGCGGTCGCGGTGCTGATCTCGCAGCGGGTGATCGGGATCAAGAGTTTTCAGGAGCAGGCGGGGAGATGAAAGCCGTATTGCGCCGGCGCGAGGTCGTCAGGGAACTCCTGGAAGAACGCGGCGAGCTGCTGGTCGTCGCGGGACTCGGATCGGCGGCATGGGATTGCACCGCCGCCGGGGACTCGGATCTCACCTTCCCGCTCTGGGGTGCGATGGGCGTTGCCAGCGTGACCGGTCTGGGCCTTGCGCTTGCGCAGCCCGGGAGGCGCGTGCTCGTGATCACGGGCGACGGTGAAATGCTGATGGGGCTGGGAAATCTGGCGACGATCGGCGTCCAGAAACCGCGAAATCTCGCGGTCGCGGTCATCGACAACGAGCGGTATGGCGAGACCGGCATGCAGTCCACCCACACCGCCCAAGGCGTCGACCTGGCGGCCGTGGCGAAGGCCTGCGGCTTCGGGGACGCGAGGGTCGTCTGGCGCAAGTCGGGGCTCAAAGCCGCGGTCAGGGCGCTGCGTGCGAGCCCTGGCCCCGTCCTTGTCCAGTTCAAGGTGGTGGCCGAGAAACTCCCCCTCGTGCTGCCCCCGCGCGACGGATCCCTGCTCAGGTCGCGTTTCCGCAGGGCGCTCCACGGGTCGGACGCCGATTCGGAGTAAAACCGGTCAACCGCCGCCCGCCGGACGCGTTATTCGCTCCGGTTCCCTTTTGGACCACACACTCTGGAGACACAGAAATGCTGATCAAGAAGATCCTCGCGACGCTGGTCGCGTCCGCATTCGCAGCTTCGGTCCTTGCCCAAGCGAAACCCGCCACCCCCGCCACGCCCGCCACGCCGGCCACCCCGGCTGCGGCGCCTGCCGCCCCGGCGGCACCGGCGATGAAGGCAGAGCCCGCGAAGACCGCGGAAGCGGCGAAGCCGGCCGACAAAGGCATGGCAAAGGCCAAGGCCAAAGGCAAGAGCAAGCCGAAAAAAGAGAAAAAAGCCAAGGCCGAGAAGTAATCTCGGGCCTTTAGCTAGACCTGCGAAAACCCGGCCTCGGCGCCGGGTTTTCGTTTTTGGGGAGTATGGATTTGAATCCGGCCGTGAAGCCTGAGTCGCCATCGCGGTGGCCTGCGGCGCTGGGACTGGCCCTGCTGGCGTCCGCGGCAATCGCACAGGACACCGATCAGAGGGCGCCCTATGTCGCGACCCCGCAGGAGGTCGTAGAGCGCATGCTCGCGCTTGCCGGCACTCGAGGCGAGGATTTCGTCATCGATCTCGGTTCTGGCGACGGCCGCATCGTGATTGCCGCCGCGGAAAAGTTCGGTGCGCGCGGACTCGGGGTCGAAATCGAACCCGAACTGGTTGCCGCCTCGCGCGAGAACGCGCGGCGCGCAGGCGTCGGTGGACGCGTTCGATTCGAGCAGCGCGACGTGCTCGAGACCGACCTGTCGCAGGCCACGGTAGTGACGATTTACCTCCTGCCCTGGCTGGTCGATCGGTTGCAGCCGAAACTGCTGCATGAACTCGCTCCCGGCGCACGCATCGTCGCGCACGCGTTTCCGATGAAGGGCTGGAAGCCGGATCGCGTCGAACGGCTGCGCGTCGCGCGGCCGCGGGACCGTCAGACGGGCGAGAGCGAGCTCTACCTGTGGATCGTTCCTGCACCGGCCCGCGGGACCTGGCGCGCCGAAGGCTGGGACCTTCGCGTTCACCAGAACTACCAGGAAATCGAGATCGAGGCGATCATCGACGGCCGGCCGCAGGTCGTGAATCAGGCGCGACTGGCCGGATCCGAGATCAGTTTCTCCGCGGGCGAGGCGTTTTTTCGCGGCCGCGTGGAGGGCCGCACGATCGCGGGCACGCTCACGCGCCCATCGGGCACTGCCACGATCACGTTTGCGAGAAATTGATCGCAAAGCGTTCGACGACCGGCTCGACGGTCAGGCATCAACGGGATTCCGCCGCCGGGGTAGACTCGACGCCAGCGTTCGGCTGAACGAGATTCCCGTGCACTTCGATCTGTCTTGATCGGCGCCATAGCCATGGAAAACGAATTTCAAGTTCCCGACGAATCCGTGGTGTGGGACGCCCTGCGCTCGGTGATCGACCCGGAAGTGGGCGAAAACCTGGTCGATCTCGGCCTGGTCTATCGCGTCGCCTGCGCGCCGGGGCGCGTCGATGTCGATCTCACCATGACCTCTCCCGCCTGCCCGATGGCAGGATCGATCGCCGAAGAGGCCGAGCAGGCGATTCGCGCGGCCACCGCGGCGGCGCGCGAAGTGCGTGTGGAGGTCGTCTACGATCCGCCCTGGACTCCGGAGCGGATGAGCGAGGCGGCACGCAATCGCTTCGGGTGGTAACGCGATGCGCGATCTGCCGCCCGCCGGGCGCGCGCCACTGCTGATCCTGGGGTTCGTGGCGCTCGCTGCGGGTGTGGCGGGCGGGCTGTCGCGCCTGGGCACCGGGGTCCCCGCGCCGGCTGCGGGCATCGCCTGGCATGGCGCCCTGATGGCGGCTGCATTCTTCGGTACCCTGATTGCGCTGGAACGCGCGGTCGCGATCGGCAGGCTCTGGGCCTACGGGGCGCCGGCGGTGAGCGCAATCGGAGGGGTTGCGCTCCTCGCCGGTCTCACCGGGCCCGCGTTCTGGATGTTCGCAGGCGGCGCGGCAGTGTTCTCGCTCGCCTCGCTCGCCATCTACGCGAGGCATCGGGCGCTGCACACGGGGGTGCTTGCCGCCGGCGCGCTATGCCTGCTCGGCGCCAATCTGTGGCTGGCGTTCGCGCTGTCGCTCGACCGTGCGCTGCCGTTCTGGATCGCGTTCTTCGTGCTTACGATCGGCGGCGAACGGCTCGAACTGTCGCGCCTCGTCCCGGTGCCAAACGCGGCGCGCACGCTCCTCGCAGTCCTCACGCTGGTACTGGCCGCATGCGCCGCGTTTGCGTTCATCGAGCTGCTCGGGGTGGTCCTGCTGGCGATCGCGGCCTGGCTCGCGCGCTACGATCTTGCGACGCGGACGGTACGCGCCAGGGGAATCACGCGCTATATCGCGGTCTGCCTGCTTGCGGGGTACTTCTGGCTCGCTTTCGGAGGCGTTCTCCTTGCGCTCGGCGTCTGGCGCGACGCGGCCCTGCACGCCATCCTGCTCGGGTTCGTGTTCTCGATGGTATTCGGGCACGCGCCGGTCATCTTTCCTGCCGTTCTGCGCATTGCGCTGCCCTATCGCCCGGCGTTCTATGCGCCGCTCCTCGTGCTGCACGCGAGCATCCTGCTGCGTGTCAGCGGCGGAATGGCGGGCGACGCCGCGTGGCTGCGCGCAGGCGGTGCGGGCAACGCGATCGCGATCGCGCTGTTCATCCTGACCGCCGCAGCGCTCGCGCTGGGCGCTAGACGACCTTCCCCGGATTCATCAGACCGCGGGGATCGAGCGCGCTCTTGAGCGTACGCATCAGTTCCATCTCGACCGGCGACTTGCAGCGCACGAGTTCACTGCGCTTCAACTGGCCGATGCCATGCTCCGCGGAGATCGAGCCTCCGAGCGCGCTGACGACGTCATAGACCACGCGATTGACCTCCTCGCTACGCTTCATCAGCGTGGCGGTCGCGCCGGCGTCGGCCATGCCGATGTTGTAGTGCAGGTTGCCATCGCCCACGTGACCGAAGATGTAACTCTGCGCTCCCGGAAAATGCGCAGCGAGCGCCGATTCGACGCCTTCGACGAGCGCCGGAATGCGCGACACGGCCACGGAGATGTCGTGCTTCACGTTCGCGAACTGGGCTTCCGGGATCGTCTCCCGGATTCGCCACAGTGCTTCGGACTGCGCCGCGCTCGCGGCGACCGCCGCGTTGCGCAACTCGCCGCGTTCAGCGCAGTCGGCGAGCGTCGCCTCGAGCCGGGCATACAGCGATTCGAACCCGCCGCTGTCCTCGAGTTCGGTGAGGACGTACCAAGGATGCGAAGCCGGTAGCGGATCGCGGAATGCGGTCGCGTGCGCCAGAACCGCCTCGAGGCAGCGCCGGGAAATCAATTCGAACGCGCTCACGGTCTCGCCGAGTCGCTCGCGCAGCCGCGCGAGCAGGCGGACGGCGCTTTCCGGGCCGTCAATCGCTATCCAGGCCGTGGCACTCGCCCCCGGCCGGGGGCGCAGCCTGAGGACGGCGGCGGTGATCACGCCGAAGGTGCCCTCCGACCCCAGGAACAGCTGCTTCAGGTCGTAGCCGGTATTGTCCTTTCGCAGGCTGCGCAATCCGTTCCAGATCCGGCCATCGGGCAACACCACCTCGAGACCGAGCACCTGATCGCGCGCGTTGCCGTAGCGAAGCACGTTGACGCCGCCCGCGTTGGTCGAGAGGATGCCCCCGATCTGGCAGCTGCCCTCCGCGGCGAGCGAGACCGGGAAATAGCGGTCCACGTCGAGCGCCGCCTGCTGCACCTGCGCAAGCACACAGCCAGCCTCGGCGGTGAGCGTGTCATCCAGCGGGTCGATCCCGCGGATGCGGTTCAAGCGCGCAAGCGAAAGCACCAGTTCGTTGCCGCGGCCGGTCGGGACCGATCCCCCGCACAGCCCGGTATTGCCACCCTGCGGCACGATCGCCACGCCCGACCGTGCGCACAACCGGACCACTTCGGCGACCTGCTCCGCGTTTGCCGGCCGCACGACGCATTCCGCGGCCGCGCGGTATTGGCGTCGCCAGTCGATGCAGTAGGGCGCGGTGTCGTCGGCCGCGGTCAGGACGTTGGGCGCGCCCACCGCCGCAGCGAGCGCGTCGGCAAATTCTCGGTGCATGTTTCTTGACGCTGATTCTCGCACACCGTAAGTTGCAACGGATCCATGACGCGCGCCGCGAGATTCTGGTTTGCCGCCGTGCTGACGCTGGCGCCGTGTGCGGTGTCAGCGCAGCAGCCGGTCATCGTGGGCACAGCACTGACGCAGTCCGGAATCCTCGCCGAGCTGGCGGCCGATCTCAGGAAAGGCTTGCTGCTTTGGCAGCAGGATGTGAACGCCTCCGGCGGGTTGCTCGGGCGGCGCGTGGAATTGCAGCTGCTCGATGACCGGTCCGAGTCGGGCGCGGTGCGCGCACTGTACGAGCAGCTCATTCATGAACAGCGCGCCGACGTCCTCATCGGGCCGTTCGGATCCGCCGCTACGCTCGCCGCTGTGGGGGTTGCTGAGGCCAATCGCCGCGTCTTGCTCAACGCGAGCGGCGCTTCGCGCGCGACGCAGCGCGCAAGCCACCGCTACGTGTTCCAGATTGCCGCGCCGTACGGCGCGTACGCGCGCGGTTGGCTGGAAATTGCGCGCGACCTGGGCTACCACAGGATCCTGATTGCGGCTCGCAACGACCCGGTGGCGCGCGAAATGGCCGAGAGGGCGCAGAACGATGCCGCCGCGTTCGGCGTGCAGATCGTGGCGACGGAGATCTACGCGGCGGGCCGCGACGATTTTCGCACCGCGGTCGAATCGGCGAAGGCGACGAAGGCGCAGGCATGGATCGCGTTCGGGTTGCCGCAGGACGCCGCCGCAATGGTCAGGACGTTCAAGAAACTCGGCTACGCCCCGTCGCTGTTTGCGGCGCAAGGGGTGTCCGACGCGCAGTTCGTGAAGCGCGTCGGTCAGGATGCCGAATTCGCGCTCGGCGTCGCGCCCTGGATGGCCTCGGCCGGGACGCCCGGGAACGCGGAATTCGTTCAGGCGTACCTGCGGCAATGGTCGGCTGAGCCTACGGCATCGGCGGCACAGGGCTACGCGGCGGGAAAGGTGCTCGAACACGCGGTGCGCCGTGCCGGCTCGCTCGAGACCGAGGCGCTGCGCGCGGCGTTGTCGTCGCTGCGGGCTGAAACGCCCTTGGGCACCTATGAGGTGGATACGGGCGGCTTGCAACTCGGTGCGCACCCGGTCGTGGTGCAGATTCAAGGCGGGCGCCGCGAAATTGTCTGGCCGCAGGCCTTGGCCACGGCAAAATGGCGCCTGCCGTATCCTCGCTGGGAGGAGCGCAGGATCGCCAAGTAGAAGGAGCTTTGCATGCCTTTCAATCGTTCGTTTCTGTTCGCGCCCGGCAATCACCCGCGGCGCGTCGCCAAGGCGCTCGCGCTCGATGCCGATGTCGTCATCCTCGATCTGGAGGATTCGGTCGCAGTGTCGGAAAAACCGGCGGCACGCAAGCCCGTGGCGGAGGCCCTTGCGGCGCTCGCCGGCGCGCGAAGGAAAATTCGCGGTTTCGTGCGCGTCAACGCCATGGGAACGCCGTACTGCTTTCGCGATCTCCTCGACACCATCGGCCCGGGCGTCGCCGGGGTGGTGCTGCCGAAAGTCGAGAGCGCTGCCGATCTTCACGCCATCGACTGGATGATCGCGAACCTGGAACGCGAACGCGGCCTGGCGACCGGCACGCTGGAGTTGATGCCGATCGTCGAAACCGCCGTCGGCGTGTCGCGCATCGATCGGCTTCTTCAGGCGCGCCGCCTGAAACCGTATTCCGGTGCCTGGCGCGTGCGCCGCATCGCCTTCGGTGCGGGCGACTACAGCCACGACCTGGGGCTGGTGCCGACGCACGAGGAGCCCGAACTCGCGCACGCGCGCTCGCGCCTCGTGCTTGCGTCGCGCGCCGCGGAGCTCGAGGCGCCGATCGACAGTCCCTGGTTTCATTTCAGGGATCGCGAAGGATTCAAGCGTGCGATCGAGCGCAGCCGGCGGGCCGGATTCCAGGGGCGGCTGTGCATCCACCCCGACCAGATCGCCGATGCCAACGAAGGCTATGGACCCACCGTGGAGGAAATCGCCGAGGCCGAGCGCATCGTCGCGGCGTTTCGCATCGCCGAAGCGACGGGTTCGGCGGCGATCCAGGTCGACGGATCCATGGTGGACTATCCGGTCGTGTACCGCGCCGAGCGGCTTTTGAAAGCGGTCAAGGGTGAAGGATGAACCCGGCGGCGCGGCTCGGCGCGCAAACGGTTCGCTCCCGTGGCTCGCGCTCGCGGCCACCCTCGCGATCCAGACGCTTGTCGCGGTAGCCGTTTATTGCGCGCCGGTGATGGCGCCGGTCGCGGCGCGCGCACTGGGCGTCTCTCCCGAGCGAGTCGGCTGGTTCATTGCGGTCGTGTATCTCGGCTCCATGCTCGGGTCGGTCACCGCCGGTGGCTGGGTCGCGCGCCTGGGACCGATCCGCGTCAGCCAGGTCGGGCTGGCGCTGTGCCTGGCGGGCCTCGCGATCGCCGCGAGCGCCTACCTGCCGCTGGTGTTGCTGGGGGCATTCGTCATCGGTCTAGGGTACGGCCCATCGACGCCCGCGAGTTCGCAGATCCTGCTGCGGGCTTCGCCGCCATCGTTCATCGCGCTGACCTTTTCGATCAAGCAGACGGGCGTCCCGCTCGGCGGCGCGATCGCGGGCGTCGCCGTGCCGGTGATGATTCTCGCCTTCGACTGGCGCGGTACCGCAGTCGCGATCGGATTTGCCTGCGTTGCGCTCGCGCTCGCGATCGAACCCCTGCGCGGGCGCTATGACCGCGATCTTGACCCCAAGGCGCCGATGTCGCTGCGCGCCGTGGCGATGCCGGTGTGGCTCGTGCTCCAGACGCCCAGCCTGCGCCGCATGGCGATCACGTCGTTCGTCTACGGCGGCGTCCAGATCACGCTCGTCACCTACCTCGTGACGTTTCTCACCGAGAGTTTCCTGATGACGCTGGTGCTCGCAGGCCTGGTGATGGCGGTGTCGCAGGTCGCGAGCGTGGCAGGACGCGTACTCTGGGGCGTGCTGGCCGACCGGGTCCTCGCACGACGCACGATGCTCGGACTGCTGGGCATCGGCATGGGCGGCTCCGCGATGGCGACGCTGGCTGCGTCGCCATCCTGGTCCTCCGGAATGCTGTTCGCGTTTGCGGCGCTCTTCGGAGCGACCGCAGTCGGCTGGAACGGCGTTTACCTCGCGGAAGTGGCGCGGCTCGTGCCTCCCGCCAAAATCAGCGAGGCGACCGGCGGATGCCTGTTCTTCACTTTTCTCGGCGTCGTCGTGACGCCGCCCGCGTTCAACGCGGTATTGGCGCTGACCTCCAGTTACGCCGTGGGGTACGCGGTATTCGGCGTTCCGGCGTTCGCCGTCGGTTTATGGCTCCTCGCCGCGCGCGATCGCGCGAGTCCCGGCTGATTCGGATTCCATGAATACCGATACCGCCGACGTGATCCTCGTCCACGGCCTGTGGGCGCCGGCGCTGGTCATGTCGCCGCTCGCCGCGCGGCTCGCGGCCGCCGGATTTCGCTGCCGCCTGTTCGGGTACGCCGGGCGCGGTCAGTCGATCGAATCGAACGCGGAGCGCCTCCGGCGAACGCTGCGTGACCGCAGGCCGGCGCATCTCGTCGGTCACAGCTTGGGCGGACTCGTCGTCCTGGAGGCGCTGAATTCGAGCCCCGAGGTGCCGGCGCGGCACACCGTACTCCTCGGCACGCCGGCCCGCGGCAGCGTCTCGGGGCGGCGCCTTGCCGCGAACCGTTTCGGTCGTTGGATGCTGGGGCGCAGCGAACTGCTGTGGCGAGAGCGTGCCGCGGCGCGCTGGGAACGACCCGAGCCGCTGGGAGTCATTGCGGGAACGATGCCGATCGGGCTCGGCCGGGCCGTGTCGCGATTGCCCGGCCCGAGCGATGGCGTGATCTGCGTCGATGAAACCGCGGTCGAGGGCATGCGCGAGCGAATCACCCTGCCGGTGAGCCACAGTGCGATGATCCTCTCGTACAGAGTCGCGGCGCAGGTCGCCGAATTCCTGAGGAACGGCCATTTTCTGCACGATCCGCGTTAGAGCGGCAGCACTGATCGCTGCGCTCGCAGTGTCTGGCTGCGAGACGCTGTCGTATTACGCGCAGGCGATCGGCGGGCATCTCGACCTCATCGGTCGGGCGCGGCCGGTGAGCGAGCTGCTCGCCGACCCGGCTATCTCCGAGGCGTTGCGCGGGCAACTCGCGCTCGCGCTGCGCTTGCGCGAGTTTGCCTCGCGGGAACTCGGTCTGCCGGACAACGACAGCTACCGGCGATTTGCCGAACTCGCACGGCCCTACGCGGTGTGGAACGTGGTCGCGGCGAAGGAATTTTCCGTCGACGCGGTGGAATCGTGCTTCCCGGTCGCCGGATGCGTCACCTACCGGGGTTTCTTCGATCGTGCGGATGCCCAGCGATACGCCGAACGCCTGCGTATCGAAGGGTTCGACACCGTGGTGCTGGGCGTGCCGGCCTATTCGACCCTGGGCACGTTTGCAGATCCGCTGCTGTCGACCTTCGTCGGCTGGCCCGAGGCGGAACTCGCCCGGCTTCTGTTTCACGAACTGGCGCACCAGCTCATTTACGTCAAAGACGATTCGAGCTTCAACGAGTCCTTTGCCGTGGCGCTCGAGCGCGAAGGCGTTCGCCGCTGGTTCTCGGCGAGCGGTCGCGAGGCGGATCTTCGCCGCTTCCACGAGGCGCGGGAGCGCGAGCGTTCGCTCGCGCAGCGCATCGGGGCGACTCGCTCCGAGCTGCGCGCGCTGTACGCCAGCGGGCTTGCGCCCGAGGCCATGCGAGAACGAAAGCGCGTTGCGCTCGAAGCGCTCGCTGCCGATCCGCTATTCCGGAACTTTGCGAACCGGCAGCAGATCGCGCCGAATAACGCGCTGCTCGCGTCCTTCGCAACTTATCTGCAACGGGTGCCGGCATTCGAGCGTCTGCTCGCGCAGAGCGGCGGCAATCTGGAGCGGTTCTACGCCGAGGTCAGAGCGCTCGCCGCGCTCGACCGGCCCGCGCGCGACCGCCAGTTCGAGCGCTACGAAATCGGGATGTCGACGACCTTGCGGTAGGGCGCGCGCTCCAGAAGCCGCTCGAACCATGCCTCGAGCTGCGGTTGCGACGGCCGCTCGATCGGCAGCCGCATCCAGAGCTGCACGTGGCAGCCGATCGGGATGTCACCCATGGTGAAGGCATCGCCCGCGACGTACTTTCGCCCGGCGAGCGCCGCGTCGAGAATCGCGAGCAGATCGGCCGCCTTCCTGCAACCTTCCTCGATCGCGGCCGCATCGCGTTTCCCGGGAGGCGTGCGGATCAGTCCCCAGAACACCGGGCGGAACACCGCCTGAAACGTGAACGCCCAGTCCATCCAGCGATCGGCGTCGGCACGCTGCCTGAGGTCGAGCGGCCAGAGGCGGCCGGCGCCATGCTTGGCGGCGAGATAGCGCACGATGGCGTGAGATTCCCAAAGCACGTACCCGTGGTCCTCGATCGTCGGCACGAGGCCGTTCGGATTGAGTTTTCGATATTCGGGGGAATTGACGATGCCGAACTGCAGCCCGGCATCGATACGCTCATACTTCAAGCCCAGTTCTTCCGCGCACCACAGCGCCTTCTTGACGTTGACCGAATTGGTGCGCCCCCAGATTTTCAGCATGACCGTTCCTGTCAGAAACCGACCGCCTGGCCGTCCCGCCGCGGGTCGCTCGCGGCGAAGTAGCCGCCGTCCAGTTTCCAGATGAGCTGCGCGCTGCCGAACTGGTTGTAATCGTCCACGGTGACGATGCGATGACCGCGCCGCAGCAGCTCCTCGATCGACGCCGCGGGAAATCCGTCCTCGACGCTCACGTCGAGACCCTGCACGAAGCGGAATCGCGGGCCGTCGCAGGCGGCCTGCGGATTCTGGCCGTAGTCCGCGATCCGAACCATGACCTGCGCGTGGCCCTGCGGCTGCATGGTTCCGCCCATGACCCCGAAGCTCATCACGGGCACGCCGGCGCGCGTGACGAATCCCGGGATGATCGTCTGGTACGGACGCTTGCGCGGGCCTACGCAGTTGGGATGCCCGGGCCGCAGCACGAAGGTCGCGCCGCGGTTCTGCAGCGATATCCCGGTCTCCGGCACGACCACGCCCGAGCCGAAGCCCATGTAGTTCGACTGGATGTAGGAAATCATCATCCCCGAGGCGTCCGCCGCCGTGAGGTACACCGTGCCTCCTTTGGGCGGTGAGCCAGGGCCGAAATCCTGTGCTCGCTTCAGGTCGATGAGGCGCGCGCGCTGCCGCAGGTACTCGGGTTCGAGCAGCTGCTGCGGCGGCACGTCCATGTGATCGAGGTCGCCGACGTATCTCCAGGCGTCGGCGAACGCGAGCTTCACTGCCTCGATTTGCAGGTGCAGGCTGTCGGGTCCGTCGACCGGATGGCTCGCGAGGTCGAAGTGCTGCAGGATGCCGAGCGCGATCAGCGCGACGATGCCCTGGCCATTCGGCGGCAATTCGTGGAGCGTGTAGCCGCGGTAATCGATCCGAAGCGGCGCGATCCAGTCCGAGGCGTGCGCAGCGAGATCGGACGCCGTCATCGCACCGCCGTGCTGCTTCGAATGCGCGGCGATCCGTTCCGCGAGCTCGCCGCGATAGAACGCATCACCGCGCGTCGCGGCGATTCTCTCGAGCGTCGCGGCGTGCTCCGGGAACCGGAAGCGCTCCCCGGCGCGCGGCGCGCGTCCCTGCGGCATGAAGGCCTGCGCGAATCCGGGCTGCTCCCGGAGTTCCGCAACTTGATTTGCCCATTGTTTCGCGATGGTCGGCGACACCAGGAAACCGTCGCGGCCGTAGCCGATCGCGGGTTCGAAAAGCCGCGCGAACGGCAGCTTGCCGAAGCGCTCCGAAAGCAGGCCCCAGGCCGAGACGCAACCCGGCACGGTGACCGAGTTCCAGCCGCGCGCGGGCATCTGCGCCTGGCCGGAGAAGAATTCCGGGGTCCATGCGGCAGGAGAGCGTCCGGAAGCGTTCAGTCCGTGCAGCGCCTTGCCGTCCCAGAGGATCGCGTAGGCATCCGATCCGATTCCGTTGGACACCGGTTCGACCAGCGTCAGCGTAATTGCCGTGGCGACGATCGCATCGACCGCGTTGCCGCCGGCCGCGAGCATCCGAAGCCCGGCTTGCGCCGCGAGCGGCTGCGAGGTGGCGACGACGTTCTGAGCGAGCAGCGGTTTGCGCGGCCAGGCGTAGGGCAGATTCCAGGAAAAATCCGACATGGAGACCTTCTAGACGTGTTCGAAATCGAGCACCGTGCGGCCAAGCACCTTTCCGGCCCGCAGATCTTCCAGCACGGCGTTGACTTCACTTGCCGGGCGCGTCGCGACCGGCATCGGCTTTAGCCCGCGGTTTCTCGCCCGCGCGACCAGCGCCTTCAGTTCCCGCAGGTTGCCGACGTAGGATCCCATGACCGCGACCGCGCGCTGCGCGATCGGCGGCATCGGCAGCGAGATCTCTCCGCCGAACAGGCCGCACAGGATGTATCGACCGCCCTTGCGAAGCGCGGGATAGGCGAGCGCGTGCGTGGCCGGCATGCCTACGAAATCGATCGCCGCAGCGAGCGATCCGCCGGCCAGTTCCTGCAATAGCCGAGTCGCCTCCGGCGCCCGCGTATCGAGCGCCCGCATCGCGCCCAGTTTCTTCGCCGCGGCGAGCTTCGATTCGTCGATGTCGCAGGCGATGATGTTGCGCACGCCTTGCGCCCGAAGAATCGAGACTGCGACCAGGCCCAGTCCGCCGCAACCGAGCACTGCGACCCAGTCGCGGCGCTCGAGCGCCGGGAGTTTGGCGATCGCGCTGTACGCGGTGAGTCCAGAGCAGGCGAGGGTCGAGGCAAAGGCGTCGTCGATTCCACGGCTGTCTACGAGATAACGCGGATGCGGCACGAGCAAATGAGTGGAGTAGGCGCCGGGTTTCATCACCCCGACGAAACGCTGCTGCAGGCAGTAGTTGTCGAGGCCGTCCCTGCAGACCGGGCAGGTGCCGCAACCGATCCAGGGAAACACCAGCCGTTTCTGGCCGACTTTGACGCCCTTGGCGCGCGGGCCAAGCGCCTCGACCACGCCGAACGGTTCATGCCCCATCGTGAACGGGGGAACGCAGCCCCGCTCCTTCACGTAGAAGCGCTTGCCGCCGCCGAGATCGAAAAAGCCGTCCCAGAGGTGCAGGTCGGTATGGCATACGCCCGACCGCGTCACCCGCAGCAGTACTTCGGTTCCCGCGGGTCGCGGCGTTTCGCGGATCGCCCGCTGCAGCGGCTTGCCGTGTTCGACGATCTCGTAGCTGATCATGCTTTCGCCGCCTCGTGCAACGCCTGGTCGGTGTCCCAGAGGATATCGTCCAGCGATTCGATCCCCACCGAGATGCGGATCATGTCCGGGGTCACGCCGGCTCTGCGCTGTTCCTCTTCGCTCATCTGCCGGTGGGTCGTCGACGCGGGATGGATGATCAGCGTCTTGGCGTCGCCGATGTTGGCGAGGTGACTCATGACCTGCGCCGCCTCGATGAAGCGCTCGCCGGCCTTCGCCCCGCCTTTGACCCCGAAATTCAGCAGGCCCGAAGCGCCCATCGGCAGGTACTTCGCCGCCAGCGCATGGTAGCGGCTGCCAGGCAGCCCCGGGTAGTTCACGAAGTTCACGCGCGGATGGTCGGAGAGGAACTTCGCCACCGCAAGCGCGTTCGCGCAATGCCGATCCATGCGCACCGGAAGCGTTTCGAGCCCCTGCAGCAGCAGCCATGCATTGATCGGCGCGAGCGCCGGCCCGAAGGTGCGCATGGTCTCCATTCGCGCCTTCATGGTGAAACCGAAGTCGCCGAAGGTCTCGTGGAAAATCACGCCGTGGTATCCGGGCGAGGGCGAGGTGAACTCCGGAAACCGGCCGTTGCCCCAGTCGAAGCGACCCGCCTCGACGATCACGCCGCCCATGGTGGTGCCGTGGCCCCCGATGTACTTGGTCGCCGAATGCACCACGATGTCGGCGCCCCAGTCGAGCGGGCGCCACAGGTAGGGCGAGGGCACGGGGTTGTCGAGCACCAGCGGAACGCCGGCCTCGCGGGCGATCGCGGCGAGCGCCTCGATGTCGACGATGTTGATGAGCGGGTTGCCGAGCGTTTCCGCGTACAGCAGTTTCGTTTCGGGACGGATCGCGCGGCGGAAATTCTCGGGCTCGTCGGGATCGACGAAGGTCGTTTCGACACCGAGCTTTCTCAGGTTGACGCCGAGCAGCGTGTGCGTGCCGCCATAGAGCGTGGACGCCGAAACGATGTGGTCGCCACTCTTCACGAGGGTGAGAATCGCCGTGACCTCCGCTGCCTGGCCGGTGGCGCAGGCGAGCGCCGCGCGGCCGTTCTCGAGCGCCGCCATGCGTTCCTCGAACACGGCCACGGTCGGATTCGAGATCCGGGAATAGACGTTGCCGAAGGTCTGCAGATTGAACAGGCTCGCGGCATGGTCCGCGGAGTCGAAGACGAACGAAGTCGTCTGGTAGATGGGCGCCGCGCGCGCCCCCGTCGCGGGATCGGGAATCTGGCCCGCGTGCAGGCAGAGCGTTTCGATGCCGAATTTGCGATCGGGCATGCCGCCGCCTCAGTACGACAGCCAGCGCGGCCGCTTGGCCGAGACCACGCGCGTGTTGACGCCGACCCAGTTCAGGCCGCCGAACAGCCGCCCGTGTTCGATTTTGACGCAGCGATCCATCACCGAAGCGAGCCCCGCCGCGAGCGCCCGCTCGTGGGCCACGACGTTCTTCACGCCGATCTGCTGCCACAGCACTCGCGCACCGATCGCGATTGCGTCTTCTGCGATCGGCAGCACGTCCTCGGTTCTGCGGAACAGGTCCACGATTCCGACCGGGTCCGGAATCTCGCGCAGGCTCGCGTAGCAGCGCTCGCCGAGCACCTCCTTGCCGGCGTACCGCGGGTTGACCGGAATCACCCGGTAGCCGTGTTCCTGCATGTACTTCGCGGCGAAATTGCTCGGCCGATGCCAGTCGGCCGACAGGCCCACCACCGCGAGCACGCGGTTTTCCTGCAGGATCTTTCGGAGGGTGTCGATGTCCGGCATGACGGACGACTATACCTCAGAGGAGGCGGCGGGTCGGGTCCTATAATCCGTGCTTTCGCAGAGGAGAAAGCGATGTCCGTCGGCGGCGCTGTTTGGGGACGGCCGGATCGGTCGGCAGGTTCATGAGCGCGCTGCACCCACAGGCGGCCGGGTTGCTCGAACGCGCGGCGAAATCGCCCCTTCCCCTTTATCACACGGTGCCGCCGCACGTCGCGCGGCGCCTGTATCGCGACACGCGCTCGGTGCTCGCGCCGCCGAGTCCCGAAGTGGGCTCGGCGCGCCTCCTGGTGGCCGATCGCGCGATCGCCCTGCGCGCGTATCGCCCGGCAGGCGTTGCGGACAGCGAAGTGCTTCCGGCGCTCGTGTTCTTTCACGGCGGCGGCTGGGTGATCGGCGATCTCGACACGCACGACGTGCTCTGCAGGCAGTTGTCGAACGGCGCGCGCTGCGCCGTATTTTCGGTCGATTATCGGTTGGCGCCCGAGAATCGGTTTCCGGCCGCGGTCGATGATGCGATCGCGGCGACGCGCTGGCTCGCGTCCAATGCGCGCGAACTCGGCGTGGATCCCCTGCGCATTGCCGTCGGCGGCGACAGCGCCGGTGGAAACCTGGCGACCGTGGTCGCGCTCGACGCGCGCGACCACGCGGGCCCCAGGTTGTGCTTCCAGTTGCTGATCTACCCGGGCACCGACCAGCGCTGCGGCTTTCCTTCGCACCAGACCAACGGCGAGGGGTATCTGCTCACGCGCCATTCGATCGCGTACTTCCGGGACCATTACCTGCCGAATGAAAGCGACGTCCTCGATTGGCGCGCCTCCCCGTTGCTTGCGGACAGCCTCGCCACGTTGCCGCCGGCGTTCGTCCTGACTGCCGGTTTCGACCCCTTGCTCGACGAAGGCCGGGCCTACGCGGAGCGCCTGGCCAAAGAAGACGTCGAGGTCGCGTACCGGGAGTATTCCGACATGGTTCACGGATTCATCCTTTTCGGCGGCGTGCTCGACACGGCGAACGCAGCGGTCGAGGACTGCTGCGAACGATTGCGCGCAGCATTCGCAGCGAACCACGCATGAGCGCCGCACCGCAATCGCGCCACGGCGGCAGGATCCTCGCCGATGCGCTCGTTGCGCACGGGGTGAAGCTCGCTTTCGGCGTTCCCGGAGAAAGCTACCTTCCGGTGCTCGACGGCATTCACGCCCGGCGCGATCAGCTGCGTTTCGTCATCTGCCGGCAGGAAGGCGGCGCGGCCTACATGGCCGAGGCCTGCGCCAAGCTCGCCGGCGAGCCGGGCGTGGTGTTCGTCACGCGCGGGCCCGGCGCGACCAACGGATCCGTGGGCGTGCATACCGCGATGCAGGATTCCACGCCGATGGTGGTGTTCGTAGGGCAGGTGGGCACCGACATGTGCGAGCGCGAAGCGTTTCAGGAAATCGACTTCCGCCGCATGTACGGTCCGCTCACCAAGTGGGTCGGGCAGATCGATCGAGTGGAGCGCATACCGGAATACGTCAGTCACGCGTTTCACACGGCGATGGCGGGTCGCCCGGGACCCGTGCTGCTCGCGCTTCCGGAAGACATGCTGTACCAGGAGGCCTCGGTTTCCGACACACCCCGATACCGTACCGTGCGGGGTGCGCCTTCGCCGGGGGACATCGCGGAACTCGGGCGATTGCTGTGCGCAGCCGAGCGACCGCTGATGATTGCAGGGGGCGGCGGCTGGGACCCCGGGTCGCTCGAAGCGCTGCGGGACTGGACGCAGGCCGCGGGACTGCCGGTCGCGTGTTCGTTCCGAAGGCAGGATTACCTCGACAACCGGCAGCCGAACTATGCCGGGGACATCGGGTTCGGCATCAATCCGAAACTCGCGCAGCGGGTCAAGGACGCGGACCTGCTGATCGTCGCAGGCGCGCGGCTCGGCGAAATCGCGACCGCCGGTTACACGCTGATCGAGGTGCCCGTGCCACGCCAGACCCTGGTGCACGTTCACGCAGGACCGGAGGAACTCGGGCGCGTGTACGCGGCGCGGCTCCCGATCAACTCGGGAATGGCCCAGTTCGTCGCGGCGCTGCAGCCCCTGAAGGTCGAAGGCGCGCGCTGGCAGGCCTGGACGCGGGAGGCGCGCGAGGACTATGAAGCGTGGGCGGAACCGAAGGCGATGCCCGGTGACGTTCAGCTCGGTGAAATCGTGTCCTGGCTTTCGGAGACGCTGCCCGAGGACGCGATCGTCACCAACGGCGCCGGCAATTTCGCCGTCTGGCTCAACCGCCATTTCCGTTACAAGCGCAGTCGCACCCAGCTTGCGCCCACGAGCGGCTCGATGGGCTACAGCGTGCCCTCGGCGGTCGGTGCGGCGATCGCGCACCCGTCGCGCACGGTCGTGGGTTGGGCCGGAGACGGCGACTTTCTGATGAATGGGCAGGAACTCGCTACCGCGGTGCAGTACGGCGCAGCGCCCATTCTCATCGTGGTGAACAACGGAATGTACGGCACCATCCGCATGCACCAGGAGCGGGAATTCCCGGAGCGCGTGAGCGGAACCGAATTGAAGAACCCGGATTTTGCCGCCTATGCGCGCGCCTTCGGCGGACATGGGGAGCGCGTCGAGCGCACTGCGGACTTCGCTCCCGCGTTCGAGCGTGCACGCGCCTCCGGAAAAGCCGCCGTGATCGAACTGCGCATCGACCCCGACGCGATCACGCCCAACACCACGCTGAGCGCGATTCGCGATGCGGCGCTCAAGAGGCGCTGAGCCCGGGAATCAGCTCCCGGGCGGCGGCTCGCCGGCGGCCTGCAGGAAGACCGCGCAGCTGTCGAGCTTGCCGAGTTGCGCGCGGCGCGCGGCCTGGAACTGGCTGCGCACCAGCGAAGCAATCGGCGCCGGCCGGTCGAGCTCGCCGGCGAGCAGGAGGAAGTACCGCAGATCCTTCTCCATCAGTTCGAGCTGGAACTGCGGCGTGAAATCTCGGTTGAACATCTTCGGCAGCTTGGTCTTGAGCAGGCGCGAGCCGGCCGCGCCCTCGCCGAGGATCTCGAGCGTCGCCGCCCGGTCGAGGTTTGCGGCTTCGGCGACCTGAGCCGCCTCGGCCATCGCCGCCGTGGCAGTTCCGGAGAGCATGTTGTTGATCAGCTTGATCGTTGCGCCCGTGCCGGCGTCACCCATGCGCCTCGCGAGCCGTCCCATCGCGGTATATAGCGGTTGCGCTGTTGCGAACGCTGCTGCGTCACCTCCGACCATGAACACCAGTTCACGGTTCTGCGCCTGCAGGATCGACCCCGTTACGGGGCTGTCGAGATAGGCGCAGCCTCGCCCGGCCGCGGCTGCCGCCACCTCGCGGGCCATCGACGGCGTATTGGTGCTCGAATCGATGATCACGGTTCCGGGCGCCGCCCCGGCGAGCACGGCCTGCGATCCCAGCATGACGGCGCGGGTCGCTGCGTCGTCGGCGACGATCGAGCAGACGAAATGCGCGCCCTTCGCGGCTGCCGCAGGCGAATCGCAGACCGCAGCCCCCTTGGCTGCGGCGGCCGCGGTTTTGGCGCGGTCGCGGTTGTACACCCGCAGCTCGAAACCCGCTGCGATCAGGTTGAGGGCCATGCGTGAACCCATTGCGCCCAGCCCGATGAATGCCACGGTCGTCATGATTGGCTCCGCCTAGTGTTGCAGGATCTTGGAAAGGAACAGCTGCGCGCGCTCGGAACGCGGCGTCCCGAAAAAATCGTCCTTGGTCGCATCCTCGACGATCCTACCCTCGTCCATGAAGATCACGCGGTGCGCCACCTTGCGCGCGAAGCCCATCTCGTGCGTCACCACCATCATGGTCATGCCTTCGCGGGCCAGTTCCACCATCACGTCGAGCACTTCGTTGATCATCTCCGGGTCGAGCGCCGAGGTGGGCTCGTCGAACAGCATCGCGATCGGGTCCATGCTGAGCGCGCGCGCGATGGCGACGCGCTGCTGCTGGCCGCCCGAGAGCTGGCCGGGAAACTTGTCCCGCTGGTCCGCGAGGCCGATCCGGTCCAGAAGCGCGTCGGCCTTCTTCAGGGCCGCGTCGCTTGGACGGCCGAGCACCTTGATCTGCGCGAGCGTCAGGTTCTCGATCACCGTCAGGTGCGGGAACAGCTCGAAATGCTGGAACACCATGCCGACGCGCGATCGCAGTTTCGGCAAGTCGGTTTTCGGATCACCCACCGAGATTCCGTCGACCACGACGTCGCCTTGCTGAAACGGTTCGAGCGCATTGACGCACTTGATGAGCGTGGATTTTCCGGAGCCCGAAGGGCCGCACACCACGACCACCTCGCCCTTCCGCACTTCGGTCGAGCAGTCCTTCAGCACCTGGAAGCTCCCGAACCACTTGCTCACGTTCCTGATCGAGATCATCGAACCCTCTAGCGAATGACTGCAATGCGCTTTTGCAGGCGGTACACGTAATTCGACGCGGTGAAGCTGACGATGAAATACACCACCGCGACGAAGGTGTACATCTCCACCAGGCGGTAGTCCCGGTTGGCGACCTTCACCGCGGCGCCGAGAAAATCGGTGGCGGAAATCACGTAAACCAGCGAGGTGTCCTGGAACAGGATGATCGTCTGCGTGAGCAGCACGGGCACCATGTTGCGGAACGCCTGCGGCAGCACGATCTGTCCCATGGTCTGCCAGTAATTCAGCCCGAGCGCGAGGCTCGCGGCCACCTGGCCGCGGGAAATCGACTGGATTCCGGCGCGCATGATTTCGCAGTAGTACGCGGCCTCGAACATGGTGAAGGTGATGACCGCGGACCAGAACGCGCCGACGCGGATCGGGTTCTTTTCGCCGATCAGCCAAGCGCCGATATAGGGCACGAGGAAGAAGAACCAGAAGATCACCAGAACGAGCGGCACCGAGCGCATCAGGTTGACGTAGGCACCGGCCATCCACGCCAGGGGCCGCATCGAGGACAGGCGCATCATCGCAAGCAGCGTGCCGAAGACGACGCCGCCCGTCATCGCGAGCAGCGTGAGCGTGACCGTGAACGTCATCCCCTCGCGGAACAGGTACCACGCGGAACGCTGGATGACGTCGAAATCGTATCCCGCGAACACGCTAATGCGCTCCCGCCTGCTGCGCGCCGATCAGGCCCGGGACGCGCACCCTGCGCTCGAGCGTGCGCATGCCGAAGACGACGACCAGATTGGTGAGGAGGTAGATCACGGTCGCCGCAGCGAAGGCCTCGAAGACCTGGAAACTGAACTCCTGCATCGCACGCGCGCGTCCGGTGAGTTCCAGCAGCCCGATGGTCAGCGCGACCGACGAGTTCTTGACGATGTTCAGGAATTCGGAGGTCAGCGGCGGCAGCACGATGCGCAGCGCCATCGGCAGCAGCACGAAACGGTAGGTTTGCGGCAGCGTCAGTCCGAGCGCGGTTCCCGCCATGGCCTGTCCGCGCGGCAGCGACTGGATTCCCGCGCGCACCTGCTCGGCGACCCGCACCGAGGTATAGATGCCCAGGCACAGCACCGCGGGCAGGTAGGAGCCCCAGGGCGGCGGGATCTGCTTCATCCAGTCACCGAGCGCCCTGGGCAGGAGTTCCGGCAGGACGAAATACCACAGGAACATCTGCACGATGAGCGGCACGTTGCGGAAGATCTCGACGTAGCCGTTGCCGAGCCGAACGATCCATTTCAGCGGCGTGGTGCGCAGGGTGCCGACGATGGCGCCGATCGCGAGCGCGATGACCCACGCGGCGAGCGCCGTGGCAAGCGTCCAGCCCAGTCCGACGATCAGGTAATGGAGATAGCTCCCCGCGCCGCCGGGTTCAGGCTGCAGCAGGATTCCCCAGTTCCAGTTGTAGTTCATCCTGGGCCCCGAAAAACGACGGGCGCGCGCTCAGCGGCTGGCAGAACTCCGCTGCAACGCGCGCCCGTGCTGCGCCCGGTCGCGCCGCGACCGCTATTTGTACGCGGCGGGGTCGCCCGAATCCGTCGGGTTGGCGAGCACCTTCCTGAACGGTTCGCTCATCGGCACGTTGAGGTTGATGCCTTTGGGCGGAATCGGCTTGAGGAACCATTTGTCGTAGATGGCGTTGATCTGGCCGCTCTTGTAGACCGTGGACACGGCGGCGTCGACGACCTTCTTGAATGCGGCGTCGTCCTTTCTCACCATGATGCCGTAGGGCTCCACCGACAGCGCGTCGGCCGAGATCACGTAATCGTCCTGCGTGCGCGACTGCGACACCAGGCTGTAGAGCAGGATGTCGTCCATGAAGAACGCAACTGCGCGCCCGGTCTCGACCATCTGAAACGCTTCCGGGTGGCCGTTGGCCGAAATGATGTTCATGCCCAGGTTCTGCGCCGCGTTGATTTCCGTGACCTGCTTGATGTTCGTCGTTCCCGCCGTCGACACTACGGTCTTGCCCTTGAGGTCCGCGAGCGACTTGAGGTTGGATGCCTTCTTCGATACGAAGCGGTTGGCGGTGACGAAATGCGTCATCGTGAACCAGACCTGCTTCTGGCGGTCGAGGTTGTTGGTGGTCGAGCCGCACTCCAGGTCGATGGTGCCGTTCGCCATCAGCGGAATCCGGTTGGCCGAGGTGACCAGCTGGAATTTGACGTCGAGCTTGGGCAGCTTGAGTTCGTTCTTGACCGCGTCGACGACGCGCAGGCACAGGTCCAGGGCGTAGCCGATGGGTTGCTGCTTGTCGTCATAGTAGGAAAACGGAACCGAGGCGTCGCGGTGGCCGACCGTGATCGAGCCGCTGTCCTTGATCTTCTTCAGCGTACCGTCCTGCGCGGCGACCGGGAACGCGACCGCGGCGGCCAACATGACAATTGCGAGACGAACCGATTTCATTGATTTCCTCCGTGGAAAGTGCGGCCATTCTCGGGATCCCCCTACAGCGTGTCAAGGGAGCGCCCTACAATGGCGGCAGCAGCCTCTGCGAACCCGGGAGATGGCCGATTTCCCGCGCCTGCCGGCAGCGGCGAGATTCATCTGCTGCGCGTTCCGCCTGCGGCCAGAGCGGCGATGATGGCGGCAGAATCCGGGCGGCTGCAGCCGAACGCATTCGAGCCGGCCGCGGCGTGATGGCAAGCGGTAGCGCGTGTCAATTGCTGCAACAGGAGCAGTCGAACATGAAGACGAGCAAGCCTGAACCCATCTGGCGGCCGACCGCCGAGGCGGTGGAGAATGCCCAGATCACGCAGTTCGCGCATCAATGCTCGCGGCGCTATCGGGTCGATCTTGACGACTACGCCGCGTTTCACCGCTGGAGCGTCGAGAACCCGGCCGAGTTCTGGAGCGAGGTCTGGGACTGGTGCGGCGTGATCGCGTCGAAGAAGGGCGGGACGGTGCTTCTCGACGCTGAGCGCATGCCCGGTGCGAAATGGTTTCCAGAGGCCCGGCTCAACTTCGCGCAGAACCTGTTGCGCCGCGGCGACCGTGGCGACGCGCTCGTATTCTGGGACGAGACCGGTTTTCGGCGCCGCGTCAGCTACTCCGAACTCACCAGTGACGTGTCGCGGGCGGCGCAGGCGCTGCTGCAGCTCGGACTGCGCCCGGGCGATCGCGCCGCGGCTTTCGTGCCGAACATGCCGGAAACCGCGATGTGCGCGCTCGCCGCGCTTTCGCAGGGAATGGTGTGGACCTCGTGCTCGCCCGACTTCGGCGTCGATGGCGTGCTCGATCGATTCGGCCAGGTCGAACCGAAGATCCTGTTCTGCGCCGACGGCTACCGCTACGCCGGCCGCGAATACGACTCACTCGAGCGCGTCGCCGAAATCGCCGAACGTCTGCCCGGGTTGCGCAAGGTGGTCGTGATCCCGAATCTGCGCGCGAAGCCGGACATCTCCGCGATCCCGAAGTCCGTACTGCTCGAGGAATGGCTCAGGCGCCACGCGGCAGCCGAGATTCCGTACGTTCAGCTGCCCTTCGACCACCCGGCTTACATCCTGTTCACCTCGGGAACGACCGGCGTTCCCAAGTGCATCGTGCACAGCGTCGGAGGAGCGTTGCTCTCCGGGCTGAAGATGTACAAGCTGCAGTTCGACGTCCGGCCCGGCGACCGGTTTTTCTACTACACGACCTGCAACTGGGTGATGTGGAACCTGCTGTTCGAAGGACTCGCCGCGGAAGCGACGGTGCTGCTGTACGACGGCTCGCCGTTCGAGCGCGGGGGCCGGATGCTGTTCGACTACGCGGCGGCCGAACGTTGCACGCACTTCGGCACCTCTGCGAAGTTCATCGACGCAGTCGAAAAACGCGACCTGCGACCCGCCGAGACGCACGATCTCGGCGATCTGCGCATGATCCTGTCGACCGGATCGCCGCTGGTGGCCGAGAGCTACGATTTCGTGTACCAGCACATCAAGCGCGATGTGTGCCTGTCGTCCATCTCGGGCGGCACCGACATCATGGCGGCATTCGCCGACGCCAACCCGGCGCTGCCCGTCTACCGTGGGGAGCTGCAATGCGCCTCGCTTGGAATGGCGGTGCAGGTCTTCGACGAGGACGGCGAGCCCCTGGTCGGCAAGAAGGGGGAACTCGTGTGCACGCAGCCGTTTCCGTCCATGCCGCTGGGATTTTGGAACGACCGCGGGGGCGAAAAGTACCACGCGGCATATTTCTCGCGTTACCCCAACGTCTGGTGCCACGGCGACTGGTGCGAGATCACCGAGCGCGGCACGCTCATCGTCTACGGACGCTCCGACGCGACGCTCAACCCCGGCGGCGTGCGCATCGGCACCGCGGAGATCTATCGCCAGGTCGAGAAGATCGACGAAATCGAGGAATCCGTCGCGATCGGCCAGCTCTGGCCGCCCGACAAGCCGGTCGATACGCGGGTCCTGCTGTTCGTGCGCCTGCGCCCGGGCTACAACCTCGACGAAGCGCTCGCCGAGCGCATCCGCAAGCGCATCCGCGACAACACGACGCCGCGGCACGTGCCTGCCCGCGTCATCCAGGTGCCCGACATTCCGCGCACGAAGAACAACAAGGTGGTCGAACTCGCGGTGAAAGCCGTGGTGCACGGCATGCCGGTGCCGAATACGGACGCGCTCGCCAATCCCGAGGCGCTCGATTGGTTCCGCGACCTTCCGGAACTCGCTGCGTAGCGGACTGTTCCGGCAACGCGGCTGGCCGTGGCGCGCCGGTGCATCAATGCAGCGTCGCGCGCCGGCCCTCGTAAATTCCCTGCAACAGCCGCAGCGACCCGCGGCAGATCGCCTCGTGCGTGAGCGCGTGGCCGAGATCCTCGATCACGTCGAGCGTCACCGGCACGTGCAATCCCGAGAGCACGCGCGCCGCGCGCTCGGCGTGCACTCGCGAGACCACCGAGTCGTAGCCGCCATGAACGAGGTGAATCCGCGAGACGATGCTTTTCTGCGGCAGGCGCGCAAAGCGCGCCGAATATGCGACGACCGCGCCCGCCAGTCCCGGGAAGCCCTTCACCGTCTCCAGGGCGACCGTGCCGCCCTGCGAATAGCCGATCAGCACGGTGCGCTCGCGGGGAACGTCGTAGTTGGTCTGCTCCCGGCGCACCAGGTGCTCGATTCGCGGCAGGATTGCAGCGACGCGGTCGAAGCGATTGTCGTCGTTCAGGCCGCGGCTCGAAAACCACTGCTGCGATTCGCGGTCGCTTTCGTAGTGGGCGAAGCCGCTGGGAACGATCAGCGCAGCGCTCGGAAAGCGCGCCTGGAACTTGAACGCCGCCGGAATCATCGATTGCGCGGTGGCGCCACTGCCGTGCAGGAACACGAACAGGTGATGGGCGGCGTGTTCCGGCGTGGGGCCGAAGCGAAAGACCTTGCCGAACGGCATACGGTCATTCTCGCGCCGCCGGTGGCCTGCTGTAAACATCCCCGCCGATCCGGGCCGCATCGGATTTGGCCGGAGTCAAATCAGGGACCGGCCGCGTTCGAGCGCCACTTTCAGATACCGGCCGGTGTAGCTGGCCTCGACCGAAGCGACCTTCTCGGGCGTTCCCTCGGCCACGATTCGCCCGCCGCCATCTCCGCCTTCCGGGCCGAGATCGACGACCCAGTCCGCGGTCTTGATCACGTCCAGATTGTGTTCGATCACGACCACCGTATTGCCCGCCTGGCGCAGGCGATGCAGGACCTTGAGGAGCAGGTGAATGTCGTGAAAATGCAGCCCCGTCGTCGGCTCGTCCAGGATGTACAGGGTCCGACCGCTCTCACGCCGCGACAACTCCAGCGAGAGCTTGACCCGCTGCGCTTCGCCCCCGGAAAGCGTCGTGGCCGGCTGGCCGAGCTGTAGGTAACCCAGGCCTACCTGAACCAGCGTCTTGAGCTTCCGCGCCACCGCGGGGACCGCAGCGAAGAGCGTCGCCGCGTCGTCGACGCGCAACTGCAGCGCGTCGTACACGCTTTGCCCGCGGTAGCGGATTTCGAGCGTTTCGCGGTTGTAGCGCCGGCCGTGGCAGACGTCGCAGGCAACGTAGAAATCCGGCAGGAAATGCATTTCGACTTTCACCACGCCGTCGCCTTGGCAGGCTTCGCATCGCCCGCCCTTGACGTTGAAGGAAAATCGACCCGGGTCGTAACCGCGGGCGCGCGCTTCGGGCACTCCGGCGTACAGTTCCCGGATCGGGGTGAACAGCCCCGTGTAGGTCGCCGGGTTCGAGCGTGGGGTCCTGCCGATCGGGCTCTGGTCCACGCTCACGACCTTGTCGAAATGCTCCAGGCCGCTGATCGAATCGTGCGGCGCCGGGTCGGCGGAACTCCCGTACAGGTGCCGTGCCGCGGCCACGTACAACGTATCGTTCACGAGCGTCGACTTGCCCGACCCGGACACGCCCGTCACGCACACCAGCAGGCCGGCCGGAATCGAGACGTCGATCGCCTGCAGATTGTTGCCGCGCGCGCCACGGATCTGGATTCGCCGGCCGTCGCCGCGATGCCGGTGTCGCGGCGTCTCGATCGACAACGCGCCGGCGAGGTACCGGCCGGTGAGCGAATCCGGCGAGGCGATGATCGCTTCCGGCGGGCCCTCGGCAACCACTCGGCCACCGGCGGCGCCCGCGCCCGGGCCCATGTCGAGAACGTGATCCGCGGCGCGAATCGCCTCCTCGTCGTGCTCGACGACGATGACCGAGTTGCCGAGGTCACGCAGGCGCTTGAGCATTGCGAGCAGGCGTGCGTTGTCGCGCTGATGCAGTCCGATCGACGGCTCATCCAGCACGTACATCACGCCGGTGAGTCCCGATCCGATCTGGCTCGCGAGCCGGATGCGCTGCGCTTCGCCGCCCGAGAGCGTTTCGGCGGAGCGTTCGAGCGACAGGTAGCCGAGCCCGACGTCGACCAGGAATTCCATCCGGGTCGCGATCTCGCGCACGATTCGCCCCGCGATCTGCCCGCGCGCGCCCTCGAGCCGAAGATCGCGGAACAGGCCGAGTGCCTCGGTGAGCGAAAGCCGCCCGAATTCGTGCAGCGCGCGGCCACCGACGCGGACGTAACGCGCCTCCCTGCGCAGACGCGCGCCGCCGCAATCCGGACAGGCCATGGTGTTGCGGTATTTCGCCAACTCCTCCCGCACCACGAGCGAATCCGTTTCGCGATGGCGTCTCTCCAGATTGGGAATGACGCCCTCGAACGCGTGCTCGCGGGTTTGGCTGCGCCCGCGCGCAGTGGGGTATTGGAAAGCGATCTTCTCTTCGCCTGAGCCCTGCAGCACGACGCGCTGCACGTCGTCGTCGAGCGCCTCCCAGGGCTGCTCGATGTCGACGCCGTAGTGTCGCGCGAGGGACTGAAGCATAGCGAAATAGAACTGGTTGCGGCGATCCCAGCCACGGATGGCGCCCGATGCGAGCGAGAGATTGGGATGCGCGACGACGCGGCGCGGATCGAAGAAGTCGATCGCGCCCAGTCCATCGCAGCGGGGACAGGCGCCCGCCGGATTGTTGAACGAGAACAGCCTCGGCTCGAGTTCAGCCAGCGAGTAACCGCAGTGCGGGCAGGCGAAACGCGCCGAAAACAGGTGCTCGCGACCGCCGTCGATTTCCACCGCGACCGCGCGTCCGTCCGCGTGCCGCAGGGCGGTTTCGAACGACTCCGCAAGCCGTTGCGCGGAGTCGGGCCGGACCCTGAGGCGATCCACCACCACTTCGATCGTATGTTTGGCGTTGCGCTGAAGGCGCAGCACTGCGCCCAGTTCGTGCACCTTTGCGTCGACGCGCACTCGCGTGAAGCCTTGCGCGCGCAACTCGTCCAGCAAGTCGGTCTGTTCGCCACGGCGGGCGGTGACCACCGGAGCAAGCACCATGATGCGGGTCTCCGGCGGCAGGGCAAGCACGTGGTCGACCATCTGCGATACCGCCTGCGCCTGCAGCGGCTGCTCGTGCTCCGGACAGAACGGCTCGCCGGCGCGCGCATACAGCAGCCTGAGGTAGTCGTGGATTTCCGTTACGGTGCCGACGGTCGAGCGTGGATTGTGGCCCGCAGCCTTTTGCTCGATCGCGATCGCCGGCGACAGCCCCTCGATCAGGTCGACGTCCGGTTTTTCCATCATTTCGAGGAACTGCCTCGCGTACGCGGAAAGCGATTCGACATACCGGCGCTGTCCCTCGGCGTAAAGCGTATCGAACGCGAGGGAGCTCTTGCCGGAACCGGAAGGGCCGGTGATCACCACCAGTTTCCGGCGCGGCAGATCGAGGTGAATGTCCCTCAGGTTGTGCGTGCGTGCGCCGCGGATGCGAATCAGGTCCAAGGAAGGCGAGCCCGGAAGCAAACTTGTTAATATAAATGCTTTCCGCAGCAACACTCCATTCCCAATGCAGCCTGACCGGATGAGCCGGGCCGAAATTCGCGCCGGCGTGAGCCTCGCCGGGATTTTCGGCCTGCGCATGCTCGGGCTGTTCCTCATCCTGCCGGTGTTCGCCGTGCATGCCGCGCATCTGTCCGGCGGCGACAACCTGACGCTCGTAGGCGCGGCGCTCGGCGCCTACGGTCTGACCCAGGCGGTGCTGCAGATTCCGTTCGGCATCGCTTCGGACCGCTGGGGACGCAGGCCGCTCATCATCATCGGGTTGCTGATTTTTGCCGCCGGCAGCTTTCTCGCGGCATCCGCGCAGGACATCTGGACCGCAATTGCAGGTCGTTCCCTGCAGGGCGCAGGCGCGATCTCTTCGGTCGTGGTGGCGCTGGCCGCCGATCTCACGCGCGAGGGTCACCGCACCAAGGTGATGGCGATGATCGGCGCCACCATCGGCCTTGCCTTCGCGCTATCCCTCGTCGCGGCGCCGGTTCTTTATCGCAGCATCGGCATGGGGGGGCTGTTCAGCCTCACCGGCGCGCTCTCGCTGGCTGCGATCTGGGTCGTACTGCGGGTGCCCGAGGTGCCGTTGCACGTTCATGCTTCGCCGGGTTCGACCGGTCTCGGCGCGGCGCTCGACCCGGAGTTGCTGCGACTGAATGCGGGCATCTTCATCCTCCACATGGTGCAGATGGCGATGTTCGTCGTGGTCCCCGGTCTGCTCATCGATGCGGGGCTGGCGCTCACCGAGCACTGGAAGTTCTATCTGCCCGTGGTCCTGGCATCGTTCGCCCTGATGGCGCCGGCAGTTCTGCTTGCGGATCGCCGAAATCAGGCGAAGGCGGTCATGCTGGGTTCGATCTTCCTGTTTGCCGGCTCGCAGGTCGCGTTTGCGTTCGCGGGGTCGAACCTGGTGCTGCTCGCCGGCTTTGCGCTCGCGTTCTTCGCCGCATTCAACGTGTTGGAGGCGATTATTCCGTCGCTCGTGACGCGGATCGCTCAGGCGCGCGCCCGCGGGGCGGCGATCGGCGTGTATAACACCACCCAGACGCTGGGCCTGTTCGTCGGCGGGTTCGCCGGCGGATGGATTGCGGACCATTGGGGCGCCAGCGGCGTGTTCGGCGCCTGCGCCGCGCTCGCGGTGTTCTGGCTTGCGCTCGCCGCGCCGATGCGCCCGGTCGGGTCGAGGCCGGTCAACGATCGTGGCGATCCGGCGTTTGGCGAACAACGGCATACATAAATCGAGAGGGGGGTTCAATGGCTTCGGTCAACAAGGTCATCCTGGTGGGCAATCTGGGCGCGGACCCGGAAACACGCTACCAGCCGAGCGGCGAGGCGATCACCAACATCCGCATCGCGACCACTGACAAGTGGAAAGACAAGGCGAGCGGCGAGACGAAGGAGGCGACCGAATGGCACCGCATCGCATTTTTCGGACGCCTCGCTGAAATCGCGGGCGAGTATCTGAAGAAGGGTTCGCAGGTCTATGTCGAGGGTCGGATCCGCACGCGCAAATATCAGGACAAGGATGGCAACGAGCGCTACAGCACCGAGATCATCGGCGACCGGATGCAGATGCTCGGATCTCGCGCGGGGTCTGGTGAACCCCGCGAACCGGCGGAGCCCAAGGGCGAAGCCCGGCCCGCCGCGGCAAAGAAACCCGCAGGGAAGTTCGACGACCTCGAGGACGACATTCCTTTCTAGACCCGCCGCGGCTCTTGAAAAACCGGTTTTCGCCCCAAGAATCAGAGGCCTGAGCGCCCCTTGCGCTATACTGCAAGACTCGATCGGGGCGACTTGACAGGTGGAGTGCCATGCCAATCTACGAATATCGCTGCACGGACTGCGGATACCAGAACGAATATCTGCAGAAGGTGAGTGATCCGCTGCTCCAATCGTGCCCATCCTGCGGGCGGGAAGCGTTTACCAAACTGCTGAGCGTCGCGGGATTCCAGCTCAAGGGTTCGGGCTGGTATGCGACCGATTTCAAAGGCAATGGCAAGAAGCCGGCCGAAAAGACGTCCGAGGAAAAACCCAAGGAGGCGACCGGCGCGGCGCCGGTGTGCGGTCAAGGTGCCTGCGCCGCGTGCACTGAGCCGGCGTCCAACTGAATCGCTGACGCCTTTCGCGCCCGGCGCGCGGCGCGCGCCGGGCTTTTTTTCGCTCCCAATGCCGTGAAGAAGTACCTCATTACCGGGTTGCTCATCTGGATCCCCCTGGTCATCACGATCTGGGTGCTCAAGCTCGTCGTCGATTCGCTCGACCAGACGCTGCTGCTGCTGCCGCCTCGGCTGCGCACCGAGGCCTGGCTCGGATTTCACATTCCTGGTCTGGGCGTGCTGCTCACGGTGCTGATCGTATTCGGCACGGGCGTGCTGGCCGCGAATTTCATCGGCGAGCGCCTGGTGAGGGTCTGGCACGAGCTGATCCATCGCATTCCGTTCGTATCGTCGGTCTATTCCAGCGTGAAGCAGGTGTCCGACACGCTTTTTTCAGGCAGCGGGCAAGCGTTTCGCAAGGCGGTGCTCGTGCAATGGCCCCGCGAGGGCGTATGGACGATCGGATTTCTGACGGGTGCCCCGGGCGGAGAGGTCGCCGGCCATCTGCGCGGCGACTTTCTATCGGTCTACGTGCCCACGACGCCCAATCCGACGGGTGGCTATTTCGTGATGGTTCCGCGCGACGAGGCGATCGAACTGGACATGAGCGTCGATCAGGCGCTCACCTACGTCATTTCGATGGGTGTCGTGGTTCCCGGCGCTGGCGGCAGGAACGGCAAGAACGGCAAGATCACGAGGAGCGAAAAGCTCTAAGGACATGCGGACGCACTATTGCGGCAATCTGAACGCCGGGTTGGAGGGAAAGCTTGTCACCCTGTGCGGCTGGGCGAATCGACGCCGGGACCACGGTGGGGTGATTTTCATCGACCTCCGGGATCGCGAAGGTCTGGCTCAAGTGGTATTCGATCCGGACCGGGAGGAGGCCTTCGGTATCGCTGACCGGGTGCGAAACGAATACGTTCTGCGGGTGTCGGGCAAGGTTCGGCGCCGGCCCGAGGGCACCGTCAATCCCGATTTGCGGTCCGGGGAGGTCGAGTTGCTGGCGCACGAGGTCGAAGTGCTCAACACGTCGCTTCCGCCCGCGTTTCAGCTCGACGAAGAAAACCTCTCGGAGAATGTCCGGCTGCAATACCGCGTCCTCGATCTGCGGCGCGAGCCGATGCAGCAGAACCTGAAACTGCGGCATCGCGTCACGATGGCGATGCGCGAGTACTTCGACCGGCAGGGGTTCATCGACATCGAGACGCCGATGCTGACCCGCTCGACGCCGGAAGGCGCCCGCGATTACCTGGTCCCGAGCCGGGTTCATCCAGGCGAGTTCTACGCACTGCCGCAGTCACCGCAGATCTTCAAGCAGTTGTTGATGGTGGCGGGATACGACCGCTACTACCAGATCGTGCGCTGCTTCCGCGACGAAGACCTGCGCGCCGATCGGCAGCCGGAATTCACCCAGCTCGACGTGGAAACCTCGTTCCTCGACGAACGTGAAATCCAGGATCTGATGGAAGACATGATCCGCGCCGTATTCAGGAAGTCGATCGCGGTGGAGCTGCCGGGGCCGTTTCCACGTCTGACCCATGCCGAGGCGCTGGCCCGTTTCGGCTCCGACAAACCGGACCTGCGCGTGACGCTGGAGTTGACCGAGCTGACCGATCTGATGCGGCAGGTCGAGTTCAAGGTGTTTCGCGCGGCCGCGGACCTGAAGGATGGTCGCGTCGCGGCGTTGCGGGTACCGGCGGCCGACCTGAGGCGCAAGGAAATCGACGACTACTCGCAATTCGTCGCGATCTACGGCGCCAAGGGGCTTGCGTACATCAAGGTCAACGATGCCGCCAGCATCCCCGACGGATTGCAGTCTCCGATCGTCAAGTTCTTGCCGAAGGACGTGCTCGCAAAGGTCCTGGAGCGCGTCGGCGCGCAGGACGGCGACGTGATTTTTTTCGGAGCGGACCGCAGGAACGTCGTCAACGATGCCCTAGGCGCGCTGCGAACCCGGATCGGGCATGCCAAGGGCTACACAACGCCGGGCTGGAAACCGCTCTGGGTCGTGGATTTCCCGATGTTCGAATGGGACGAGGAAAACCGGCGCTGGGGCGCGATGCATCATCCCTTCACCAGTCCGAAGGATGGCCATGAGGATCTGCTTTCGACCGACCCGGCCAGTGCCCTCGCCAAGGGCTACGACATGGTGCTGAACGGCTGGGAGATCGGAGGCGGGTCGGTGCGTATCCACCGCGCCGAAGTGCAGGCCAAGGTGTTTCGCGCCCTGGGAATTTCGGATGACGAAGCGCGCCGGAAATTCGGGTTCTTGCTGGACAACCTGCAGTACGGCGCTCCGCCCCACGGCGGGATCGCGTTCGGGCTGGACCGCGTCGTCGCGTTGATGGCGGGAACCGAGTCGATTCGGGACGTGATCGCGTTTCCCAAGACCCAGCGCGCGCAATGCCTGCTCACGCGGGCGCCGAGCCCGGTGGATGACCGCCAATTGCGCGACCTCGGGCTGCGTCTGCGGGAAAAACCGGCGGCGTGATCCGGCTGATCGCGTGGGTGCTCGCGCTCGGGTTTGCGTCCGGCGCGCTGGCATTCGCGGAGATCGGCACGATCAGGGTCGCCGAGCTGCCGCTGGAGGCGCAGGCGACGCTGCAGCGGATTCGGGACGGCGGGCCGCATGCATACGGGAAGGACGGCAGCGTGTTCGCCAACCGCGAGCACAGGCTGCCCGAGCGTGTTCGCGGATACTATCGGGAGTACACGGTCGCGACCCCCGGTGTGCGCGGCCGCGGCGCACGCCGCATCGTAGCGGGGTGCGACGACGAGTTCTACTATACGAAAAATCACTATCGCAGGTTCCTGCGGATCATCGAATGATCGATTCTCTCGGGGATGCCGAACGTTCCGGCGTTTACCGCGCGCCGCGCACGGGCGACGTTCTCGACGCCGCCCGAAGGCATGGTTTGCGCGTCGCGCGCATCGCGCTTCGCCACGGCGCCGGAAAGCCGGAGCTGCTCCGCGCGTTTTGCGCGGCGCTCGAATTTCCGGACTGGTTTGGCGAGAACTGGGACGCGCTCGAGGATTGCCTGACCGACCTGAGCTGGCTCGCGGCCCCGGGTCACCTGATCCTGATCGAAGGTTCAGCGAGCCTCGCGCAGGAGGATTCGGGTGTCCTGTGCAGCGTGCTCGCGGACGCCGCGGAATTCTGGCGCAGGCAGGGGAGGCCGTTCTACGCGGTAGTGGTCGAAGGCCCGAGCAACTTGCCGCAGCTTCAGTACGCGACCGGCGCATGACTCCCAAGATTCCGGTGTCGGTGCTGGTGTTGGTGCACACGTCCGAACTCGATGTGCTGCTGATCGAGCGCGCGGCGCGGCCCGGTTTCTGGCAATCGGTGACCGGATCGCTGGATTCGCCGGACGAGCCGTTGATCGATGCGGCCGTGCGCGAACTCCTCGAGGAGACCGGAATTGCAGTCTCCAGGGATCAACTGCGCTGCTGGAATCTGGTCTATTCCTTCGAGATCTATGCTGAGTGGCGGCATCGGTTCATCCCCGGTGCGACGCACAACTCCGAGCACGTATTCAGCGTGGAACTGACCCGAAAGATCCCTGCCGTGCTCGCACCCGATGAGCACCGGGCGAGCCTGTGGCTGCCCTGGAAGGAGGCTGCGCGGAAGTGCTTCTCCTGGTCCAATCGTGACGCCATTCTCATGCTGCCGGACCGGCGCCGCGCGTGGGCTCCGTCAACCGCCGTTCCCGCCCTCCAATGATTGCGGAACCGGACCGGTTGCCGCTCCGATCGGTGCCGCAAGCCTTGAGGGTCGCGACGCTGAACGTCCACAAGGGTCTGTCGCAGTTCAATCGCCGCATGGTGGTTCACGAGTTGCGCGAAGGGCTGCGAATACTCGATGCCGACGTGGTGTTCCTGCAGGAAGTACAGGGGCTAAACCAGCGGCACGAGCGGCGCTTCTCGACCTGGCCGCTCGCCCCGCAGCACGAGTATCTGGCGGGCGAACTCTGGCAGCACGCCTACGGCCGTAACGCAGTCTATGACCACGGGCACCACGGCAATGCGATCCTGTCGCGCTATCCGATCGTATCCACGGAAAACGAGGACATCTCCGATCATCGGTTCGAGCGGCGCGGGCTGCTGCACTGCGTCGTCGCGGTGCCGGGATGGCGCCGCAACCTGCACTGCGTGTGCGTGCACCTTTCGCTTCACGAGCGCGGCCGTCGGCGGCAGCTGGACGCGATCGCCGAGCGCCTCGAGGAAATATCATCCCGCGGCATGCCGATCATCGTCGCCGGTGATTTCAACGATTGGCGGCACCGCGCGACGGCGATTCTGGAAAACCGGCTTGGACTGAGGGAGGTGTCCGTATCGAGCCGGGGGCGCGCCGCAAGAACGTATCCGAGCCTGCTCCCGATGTTTCGGCTGGATCGAATCTACGTGCGCGGTTTCTCGGTCATCGGCTCGCGGGTGCACCGCGGCGCTCCCTGGTCGCTGCTCTCGGACCATCTCGCCATCAGCGCGGAGTTGCGGCGTGCTTGAGTACGTTCCGGGCAACAGACTGGTGCTGCTGCACAACGGCGAGCAGTACTTCCCGGAACTGACCAGGGCGATCGACGGCGCGCGACACGAGATCTTTCTGGAAACCTACCTCTTCGCCGACGACCAGACGGGCAGTCTGGTGGCCGATGCGCTCTCGCGCGCTGCCGCGCGCGGCGTTGCGGTCCAGCTGCTGCTCGACGGGTTCGGTGCCCGCGATCTTGCACCGCGCTTTCGCGAGATGCTGGAGCGGGCAGGCGCGAAGGTGCAAGTGTATCGCCCGAACGTCAGTCCGTGGACGCTGCGCCGCAGCCGGCTGCGCCGACTGCATCGCAAGATCGTTTGCGTCGACGACACCGTGGCCTTCGTCGGTGGCATCAACATCATCGACGATTTCCACACTCCCAGGCAGACCCCGCCGAGATTCGACTACGCGGTGAGGATCGAGGGTCCGGTCGTCGAGCGCGTTCGCGAGGCCGCTGCGCGCCTTTGGGCGCTCACGGCCTGGGCGAATTTCCGCAAGCGCGTCACCGATCGAACAGGCGCGTTCGGCATGCGCCGAAATCATCTGCCGCGGTGGTCGGCGCCGGCCGGCGATCAGCGTGCGGCCCTGGTGGTGCGAGACAATCTGCGCCATCGGCGTGACATCGAGGAGGCCTATCTGTCGCTGATCGGGTCTGCCCGCCGCGAGATCCTCATCGCGAACTCCTACTTTTTCCCCGGCCGGCGTTTTCGCCATGCGCTCGTCTCCGCCGCGGCTCGCGGCGTGCACGTGACGCTGTTGTTGCAGGGACGCGTCGAGTACGCGCTCCTGCACTACGCTTCACGTGCGCTCTACGGATCGCTGCTCGACGCGGGCGTGGAGATACACGAATACCACCGCAGTTTCCTGCACGCCAAAGTCGCGGTATTCGACGGTCGCCAGGCCTGCGTAGGGTCCTCGAACATCGATCCGTTCAGCCTCCTTCTTGCGCGCGAGGCAAACCTGTTCGTCGACGACGCGGCATTCGCCGCGGAATTGCGCGGCAACCTGATCGAGGCGATGCGCCTGGGCGCGCAGCCGGTGCCGCCGCGGCAGTGGAAGCGCAAGCCGCTGCGGTTGCGCGTTCGGATTTGGCTCGCCTACGCCTTGGCGCGCCTGTTCATTGCGATGGCCGGCGTCGATCGGTATCACTGATCGGCTACGCGACGATCCGCAGACGGCCGCGATCCAGCGCCGGCACCACCGGGTGCGCGTCGAAGCGGCAGGCGAATTCGACTTCGTGCGACAGGCCGTGCGCCTGCATCATGCGTCCGACACGGCATTCGAGCAGCGCCGCCGGCGCGCGGCAGTTGCGATACAGGCTGCGCGCCGAAAGCGCGGCGTCGGAGAGATCGGCGCCCGGGCCGAGCAGATCGGCCAGGCACTCGACCAGGTATCCGGCCCCGTAGAAATCCTCGAGATTGAAGTTGGCGGCGGATCCTGCGCATACGAGTAGCAGCGGGTCGCCTGCATGGCGCGCAACCAGGTGTTCCGCGAGCCGGCGCGAATTGAGCAGCGCGCCACAGTAGACGCGGGTGGCACCCGCGCTCATCGTGATCGCCACCGTGCCGTTGGTCGTCGAGTAAATGACACTCTTGTCGCGAACGCCGTGCTGGACGAGGGCCATCGGCGCCGGATGCACGAATCCTGGCAGCGTCTGGGCATGCAATTCGCCCGAAAGCACGTAGCTGTCCGCAGGCATCACGGCGGCGGCAGCGCGAGCGGCGGAAGCATCGAGCACCGGAATCACTTCGGAAGCGCCGTGCGCGAGCGCTGCCACCATGGTCGTGGTCGCAAACAGGATGTCGAGCACGACGACGACCTTGCCCGAAAGCCGCGTCGCGTCGAGTTCCTCCTTTCGGGTGAGGACGTGTACCCGGTGGCCGAGTTCGACCCGGGCGATCACGGCGTCGGTCGACGCCGGAACAAGCCCCATCCATCCATCGTCATCACGATTTCGCCTCGCTGATTGATCGCCTCCGAGCGCGATCGCACGAGTCCGATCCCCGGACGGCTGTCCGAAGGACGCGATTCCAGGATGACGCGCCGGTAACTAACCGTGTCCCCCGGGCGGACCGGACCGAGCCAGCGGATATTGTCGACGCCGGGCGAGCCGGCGCTCGCCGAGCGTCCGATGTATGCCTGAACCATCAGGCGCATGCCGATCGCGCAGGTGTGCCAGCCGCTCGCGATCAGGCCGCCGAAGAACGTGTCGCGTGCCGCGACCGGATCGGTATGGAACGGTTGCGGGTCGAACTGCTCGGCAAACGCGACGATCTCGCTTTCGGTGAAAGTGTGCCGACCGATCTCGACCACTTCGCCGGGCCTGAAATCCTCCCAGTACAGCAATTCGGAGCCACCAGTCACGTCGTTCGGCCCCCGGAGTCCGCGCTTCGGCGCGAAAACATCTGCCAACCTTCCATCGTGAGCACCGGCTCACCCGCGCCGTTCACGCCATCCCAGAGAAATTTCGTCAATCCGACCTCGGGGCGGCGCTCGGAAACGCGAGCTTCGAGCACCTTGGCGCGAAACTCGATCTCGTCTCCGGGCCGAACCGGCTTCAGCCATTTGAGGCTTTCGAGTCCGGGCGATCCGAGGCAGGCGGCGCGGCTCAGGTAGGCCTCGCACATGCCGCGCATGGCGATCGCGCAGGTGTGCCAGCCGCTCGCGATGAGCCCGCCGAAGAGGGTCTGGGCGGCGCGTTCCGGGTCGAGGTGGTAACGCTGGCGGTCGTATTGCTGGGCGAAGGCAATGATTTCTTCCTGCGTGAACCGGTGCCTGCCCATGGGGCGCAGCTGCCCGACCGGAAAATCCTCCCAGTAGAACTCGAACGATTCGGGCTCCATCAGAATTCGATCCGCTCGCGAATGGCCCCGATTCCAGCACGCGCGCACAAGTCATCGGAATCCCATCCGGGGGCGCCCGAGACGCCGATGGCGCCCAGAATCGACCCCTGCGCTTCGATCGGTATTCCGCCTCCGACGGCGACGACGCCGGGCAGATGTCGAATGCCGCTCTGCGGTTCGCCGGGCTGGCTGAGGCGCGCGAGCGCGCTGGTTTCAGTACGGAAACTTGCCGCGGTCCAGGCTTTTCCCACCGCCGTCTGCGGGGTATGCGCGCCTGCGAACCGATCGCGCAGCAGCGCCTGCGTGATCCCGCCGCGATCGACGACAGCCACCGCGACTTGCCAACCGGAGTCCCTGCACTTCGCGAGCGCTGCCTGTGCGGCGGCGAGCGCGGTCTCCGGTGTCAACATACGGAACGCCACCGTTCCATCTTGCGCTTGCGCTGCCGGCGCGAGCGCAAGAAGCGCCGCCATCGCATGACCTGCGAGAATCGGTTTCATGGTGATCTCCTGTAACGGCATCGGAACGCGTCGGCCGCCTCTACCGCGCTCGCCATTGCGTCTGCGCCCGCCATGGGGCAAGGCGCAAATGTTACCGCGTGGGAATCGTCTCACGAACTGGGGTTCCCCCGCGTCTTGGATGAAGCACGCGACCTACCGGCAGTCGGGAACCGGTGGATTCGGGCTGGCGCGGAGGAATCCACTGCCGGGCCCGTGGCCGCGCGGCGATTTCCGCAGCCGGACGTTTCGTTTCAGGCGAGAACGATGACGACAACCGGCCCGCCCGCGTTCGATCGTGTCGTGCTCCAAGGTCTGGCACGGTGGCCCGACGTGCCGGACGCTTTCGGCTGGCTGCGCTTGGACCGTCGTGGGCGCTGGCAATTGAGAAACCCTGCGCGCGGCGCGTTTGAAGGCATCGGCAACGCCGCCTTGCGCGCCTTCATCGGGCGGAACTACGCTGCCGACGCGGGCGGGCGATGGTTCTTCCAGAATGGTCCACAGCGTGTGTTCGTGCAGCTTGCGTATACGCCGTTCGTGGTGCGCCTGGCCGGCGGAACTCTGCTCGACCAGTGCGACCGCGAATTCGAAGTCCGCACGGAATACCTCGACGACGAGGGTTCGGTGGTCCTCGAATCGTCACGCGGCATCGCTCTTCTCGACCAGCATGACCTTGCGCACTACGCGGAAGGCCTGGAAAATCGCCTGAGTCGGCTGCCGGTTCTCGCCCGGGCGGACGTGGCCCGGCGTTTTGGTTTCGATCCCGATCCCGGGCCGGTCGCGAAAAGGCGACGCATGCACGCGGCCGACTCGCCCGGGAGCGGAATCGGTTGACGCTTCAAGGCAAAACTCCCTATAATTTCGCCTCTTTTCATGGCGCCAGGGCGGCTACCGGAACTCATCGTGGCCGCCCGGTTCGTTTCTGGAATCTCAAAACATGCCTACGGTCAACCAGTTAGTGCGCGACGGGCGCGCCCGAAAACGCCCCAAATCGAAGGTGCCGGCGCTCGCCGGTTCGCCGCAAAAACGGGGCGTTTGCACGCGCGTCTACACGACTACGCCGAAAAAGCCGAATTCGGCCCTTCGGAAGGTCGCCAAGGTCCGATTGACGAATGGCTACGAAGTCATTGGCTATATCGGCGGCGAGGGGCACAACCTGCAGGAGCACTCGGTGGTGCTGATCCGCGGCGGTCGCGTCAAGGATCTGCCGGGCGTGCGCTACCACATCGTGCGCGGTTCGCTTGATACCCAGGGCGTCAAGGACCGGAAACAGGCCCGTTCGAAGTACGGCGCGAAGCTGCCGAAGCTGGCCTGACGGGAAAGATCACCATGCCGCGTCGCAGGGAAGTTCCGAAGCGCCAGATTCTGCCGGACCCGAAGTTCGGCAACCAGGACGTCGCCAAATTCATCAGCGTGCTGATGACACGGGGGAAGAAATCGGTCGCCGAGCGCATCGTCTACGGCGCGTTCGACATGATCAAGGGCAAGTCGGGGAAGGATCCGGTCGAGGTGTTCACGCAGGCGGTGCAGAACGTGAAGCCGGTGGTCGAAGTGAAGAGTCGTCGCGTGGGGGGCGCCAATTACCAGGTGCCGGTCGAAGTGCGGCCGGTGCGCCGCGTGGCGCTGTCGATGCGCTGGCTTCGCGAGGCAGCGCAGAAACGCGGCGAAAAGTCGATGCGCGCGCGGCTTGCCGGGGAACTCGCCGAAGCGGCCGAAGGGCGCGGTGGCGCGATGAAGAAGCGCGAGGAAGTGCATCGTATGGCAGAGGCCAACAAGGCCTTCTCGCATTACAGGTTCTAGGGACGGAAACGGATTTTGATCGTGCCACGCAAGACTCCAATCGAGCGGTATCGGAACATCGGGATTTCGGCGCATATCGACGCCGGTAAGACCACGACCACCGAGCGCATCCTGTTCTACACCGGCGTCAATCACAAGATCGGCGAGGTGCACGACGGCGCGGCCACCATGGACTGGATGGAGCAGGAGCAGGAGCGTGGCATCACGATCACCTCGGCGGCGACGACCTGTTTCTGGAAGGGCATGGACCTGTCCTACCCCGAGCACCACATCAACATCATCGACACGCCCGGGCACGTCGATTTCACCATCGAGGTGGAGCGTTCGCTGCGCGTGCTCGATGGCGCGTGCATGGTCTATTGCGCGGTCGGTGGCGTGCAGCCGCAGTCCGAGACGGTTTGGCGGCAGGCCAACAAGTACCGCGTGCCGCGGTTGGCGTTCGTCAACAAGATGGACCGAATCGGGGCGAATTTTTTCAAGGTCTACGAGCAGATGCGGGCTCGCCTCAAGGCAAACCCGGTGCCCATTCAGATCCCGATCGGCGCCGAGGACAAGTTCACCGGCGTGGTCGATCTGGTGAGCATGCAGGCGATCCACTGGGACGAGGCCACGCAGGGCATGAAATTCGAGCGCCGCGCGATCCCGCCGGAGCTCTCGGAACTGGCGAACGAGTGGCGCGAGAAGATGGTCGAGGCGGCGGCCGAGGCCAACGAAGAACTGATGAACAAGTACCTCGACCTGGGCGAGTTGTCCGTGGAAGAGATCAGGCGCGGGCTGCGGCTTCGCACGCTCAACAACGAGATCGTGCCGATGCTGTGCGGTTCGGCGTTCAAGAACAAGGGCGTGCAGGCGATGCTCGATGCGGTCGTCGACTATCTGCCGTCGCCCGCGGACATTCCGCCGGTCAAAGGCGAGAAGGAGAACGGCGAGCCCGACACGCGCGGTGCAGGCGACGACGAACCGTTCGCGGGACTCGCATTCAAGATCATGACCGACCCTTACGTCGGCCAGCTCACCTTCATAAGGGTGTACTCGGGCGTCCTCAATTCGGGCGACACGATTTACAACCCGGTGCGCGGACGCAAGGATCGTATCGGGCGGCTGCTGCAGATGCACGCCAACGAACGGCTGGAAATCAAGGAAGTTCGCGCGGGCGACATCGCAGCAGCGGTGGGACTGAAGGACGTCACGACCGGGGAAACCCTGTGCGACGTCGCGAAGGTCATCCGGCTCGAGCGCATGGAATTCCCGGACCCGGTGATTTCCCAGGCGGTCGAGCCCAGGACCAAGGTGGACCAGGAAAAGATGGGTGTGGCCCTCGGGCGGCTAGCGCAGGAGGATCCCTCGTTCCGCGTACACACCGACGAGGAATCCGGCCAGACGATCATTTCCGGCATGGGAGAGTTGCATCTCGAGATCATCGTCGATCGCATGAAGCGCGAGTTCGGCGTCGAGGCCTCGGTCGGCAAACCGCAGGTGGCGTACCGTGAAACTTTGAAAAAGACGGTCGAGTCCGAGGGCAAGTTCGTCAAGCAATCCGGCGGGCGCGGTCAATACGGACACGTGTGGTTCAAGCTCGAGCCCCAGCCGCACGGCAAGGGCTATGAATTCGTCGACGCGATCAAGGGCGGAAGGGTTCCGCGCGAATACATCCCTGCGGCGGAGAAGGGTGTCAAGGAAGCGCTGCAGGACGGCGTATTGGCCGGGTATCCGGTGGTGGACGTCAAGGTAACGCTGTTCGACGGTTCCTACCACGAGGTGGACTCGAACGAAAACGCGTTCAAGATGGCCGCGATCTTCGCATTCAAGGACGGCATGCGCGCCGCGACGCCGATCCTATTGGAGCCGATCATGGCGGTGGAAGTCGAGACCCCCGAGGAGAAGATGGGCGACGTGATGGGCGACCTGTCTTCCCGCCGCGGCATCATCCTGGGGATGGACGATCTGCCGGGAGGCAAGGCGATCAAGGCCGAAGTGCCGCTGGGAGAGATGTTCGGCTACTCGACGACGCTGCGCTCTTTGACCCAGGGGCGCGCGACTTACACCATGGAATTCAAACATTACGCCGAGGCGCCGAAAAGCGTTGCCGAAGCGGTGATCAGCGCGAAAAAGTAAATACCAAACGACCGGGGATCGATCATGGCAAAGGGCAAATTCGAGCGTACCAAGCCGCATGTGAACGTGGGCACGATTGGGCATGTGGACCACGGCAAGACGACGCTGACGGCGGCGATGACGCACATTTTGGCGAAGAAGTACGGTGGCGAGGCGAGGAACTACGACCAGATCGACAACGCGCCGGAGGAAAAGGCGCGCGGCATCACGATCAACACGGCGCACGTGGAGTACCAGACCGAGAAGCGCCACTACGCGCACGTGGACTGCCCGGGGCACGCCGACTACATCAAGAACATGATCACGGGGGCGGCGCAGATGGACGGGGCGATTCTGGTGGTCTCGGCGGCCGATGGGCCGATGCCGCAGACGCGCGAGCACATCCTGCTGGCGCGCCAGGTGGGGGGGCCCTACATCGTGGTGGACCTGAATAAAGCCGACATGGTCGATGACAAGGAGCTCTTGGAGCTGGTGGAAGTGGAGGTGCGGGAGTTGCTGTCGAAGTATGATTTTCCGGGGGAGAAGACCCCGATCGTGATCGGCTCGGCGCTCAAGGCCTTGGAGGGCGAGGACACCGACCTGGGGGTGAAGTCGATCTTCAAGCTCGCGGAGGCGCTGGATTCCTACATTCCGCAGCCCAAGCGGGCGATCGAAGGTGCGTTCCTGATGCCGGTGGAGGACGTGTTTTCGATCTCGGGCCGCGGCACGGTGGTCACCGGGCGGGTCGAGCGGGGCATCGTGAAGGTGGGCGATGAGATCGAGATCGTGGGGCTGAAGGCCACACTGAAGACGGTGTGCACGGGGGTGGAGATGTTCCGCAAGCTCCTGGATGAGGGGCAGGCGGGGGACAACATCGGGGTGCTGCTGCGGGGCACCAAG
>ORMF011073742.1_pt1 | contig 50197 bp, 47 predicted proteins | sample 1779871 | NCBI WGS metagenome assembly ORMF01 (sample SAMEA104232316, study PRJEB22302) | groundwater metagenome | biome: forest; feature: aquifer; material: groundwater | place: USA | collected 2011-08-07 | depth 5.4 m | reverse complement strand
TCGTCGAGAATCAGGGCGCTGGTGCTGAAGACGTCCATTTGACGATCGAAGTTGCGAATGATTCTGCGCTGCAGTTCGTCGAGCTTCTCCCGGTCGACCGCGGCTCCCTTGCGTTTCATCGCGGCCTCGGTGACATTGGCCATAGTCCGCGCCGCCTGCTCGCCACCCATGACCGCGGTCTTTGCGTTGGGCCAGGAAAAACAGAAGCGCGGATGAAAGCCGCGACCGCACATGCCGTAGTTGCCCGCGCCGAACGACGCGCCGCAGTAGATGGTGATCTGAGGCACGGTCGCATTGGTGACCGCCTGGATCATCTTCGACCCGTGCTTGATCATGCCCGCCTCCTCATAGCTACGGCCAACCATGTAGCCGGTGGTATTGTTGAGGTACAGGATGGGCACGCTGGACTGACAGCACGCCTGGATGAAATGGGTCGCCTTGTTCGCGCCCGCAACGTCGATCGGACCGTTGTTGGTCACGATCCCGATCGGATACCCATCGAGCAGCGCGTGGCCGCAAATGGTGGCCGCGCCATAGAGCGCGCCAAACTCAAGAAAATCCGAATCGTCGACTATGCGCGCGATTGCCTCCTTCATATCGACGGGCCGCTTGTGATCCATTGGCATTACGCCGAGCAGTTCTTCGACATCATAGCGGGGCGGTTTGACGACACGGGTAGAGTTGGACGCCAGATTGCGATTCCATTCGAGCTTGCCCATGATGTCGCGTGCAATGCGCAGGGCATCGCGATCGTCTTCGGCAAGATAATCACCCAGGCCCGAAACGCCTGTGTGCATCTCGGCGCCTCCAAGTTCCTCCTCTGTGGCAATTTCGCCGGTTGCGGCTTTCAGCAGCGGAGGCCCCGCCAGGAATGCGCGCGAGCGACCGCGTACCATGATGATGTAATCCGAAAGACCCGTCTGATAAGCGCCGCCTGCGGTCGATGAACCGTGCGTCACGGTGATCACGGGCAATCCGGCGGCGGACATGCGCGCGAGATTGCGAAACAGGTTCCCGCCGCGTACGAATTCCTCCACTTGGTACGCCATCAGATTGGCGCCGGCGCTTTCGACCAGCTGTATAAATGGCAGCTTGTTTTCCAGGGTGAGTTCCTGGACCCGCAACTGCTTGTCCAGCCCGCGTGGCTGCAAAGCCCCGGCGTCGATACCCGAATCGGAGACGTTTACCATGCAGCGTACGCCGGATACATAGCCGATGCCGGCAATGACGCCGCCGCCCGGCACGCTCTTGTCAGGGTCAGGGTTGTCCAGGCAGTATCCGGCCAAAGTACACAACTCCAAGAACGGTGTGCCGTGATCGAGCAGAAGCGACAGCCGCTCGCGCGGCAACAACTGCGCACGTTTCTCAAAGCGTAATTTGGATGCGGCTGAGACGCGATGGGTGCGCTCCTCGATCGTACGTACACGATCGAGCAGGGCCTTCATGCCGGCGCAGTTGGCCTGGAAGCTTTCGCTGCCGGTCGAGATGCGGGTTTCGATTTGTGCCATGTCGTCTACTTAGTTAAACTTCCACTCGAGACAGATGGGGACTCGTTGTCTCGAATCTAAGCAAATCTTATCCGAGCGCCTTATTAAACGCTTGCGTAAACTGGCTGGGAACGCTTGAACGGCATTCTGCGTGCCCGCATATCCATGAGCGCCCGCGATTCCGCACCACGCCCTGACCAACGGCACGGCGTGGTGCGCTAAGGCGAGACGCCGGCCCTTTGCGACAAACGATTAGAGACTTCAGTAAGCGCGAGCTCGCGCTCAGTCCTTGGGCCGCTTACCAGGGAAAATGCCCATGTGCTTGGCGATGATGCCAAGCATGATTTCGTCGGCGCCGCCGCCGATCGAGATTAGTCGGGAATCTCGGAAGAAGCGCGAGATCGGCGTTTCGTTCATGAATCCCATGCCGCCGAAATATTGCAGGCAGCTGTCGGCCAGCTCACGCGCCAGGCGCCCGCCGGTAAGCTTGGCCATCGAGGCGAGGAGCGTCACGTCTTCGCCCCGCATCAACAATTGGGCGGCGCGGTAAATCAACGCCCGCAATAGTTCCACCTTGGTTTTCAGCTCGGCCAGTTTGAAATGAACGACCTGGTTGTCGAGGACCGGCTTGCCGAAAACCGTTCGCTGGCGTGTATAGTCTATAGTTTGGTTGACCGCCTTTTCCATCCAGCGCAGGGTGGAGGCGACCCCCCAAAGTCGCTCTTCTTGAAATTGCACCATCTGGTACACAAAGCCACGCCCCTCTTCGCCAATGCGGTACCTTTGAGGCACGCGCACGTCGTCAAAGTGGAGCAATGCCGTGTCGGAGGCGCGCATGCCAAGCTTGTCGAGCTTGCGCTCAACGCTCACGCCTTTGGTCTTGAGTGGCACACAGATTAGCGATTTCGAAGTATGGATATCCCCGTCGCCGGTATTTGCAAGCATGCACATCCAATCGGCTTGCGTGCCATTGGTGATCCACATCTTGTTGCCATTGATGACGTAGTCCCCGCCGTCCCGCCTCGCGCGCATCTTGATGTTCGCCACGTCGGACCCCGCACCCGGTTCGGACACGCCGATGCACGCCACAAATTCGCCTTGAATACTCGGAGCAAGGAATTCGCGACGCAACTCATCGGAACCAAAGCGTGCCAATGCTGGCGTCGCCATGTCGACCTGAACGCCGACCGCCATCGGCACCGAACCGCTGTCGACCTCGCCCATGGCCTCGCAAAACGCGAGTTGATAACTATAGTCAAGTCCCAGGCCGCCAAAGGTCTCGGACTTGTTGATGCCCAGCAAGCCCAGTTTGCCCATCTTGCGGAACACCTCGTGTGCTGGAAATATGCCGTTGCGCTCCCATTCGTCGATATGCGGGTTGATCTCGGTAGCGACGAATTTCTTGACGGTGCGTTGCAGTTCCTGGTGCTGCTCAGTGTAGATCATCTATGCCCTCATTTGCGACTATGCAGATGCATTTGCGGAAAGGCCGTGACATCGTCATTGCCCAACTGGAATCGGCGGAAGTTCTTCGACTATATCCAACTTAGCAACTGACCTCCATCGACAGATATGACCGAACCCGTCATGTAACGGCTTGCGTCAGAAGCAAGTAGTAACGTCACGCCATCAAGGTCATCCGGTTTACCAAAACGACGCTGCGGAATACGCTCAAGCAGAATCTTCTCCAGCCCTTTGTCTTTGAATGTTTCCAGCATATCGGTTTCAATGTTTCCAGGGCAGATGACATTGACTCGAATGCCTTTGTGTGCAAGCTCGAGAGCCATGACTTTGGAAAGATGAACCAGACCGGCCTTCGATGCACAGTAACTTGAAAAGAGTGCACCGGGAGCTAGTGCAGCCGTCGACGCTACGTTGATGATCACGCCTCGTCCAACCACCGCCATCCGATTCGCGGCTTCCTGCGCGACCTGAAACGCGCCTTTTAAGTTCGTATCAAATATCCGCGTGACCTCCGCCATATCTTGATCAAGGAAGCGTTTCGAATAGAGCACTCCGGAATTGTTGAACAGAATGTCTATAGGAGCCCCTAACTTTCTTTCCAATGTGTCGAATGCGGCGGAGATAGATTCTGCATTTGTGACATCAAGGTATGCCGCACAAGCGCGGTATCCGCTCGTAACGAGATCCCGCGCAGCGGCCTCTATCTTATCGATTCGCCTCGCCGTCAAAGCCACCGTTGCACCGGCCTTAGCAAGGACACCGGCAATGTGAAGCCCAATTCCGCTGGATGCCCCCGTAACGATCGCAATTTTATTCTTCAGGCTGAACAATTCTTCAATACTCATTGGGACTCTATCAAGTTACCCACTATGGTCGCCGTGCGCGCCATTGCAAGCTTGTCGAAATATTTCTCCTGCTGGAGAGTGCGCAAGCTTTGCGTCAATCCGCCACCGGCCGCTTTTCTTGCGTCACCTTTGGAAGGTTATTCAAGAGATACTCTGCGGCCAGGTCGAAGCTAATTGCGCCTGCTTTCACTCGTTCACATAAGGACTCGATCTCGGGGTCGACAGCCCTCAAAATATGTTTCCGCAAAATCTGCGTAGCGATATCGGCGAGGGTATGGCGCAAGTGCAGGCTGGGGTCAGGTCTCTTCTCTTCGTTCCTGCAACCGTTTGCAATTGTCTCTAGCGCATCCGCAAGCAATGGAATTCCATGGCTGCTAATCGCAGTCGTCGATATGATAGTGGCAGAACGCATGCTCGGGTTGCGAAGATCCAACATCCCCTGTAGTTGTCGCACCGTATGATCCGCGAGGGGATGATCGCTCTTGTTGACGACGAGAATGTCAGCAATCTCGAGGATTCCGGCCTTGATCGCCTGAATGTCATCTCCGAGCCCGGGAGCGCAGACGACAATTGTTGCATGAACGAAACCTGCAATCTCCACTTCAGACTGTCCCGCACCTACGGTTTCGACAATAATGAAATTGGGACCCGCAGCATCCATTACCTGCACCACGCCCCAAGCAGTGCGGAACAGACCCCCAAGATGACCGCGGGAGGCGAGTGAGCGCACAAAGACGCCGGGGTCTCCCGTATGGCTTGCCATTCGGATTCGATCACCCAAAATCGCTCCGCCTGTCAGGGAGCTTGACGGATCCACCGCTAAGACGCCCACCGTTTTTTCTCGGCGTCTAAGCTCTTTGATAAGTGCGTCGATCAAAGTCGACTTGCCTGCCCCTGGCGGACCAGTAATTCCGATGATTGTTGCTTTTCCCAAATGCGGTTGGACTGCGGCCAAAATGCCTGCCGCGCTTTCCATCCCGTTTTCTACCGCGGTGATTGCTCTTGAAAGAGCTAGCGGCTCGCCTTTTAGCAAGCGACTTACTAGCGCACTGAGCGCAACAACATTGCTATTTGGCGCCTGATCGTTCATACGACAACTAATGGTTCACCGAAACCCACCGCAGTGCGGGTACGGTTACAAACTTCCCCGTGGGTCGCTCCGACATCGATCGCTTTCACAATCATTGCATAGGTGTTCGCAGTCTTGCTATCGAAAGCTCTCGCCAAATCGTCCAATGCCTGTTCAACCAGATGGTTGTCACGCTTCGCGCGGAAGGCATTTAGTTTGGCCAGATAGGTATCGAGCTTTTCCGAGTCTGGTCGCTCCAGTATTGGAGGCCGCTCGCCCGAGCCTCCATCATACGTATACGCGTTCACCCCGACGACAGTCTGCTCCTTATTTTCAATCTTCTTCTGGAATTCGAGCGCGGACTTCCCAATCATGTTTTGCACAAAACCCGTTTGTACTGCGGCGTACATGCCGCCTTGATTGTCGATTGCCCGTATGACGGACATGATCTCCTCTTCCATCTGATTTGTCAGCGTCTCTACATAATAGGACCCGCCGAGAGGATCGATCACGTCGTCCAGATGCGCTTCTGCACGAAGGATATTCTGCGTTGCGACTGCAACTCGAGCCGTTCTCGTAGTCGGGATGCCAATTGCTTCGTCATAGCTATCGGTGTGGAGCGATTGAAGGCCACCGAAAATTCCCGCCATTGCCTGAATGGTGACGCGGGCGATGTTGTTGAGGGGTTGCTGTCGGGTTAGGTCCGCGCCCGAAGTCTGTGCGTGGAAACGGAATCGTTGCGACCTCGGATTCTTCGCTCCGAATCGTTCTCTCGTGATGCGGTTCCAGATACGCCGGCCTGCGCGAAACTTGGCGATTTCTTCGAAAAAACTGATCGATATGTCAAAAAAGAAACTGAACCGTGGAAGGAACGCGTCCGGTTCCTTGCCACGTTCAATGAGGTCGTTCGCGTACTGGATGGCTGAGGAGATAGTAAGTCCCATCGACTCAGCCGGGGTAGCCCCGGCTTGCTGCGTGTGTTGACCAACAATCGACAACGGATACCATTTAGGAACGTTCTCCGTCATCCAGTCGATATGATCCAGCAGTACGCGCTTCTGGCCTGGTAGCGCGAGCCTGTAGAACATATGAAGCGCAGCATAGTGTGATAGGTAATCCGATTGGTTTGTAGTGCCGGCAAGAGAACTCCACGGAATCGAACGATCCTTAGCGACCTTGAGGAGCATGGCCGTCAGGGTATATGGCGCGGTGTCCCCAACGCTTATCGACTCTTTGTCAAATGGAATTCCGTCGAGACATACCGCCATATCATCCGAGGTGGAAATAAGCGTGCCGCACGTACCCAACAGTTCACGGTCCACTTCGTCAGGGTCGTAGCCACGCAGATGGCTGTTACATGGCGAAACAAAGAGCCCCGTCAATCCAAGCGCGTACAGGTCCCGCATCCGTTTGTTGTAATCCTCCGGAACACCGAAGCCAACGACCATTCGAGGACTCCAAGGCCGACCACGATGCATGCTTGCGTGGATTCCCCGTGTACTCGGATCCTGGCCCGGAAAGCCGAGATCCACCATGTAACGTGAGGAGTCCCAGTCATCGGGCCCGTAAAGCGCCTTGGTCTCAATGCCTGACCGGTTAACTCGCGTATCATCCGAGCCGACTTGCGCTTCGAATTCATTCTCCCATCGGGTTTTAGCCTCGCCAGCAGTGCTCTCAGATTCAGCCTTCGGCTCATGATTCGCAGCTAGATTGGACATCGAATAACTCCTGTCACGCTAAGTTGGCGCGGGCCCCAGCGGCCAACGCGGATATTTTGCTGACAATATCGTCGCGTGCTGCACCTGGGTGAAAGATATGCGCGACGCCTGCCGAGGTCAGAAGGTCTGTCTCACCATCGGGAACAATTCCGCCAACAACAACTCCAATGTGCCCAAGTCCAGCCTCTTTCAGCGCGGCCATTAACTTTGGTACGATAAGATGGTCTGTCGCGAGACTCGATATGCCGATAACGTCGACGTCCTCCTGCAACGCTAGGTTTACGACATTGGCGACCTTCTGCCAAGGCCCGGTATAAACGACCTCCATTCCAGCGTCGCGGAGAAAAGCGGCAACGATCCGACTTCCGCGATCATGACCGTCGAAGCCGACTTTTGTGATCAATATTTTGGGTGGGCGGCTCATCTCGTTTGCAATGATCTTCATTTAATCCCTCCAGAATTTCTCCAGCTACCAAAGTTCTTGGCTCGGAGCGTAACAACGATTAGCGTCGATGCGCTGGGCTCTTTCTTAGTCAGCTTAACAGCTAATCCACAAACAAACAAGTGTTTGTTTTATCCTTCGCCGGCATTTACTTGACCTCTCGAAGCATTTCGAATTGGCCTAACCAAGATGCAATAATCTCGAGTGTAGCGACGTCGGCACTGTTTGATTACGCAGTGTAAGAAAGCAGTGCGCAATTGCCAAAAGTTGAATTGATTTCTGTCCACTGCAGTGATAACCTGAAAAATAGGAACAGTTCCCTCCCATTCAAACCACACCAACCAAGAAACAATGGCAAGCAACTCGCCGAAGCCCTCTTTGAATACGCCACGCAGTACAAACGCACAGAGATTGCGAAAGTCATCAAATAGAGGTGATCTCAGAATCTCCGAGAAAGGTGACAAAATAGGCGATCGCAGATCAGTGTTGCTTGAAGATGCAGCACGACTGTTTGGAAAATCGGGTTTTGACAAGACCTCGATGCGCGATATCGCCACCGCATTTGGTGTTCTTCCAGGTTCGCTTTACCACCATTTTGGTTCCAAGGACGAATTGTTCATCGCCGTGTACGCGGCCGGTGTCGATCAAATGATCGCTTCCATCACGCGTGCGACAGAGAGTCTTAGCGATCCTTGGGACCGCCTCGAAGCGGCCTGCGTGGCCCACCTGCAGGAGTTGCTGGCCGAGGAAAACGTCATGGCGGCAGTCCTGGCCAACTGGTCGACGGCGAATGCCAAATTGCGCAAGGCTTTGGTTCGGGAGCGCGATCGATATGAGCGCGTCCTGGTCAGACTGGTTGATGCGGTAGAACTTCTTCCAGGGACAGAGCGCAGATATTTTCGGCTCGCATTGCTCGGCGCAATCAATTGGGCGCTGACTTGGTACCAACCCGGTCGGGAGCCGCCAGCGAACATCGCCCGTAAACTGATGGCAATTTTTCGCCCGATCGCTTGCACCTCACCCTCCGGCGTTCGCGCGCGTAAAAATGGTTCGATCACAGTTGCCTCTTCGAGCCACGCGAGTCGCAGGTAACGTTTCAGGACACGCTGGCCTATACTCCCACCCGACACGATCGCGCCTGTCTTGGCCGAAACGATCAACGGACCAGTAAATAGCATACTGACGAACTCCGCGATGCGTGCTCAACTGCTTCCCTCCAGGATGGTCACTGCGCACACGGCTTCATCGAAGCCAATGACGCCCCCACCGTTCTCCGCGAGACCGATTCGTGCGCTTTTAACCTGCCGTTGCCCTGCCTCGCCTCTAAGTTGCAGGCACAACTCATGGATCATCGACAAGCCAGTCGCGCCTACCGGATGACCTTTCGATACCAAGCCACCTGAGACATTTATCGGCAATGCACCTGCCAGAGCCGTAGCTCCCGATTCCACAAATGCCCCCCCTTGCCCCTCGGGACAGAAGCGCAACATCTCTACTTGAAAAATCTCATTGAACGAGATCGCATCGTGCACTTCCGCAACGTCGATATCCGTGGGCGATAGCCGAGCCATTACATAGGCCTTATCGGACGCGATCCGGCTCAAGCCCACCTCGTCGAGATCCCGATACTTTCCACCCGCAAGCACGGATGCGCAGACCTTTACCGCCCGCCCCTGCACGCTACGAGGCAATTGTTTGAGAAATTTCTCGGAACAGAGCAGCGCTGCCGCTGCCCCGTCGCCGATTGGAGCGCACATCGACCGGGTAACCGGAAAGCTCACAATCCGATCCGCCAGGACCTGTTCAATGCTCACCTGGAAACGATATTGCGCGAGTGGGTTCAGGCTGCCGTGGTAATGGTTCTTTGAGGCTGCCGCCGCCATTTGCCGCTGAGTCGTTCCATATTTCGTCATGTGATACGCAGCCTGCATGGCATAGGTATCCATGAATACCGTGCCACCCCCAGCGTTCGGATTGAATGGTTTGTTTGCTTTCTCGCCCGCCCGGGCGTAATACGCTTCCCATTCGCCGGGATCAAGCTGATCGATTCCACCAGCGAAAATTTCCTCCGTCTTTGACGGATCACCGGGGAAGAAGGTCTTCTCGACACCGATCGCGAGCGACAGTTCGGCACCGCCGGACAGTATGTCCTTCCATGCGCCGTGCAGCGCCATTGATCCTGTCGCGCAACCGCCTTCCACGTTTATCATCGCGACACGTTCCGGGAAAAGCCGTTCGCGGACAAGCGGCGTAAAACAAACCTGCCCACGAATGTTACGTTGGCCGAAAGTTCCCATACCACAGTTGCCGAACCAGGCATTTTCAATCGCACCGCCGTCATCCAGACCGGCGTCGGACAGGACGGCCATATACGCTTCCCGGGTCATGTCCTTGAACGACTTTTCCGGCTGTTTGCCGAATATTGTGCACGACGTCCCAATCACATATACGATCATCTGGAAGCCTCTAGTCGACTGTAACGTTCATAGACAATAAGATCATTGTATCTATGACAGTCCGGTACTCTCGCTCAACTCGACCGGTACAGACTTCGCTCGGCGGAGCAGCTGCAATTCGCAGCTGCGGCTAGTATCGTTAAACGAACTAACGACTCTGGACACTACCGGCGATTCAAATCAGTCACCTCGCCCTTGATCTGGGTCGATTTACCGCGAAATAAGGCCACTAATTCACCCTTTTGGTTTTCGACGCGGACATCGTACACACCGTTGCGGCCCTTCATCCCCTGCTCCCGCCCGCTGGCCGTTAGCACGTCGCCGACGTAAGCCGGGCGCATATACTCGATAAGGCATGTAACCGCGACGGCGTTCTTGTTGTGGCTATTGCAGGCATAGCCGCCGGTCGAATCGGCAAGCGTGAAGATGAGCCCGCCATGGCAGGTATTGTGGACATTCGCCATGTCCTCGCGAATTGCCATCTGCATCTTCGCCAGACCAGGCCCCACCGTTAGTAGCTTTATGCCCAAGGTGAGGGATACGCGATCGTGCGCGTACATCGCCGCACTAGCGGCTTCAGCCAGTTGTTGCTGTGTGTCATGCATTAGGAAATTGAAAATATTTCGTGACGAAAGGAATTAGGGCCGGTTTACATTCAAGCTGGCCAGACGAACGTACAGGCCAGATGCAACCAGGACATGCAACTGTTGAGGCGTTTTCCGTATTTGACTCCTGGTCCAGGTACGGGCCATTTACAACACCGACTCCATGAACAAGCGGTTTTCTCGACGAATGCGTCCTGAATCGGCTTACTTCCGGTAGTCGGTGGTCTGGGCACGGCTGACTTGGGATTCGGCTGCTCCCGATTCATACGACGACGAGTGGCTCGCCGAAACCAACCGCTGTCCGGGTGCGGCCACAGACTTCCCCGTGGGTCGCCCCGACATCGATCGCTTTTACAATCATTTCATAGGCGTTCACGGTCTCGCCATCGAAAGCTCTCGCCAAATCGTCCAATGCCTTTTCAACACGTTGGTTGTCACGCTTCGCGCGAAAGCTCTTGAGGCTGGCGAGATAGGCATCGAGCTTGGCCGAGCTGAGTCGCTCCTGCGGCGGCGGCCGCTCGCCTGAGTCCTCCTCGTATGTGTACTCGTTGACCCCAACCACAAGTTGCTCCTTGTTTTCAATTTTCTTCTGGAATTCCAGCGCCGATTTCCCGATCATGGCTTGGACAAAACCCGCCTGTACTGCTGCATACATACCGCCTTGATTGTCGATCGCCCGAATGACGGACATAATCTCTTCTTCCATCTGATTGGTCAGCGTCTCTACATAATAAGAGCCTCCCAGCGGGTCTATCACGTCGTCGAGATGCGCTTCCGCTCGGAGGATATTCTGCGTGGCAACTGCCACGCGGGCTGTTCTCTCTATCGGACTGCCAATTGCCTCGTCATAGCTATTGGTATGAAGCGACTGTAATCCTCCGAAAATTGCCGCAATGGCCTGGATGGTGACCCGGGCAATATTGTTGAGTGGCTGCTGCCGGGTCAGATCCGCCCCAGAGGTCTGGGCGTGGAAGCGGAAGCGTTGCGACCGCGAATCTTTCGCTCCGAATCGTTCTCTTGTGATGTGGTTCCAGATACGCCGTCCTGCGCGAAACTTGGCGATTTCCTCAAAAAAACTGATCGATATGTCAAAAAAGAAACTAAATCGCGGAAGGAATGAGTCCGCGTCCCTGCCTCGTGCAGTAAGGTCGTTTGCGTATTGGATGGCCGATGAGATCGTAAGACCCATCGCTTGCGCCGGCGTTGCTCCCGCTTGCTGCATGTGCTGACCGACAACCGACAGCGGATTCCATCTGGGGACGTTCTGCATCATCCATTCGATATGGTCCAGAAGGACCCGCTTCTGACCCGGTAGTGAAAGCCGATAAAACATATGCAACGCCGCATAGTGTGACAAGTAGTCCGATTGGTTCGTGGTCCCAACCAGAGACTTCCACGGAATCGACCGGTCCTTGGCGACCTTGAGAAGCATGGCTGACAGGGTATACGGTGCCGTATCGCCCATGCTGATCGACTCTTTGTCAAATGGGATTCCATCCAGGCACGCCGCCATATCATCCGAGGTGGAAATAAGCGTCCCGCACGTGCCCAATAGTTCGCGGTCCAATTCGTCGGGGTCGTAGCCGCGCATATGGCTATTGCAGGGCGCCATGAAAAGCCCGTTCAGGCCGATCGCGTACAGGTCACGCATCCGTTTGTTGTAATCCTGCGGAACACCGAAGCCGACGACCAAGCGAGGGGTCCATGGCCGCCCCCGATGCATACTGGCGTGGATTCCACGTGTGCTTGGACTCTGTCCCGGAAAACCAAGATCCGCCATGTAGCGCGAAGAATCCCAGTCATCCGACCCGTACAGCGCTTTGGTCGCGAGACCAGATCGGTTGAGGCGCGCATGATCCGCTCCGCCCTGTGCCTCGAACTCCCGCTCCCACCGAGCTTTAGCCGCCTCAAAACCGTCCGCGTGACTTGCCTTCGACTCCTGCTTCAGCACTGGATCGGACATGAATGCAATCCCTGTCAATTTGCCATTGTGCGAGCCGCAACGGCCAAGCCGGTTATTGTGCTGCCGATACGCGCGCTGCGCCTGGATGGGCAATATGCGCAATGCTCATCACTGCCAGAAACGCCGTCGTCCGGAATGATCCCGCCGACAATGACCCCAATGTGCCTAGGCCCTGACCCCACAAGCACGGTCATCAGCATTGGCGGGGCAGATGATCTGTCGCCAGACTCGAAATGCCGATCACGTCGACGTTCTATTGCCTAAACCTTGATTCCTTCGGCTTGAGCAATTCGACAATTCCTTTTTCCACAATAATCGTCCTCAATTTCTCGCCTATGTCATTCGATTTCTCAAGATGGCTTAGCGCATTTCTAGGGGTTAGCGGCAAATCATCCAATCTAAGATGCTCTAGATCCATAAACTCTTCTGGCATGCTCTTGCAAAAAGCCCGAAACATTTCGAGGACATCATCTCTTGCCTCGTCGTGATCCCCCCAAAAATCGACTAGCAGCCGCTTAAGAGCCTTCCCGGCCGGATTGGTTGGTATCGACTTCGCAAGCACAACATACTCAGGAGTCTCGTAATGAGCCAGACGCGCTCCGCAATGCGCTCTTATCTCCTCTTTGGTGATTGTTTGACCAGGCTTGACAACGACCACCGCCTTAATTCGCTCTGAAAAGACATGATCAGGCACGCCCACCACAGCCGCACCAAGTATCTTTGGGTGAATGTAGAGTTTGTTCTCGACTTCAATGCAATATACGTTCTGCCCGCCCCGAACAATCATGTCCTTCTTGCGATCCAATAGCCAGAGGTACCCCTCGTCGTCGATCTTGGCCCAATCCCCCGAAAGCACATAGCCGTCCTTTCTGAATACCTCTTTTGTCCTTTCGGGTTGCTCCCAATATCCGGCGTTGGTTTGCTGTCCTTTATATGCCACTTCTCCTATTGCATTTGCGCGTGTTACTTCATTGCCTTCATCGTCGAATATTGCAATTTCCGTATTCGGAGTTGCTAATCCGCAGCTAGTGATTTTCCGAATTGCATCTTCGGTTGGAAGCGCAAAACCGACAGCGGTACTTTCGGACACAGATCCAGCATTAACCATTGCAATGGGTGAGAACTCCTTTTTAAGTTGATTGATATAGGTCTCTGATGATGCATGCCCACCGAATGCTATCTTCCTCATGGAGGAACAGTCGTGCTTTCCAAACTCGGGGTGATTCATCATCATCCAGAGCATGATTGGAGCGGCAACACCCCAAGATGCTTTCTCCTTTTCAATCAGCTTTATTGCCTCCAACGGATTGAAAGCGCTCATCACTACACATTTTCCGCCAGATAGCAAAGCAGGTATGAAGTCCGCGTATACCGCAGTGTTGTGATAGAGGGGCGGCATACAGATATTGATGTCGTTGCTGTCCAGTCCCTTCAGCATAACCAAAATGCTTTCGGCACAACCCAGCGCATTGATATGCATCGCCATAGTGCCCTTTGGCGCTCCAGTTGTGCCAGAGGTGAAGGAAATAGCGCAGACATCCCACTCGTCGATATCCTCTCTGATATCCTCTGAGGCCATTTCCTTGGCTAGCGTTGCAAAGGAAATAGTTCCTTCACTCGCAATGTCTCCGGTCATGAACACGGATTGGACGCTGCCCAAACCGCTGCTCAAAGCCTTTAACTTCGTTTCCCAGATTTCAGGAGAAGCAACTAGGCCTTTAGCGCTCACCTTATTTATTTGGGCTGCAATGCCCTCAGAAGTGAGCCCTAGATTCACTGGTACTGCGATGCCTCCGAGTTTCAATATGGCGAGATAACCAATTACATAGTCCAGGCAGCCTGAGGTAAGCATGCAGAGCCGGTCACGCTTTTTGAACCCATATTTCTTGCGGAGAGCGGATGCAGTGTTATTGACCTTTTCACCAACTTCTTTCCAAGTCAGTCGTTGGCCACCTGGATAGAAGACATATGCCTCTTTCTCGGGGTACCTGCTAATATTGGACTTGAATACTTCAATCAGATTTTTCGGTCGGTCTTTATAGGCCCAAATCTCAGTGCCTTCCCAAGCAATGCCCCTTCCCATGGGAGCGCGTATCCTTTCCACTCTTGCTGCAAGCTCCGGGTATACATCTCTCCAGGATCTGCATGTCCCGATTACCGGTCCTTTAATTTCCCAAGCGCCCATTTCTCGTCCTCCTCGTATCGACGGCTGAAAGTTAAGAAAACGAAATTCGCCGGTTTTGCGCTCCGCCGCTTTTCCCGACTTATCTAGCGTCAACTAATCAATATAAGGTTAGCAACCCATTTTTCGCATCATCACAATTGAGTCACAGCGCGGCCGTCATTCCACTTGCCCGCGTTCCTGAGCTTGTCACGCGGTTCACGGCTGCAATCCGGCTAAGATCTGTCGCTCCCGGTGAGCAAAAAATAGCAAAGCCGGTCGACCAAGTCTTGCGTAAATTGGCTAAGTGCATGCACCAATGTTCCCTACTCTGGGACGATCAATCGCCACGGGCTGGAGTGCGCAGACTCAGCCCCGAGCCAGGCAATGCGGACAACAGCCTGTCACGGCACCAATTTCGAGCGCCGCCAACCCCGCGACGCTCGAAAATTGACATCTGCCCAGGAGGCAATTCCAGATGGCTGGATGCCTCCCAGAGCGAGCGGAGCACGAAGCCATGTATCTTCTGGGCTATTGATGCGTGTTCAATCCCCGTACACTTTGCCGAACAAAACCCACTCCTTGCCGTCCCATCGTGCAAGCTGCATCTGTTCGATTGGAGAAAAATCTTTTGGCCCTGTTTTGATCCGTATTCCCGGCAACAGCATTGGCAGGCTCATGTCAAGATTCGCTGCCTGCTTCATGACGTTTGCGCGGGTCAAATTATTTCCAGCTTGCTTAAGTGTCTGCACAAGTGTTTGGGCCACAGAGTAGGCGTAAACATTTAGGTTGTTATTGAGCTCTCCTGCTGGGTAATATTTTTTCATCCACGCCAGCCAATCTTGATACTCCTTTGTGTTGGCCCATTGAGGGTCGCCCGGGTCGCGCAAATAGAATGTGGTGAAAATGCCTATCCCATTCTGTGCACCTGCGGGTATCATCACCGATGCAACATAATTCGCTACGCTGTTGAGATACCGCGCTGGCTTCCACCCGATTTCGGCGATCTTCTTGATTGTCTGGGCCGCGAATTTTGGCGTTGCAATAATGAAAATGGTATCAGCCCCCGATGCCTTCAAGGTCACGATCTGGGTATCAATAGAAGGGTCAGTCACCTCGTAAGACGCTTCTGCCACAACCATCGACTTCGCCCGCTCCCCCAGCGAGTCTATGATCCCCTTTAGGCAATCCTTACCAAAGTCGTCGTTTTGGTAAAGAATTGCAATCTTGGGTTTGGGATTCGTTTCGAGCAAATGAGCTACAAATATTTTCGATTCAGTTTGATAGTTTGGCTGCCATCCCATAGTCCAGGGATAGTTTACCGGATCGCTCCATTTGGTCGCGCCCGTTGCCACAAACAGCTGTGGAACCTTCTTGTCATTAAGATATTTTTGGATGGCAGTATTCGTTGGGGTACCTAACACCTGGAATATCAGGAAAACGTCGTCCGCCTCCACCAATTTGCGCGTCTGCGCCAAGGTTTTGGTAGGATTGTAGCCATCATCGAGGCTAAGGTACTTGATGGTTCTACCGTTGATACCCCCTTCGGCATTGACTTTGTCGAAATATGCACCGATTGCCTTGCCTATCGTGCCGTAAGCTGAAGCCGGCCCGGAATATGGCATGATATTGCCAATTCGAATTTCCTTACTAGTTACGCCTGGGTCAGATTGTGACCACGCTTGGCCCGTCATCAGAGCTGCGACTAGAGCCACACAACATTTGAATTTATTCATCACTGAAATCCTCCTTTTGGAAATTGAACAAATTGCGGGTCAATTCTCTCTTCCATGCACCATCAAACGCGACACACGCCGCCAGGCTGCTTGCAAAATGCCGGCCACACCGTTCGGCATCAAGTACATCATTACCAACAACAATGCTCCGTAGATGGCGGCGGAAGCCGAAATCGATATATCTTGTGCAATGTCTGGACTGTATTGAATAAATATTGCGCCAATTACGGCGCCAGCAATCGTTGTGATTCCGCCGACCATTGCGCCAACAAGTAAACTTATTGACAAGAACACGGTGAAACTGTCAGGTGCAACAAACGCTGTCGATATGGCCGCGAGAGCACCTGCAATACCCGTAAATGCCGCCGAAACACCAAACGTAATCGTTTTATATACGGGCACATTTATACCCATTGCCGAAGCGGCGATAGGATGATCACGTATCGCAATCAAAGCCCGCCCCACCCTTCCCCGCGTCAGATTCCTTGCCAGATATAGCACCGTGGCGGCAACGGCGATGTTCACAAAGTATAGCCACCGATCCGCGTCCAACGCGCTCCCGAATAGCACCAGTTCAAAGGGAGGACCAGCTTTAGCAAACAAAAGCCCCTGCACCCCACCCGTCCAAGACTCGATATGTTTGAACTTCAGCAATTGCGGTAATGCCAGAGCCAGCGCGTACGTGGCAAGAGCCAGGTAATGCCCTTTAAGGCGGAGAGCCGGAAAGCCGACCAAGAAACCTGCAGCCAGGCAAATCACCCCAGCAATTGGAATAGTAAGCGCGTAATTAAACCCGTGCTGACTAATGAGAATTGCCGATGTATAGGCACCAATCGCATAAAACGCGCCGTGTCCCAGCGAGATCTGCCCGTTGTACCCTGTCAATATATTCAGTCCAAGAATCGCAGTCACGTAGGTGAGGACCTGATTCACTTCGGATACCCTGTAGCTCTTCAATAAGAACGGCAATAATCCCAGCAAGATTGCCAAGACAATCGCTATGGCGGCGTTTCGGTAGCGGGAACGAAAAACACTATTGTTCATACGCGAGTTACCACACTCTTCCCGAAGAGACCATCCGGCCGGAAAGTCAGAACCCCAACGATAAGTAGAAGTGCTACCGTAAGCTTGAGTTCGGTACCGATGACGTAGGCGCCCAGAAGGTTTTCAAGCACACCAACGATAAAGCCACCGATGACCGCGCCCCATGGATTGTCAATCCCACCCAGTAATGCTCCCGCGAACCCGTATAAAAGCACGCCAGACATCATGTTCGGATCAAGAAACACAGTCGGTGCGACCATAATGCCGGCAATAGCCCCGATTGCCGCGGCTAATCCCCAGCCCAGAGCCAGCATCCACGAAACGCGAATACCAACCAAGCGAGCGGATTCTGGATTTTGCGCTGCCGCACGCATGGCTAAGCCAAGAGAAGTAAATCTGAAAAAGCAGTAGAGGATTGCGAGTACCAATAACATTGTTCCAATTGACCCGACGTGGTGACCGGAGAGAAAGCGTGTAACCAGCGGGCTATCGACGGGAAACGGGCTGCGAAATGCCTTTGTCTCGTGTCCGAAGATCAAACCGGAGACCGCGTTGAATATGAGCATGAGCCCAATGAAGACAATCACATTTGTCAGCGCTGAAGCCTTTTCTACCGGTCGAAGAAATACTCTCTGAACCGCAATTCCCCCGACGAACGATGCGACAATGGTAGCCAGAAACGCCCACCAATATGGCCATCCCGAGTTGATCATTGACCATGCAACGAACGTACTAAACGTCGCCATCTCGCCTTGGGCAAAATTGATGTTGTGGGTCGACTGGTAGATCATGACCAGCGCGAGTGCGAGCGAAGCGTAAATTCCACCGCTTGCCACCCCAGAAAATACTTGCAGTAAGAAGCCTTCCATAGCTATTGACAAGTCCCGTTGCGAAGATCGTTGCTATTTAGACTCCAAGGTAAGAGTGCCGGATACTCTCGTTGCAGGCGATCTCGTCGCTAGTTCCTGCCATGACGATTCTGCCAGTCTCCAGAACGTACGCATGGTCCGACAATTCCAGCGCGAGGTTGGCGTTTTGCTCGACGAGAAGTATGCTAGTTTTGTTCTCTCCGCGAACCTGTCTCATCATATTGAATATTTCCTCGATTACGAGTGGCGCGAGTCCGAAAGACGGCTCATCGAGGAGTAGCACGCTGGGGCGTAGCATAAGCGCCCTGCTGATGGCCAGCATTTGTTGTTCACCACCGGACAGGGTTCCAGCTTGCTGATACCGGCGCTCCTTCAGTCGGGGGAAGCGCGTATATGCCAGATCCAAGTCTCTATTCATTTCCACCCTGCCACCACGTGAGTAAGCGCCGAGACGCAGATTTTCCTCCGTAGTCAATGCGGCAAATGTCCCACGTCCTTCCGGTACATGAGCGATACCGCGCCGCACGATATCCTCAGTCCCGGTCCCATCTATCCTGATTCCTCGAAAACAAATGTTACCGTGAGTACTTACCGTCTGACAGATTGCCCGCAAGGTTGTCGTTTTGCCCGCACCGTTAGCTCCAAGGATTGCCGTGATAGTTCCCTCCTCCATGCCAAAGCTAATGTCGAAAAGAACCTGTGTCTTCCCGTAAAATGCATTCAAATGTTCTACTTCAATTAGCTTGGGCATGATCTTACGCGCCAAGATAGGCGGCAATTACGGCATTGTTATTTTGAATGTCCGCTGGACTTCCTTCAGCAATCTTGCTGCCGAAGTTGAGTGCAGCAATGCGATCAGATACCGCCATGATGAGACCCATGTGGTGTTCGACCAATAGTATGGTCACACTGAGTCGATCGCGGATATCGCAAATCAGCGCTTTTAAGGTACTGACCTCATCGTGATTTAGCCCTGCCGCAGGCTCGTCGAGCAACAGCAGGGTAGGATCGGCTGCCAGTGCACGTCCGAGTTCAACGCGTTTTTGGATGCCAAAAGGCAGGTCGCCCACATGTCTATTTCGAACTGGCCAAAGATCGAGGTACCGAACCAGCTCCTCGGCGCGACCACGCAAACGCATTTCCTCCGAAGAAGCCCATGGCAGACCCAGTGCGCCCGCAATGAATCCTGCACTTGACCGGCAATGCGCGCCTTCCATAATGTTATCCGTAACGGACATCGTGCGAAACATGGCCAGATTCTGAAAGGTACGCGCAACCCCTAAGCTTGACATCGCGTGCGGTGGCAGTTTCGTAATCGATTTTCCCTCGAAACAAATGTCCCCTTCCTGGTAACTGTAGAGGCGACTAAGGCAATTGAATAGCGTTGTCTTTCCCGCGCCATTCGGACCGATCAGCCCGAACACACCGCCCCGGGGCACGTCAAACGAAACGTTGCTCAGAGCCAGAATGCCCCCAAAGTGCACGGTTACCCCCTTAACGCTCAGTATTGCGGACTGCGTCAACGACATGTTGTCCTGTCCGCGACGAAGATTGCGTCGTAGCGCCGAAAGCACGCCGCGTAAGCGTTTTCATTTTGTCTCGGAACCAGAAAAATCCGACGTCCATTGCCGTATACCACAGCGGCTTCGTTGCGAAACTGTATGCCGCGTCTTACCAGATTCGCTGAAATACACATCTGAGTATTCTCGATCTGAGTATTCTCGGAGCGCGGGAAGTTGGGGATCATGCTCAGCACGTGCACACCGGCGAGTGAGTGAAAGGACGCATGGACGAGACCTCGAGTATTGTCGTCAATTTCCGTTCACAAGACGGATGGAGTATGCCGTACTTGTGTCGTATTTCTTTATTTCCACACCACCCAGCTTTCAGTATTAAAAATATTGGTTACTAGAACAAGTGTTTGTTCTGCGGCGAAAGCTCAGAATGCTGCGCGCTTCCCAATGACAGATCTTGCCAAGATCGCCGACGGAACTAGCGCTCTGCGGTAAAGCTCGTCGCTCCTGAAGCACGAACGTAACAAGCTCCGCACTTCATGTCTTGCATAAACTGGCTGCCGACGGAAAAAACAAAGCTTATACACCACCATGGCACGTGGCTCTCGGGCTATACCACCGATACAGTAGAACGAGCATCCAAACTCGGAGTCTGAGACCGCATCATGGTCACAAGAATATCGCCGTACTCCTCGAGCGAGTATCGCCCAGAGGGTTTGAACCAATTCATAGCTCCCATGATCGCCCCATGAAGCACGTGTACCGCCGCGTCTGGTTGGCAGCGAAGCGACCCATCACGCGCACAAGCATCGAGTACCGCTCGCCAAGTCCGACGGTAACGGCTACGCAACGCCGTAAGCTCGGGCCTTGCGAGCTTGGGGACTTCCCGCCACTCGAAGAAGAGTACTCCATGATAGTCAGTAGTCGGCTCACCAACGACGCAGCCCAGTTCAAGTTGGATAAGTGCCCGTAACTGTTCTAATGGGGGAGCTTTCCGGGATGCTAGCTCCTCCGCGCGTATGCAAACCGTGATCGCTGCAGTCCTCATAATTTCAAGTAGCATCTCTTCCTTCGACCGGAAATGATGAAATAAACTACCAGATAGAATACCGACAGCGCTAGCTATGTCGCGGACGGTAGTGCGCTGATAGCCGCGCTCACGAAAAAGCCGAGCTGCAGCATTGAGAATACGTTCACGCGGAACAGAGACTCTGCTTCGTTTGCCCGCTCCTTGCGTCGCTCGGTTTCGTTTCAGCGTTATGCTTGAATTAGCGGAAATTGTCATCTTATCGATTTCTTCCTGTTGCTTTGATACCCGTCGTCACTGCATAAATTCGTCCCGAATTTCCCTCGGCAATGGGCAAACGGGGTAACGCCTTTGACTCGGCGTCAGTACCCTCCGGCATGCAATGTGATAGTCAGCCTACGAGATCCGGCGCATATATCCTTCGGCTTTAGCCCATACACACTGCGGATTGAGTGGCTGAAATGCGTCGAATCGGCGTAACCGATTTTGAGTGCGACATCGGTGAGATTTGGCACTTTGACAAATGCAAGAAAGCTGCGCGCGCGCTTCCAGGCGCGAAAGCACCGAAATGTAATGCCCACCTCCGACTTGAACAGATGAAGAAATCGAGAAAATGAAAGTCCTGCCAGTTGCGAGCATGCTTCGGCCGGATATTGGTCACTCGGAGCCTTGCTGACTCTATCCACAATCGAAGCGATGCGCCGGTCCAAATTCCGTCGCTCAAGGGCCTGACCAAAGAACAGGCGATCAAGGTCTGCTGTCACCCTACTTGCGTAAATATCACCGCGCATAAGACGAATAAATGATGCCCTGACGCGTTCCAAAACGTCGGTTCGGTCTTCCTCCGCGAGCGCCGATTGAAGAAACCGTGGCAAGCGTCCAGTGTCAATACTTTCTGGCTCAATCATTAGCACGCCGATCACTCGATGGTCGCTCACAATTCGATGTGGCATGTGGGGAGAGACGACCGCTAGCGCCGCGATTCGCCAATCACCTCCCGCGACGCAAATCTGAAACGGGTGGCCGAGACTCGCGTAGACCGTAAGCGATCCAAATTTCCGCGTCGACGTCACACCGAGAAGCCCCGCATAAATGACGCGTTCTGAATTCATGACCATGATCCGTTCAGCATTCACGGAGTTCGCAATCAATGCGCCCGAGTGGCGCGAATCAATTGTATTGATCATTCGGATTCCTCCTCCTCAGCTAGTTACTGGAATTCGGTTGCCCAGAAGAACATCTATTCTTTTGTATCCAAGGTACCACAGCTTTATTAGCCAAGCAAGCGCTTGGTTAATATCGGGCTGATAGATTTGGATGCCGCGCCTCTGACGATGAATCTGGGATCGGCCCCGCTTGCGCAAATGGGTCGTATCGAACTAAACCGCGTTCGCGCGCCGGCGTAGCCGACCACCCTGGCCAGCGTTTAGGGGACACCTTTCGTGGCAGCAGCCAGCAGTCGCGTTACGTTGCGGCGGGTAGTCTCGGTGAGTGTAATTCCAAGCCACCCACCCTACACTGTCGCTAGCTTACAGTGAACCCATCGTCGGCAGTAATCACGGCGCCGTTAATGAAGTGTGACTGTTCCGAAGCAAGCAGCAGCACCAGGCCGTCCAGGTCCCCTGCTTGTCCGACGCGCCTGCGCGGAAGCGTATTAACCAATTTTTTGCCGGCTTCCGTCTCCCAGTCCGCACGGTTGATCTCGGTTTCAATGAAGCCGGGACAAATGGCATTGACGTTGATACCGTAGCGCCCCCATTCGTACGCCATCGCTTTCGTCATTTGAATGACTGATGCCTTGGACATGCAATAGGTCGAGAACTGGGCGAGCACACGCAGGCCGGCAACGGACGCGATATTGATGATGCGTCCGGGACACTTGCGCGCGATCATGCTGCGGCCCACCGCCTGGGCGACAAAAAACGCCCCTTTGCAATTGGTGTCCGTCACGTAGTCGTAGTCCTGCTCTTCCACCTCCGTCAGGCGCTGTTGCCGACGGACGCCGGAGTTATTGAGCAGTATGTCGATGCCACCCAAGGCAGATTCGGCAAAGGTCACGGCACTGCGTACCCCGGAAATCGATGTCACATCCATCTTCACTACGCAGGCCTCGCCTCCGCGTTGGTCGATCTCCTGTTTAAGCGTCTCCAGCTCCCCGATGCGGCGTCCTGCGACCGCGACGCGCGCACCGGCCTGGGCAAGAATTTGGGCGAAGCGTCGGCCAAGTCCGCTGGATGCGCCCGTAACGAGCGCGGTCTTGCCGTCTAGATGCATCGATTACCCCACGTCGTTTCACGTCCAAACGAGTTATTTTGGGCGCCACACTATCGCCCTCCCCAGCGACGGCAAGCGCCTGTTGCGCCTCTCGTGCTACTACTAGATATGTTTACAGCGGCCTTGCTCGAGTTGTTGGATACTACGCCGCTAGGCCTGAAGCAAGACCTTTCTCAATTGGATGCTGTCGGCATATTGCTTTGTCGCAGCTAAGTCTCCTCTCACTATCGCACGAACATACAAATGCGAGCCGTCATCGTTGAGACCGGTCGATTGTTCGAATAGACTCGGATTGCTAAGAATGAGTTTTGCCTGAATATTGTATTTAGCCAATCCCCGGTAAAGCGCGACTACTTCATAAGCCTGAGTGAGGCCTACTAAAGACAAACCAAATAGTCGGAAAAACCGAGATAGCTGATCAAAATTGGCGCCTTCGCGGATTAGCTCCCCTGTGTCTTCATCCCACAATAGCTTATCCGACAGCTTCATTTGAAGTAGTTCAGCAGTGTTGGCCTCCATGCCAGGTATTGCAGTTGGCACGCTTGCCAGTCGCGGAAATTGGATTATGGTTCCCATGGCTGCAGGATACATCGAGAATTTGCAGTGTATCGCGAGAGAACGTTGATGCCAATAAGGCGCAGGGGCCCGATTAAACTTTTGTACCAGATTCAGTGTTTTACTCTATTGCATCATCGCTGGTTGCTCCACGGTAAGTGGCTACCTGCCGCCGGCGCCGCTAGCCAGCATACGTGCGCGCGCGTACTGCGCTATCACTGCCAACGCCCTGGAGGTGCGACACGAGTACATCGGAGCGCGGAGCATTTGGTGCAGCGTGCGGATCTACCCCTAGCATGCGGCCCGCCTCGTTGATCTCACCGACATGGGAATTGCCAATGTCCGAAATTATCTGTGCAGCGGTCGATCAGTCGATCTGTTCGAGCGCGGGACCGCTATAGTCCACGCCTACAACAAGTACAACAATCTGGCAGTCAATCGTCACGGCCTAACTTCATAAAATGTCTGTGTTAAGTGCTCAATTGGGAGACGACGCACGCGCGTAAAACCAGCCTGCTCTGCAAGTTCATGAATCTTGCGCGGGCTAATGGCCATGCCAATCCCCTCACCGCCATGCGCCAGGGAAACCGTCATGCAGTGGAGCGTGCTGATCGAGTACATCATAGCGCCCATCACTCCTAAGTTCTCTGTTAGAGTATCTCCAGCTTTCGGCTCCATCATGAAATAGGTGCCGTCACCGGCCAGCGCGCGCCGGATGGAGCGTAGGACACCGCGCGGATCAACCATATCGTGAATGGCGTCGAAGGACGTAATTACGTCAAACTGAGCGTTATCGGGCAGCGCCGTTGCGGACACGCGTTGAAACTCAATGCGGTCTCCCACCCCTTCTTGTTGCGCATTCGAACGAGCGCGGGACAGGGATTCTTCACTTACATCGAAACCGTAGAAGCGCGAGTTGGGGAACGCCTGCGCCATGAGAATGCTCGGATACCCGCTGCCACAACCCACGTCAGCAGCACGGCCGCCTTCTTGTAAACGAGCGACGACTTGCGGCATGACCGCCAACCAACGTTTTACCAAATGGAATTGATATTGCGAGCGGTTGCTGCGGTCGATGCCAGCGATGAAGTCTGGTCCATACCCGGAGAACGGCACTCCTCCACCGGTTACAAATGCGTCGGCCACACGCGGAGCAACCGTAATCATCGCTGGCGTGTTTTGGAAGACTCCGGCCAAAAAACTCGGGCTATTTTCATCGGCGAGTGCAGCGGCGTGTTCCTCCGGAAGTGTAAAGCACTCTGCTGTGGCATCGTAGTCCACGATACCGGCAGCCGCCATGGCCGAAAGCCCCTCACGAACATAGCGCTCATGCAACCCTGCTCTTGCGGCAGTGTCGGCTACAGAAAGCGGGCCGGCTCCCGCCATGACTTTAAATAACCCTACGCGATCGCCAATGTAAATCATGCCGGAAACCGCAGCGCCGGATACATACCCCATCAGTTGATTGATGAATTGCTCGCGTTTCGCTTTGTCCACAGTTCGGACCTTTCTTTCTACCGTATTGGGTGCGGCATTAACTATTGCTAATGCAATTGGGAACATCACTCCGCGCTCAAGGTAATATCGAGCACTTGTGGCGCAATCAAAAAGCGTCACCTGCTCTACAGAGCTCGGCGTCGCGATGGACTCCTTTATGTGCAAGGGATATGTCAATAACGTGGATTTAAGTCAGCTGCCCATTGCGTTTCAGGTGGAATTACGTAAAGAGGAAAGCCGGTGGCAGGAGTGGGGATCGAACTCGCGTATACGATTTTGCAGGCCGCGATAACCCCTCACAGTTTCATACGCTTACGCTATTTGCCACCTAAATTTGCCACTTTTAGGGCGTTCGACCGGTTGCAATGCGTCGGAGTGGATTATACACGCCGTGCCGCCCTGCCCTATCGCGGATGGCAGAGCCTGACTACTGTGCAGACAAATAACGAAGCGTAGCTTGCTCGCCTCATTCGATCAGGTTCGCATGATACTGTGTCGTACGCACTTGACGCCGAGAGATCTTGACGATTCGGTCGCAAACCCGGTCAAGTCCCCTAACCTCTAGTTCCTCAAGGCGCCCATAACCTAACTAAGCGCCGACCGGCGCGGCTGCGGGCGCGCAAGCGGGCTGAGAACAGCGGGTACCGCCTGCACCGCGCTCTGCTCTGCTGTAACTAGGGCTGCTGTTAGCTCTATTCTTTCGAGCCGAGGTCATTGGTCAGCCTATAGTAGCGGGTGAATCCTATCGGGATCCGTCTACCGTCTCCCGTTTGCCACAGATAAAGGCTTCTTGCAAAGGTCGGGAACGGCAGCAACGTGACACGTGTCATCGCCACAATGATGTGATCAAATGGAGTCTCTATTCCGCAATCCACAATGGTGAAGATCTGCTTGAACTCCAGAGCCAAAAGAACGCTTGGGGGCCAACGGAGCAACTCGCGGATTGAGGGACATATTTCATTTGCTGGGGAATCTTGTAACACAAAATCTTCGTGGAATTTGAATGGGTTTCGGTGCGGGATTTCTACCTTACATTTCAGACGGCCAGCGCATTCGCTAACCTTGTACGTTAGCAGGCCGACCTTTTCGACCTTAAAATTCAACCCCCCATTTGCGCTGATGTCGTTACGCGTAAATTCCGAAAGTGCCAGAACGCCTGGCAAACTGTGCCTATTGCAAATTGTGACTAAGCTATTCCATACCTCATCATCATAGGTCTTTAGCAAATCGCTCCACGACAATTCGAATAACCTATTCTTCTGTTCGTCGCTGAAATATTTTCTAATCGTCTGCTCAATATGGTCAATCCTAAAGAAAGCTTCCATCCTGAGCTTGCTTGGAAGGTAGCGGGAAAAATCGACGGATAGAGCCCACAGCGCGCACATGAGCGATGAAAGTACTATTGCGCCTCTAAGCAACAGATCCTGCTTGGCCAGGGTTTGTGATGGTAAGCGGAAGCGAATTGGTCCCAGTTGCACTTCAACATCTGCCAATATCTTTGATATATCGACGAGAACCGAAGAATCGACAAATAGCAAGAATAGGACGGTGATCGAAAGCGCGAGCGGAAAATAAAACCGTAGCGCAAAGCGAAAATGGTGGGTCATCGCACTTTCGCAAGAAATTGCTTGACCAGTTTGATGACCTCTTTCGGGCGTTCTTCGTTAGGAACGTGGCCTGTTTCCGGGAGAACAATCATTTCGGATGCCGCAATTGCTGCATGCAAGCGGTATCCGTTTTCAAGTGGTATTACCTTGTCATCTTTACCCCAGATTATTAACGTAGGAACCTTAACCTCTGGAAATCTCGCTGCGATGTTGGCCCCATTTTTCGGAACGATGTATTTTGCTGTTTGCGCGAGCGCGAATTCCGCTCCTGGTAATTTCAGAAAATATGAATAGCTCTGTACCTTCTTTGGAGTTATCTGTGACTTGACTTCCATAGCATAGTCCAAAACAAGTCGGACCCGCGACTCTGCAGGAAGCAGTCCACTGAAGAACCGAGTGATCGGATTACGAAGCGCACTGATGAAGAAAGGGAATCTCTGCGCATAGACGGCGGCATCTACAAGAACCAAGCCAACAATGCTCAGGTCGGATTTTGCATCGAGATTTTGAAGATACGAAATCAAGCAAATGGCCCCCCCCAAAGAATGTCCAACAAGGACGACCCTTCTCAATCCCATGGACTTAATAAACCCCAACAGGACTTTCGCTTGATCGACCGGACTGTAGGTTTCTTGTGCGGGCTTTGACGAGAATCCTGACCCCTTAAGGTCGAGCCGAACAACCGAAAACTCCGATGCCAAGGCTGGGTAGATGTCGTCCCAGGACTCAAGATTCTCGCCAAACCCATGAACCATTACTACCACGGTGTCTAGGTTGTCTCGCAGCGACGCCTGGAAGTTGATCGACACTCCGTCAACCTGCAATGCCTGACTCGGCTTGAAATTATATTGGGGATCGGTAGTCATTGGCGCAATAGTTGAACAGCCGCTTAAAAGCAATGCTAAAAGTTTTAGGATAGCACTGATCAATGGACGCGGCCCCGTCTTCGAAGTACGTGTTCTACCGAAGACGTCCATCAGCGGAACAGTACTAGGCTGCCTCATTTCTTGAGCTCGGGAACATTAAGCTCTGAAGCAAGGCGCCCCACACGTCGCCAGAAGCGAACGCCTTGATCGAGATAAAGGCGATGCAACCATAGCGTGGCCCACCCTGGGAGCTTATGACCAGTTCGCCTGGATACACCCACCAGCTTTATCCAATCTGCGTTTCTGGAATCGCCATCCACGTAGATGATTCTCTTTTCTTGATTTCGCTTCCGGCTTGGCAGAGTCAGTGCCACCTGGTATTCTTGTCAACACTTTCGGACGGAGTATTCTACAGAAATCTATCGGTAGATCTCCATTGGATGTAAGCTACTCGCACGCTTACGAAGATACGGAATAGATGCCTACTTTTGTCGACCTGTTTTGCGGTGGTGGATTCGGAGCCAGAGGCGCCGTACGCGGTGGGGGCATCCCTTTGCTGGGATTGGACGCATGGTAATTGGCGACCAAGACATACAAGTCCAATTTCCCAAAATCGGATGTCATCACCGACTACATAGAAAATGTGGACGCGGACAAACTGGGGCGGCGCTACAGGCCGGACGTTCTTCTGACTTCGCCAGAGTGCACTGCGCACTCAATCGCCCGCGGAGCCAAGCCGGGGTCGGAAAGTAGTCGCGAAACGGCGATCGGCATTGTTCCGTGGATAGAGTCGATGGAACCACGTTGGGTAATTGTCGAAAACGTGAACCGGATGAAGAAATGGGACCGGCACAACGAACTGGTCGAGACAATTGAAAGCTTGGGGTATGCGGTCAGCAATCTCTTCCTCAACTCCGCTGATTTCGGTTCCGCCCAGGCGCGAAAGCGAATGTTCCTGATCTGCGACAGAATGGGTTCCCTCGTCGCCCGCGAAGATCTCCTTATGTTCGCGAACAACAAGTCGCTCACGGCAAATGACGTTGTGGATTGGGACGCACCCTACCCGTCTAGTCGCCTACGTAAAGCGGGAAGGGCGAAAGGGACTCTTGAGCGAGCCAATCGCGCTATCTCTGCCATAGGACGAAATGTCCCCTTCATAATTGTCTACTACGGTTCCGACTACGCTGGCGGCTGGCAGACACTGGACGCGCCCTTGCGCACGGTCACCACCATCGACCGATTTGGCTTGGTCACTTGGCGGAAGGGGCAGCCCTATCTGAGGATGCTTCAGCCGAACGAACTTCTCAAAGCGATGGGCGGCGGCGAAGAACACCTCCTTCCGCACGGCAACCGTCGCGAAAAGGTGAAACTTTGCGGGAACGGGGTTTGCTCTGAAGTGATGACTGCAATCTTCAGATGGATTGGCGCCGCGCAATCGAAGAAAACGAAACGGTTGCAAACACCCAAGTTGCGCCAATGATCGAAAAGAACCTGGACACTGTCGATTTGACGGTGGACGAGGTCTACGGTGGCTCAAGAAACGGCAACGCGTCGGACGATCCTCTGCCCAAATTGCTGGACGTCGATAACGGAGCGGGATTCCGTCACCTCGGACAAAGACCAGAGGTAAAAACCCTTAAGCTTTTAGTCCTGAAAACCAGTTTCGCGGATGTCAATTGGCCTGATTCCCTCGACAGCGAGAACGGGATCTTCGTTTACTACGGCGACAAACGGGTACCCGGAGACCTCCACCTTACTCCGCGACAAGGCAATCTGATGCTAAGAAACCTGTTTGACGAGGCCCACCAGCACCAGAAGAGCATTTTTTTCCCGCCAATCCTACTTTTTGGTAATACAGGAACCTACCGCGACGTCAGGTTCATCGGACTTGCCGTACCCGGCGCGGCCGGCATGGGAGCCGACGATGACTTGGTGGCAGTGTGGCGAACGACGAACGACGGCGTCCGGTTCCAGAATTACAAGGCCACCTTCACTGTTCTCGACGTCCCGGTCGTGACCAGGGTGTGGGTGAAAGGCATCCAACAGGGTATGGCGATCTCTTCGACCCACGCGCCCAAACCTTGGCTGGACTGGGTGGGCGGTAGAAAGTTCACGCCGCTCAAATCCGTGCCTACGAACGCGGTCCAATCGAAACAGCAACAACTTCCGGAAACGACAGAACTCGGCGCCTATACGAAACTTGTCCATGAATTTTTCAGGGAAGACCCTTACGCTTTCGAACGTTGCGCAATGGAACTGGCTCGCCTGTTCATGCCTGCAATCCAGCATTGGGAGCTAACCCGTCCATGGCGGGATGGAGGAAGGGATGCCTTGGGAACCTATCGAATTGGACACGGAGCCGGCGCCATTGATGTCGAGTTCGCATTGGAAGCGAAATGCTACGCCACGACTCACGGAGTCGGGGTAAAAGGCTTGTCCAGACTAATTTCGCGCCTCAGACACCGCCAGTTTGGGATATTGGTTACGACCTCCTATCTTGACTCGCAAGCCTACCAGGAGCTTGTTCAGGACGGCCACCCGGTGGTGGTCATATCAGCGAGAGCTATCGGCCTAAAACTCAAGGAAAGGTTCGGTAGCCTGGATAATGTCAGGATTTGGCTGGAGCGGCTTTAATGGCAGCTTCGTCGCGAGAAAGCGGCGCTATCGTTTAACCTGTAGTTGTCGTAGCTCGATTTGACAGACGATGTCTGCTATCGGATAGCACGACCATTCTAGATCGACCGAGTGCGGTCGGTAGCGACAAAGACCAACTGATAACACCATGAATAGCGAACATTGCCGTTGATTGGCGCGATTCACCGCGTACGGTCGAACGCTGGTTCGGTTCATTCATCCGGTCCTGGTATCGTTCGCCCAAGGTACTCCATGAATTGCTCATTGATCTGACACCCTACAGTTTGCGTCCGACGCAGGACGCGCCATCGTGTAGTCTCGTCAAGAGTTCCGGCGGTATCGGCCCATCCGACAGGGAACCCGTGTTCGGAAAGAGCATCCTCGAATGTCTTTCCCATCCGCTGGAAGTTCTCCTGAGTAAAGTACCATCTGTCGTCCAACGCATACTTGAACTCCGCCATGGCGTCGAAGACCACCCCAAGCAGCGTTTCGAAGTGCTGCGCGCAAGCAGTTGCAACATCTTCATCCGGAACAAACGTAAGATCCTGAATTGGCAAAAAGTAGTGGCAAATAATCCGCTCGCCATTCCGGCCTGTCCTTGATTCGCCGCCCCTGACGACGGTGTCGCCAATCTTCGTAGACACATTGCGGTACTCCACGAAGAAGCGGGCCAACCTGTTCAGTTTCAACGCCTCCTGACGTGCAACATACCACTCGCCGAACCCGTCCACTTTGCCGATCACTGCCTGCATGGCCAACGTGATAGTTCGCGCCGACGAAACAAAAGCGTCAGTGAAGCATTGCGCAGCGAAGAGGTCATTGCCTGCGTCCCTAAGTTGGCAAAGAAAGAAGTCGGCCTGGTGGACCTTATATTCGACTATGCTAATGGAGCGATGCATTGTGATTGGAGCGAAACATTCAATTTGTGCGGACACTGATACTCGTGCGGCATCGTTGGGTCGCGCGCAGTTTATGTGCACGGAGGATGCGTACGTCCACTGCCCCTCTGCAACTCGTAGCCATCTTAAATACATTACGTCAGATCAAGTCGCATCACCACATTTAACGCTATTGCACCCCAATATGGTACTTGCAGCAATGATCCTTCGTCGCTTCAAGAGCCTTCCAATATTCTTACGTCCGACCCGTAACAAAGACAGGGGTTTCGCCGAAGAGATCATCCCCAGTAATCCATTCTGACAGACTTGCGGACAATCCCTTGACTGGCTTGCCCCTCGTCGCACATTCCCACACGACCAGCACTCGCCAATCGGCCGCGCGCAGCGCCTTGATGGCTCGTTTGTCGCGGTCGACGTTTCCGTCCAGTTTAGCTCGCCAGAACTCCGCGTTCGATTCAGGCAGCTGTGACAATCCGCAGTGCCTGTGGCGGTGCCAGAAGCATCCGTGAACAAATATTGCGATCCTGCGTCCAGGCAAGACAACGTCAGGCACGCCGGGCAAATCTTTTCTGTGCAGCCGGAAGCGGTAGCCCGCCGCGAACAAGGCTTTTCGCACGAGCATCTCGGGTTTAGTGTGTTTCACCCGGATGCCTGCCATCATCCGTCCGCGGGTGGCTTTGTCGACAATGTCCGCCAAATCACTTCCCTCAACGCACCTCGGGGAGCCCCTCGGAGGGTGCCGAGTAGGTCGCCCCGAGGACAGCCTCGCGGCACTCCGGTTTCTTGGCCCATTCTGAAACCATCCGGCCGACCGCCGTCCTGTGCAGGACTTCGTTAACTTCCTTGGCCCAACGGGCGATCTGCGAGCGCAGTTCCGGCGAAACGTCCTGCTTCAACCAAATGCGCTCAAGTTCAATACGCTTGCCAAGTTTGGCAGCGAGTACCGCGACGACGTATGCCGCTACGTTGGCCTGGAATGCCTGAAACATCGGCCGGACGAGTTTCTGCGTTGCCTTGAACACGATGGCTTTCGCAATCATCTGTTTGTATTCGGTGGCGTCCGGCAGTACCACGGTCTCTTCGTCGGCTCCCGAGAGGGACGTCATGAACCGCTCAAAGTTCTTCTGTGAGCCAAGACTTACCAGATCCGGTTTGCTCTCCCATGCGTTAATGTACTTTGCCAAGTCTGTCTTCGTTATCTTTCTCGTCGACGGTATCGCATCCTTGATCTGCCGCAGCTTCGCCGGCGTCGTTCCGTCGCGGACAAGCATGGTGTTGTAGCTCCCGGCGGCTCGTTCGTAGAACCAGCGGCCGACCCCATCTGGGCAATACACGGTCAACGAGAGCTTCTCCACCTCCACATGGTACGGCTTGTTCGCCGACAAATCCGATTGCCTTACCGAATTCTGAGTATTGGCGAAACGCGAGATGTCGGAGACCAATGCTTCTTCCTTTGCCGGATCCTGGACGCGCATGACGATAATCTTCGCGGGCACTCTTACGTGTGCCAGATCCAAATCAGGAAACTTCTTCTTGGTAAAGTAGAGCGATGCCGTTGTCTGCCCACCATTCACGATCTGCATCCCCTTAAGCCAGAGAATGCCTGGCGCTCCGTCAGGTGTGCGATCCAGTTTCATTTCGTCGGCGACCAAAACTATTCCATTGTTGTAAGCCATGAAGCGCTCAGGGTCCCCCCGCAGCGTATCCCGAATCCCTTGGTTTACTTTGCCTGTCACGCTCAGGAACGACCGTACGTTTGCCTCGAGCAGGCGAGCACCGAACTTTTCATATACGAAGCGAAGTGCCTCACCCGGTATGGCTGTGAGCGCGTAGTCGTAGTCGCTCGTCTGCCCAGGCACGAAGACGCAAGGCAGAGGCCCCCCCGACACTTCTGAGAAATCGACGACCAACTCGTCGCGGGGTTTTCCCTCCGACCAGTGTCGGTGGAGCCGCTCGATGTCCATTACCTCGAGCTTGACAGTCTTTCCGCTGAGTTCCCTGGGCTTGAAGCTCTTGGCCTTCGCCACCCGGTCGGTGAGTACATAGACCCGCACCTGGTCGAACTTGGGATAGTTCTCCTGTATGGTCAGTGCCAGCGACCGGACATCGCTCGATTCATCGAGCAGGGCTGCCATTCTTCCCTCCGCGCATCGCGCCAGGAATCGAAGGCACTGTTCTGCGGCTGTCTTTGTCTCGGAGTCGGCTACGGGCGTCGGTTCATCGACCCCCTCATACAGGCTCACGAACAGATCCAGCTGGTCGGCGTCGTCAGACATGGCGTAACCGCTGAGGTGCAGGATCGCATTTCCAACTCTGCCCGAGTGGTGGCATACCACGGGCTCGAAGGTCATGCCGATCTCGGCCATGTGCTGCATGACCACCTCCGAGAATACCAACTCCGCGAATGGACTTCCGTCACTCATCTGCGACCTAACTTCGGCCTGGGTCTCCCTTAGGAAATCCGATAGTTCCATCTCAAATTGCTCCTAGTTTCTTTAGCACATCGGCTGCGGACAGAGCCGCGCCCCCGGTTCGATCGAGGTCGATTTCGTAAATGGCCTTGCGTATCCCTTTGGGCGCAGTGCCAGGTGTCAAGCGGGGGAAACCTTCTCCAACCTCAACGAGTTTGGTCGCCGCGCGGACGAAGCGTCTCGGATAGCGGTCAGAATGTGCGTCCAGGTAACCCGCCGCAAGCAGCCTCTCGGCGAAAAGACTTTGTGCCGGCGCATCTCCCCGGAGAACTCTGCGTACCTCGCCGACAAAGTCAGGAAGGTTAAAGCCGGTGGATGTCTGTGACAGCCGCTCCCCGGCAACGAACAATGGCTTGCGGACCGAGTCGTCCAACTGCTCGAGTGAGCCGATCCTGGCGGTAAAGCCGATGGCGGACAGCGTGGATTTCACCTCCACGGCACCAGTCCCCAGGATGAAGTCCTGTATCCCGTCCAGCGGTCCCACCCACGCCTCGACTGCCACGAGCGGGACGATGCCGGCCTCAATTAGCGACTCCAGGAAAACCAGTTCTCCGACCAGACCAACCTCGGCTTCCGGTCCCAGCACATCGGCACCCCTACGCATGAACTCCTGCCACGCCCTCACTCTTCCAAGGAAGACGCGCAGTAGCCTTTGCTCGCCTGCCGCCGCCTCGGCGTCCATGGCACCGAGTACGTCCGCCACCATCGTCGCGAACAGATCCGGCTTCCCTGATGGCTGTCTGGACAGGGCCAGCCAGACCCTGCCCGCCTCCGAGAGACCAGGTTCAACCCGTGCCACAGAAAAGCCACGGCCCTCCGGCAATTTCTCCGCAGGTGGAATCAGTATTGACGCGAAACCGACAAGCAGAGCTTCCTCATCTCCCGGTATGCGCCGCGCCGCCAGGAGACAACACGGCCCGACAGGTGGTACCGGTATGGTTTGCCAGCCTTCTTTTCCGGAGGAACCTGACAGGGCGCTCCAGGCCATCGCGATCTCGTCAATCGGCCGGGCCATATTCCTGCTCCCAGAGAAGATGGTCCACCTTGTACTCGATCTTGGTACCGGATTCGCTCGATGGAAAACTGATGCCGAATGCCATCACCGGCTTGGTCCAGTTTTCGATTACACCTTCTCCGGCCAGTTGCGGATCGAGGGGGTACAGAAGAAGCAGCCCTCGCTCGGGGCTCTTCGGAACCCCCACTGCACCGAATCCGCGCATCCTTCGAATTGCCGGACCGTTCGGCAGATCGGGCGGCTGCGGTGGAGTACTGTCGCGCTGGCGCGCAGGATCCGGCTTCCACGCACGTCTGGTGGCATCCAGTGCCGCGGTCCATGCTGTCGCATCGAGGTCGATAGCCTCGTCTTTTGGGGACAGGACTCGACCGATCGAATACCTGTCCTTGATGCCATCATCGGCCGAGCGTTTCAGCATCGCGTCGACGATTAGGCCGCCAGGAAAATCGTACCTCGCCCCTGTGCCTCCGCCGAAAAGAGCGACGGTCCATGAATTCAACTCCCCTGCCAAGACCATTGAACGGACGAAGTCGGCAAGTACGGCGCTATTGACCTTCCGAGCTTTCGGATGCGTCGTGTATGAGGAGAGAAAATCGACGATCGCATCAGCAGGCACTTCGTTCCAGAGAAATCCCTTCCATATGTGCTCCGTACCGTTGCGCCCCCTTCGTGGGTCGATTTCAGATGGTCCACCAATCGCCGCGATCAGGCGCTCCGTCGCCTCCAGGTTACGACGCAGGATGACGGGTTCGCGGAAAAGGGCCACCGTTTCGAGAAGCTCGCCGCTGAACGAGAGATAGAGGTTCTCCGCTGTGCGCATCTTCAACGGCGAGGTGACCATGAGGATCGGATGAGACTGAACCCTCATGCCGTATTCCCTAGGTGTGGCACCGCTCTCCGCCATGGCATTGAACTCCTCTCTCAACTCCTCCGAGGCGTCCGCAATGTGTCCGAACCATTCGACGAGGTCCTCGGTAGTGTAGAGACGACAAAAGTCTATATAGCCGGGGCGGTAGCCGAACCACCGGCCCATTTGCATGAGGGTGTCGTACATCTTTGAGGTGCGTACGAAATAACTGACGCACAGGCCTTCCAGCGTCAGTCCTCGGGCCAATTTGTCGCCGCCGATCGCAATAATTTTGAGTCCTATCCCTTCGCGCTCCGCGTAGTCCAGTGCGTCCTTTGCAGTACCGTTAATCATCCGAACGTCGATGTCGCCGAGCGTTTCAGGAATCACCGCGAGAATCTCACCCCATGCCGGAACCTTTGACGTGCCTCGGATGTCAGGATTGAGATCAAATATCGACGTAGATGTCGGCTCGAAATCCTCTTCCCAGATACGTTTCAGGTCCGCGATGACTTGCTCGTGGTCAATGCAGCGTGAGACTCGTTGTTTCATAGAGCGGAGATATTCCCCCACCTGACGATGCACTTCGCGTTGGACAGCAGTGAAACGCGTAACGTGTATCAGCATGGAAGCGTGTTCGCGCTCCTGTCCACGGCAGACCCTCGCCGCGCAGCCCAGCACGAAGGCCATCACTGCTTCTCCAAGGGATGGTGGTATGGCATCCATCCCCTTGTGCAACGGGACGTGCTCCTTGTTGTGCTTCGCGGGCATCCATCCGCCCAATCCATCTGCTTCAGCGTGGTCGGAAACAATCCGTGTCAGAGGCAGCCCGCCGATTCGCCCGTCAGGAGTTTGCACCCCAAATAACCTCGTAGGCCCGATATAGTTTGAAGGCGCCGAGAGATTAACGATGAACGAGGACGGAAAAAGATCTGCTCCCTCGTCGCGCGTCGCTGCCCTGCGATGGATGAATATATTTGCGAACGGCGTGGCGGTGTAGCCGACGTACGCAGCCTTTGAGAATGCGTGCAGTATCTTCCTAATTCTGCTGTTGATCGCTTTTGGCTGGTGCTCCTCGTCCGGCATACCATCTGAATTGAAAACCTGCTCGCCGGTATCGACAGAGGCGTGGTCGGACTCATCGTCTATCAACAACAGCGGAAGCCTGGACACATAGCGATGTCCCTGGGCGTCAGTCGAATTTGCGACATGGCCCCTTATCCACTTGAGCAGGCGCTCGAGAACCGTCTTGTTCTTCTTTACGACGAATAACCACGGCCGCTGTTCCGGCGTGATCGCCAAGTGCTTGGACACCTTCGTGTTGAAATCTCCGGCATTGGATCGATTCGTTGCGCAGTTCGGATATATCCCCGCGTCACTGTCGATGGTGCCCACCCCAACGATCTTTCCGGAATCCCCAATAGCGGAAGTTTCGTAGCCCAGAAAGCCTTCCTCGAGACGTATCTGTGTCTGGGAGCGCAGATTGTTGTGCATGCCGGCGAGCACGATGATCAGCTTGTAACCTGCGTCAGCAGCCTTGCAGATTAGGCCGGAATAATTTCCCGTCTTGCCAGACTGCACATGCCCCACCACCAGACCGCGCCTGTCCCAACTTCCTTCGCGGTTTGGATCCTCAAGAAGCCCGAGTATGCGATCGGTGGATTCGTCCAGGGCGTCCACGGCGGTCGCGGACATCTTTCTATCCAACCAACCTCGATATCGTTGCCAGTAGCGCCAGTCCTTTTTCCTGCCGGCGTTCAGCCACACGTCGTGCCCCTCGTCATCCCGCATGGTCGTATCCTGCCCGACCCAGAGGCTGAAGCGCCTCACCAGCTCGGCTATCGCCTCCTGTGTGTCGACGCCCTCGGCCATGCCTGGATCGAACAACATCGCGACAGCGACCTTTTCAGCGATGAGCGTCGGCGTGATGACTGTCTTTTCCTTCAGCCTCAACAGAAGCGTCTGGGCAATGTGGATGACGCTTTGCAGGTTCTCCTTATTCTCCGACATTTCGTCTGCTGCCTATCCGCCGAGCGGACTTTCGTCCCCCGGGAGAGCGGCGATCAGTTCCGGGTAATTCTGGAAGGGTTCCGTTGCGCCGAGCGTTTGTCTTGCCAGCCGTACCGACATGCCCTTTCTTGTTACCAAGTCCTCAAAAAGCGCTTGCAGCACCTCGACCACCTGTTCCGTTGGTTCGCCGGAGAATCCAGTGCGAGGTGTCTCCTTGCCTTCCGCCGTGTCCAGCCATATGCGTTGCACCGGAACGGTCTCCTCGACGACCCGCAGCATCGCATTGACCAGGGGCAACAGCGCACCCGCTCCCTCGAGTACCGCACTCACCGCCGGGTGTCGCCCGTCGATTCTGTAGCGCATACCCGATCGTGTCTGTTCTGCTCGCCATGCCTGCTCTAGCGGGACTCCCCCCGCGCCCGGAGCAGGTTGGCCTCGGTACGCGAACACACTTCGAGCTCGTTCCCTCGTGTCGTCGGCCAACCTAGTCAACCATGAGCGAAGCGATACCGGCGGCCGCGCAGTGGACTTTCGGATGTCCAGTTTCCAGTCAGCATCTGCCGTATTGGGAATGTCCAATCGTATCCGCGCCAACCGGTGCGCTTCCTCTTTGGTCCACGCTCGTCCCTGGCCAAGTCCCAGCCAACCACTCGCCACGAGAAGCCGTTCATTTCGGTAAACATAGAACCCCTGCTGGGCGGTCCAACCCTCCGGCCCTGCCGACGATTCATGTTCTCTGGCGGTCAGTCTATCCTTGTGAGGCAGCACGTGGCACTGGACCTCCACACGACCAGATTTCGTTTGCATGCTCGCGACTGGCGACTGCCATGGCTTGGCCGGGTGGTCTGCCATGAATGGATCCCATGGCTCCACGGGGTTTCCGTTGACGAGCAATAGCAACCTTGGTCTCGGTCCCTGCAGATAGCGGTGGAACACCATCGCGAGATGCCTCTGGACGCGGTCAACGAGGTCCAGGAAATCCTGTACCGTGTAGCCCGGGGTAACGATGCGGTCCATGACCTCCCAAATAACCAGGGTACCTCTGTTGCGACCGATGATCGGAGATAGAAGCTCTTCCGAACCCGGTGCCGGCCCTTCGAATAGCCGCCATTCGTCGTCCCGGCTCGCAGCCAGCGCATCCAGATCCCAGCGCAGACAATGGCGCTCGCCGTCCTTGGTGGAAGTCACTGTCAGCCGTCTGCACTGCGAGAAGGACGCCGTCTTGAGTCCAATGCCAAAGCGTCCCAGATCGCCAGGTTCGCGTGGGTCCAGTGGACTTTTTTCACCGAGTCTCATGGCGCGCTCGAGCTCACCATCGTCCATGCCGAGCCCGTCGTCGAGCACCGCCACCTGGCTCAATCTTTCGTCCCAGGTGAATTGGATCCGCACCTCCCCCGCGCCCGCAGCCACGCTGTTATCGACGATATCCGCAAGAGCAGCAGCCGTCGAATAGCCGAGTCCCCGCAGTGCCTCCAACATGGCACCTGCCCGCGGCGGTACGTGCCTCGATTTCAATTGCGAACCTCCGGAACCGACGATCGAGGAGTTTCACTTGAAATGTCAGTCCGTGCACTCGACGCTGCGGGTTGCCGGTCGACTCGGCCGACGCTCCCAAAATCCATATCGAGAAACGGGCGCAGGATTTCTGCGCGATTAGGGCGCTGCAGTTTGCCGAGCGCCTTTGCCTCAATTTGACGAATTCTCTCGCGCGTTAGGTGGAAGATCTGTCCCACTTCTTCGAGTGTGTGCTCGTCCGCTCCGTCCAACCCGAAGCGCAGGGCGAGCACTTCGGCTTCATTCGATTCGAGATTTGCCAGCATGGCATCCAGTGTTCGCCGGAGACTAACGAACGCAACGAAGGCGAAAGGGTCCGGATTTAACGGATCCTCAAGCGAATCCTCACGCATCTCCCCGTCCAGTTCCATCTCCTGGAAAGCAACAGGCTCCTCCGGGATGCGCAGAAGCGCGACCACTTTGCCCTGAGGCATGGAAAGCCGACTTGCCAACAAGGCAGCCGACGGGCGCCGACCCGTTTCCTTTTCGAATGCCTCAATATCGCGTAAGAGCCTCCATGCCGCCTCGTGTATATGGACCGGTGTCCGTATTGTCCTGCCTTGGTCGGCGACCGCTCGCGAAATCTGTTGCCGAATCCACCACGTCGCGTATGTCGAGAACTTGAAGCCAAGTCGCCAGTCGTAGCGCTCCACAGCCTTCATGAGGCCGATGGTTCCCTCCTGAATAAGGTCTAGAAAATCCAGTCCCCGTCTTTGGTGACGTTTCGCAATGAAGAAGACTAGCCTTAGGTTGGCTACAAGCATACGCTGACGCGCGCGCTCGGAGCGCGCCAGTGCTTCCGCAATTCGACGGCGTGCTGGTGCGTCGTCGGACAGAGCGGTTTGGCTTTCCGCGATCTTGGTCAAGAACGCTCGCGAAAGCCCCAAACCAGCGATGGCGTCGCGCAGGATATTTTGATCCTGGCCGCCGGTCCCGGCATGGCGCCACAATCTAGATAACGCGTCCGCTTTGGCCACAAAATCCCTCGCCGCCAGGGACAGCCCATCCACCTCATCTGATGCTTCTTCCATCTCCTCTGATGTTGGATTCGGACCATCATGCGTTTGCGGTTCCGCATCCTCCGGGGGGTGCTCTCCAAGGCGGCCCGTTGAAACTTCATCGACAGAAGATTCCCCGGATCTAACCCGGCTAGCCGCCGCCATGATCTCCGCAATGCCCTCTGGCCATGCCGCGAGTGAGTCCAACGCTTGTGCCAGACCTTCCTCCATCTCGCGTCCGAGGTACGCCTCAGCCTCTCCCGTCAGAAGTCGTTCTCTGTGCATGTCGCGAATATACAGGCGCAACGGGTCGTTCCACCCCGAGGCGACATCGTCGAGGAACGCCATCGCGTCAGACACTATCCGCTCTTCCGCATGGGACTCCTCCGGAAAGGTGAGTAAATCCGCTTGCTCGATGCGCTCGTCGGTCTCGGCTCCGAGTTCGCCCAGGATCAAAGAAAGCATCGCCTCGGCTTCGCTGTCAGGCTCATCGCCTCGCCCCTGGCACAGGGACAGAACCCTCTCCTCGGGGACGCTGCCTTCGCGGATGGCATCAACCAACAACCGCCTAGTGGCTTCTCTGGCATCTGCGTCGTCGGTTACCCTGGTGGAACGCCTCAATTCCGGCAGATTGACTTCGATGTCTGCCCAGTCCTCCGCAGTGTCTATCGGGATATGGTGGGAAAAGGCTACCTGCAAGCTAGCCGCCAGTGGGGTGAGAGTGTCGTCTCCCACCGGCACGTCGCGTTCTTCATCTTCCTTCCAGCCCGAGAGGTCGAACCCATCGGCCGAATCGTCAGAGCTCTGCAGAGCGCTACCGAGACCATCGGCATCGAACGCGCCTTCAATAGAAGCTTGATCCGCCTCAATGAACATCCTGGCTATTCGTTTGGCGCAAGCCTCCCCTATGATAATCTCCGCCGCTTTGGCTCCAGCCTCTCTCGCCAGGGCAAGGGCGCTCCGGCCCGATGGATCGGTGACTTTCAGGTCCACCCCGGCGTCTATAAGTAGCTTGCAGACTGCGGCGTGTCCTTTGGCGGCGGCCAGCATGAGTGGAGTGAAGCCCATGGCGTCTCGCGCGTCCAGGTCATCTCCCCGCTGTATGTGCAGACGCACGGCCGTTTCTACGCCTGCCATCACCGCCATCTTCAGAAGCCGGTTCAGGGGCTTCGGAATTTTCTCCTCCATGGCGTTCATCATAGCCGCGCTGACGGGACAAATGCCGTTACCAAGGCCGTACTCGCTGTACCGCAACGCTTTTGTGGATCGCGCAGCCAAGGACCAAAATGCACTTCCCTGGGACTGCGGTCAGGCCGGCAACTCGCCCGCTGGTGACGATCGGTAAGTGCTATATCTACGGTAGCCGTAGTCGAATCATCGAGCTCAAGAAGCATTTGTCTAATACCGAACGTCAGCGACTCAGTCAGAGCCGATCTTGTTTGAATAGATCTGCTTCCACAAATTTCGACAAATAAATAGTGCTCGATCAATATTGAACTGGGATGCATGTCAGTCTGCGACAGCATGCTACGCTTCTTGAGCGCGCTACCCACGCCGAACACGGTGGAACAATTGCGCTTCATTCTACTCCACAGCGCCTGCTTTTCATGAATGCTCTCCGCACAATCATGTGCGGTATGTGTGTGGAGACAGGAATGCGGACTACAACTGCGTACCTATGGCATTGGGGACGGCAACATTCAATGTCCTCTCGCCGCCGCTATTGACCCAAGTGTGACCGCTGAATATTCGCCAAGCGACGGCGCGTTTTCCCCCGTTCGTTACCCCGTAGCCTCCCGTCTGAAGCGCAAACGCCTGCAAAGTCGACAGACTTGACCCGAACGGCGGCACATTTCCGCGATTCGGTTCCCGATCGCAATTCCGTTCGTGGTAACGGATATGAGCAAATGGCGGCCTAGTTCCTATACGGAGTTCCACTTTCACAAAAAGGGAATCTCCGAAATGAAAAACAAACCCGATAACGCTCTTGTAGAACTCGCAAGTCAGGGAGAAAGTCGCGCATTCGATGCACTTTGCGCTCGCCATTGTCCAAAATTGGTCAGCTATCTATTAGGTCGGTTTGGACGCGGCGAGTACAGCCAGGATATCGAGGACGTGGTGCAAGAGACCTTGCTCAAGGCTTGGACCCACATCCCTGATTTTCGCGGCGACAGCCAGTTTTCGACGTGGCTGTGCACCATTGGAAGGAACGCGTTCTTGAATCACGTCGCCCGCGAGCGTCGACACAGCGTCCAGGCATCAAAGCGAGTAGAAATCGACGCGGATAGTGGCATCAGCAATGACGACACTCTCAATATGTCCGACGCTACGACAGCTGAGCAATCTCTTGATGGAAAGCAGCAGGCTTTGATACTCGATAAGCAACTGTCTTCGCTCCCAAGGAAACTGCAAGGTGCATTCTTTCTGCGCGTATTCGACCTGTTAAGCTACGAAGAGATTGGAAAAGAGCTTAGCATTCCCATAAACACTGTGCGCTCTCGCATTCGCCGCGCGCGAGCGCATATGGGTCGACTATAGGTTACAGCCATCTGCCACCGCGGCTTTTCCTACGCGGCTGAGGTGGTAGAAAGACGAGCGACCGTCCGAAACCTCGGGCGGTCGCTCGTTGCTGCGTCCCAGTTGCTGTTTGTCGTGGTCGCAACTTCGAAGTCAGTCCCCGCCCGCAATCGCGGACGGGGGCCTGAATAAAGTTGAAACACGACCCGGCCGCACTGGCGCACCGGTCGTCGCACCCAATTGGGTACTCTTGCCTGTTGTTGAAGATTTCAAATTACGCTGCCATGCGCAATTTCTTCCTCGCCACTACCCGCCAGGGCAGCAGCCCGCGACTCCCCGCCAAGGGCGTCGCGGCGTTGCCATACAGCTCCGATTGTTGAATCACAACTACTCCGGTTTCGACTTTCAGCTTGGCCTTGTGGCCGAGTCTGTTGGCTTGGTGCAAATCACCGTCAGACCGTGCTCTCGCACCGTTTACTCATCGAGCAGCCTTCCCCACTCTCCAGCATTTCTGCCAGATCACCACTTGCGTGCTTCCCGAGTGCTAACCGGGAATACAGCGCGCACAAGCGGCTGGGGAACTTCCAGTGTTCACTTCGAGTTTCTGCGTTTTTGTAGCCGCCGCCTCAGTTCATCATCGTCAGGTTTTCAGCCCGCGAGTGCAAAATGCACACCCCGTACTCGGCACAAGAGGCCCAAACTGCTCGAGCTACGATGAGACTTTCTAGCTTTGCACGTCCCAAACTTCAATCGGGACAACGGCATTCAAATACTCCGATAGCGCCCAGCCTGGCAACCTCAGGGTCCCCCTGTGGTGCTTTAGGCGCATTTACATCCTTAAGCTGTCTCAAGGCCCTTCGCGCGTGAACGCTCAGGTGCCTGCATCACTCACCGTTAGCCCCCTGAGGGGCGCCCCGACGCACCAGGTGGTGTGTCGGCCGGTCACTCTCTGCCAACTTGTGGCATTGAGCGCATTAAGGCGATGCCTAGCCCGTTGCCGGGCTCATTGCAAGAACGGATGTCGGTAGCTGGCCGGCGCTTTCGCGCCGCGATACCAGTCCGGGGTTGGATACCCGGTCTCTCGAAGATGGTGGATTTGAGCGGTTTCAGCACTCGGGCCTTTCGACCCTCGCGCTATCCCCCGCACCTGGACATTCCCTTCCAGGCCCCATTCTCACTGTCGCGCCCTGCTTACAGACACCCTGATTGCTGGTGTGGGTGAGAGAGAGGAGGCAAATCCTCTCCCTCCCCGTTATCGCCACGGCGGGCTCAATTACGAGCACCGGGCGGTTCCGGGCAGTTCGCAGTATCTGCGACGACGGATGGGTTAGCAGCCCTTCAGTCGGCGTTTCAACAATCGGTATGACAGGGGGCGGTTGGCGCCGTCCCCTGCTCAAACACACAGCGGATGGCGTTGGCGCGCCCTTAATACCTGATAGCACTGATGTCCACGTCAGGTATAGCGACCTCAGGGCAGTTGTTGATCTGAATCCAAAAAAATTGGCCTCTTATATGGTGTGCCTGCGTGTTGCACCCGCATGCACTGGAAACGAACCAGCAGCCACCGCATTTTGTTCGTTCTCATGGCAAGGCCCCTGCATGGCTGCTGGTTGCTATACAGATGCATCAGTCTCGATAAAAAGGAGCTACTAAATGCCTGAAGCAGTCAAAACGTTGCCGGTGCCGGCAACGAAGACCGCCGCGATGCGGTACATCATGGAGTGCGTCGTTACCGGCTACGTTTACTTCATTGCCGGCCGGCTTGCCGCGGCGAAGGTACAGGTTTTCTTGGCCAAAATGCAGGAGCGCTACACGGTCCTTGCGAACCGAAACGCGAGGGCCTGGGCCCGCGAGAAAGACCGTGCCAACACAAGGCTAGTGCTCGTGCCGGCAGACGATGGCAAGCCCGCAGGGGATTGGCTCTTTTGGCTGCTTGCAACCGAGGGCACGGGGCCTGTGCACGAGAACGAAGCACTGTCCGATGCGCGCAGCCCGGACACCCGCATCGGTTGGCCGAAGAACTACGGGCGGGACGGCCTGCAGGACTGGCACCCGATGTACACGCTGTGCGCGCGTCCCGTGCACAGCGCGAAGCGCGGCGTCATCCACCGCATGACCTGGACCATGTCGCCGCGATTCTACGAGCAGATGCAGGCTTGGGTTCAACGCGGCGCGGGACGCGCACGCAGCAGCGCGGGGAAAGACACAACGCATTTGCAGAAGGCAGTTGACGCGCTTCGCCGCCTTCCTGGTTTCAAAGGCGTCCGCGAGCAGAAGCGCCAGCTGCTCCGGGAGGCGAACCTGCCGCATGACGTATGGGAAGCACTCGCGCTACGGGACATCGGGCCCTACATCGACAAACATCTGCCGGTGTTTCGCCCGGGCGACACGGTCGCCTCACGCCTCAAGGCCTGACCCAGCCGTCGTCGGTCCCGCGGACCGGCGACGTGCGACGTAGCCACTGGCAACAGATTGCCTGCATCGGGCAGTAGCATGCCCAATGCGGGCATGCTACTGCCCGACCTCGGCAATCGTTGGCTCGACGCTGGCGTTCGCTTGCCGGCCCCCGGCAAGCGGACGCCACCCCAGGGACCTGGGGACTCAAGGCCTGTACCAAATTGCCAGCCTCTGGCATCAGGATGCCGGAGGCTGGCCGCAGCATGCCCGGTGCGGGCGTGCGCATGCCGAGTTGCAGCAGTCGAGTGCCAGACCTCGGCATACGCATGCCGGCCCCCGGCATGCGTATGCCGGCGCCAAGACCATCGACGACCCAACTCCAGCATGCGCATGCCGGCGCCCCGGCAGCGCGGACGGAGGTCCGACATTCCAAGGGTACGGGTCAAATATGAACCCAAGGATGCGGCGGGCCGACAAGGACTGTCGGTCTGCAGCGGCTGCCGCGAACGGCGAACCTTGGGGTGCGGCGGTTTGTCCCCGGCCGGGGCGTGTTCGCCCGGTGCCAGCCTGGCCCCAGGGCCGGGCAGAAAACGCGTGCTCCCCGGTGCGGGACCAGCGCCCTGCGTCAGCGGCCGGAATTAACTTTGCGTGGGGAGGTCTGCCGCGGGACCCTGGGTCGCACCTGCGGCGGCGCCGGGGGGTGCCGCAGGGTCTTGCAGTGGCACGAGGGGTGCGGCTCGCGCCGCGCGCGTTGCGCCTCGCGAGGAGGCTCCCCGCAGGCGCGCAACGCCTAGTGTGCGCATGACGGCGTAGAGGTCGGCGTACGCGTCGCGCAGCTGTTTTGCTCCGCGCAGGATTTCGGGGCTCTTTTGCTGGCGGCGAAGCCACGTTGCAATGCGACGCAGTTCTGCAGGCGCGCCCGCGAAAAGGGCCCGGCCGAGAATCGCTTCATGCGTTATTGCGCGCGCTGCGAGAAAGCTCTCAAGCTGCTGGCCTTCCATACCTTTAAGCTTTGCAAGCAATTCGGTCGTTGGCTCGCCGAACTTTGCGAACGCGCCGATATAGGTTGTTTTGCTGCGCTTTGTATCCCGCTCGTATTCCGCTCGGTAGAGCTGAATCACGGTCGCCCGTTCCCGGATAATCATCCCACCTCCCATAGATACGTTGCATCAGCCCGGTAACCGAGCTTGGCGTCATCCACCGTATAGCCACGGACTGTCCGGACCCGAAAACTGACCCAGGATCACACTCTTGCCGCACGATTTTCGTGCCGGCTGCAGCGCGCGCCTGGGTCCTCTAGCGGCCTTTACCGAAGTTCCTGTACGGTCGCCTCAGAGCGAGGCCCAGGCGCGCCACTTCAAATCGCCCAACCGTCCATGCAGCGCGTCAACGTCGATAAACGGCCTCACAGACGCGGCCGACTCACGCTCGTCCGACCCTTTGGCGGGCGGATACACCCACAGCTCGCTATCGTTTTCCACAAGCGCAAGCAAGATGGCCCATGGGCCAGCCAGCAACTCGGGATGCGTCTCTATGAGTTCGGCGACAAGCTGTGCTTCGTAATAGGACCAGTCCTCTAACGCCGCCTTCCGGTTTGCTTCGCCACCGGCGAGACGCGATAGCAACCAAACGCGCTTTGCCGCGTGTCCTGGTAACCGTCTCCCCGGCCTGTGTGATGTCGCGTTCGCTGCGGCAGCATCAACCTGTTTGTCGCCATCGACGTCGATTTCTCGAAGCATGGTTTTCACTCCCCTAGCAGTTGGCGTGGATCATTCCACCCAAACAATATCCCATATCCAAACTAGGCAAGCGAGTGCTTTCCTTTACATATCATTACGTTACGAAACATTCGCTCAAGTGATCTACAGCGAATGAACAGGTCTTGGGTAGCTACTGCACGGGGTCTCTTCGATGGCCATTGGCTATTCGCTATACGGAACGTGGATTTGTCGTTTCGTCACCTGCCCGCCGGGCACCCTCTCGAACGATGGTTCGCATCAGGCCATTTCATATAGGAGATTTTCGATGCCACAAATCGGCATTCAACTAAAAGATGTAAGCAGCGCGGTAGAAAAACTCGAAGACCAAGGCCGCGTAGCCAGTCCGACAAACGTCCGGTTACAAATTGGGCGCGGTAGCTACTCAACAATTCAGCGTCTTCTCGCACAGGTAAGGAAAACGCTGGAAGAGCAGCGTGCGGCACCGACCATGAGCGAGTCGCTGCAGCAACTTGGAGCCGAGTGCATCACAAAGTTGTGGGCAGCCGCCTGTTCGGAAGCGCATGGTCCATTGGAAGCGCTCGAGTGCAAGCACCGGGTAGAACTCGATTCGCTCAGGGTTGAGCTCGAGCAGACCCAGACAGAAGCCGGCCGGTTGGAATTCGAAGTCAGCCGGGTCGCGACCGACCTGTCCGGCGAGCGGATGCGGCTGACTTCGATGAGTGACGCAATAACCGATGCAACAAACCATGCGCATGCGCTCGAAGCTGTGATTGACGAGCTTCGGCGCGAGCGACGCGCCCTGGTTCGAGGTCTGCGCGGCTTCGCGGCCGTAGCGAGCCCCGGCAAGAGAAAAGCAGAGTTGTGCAAGTCGCCAGCGACAATCGAGGCGATGAATCAGAGCGCTTTGAAGAAAGCGCATCGAAGGCTCGCGAATTCGCGATAGCAAGTCGAGCACGCCTCCGGCGTATTAGTTCTTCCTCTTCGCGCGCGGTGCGCGAAAACACCTGTTAAGGACCTTTTCGTCACGCGACGGCAATGGCGAGTACCTGATTAGCGCCCTTCCCGGCGCGACTCGAAGGCGTTCGCTATACGTTAGGCAATCGCGATCACCGCGATTGCGAGGACATCTTATTTTTAAAGGACATCTATATGTCGAAAGACAAATCAGGTAGCAACACCAAGAGCTCCACGCTAGCCCAATTCGACCTGCGTCGCGCACTCCCCGTGTACCTCGAAGACACGTCAATGGTCGTGGAAGGCACGCAACGGCGCACTGGCTTCGCGATAATCTTGCGAGTCAGCGCGGCACTACTGGCGCAGGGCGACATCGAGCACCATGTTGGTGTATTCGAACGTGAAGACAACACCCTCGGTGTCGTGGAACTTCGCGTCCAGGACGCAATTCACTACATTTTGTTCGACCCGGCAGAGCGCGTCATGCGGGACATCCTCTCAGTGAGTGAACGGAACGGTTGTTTTCTCCGGATTTTCTTAGTAGACGAGGACGATGTTCGGGTCACAATACTGCCTGACGACGACCAAATGTGTGAAGTGATAAGGAACTCATCACGATACGCTCGGTGTGACATACAACAGTTCGCAGAGGCAAATCTGGCGCTCGCTGAGCAACTTCGGGTAGCCCAGGCACAAAGCGAGCTAGCCGAGGAATGCACGCCCGACGTCGTGCTCCACAGTTTTCTCACCGACGAACAGTTCATAGAAGCAGAACGTATGGCCGCGAGTGACGAAACGAAGACAATGATTCACTAATTCAACGCCGGGCCTCGCATTTGCGTGGTCCGGTTTTTTTTCACGCATGGCCTGAGATGTGATCCGCGTTCGAAACGCAACCTTATGCGCCTTACCCCAGTTGCAATGCGTCAGCCAAGCTGACGATCACTCCCACGGCATGCTCCCCTGTGGACCCGTCCCAATTCCTTCTCTTTGACGGCCGGCGTGAAAGGAATAAAACCCGTCGCTACTCTAAGGATGGAAAACCCACAACTCCCCGAACCGGCGCCTGCCAAGACCACCGGCGTCGTCTCCTCCCTGCTCCTGACCCTGGACACCGAGCAATGCGCGGAGCTGCTTCACTGCAGCACGTCCACGGTCGAAGAACTCGCAGGCAAGGGCGAGCTGCCGGCCGCCAAATTCGGCCGCGGCTGGCTATTTGTGACGAAGCAAATTCTCGAAATGCTGCAGGCGCGCTGCGAAACTGAAGCAGCGGGGCGCCGCGCAGCCGCGCCAAATGCGACGCGGGCCCACCCCATGCTGCACACACCTAAGACCGTTGGCCGCCCGCGCAAGGTGATGAAGCTGCCCGACGCGGGATAAATAGTTACCGCAGCAGCGGAGCCAGTTCAGAGCCGCGCAAATTCATGTAGCGGCGGAGCATTCTCGGGTCTTTATGCCCTGTAATGCGGGCGACCTGGGTCTCGGTAAGCTGGGGGCCAATTAGTGGGACCCAAAGCACAATGCGGCAGATAGCCTCCGAGCGGGTGCTATGGAAGTTGAAATCAGCGCAGCCTGCCTCGGCAAACACGGCACCGAAGTATGCGGATACAGCACTGGTGCATGCGTCGAGCACGTCGACACTTCTGATGCCATTCCAAAATGGAAACACCAAATCTGTCGCCTTATGCTCCCCGCGCTTCTCTAGCGCTGCTGCCAGTAGCGGTATGGCTACACTCGATAGCGGGACGTTGCGCCTATCCCCGTTCTTGGTCTTGGTCAGGTGAACGGTGCGCTTTGCAAGGTCAATTTGTCCCCATCGCAGGGAATACATCTCGCGCATACGCATGGCCGTTTCAAGCGCCAGCAGGAATATCAGCAAGGCGCCTTCGTGCCACGCTTTCTGCACCGGGTCGACTTCGCGCGCGATGCGCTCGCCAAGGATACGCACCACGGCCGCTTCTTCGTCGGGCTCAAGGCGCCTGTCAATCTCTTGGTCTTCCGGCGCGTCCACGCCTTCGGCTTTGAGAATGTTTACCTCCAGTTCATTGTAGCTCGCGTAGCCGCGCTCCAAGCGCGCAAGCGGGTTGTTTGCCAGGTAGGATGGGTACGCGTTCACCACCCAGTTGAAGCAGCGCGAGAGGGCGCCTACGTGGTGCCGTATTGTGCCTGGGCTTCTGTGGTGCTTCAGCTTCTGCGAGCGTATCCATGCCTCGCCCCAGAGGTAATCGACCTTCAAGAGCGGCGTGGTGCCAATGTCCCGGCTAACGGTGGTGAGCACGTTCGACGTGCTGCGCGGTACGCCCTTTGCCTTTTCGTAAGCGCGGATGGCGCCGGCGATATTCTCAAACAGGAATTTAGGCTTGGGCTTGAGGCCTTCGGGGACGATTCCACGGTCCATGAAGTTCTCGGCACCCTCGCCGAACTCACGCGCGAGGGCTTCGGTTTCCCAGGTTGAGTACACAGGTTTCGGGAGGAGCTTGTGCTTAATGCGGAGCTCGAATGAACGACCATTTTTGCGTTTGCGAATGAGGATTGCCATATACGTAAGTCTCCAAGGTGGTTGGGTGGTTGACTTGACGTATTGCGATCGGGTTTTAGCCTCTCCAACGGCCAGTAGGCCGAAAATGAGGTGGCAAGGCCACCAAAACGAGGTGGCCCGAGGCCCTTTGAGGCGGGATAGCGACGAGCCAAAATTTCGGCTCGACTGTGCCTATCCTATTGACTTAGATGGAATTGCGAAAGGTGGGAAACTGGAGGCGGGGGTCGGAATCGAACCGGCGTACACGGCTTTGCAGGCCGCTGCATAACCACTCTGCCACCCCGCCGTCTCGAGCGCGCGCCGCCCAGGCGCAACGGCAATCGGAAATTGAAAAAGGGAACGCGCCTGCGGCCTGCGCCGCAGTTACCAGGCGCTTTCCCTTCAAATCTTGGAGCGGCAGAAGAGTCTCGAACTCTCGACCTCAACCTTGGCAAGGTTGCGC
>ORMF011758200.1_pt1 | contig 50234 bp, 48 predicted proteins | sample 1779871 | NCBI WGS metagenome assembly ORMF01 (sample SAMEA104232316, study PRJEB22302) | groundwater metagenome | biome: forest; feature: aquifer; material: groundwater | place: USA | collected 2011-08-07 | depth 5.4 m | reverse complement strand
TGCCCAAGATCTTTCATCCATGGCCCGAAGCTCGGTTCGCTGCCCGTTGACCCGAGGTGGGAGCCCGGTGCGGGAAATCTGCTCGCCGGGTTCTGTCCGGGGGGCCGCCCGAAAGGGCGGTCCCTACCGGAACATTTTGGTAGTTCGGAAGTGAGTTGGAGCGGAGCGCGGACGGGGGTTGGAGCGGAGCGCGGAAGGGATCGGAGCGGTTGGGTGAAACCTTGGCTTTGGACGAAGCATCGTATTCCGATGCAGTGACCCAGCCTTCGGAAACTCCAGCCGTTCCACCCGCGACTGACGACCCCGTCGATCCTCTGCTCGAGCAGCTTTCGGCGCTGATGGAGCAGGTGGCTCGGTACATGCCCCGAATGATGCGCGGGGCGCAGCCGGCCGTGGATTTCGATCTGACGCCGCACCAGTTCCTTCTCTTGCGGCTGCTCGAGACCCATGGTCCGACGAACCTTGCGACGCTGCGAAAACATCTCGGCGGCGCGCAAAGCACGACGAGCGAAATGGTCGGGCGGCTGGTGAAGTTGGGCTATCTCGAAAAGCGGACCGACCCCGACGACAGCCGCGCTGTCGTCGTTGCCGCGACCGACCGCGGGCGCGCCGTGATCGACGCGCGCAGGCAGCACATGCGGGCCAAACATCGGCAGGTGTTGGAAAAACTCTCGCCGGATGAACGGATGCGGTTTATCAGCGCGTTCGAGACGGTCGTCACGTTGATGGGCGCGGCGACGTCGACGATGGATTCAGGAGGCGACGAGCATGCGTAGGCAAGCGATCATCGGGGTTCTTGCAGGGGTTTTTTGCGCGGCACCCGCGTGGGCCCAAACGGCCGGGGGCCCAGGACCGACCAATCCGTTCGATTCCGCGGGCGGGAACGTGCCGGCAGCTGTCGTCCCTCCGGCTACGTCGATCGGTGCGCCCGGTTCCACTGGCACGCCGATCGGAACGCCCAACCCGGGTGGTCGCCCGACGGGTCCGTCCGTCGCGCCGGACCTCAGTGGACCTGGCATCGGCCAGCCGTCTGGCGGGATCGAATCGATGATTCCGGGCGCGTCGTCGGCCAACCGCAGCGCCGCCACGAATGTTGCTCCCTCGACCCGCGCGGTGCTTCCCGACGTGCTTCAACCGCAACCCGGTGGCATGACGTCCGACGCCGCGGCGCGGCGCGCGATCCTGCGAAGTCCGTCGGTCCTCGTGGCCGAAGCGAACTTCCGCGTTGCCCAAGCACAGCAGGCCGAAGCGGGGCGCCAGATCTTTCCGCAGCTCGGTCTGAGCGTGCGCTACACGCGGTTGTCGCCTGTCGACGCGCCAATGATCTCGCTCTTTCCATCGACGATTCGCATCGGACCCATCCCCGGCCTCTTGACGATGCCGGTCGACGTTCCGGTCAGCGTCCCGGGGGGCGGTACGACCAACTCGTTTCCGGTGTTCTTCAACCAGTTCGACGCGCGCGCCTCGTTGACGATTCCGATTACCGACATGATCTTCCGTCTCGCGCAGCTGCACACCGCCGCCGGACGGGTGGTCGAGGCGCGCCAGATCGAGATCGCGGGCGCGCGCGCCCAGGCCGGCTTCGACGCGCGCGAGGCGTTCTATGAGTACGCACGCGCCGTCGGGCAGCTCGCAGCCGCACAGCAGAGCGTGGCAGCCGCTGAGCGACGGCGCGACGACCTCAACCAGTTCGTCGCAGCGGGAACCGTCGCGCGTGCGGATCTTCTCGCCGCCGAGGCCCAACTCGGCGACTTGCAGCGGCTGATCATCATGGCCCACAACGGCGTCATGCTGCGGGAGTCGTTTCTGCGACAGCGCATGCGCATGGAGCCGGGCGAACGGGTCGCGATCGGCGAAAACCTCGAGGCAGCCGCCGACCTTCCAGCGAGTGTCGACGTCGTCCTGAGCGAAGCGTGGACGCACCGACCCGAGCTGCGTTCGCTACAGATTCAACTCGCCGCCATCGATCATCAAGAGACCGCGACGCGCGCGTCGCAGTACCCCAGCCTCGCGGTCGTCGGCAACGTCGACGTTCTCAACCCGAACACGAGAGTGTTTCCGTTGCGCGATGCATTTTCTGCAATCTGGGACGTTTCCGTGAATCTGTCCTGGTCGCCCAACGCGGCGCTCGTCGGCGATGCGAGTCTGCAACGACTCGAAGCGCAACGGGCCGTTCTGCGGGCGAACCTCGCCCAACTGCGCGACGGTTTCGAGACGGAAATTCGCACGACCTGGATTGTCGCCCAAAACGCTCGCGCACAGGTCGACGCCTCGGCGCAGGCGCTCGCGGCGGCCGAAGAGAACCTTCGGGTGCAGCGCGAACGCGTCGCCGCAGGTACAACCACCGTGACAGCGCTTCTCGCGGCACAGACCGACGTGCTGCGCAATCGCATCGCGATCGTCAACGCGCACATCGATCTTCGCATTGCACTCGCGCGCTTGCGACGGGCCGGCGGCCAAGCGGAGTAGGCCGCCGGCGTAGCGGCCACCTGGCTGACGGTGACGTTGTGTGCAACAAACGTGTCTTCATGCGTCGGGGGAAGCTCCAGCACGTGGCGACGATCTGGGTACTGCTCGCGATGGCGTGTGGTGCGAGGACCGGACTGCGGGCGCCCGACGCGCGGGTCGACAGTGATGCTTCTCCAAGCGATGCAGCGTTCGACGTCCCGCAGGATCACTGCGTCATCGCGCGCTACGAACTGACGCGCCGTGCAAGCGACGCGCTGCTCGTCATCGATCGGTCCGGCTCGATGAGTCGGCAGCTCGGAACGACCGGGACGACTCGCTGGGGAGCGCTCACCGCCGCCCTCGCCGAGAGCCTACCGCGCTTCGACGCGACCATTGCGTTCGGCGCCGTGCTTTTTCCCGGGACGAGTCCGTGCTCTGCGCCTGCGCGAATCGAAGTCGAGCCGGCCCTCGGCAACGCCGCTGCGATCAACGGACTGCTTCGGCGAACCACGACCGTGATTGGCACGCCGACGAGCGCTGCCGTGGAGTTTGCAACCGCAGAGCTGCTGCGCCGGGCCGACACGACGCGCGCGAGGTTCTTGGTTCTCGCGACCGACGGCAGCCCGAATTGCAACACCGCACTCGATCCTGCCACGTGCGTTTGTGTCGACGGAACGATGGGCGCATGTCGAGACGAAGCGACGAGCGCGAACTTCTGTCTCGACGACGCGCGCGGGGAGCAAGCGGTCGCCGCGGCGTTCGCTGCGAGCATCCCGACGTACGTCATCGGGATCGACGACGAGATGGGCGACCCGGCCCTCGTGCGCGTGCTCGAGCGGCTTGCGGTCGCCGGTGGCCGTCCGCACGCGGGGACGCCGTTGTACTACCGCGTGCGCCGCCGCCAGGACCTCGACGAGGCGTTCGCGACGATCCAGCAGACGATTGCGCGCTGCTCATGGATCGCGTCGGCCGGCGCGCCCACCGGCGAACCCGGTGGAACGTTGCGGCTGGACGGTTCCGACGTTGCGCGAGATCCCGAGCGACGCGACGGGTGGGACTGGACGAACGTGCCGGAACGCGAACTGACGTTGTTCGGTCCAGCGTGCGATCGCGCCCGCGCGGATTCCGCCGCCACGCTCGAACGGCGCTGCGGCCCGTAGACGCCGTTGCGCGACCGCGGACATGCAATGTGCAACGGCGGCGCGCGGATCGCGTGATAGGTTCGCGTGCTGCGATGATCCGTCTCGAACGAAGACGATCATGGGTGTCGCTCTGCGCGGCGGCGAGCGCCCCCGTGCTCGCGGCGGTCGCGCTCGCCGGCTGCACGACGGACGCGTTGGCGTCGGATCTCGACGGTGTGGAACCACGCAATGCACAAAGTTCGCGCGGCGTCCCGAACGGTGCGGCGTGCACGCGCGCACGTGATTGTCGCAGCGGTGTCTGCGAGGGTCGGGGGTGTGGGCCGGGGGGCGGGCGCTGCGTGTCTGCCGGTCGCGGGTGCCCACGGGATCATGCCGCGTACTGCGGTTGCGACGGGCGGGTGTTCTACGCCTCGGGCGGATGCCCGAACGCGCGTTATCGATACGCCGGCTTGTGCAATCCCATCATCGGTGGCCGCGGCAGCCCGATCACGGTGCACGGCGCACTCGATCGGATTGCCGTCCAGCGAGTCGTGCGCAGTCGGTTGGGCGCGCTGGCGTTCTGTGCGGAACAGGCACGGCAGTCTCAGCCGGACGCGCACGGCAGAGTCGTACTGCAGCTCGTTGTCGACGGGACGGGCGCGGTGATCTCTGCGACGATCTCGAGCGGTCCGACCACACCGCCAGCGCTGGGAATGTGCGTGGCGGGTCAAGCTCGGCGTTGGCAGTTTCCGCGGCCCAGCGACGGCGGAAACGTGCAAATCGAGATCCCCGTGACGTTCGACGAAGTGAGCGGCGGGTGAGGGGGAAGGGAAGTCGACAGTCGACAGTTGAGAGTCGAGAGTCCAGAGCGCGGCGGCGCGTCGGGTGGCGTGAGATCAGCGCTCGATGTCCGCTGTTGCTCGACGCATGTCGGGATCCAAACCCAAAATCAGCTGCCTTCTCGTCTTGCCGTCTTCCTGTGATTTCTTCTCGCTCAATTCTCCCGCGCGTCGCTGCTCGTGATCCAGCAGCCAGCGTTTGCGCTCGATCCCGCCGCCGTACCCGGTGAGTGTGCCGTTTGCGCCGATGACCCGATGGCACGGCACGACGATCGCGATCGGGTTGGCACCGTTCGCGAGGCCCACGGCTCGGCTCGCGTTGGGTCGGCCGATGGCGCGCGCGAGCTGGCCGTACGTTGTCGTCGTGCCGCTCGGGATCGTGCGAAGCGCGGTCCATACGAGGCGTTGAAAGGGCGTGCCGCCGGCGCGAATGGCGAGTGCATCGATGGCGCACGGATCTCCCGCAAAATACGCCTCGAGCGCCTCGAGGACGTGCGAGGTTCCGGTGCCGGTTTCCAGCGCGACCGAACGCTCACCGTAGTTCAGCTCGAGCGCGCGCATGAGGCGTGCGTCGTCCGCGTCGAATTCGAGTGCGCACAGCCGATGATCGGCATCGACGACCAGCGACAGCGGGCCAACGGGAGAGGCGAGGCGGTCGACACGGAACGTTGAACCCGCGCCCATCACGCAACAGCCTCGGAGTTCCATCGCGCGGCGCGTGTGGGCGCTGCATCTCGGCTCCAGAGATGTTGCGCTGCGTACGCACGCCACGGACGCCAGCGCGCGGCGATTGCGAGAAGCCCCGTCGGGGTCGGGCGCACGCCATCGGGAGTCGACAACGCGCGGAGCAACGCCGCGTCCGCCGCCGGAAACGCGTCCGGCTCGCGGAGCGCGCGCAGGGCAATGTATTGCGCCGTCCACTCGCCGATTCCTGGCAATTGGCGCAGTCGGGCGACGGTCGCATCGAGGTCGCCTGCCGCGGCGAACAGTGCCCCGTCGCTTGCCGCTGCCGCTGCGAGCGCGCGCAACGTCGCCGCCCGCGCGCGAGTCAGTCCGAGCGACGAGAGGTCGGCGGTCGCGAGGTGCGTGGCGGTTGGGAACGTCCGCGTCAGTCCAGTGTCCGCGCCGTGCGCGAGCGGTTCGCCGTGCGCCGCGACGAGCTTCGCGGCGAGGAGTCGTGCCGCGGCCACGGTGATCTGTTGGCCGAGCACCGCACGAACGGCGAGTTCGAACGGATCCCACGCGCCCGGAACGCGCAAGCCTGGGCGGGCCGCAACGAGGCGTCCGAGAATCGCGTCGTCCGAGAATTGCGCGGCGATGGCGGCGACGTCACTGCCGACGTCGAACAGGTTACGGATGCGAGCGATGATGGAGGGCAGCGAACGGATGTCGGCGAACCGAATCGTCGCCGAGAGCGCGTGGCGACCGGCGAGCGGCGCAACGTCGATCGTGCCGGTGCAGCCGTCGAACGTGACGGTTCGACGGTAGCGTCGGGGTTCAACGATCTCGATCGATGGGATCGCGCGGGCGGCGAAGAACTGTGCGATGGCCTCCCAGTCGTACGGTGGGACGTAGCTCAGCGAGAGCGTGATGTCGCACGTCCCATCTGCGGGTGCAGCGGAGGTACCAGCGTCTCGGCGCAGCGCTGTCGGCGGCCGACCGTAGAGCCCGCGGAACGTGTCGTTGAAACGGCGCAGACTGCCGAAGCCCGCCGCGAACGCGACGTCGATCATTTTCAACTGCGTCTCGTGCAGCAGCTGCTTGGCGAGCAGCACCCGTCGCGATTGGGCGACGGCGATGGGCGACGCGCCAAGGTGTTGGTCGAACAGACGGCGGAGCTGGCGTTCGCCGATTCCCAGGCGCTCGGCGAGCGCGGCGACGCTCGCGTGATCACCGTCCAGCGCACCCTCGGCGATCCGCGCGAGTGCGCGTGCGACGGTACTCGACGTGCCGCGCGACGCGGCGACCTCCGGCGCAGACTCGGGACGGCAGCGCAGGCACGGGCGGAAGCCGGCCTCGTGCGCGGACGCGGCCGTGCGATGAAAGGCGATGTTCGCGAGTTTCGGGCACGGCGCCGGACAGATCGGGCGGCAATAGATCCCGGTCGTGCGGACCGCGACGAAGAAGCGGCCGTCGAATCGCGGGTCGCGCGTCTGCAGTGCGCGGTAGCAAGCAGCTCGATCAAGGTTCACGGGATGCATGTTGACAGGGTCGGTCGCGCGCCGCTCGCCGAATTCGGACGGCGTCGTGGCTCGGGACGATCTGGGAATGCGAACCGCAAGAAGGTACGAAACTGACGGACGGACAGAGATCTCAGAACGTGACGCGCGTCGGCGTTGCAGTGAGCGCGCTGACGAGCGCCATGTCGATCCCCAGTTCGCCATCGGCGTTCCGGCCCCAGCAAAAGACAGCGCCCGTGCCGAGCAGCGCACACGTGTGACTGTCGCCGACGACGATTTCTGCGACGCCCGACGGCAGCCCCACCACCGCGACGGGGCTCACGGACATCGCGCTGACGGGGACGCCGAGCTGACCGACGGAATTGCGACCCCAGCACCTCGCCGACCCGTCCGTGTGCACGGCGCACGTGTGCGTTGGTGCGACCGCCACGCGCGTCGCAGTGAGTCCGACGACGTCGACCGGCACCATCTCGCCTGCACTCGTCGCGCCCCTCCCAAGCTGGCCGAATGAATTTCCACCCCAGCAGCGGACGGCGTTCGTTGCGCTGATCCCGCAGCCGTGAAATTCGCCGAGCGCGATCCGTGCGATCTCCGACAGCCCACCGATGACGACCGGCGTGCGCCCGAGGACTGCGCCCAGATAGTTCGTGCCGACGCAGCGCACCGAACGATCCCCGACGATCACGCACGTCAGCGGTGCCGCACACGCGATGTCTACGATGTCGCCTGTCGGTAGCCCAGCGAGCAGTCGTGCTGGATTGACGACCGGCAACGCGACTGGGTCGAAACCGAGAACGCCCTGCGAGTTCGAACCCCAACCGTAGACCGCCATCCCCACCGTCCACGCGCACGAGTGCGAATGCCCGAGTGACACACGCTGCACGTTTGGGAGCATTGGCACCGTCACGGGCGCAAGGGCGTCGACCGTCGTGCCGTCGCCCAGCTGTCCGGCGTCGTTCCGACCCCAACATCGGACGGAATCGTCGCGCAGCCGTGCGCACGAGTGCTCGGTGCCTGCGTACACCGCCACTGCGTCGGTGACTCCCATGACGGCCAAGGGCATCCAGCGCGGCGTGCGCGTGCCGTCGCCGAGCTGTCCTCGGTTGTTCATCCCCCAGCAGCGCACCGTCCCGTCGTTGAGCACGGCACACGTATGCCGCGCCGCGGCCTCGATTCCAGTGGCGACGATCGCAACGCACATGCCGGCCGCGCACGTGCGTGGCGCAGGGCAGGCCGTCCCGCAGGCGCCGCAGTTCGCGCGATCGCGCGTGGTGTCCACGCAAGCCGTTCCACAGCGGACGGGCAGGGCGGGCAACGGGCACGCGTCGCTCGAGGCGTCGCGGACGTCGACCGCGTCGTGGGTCCCGGCGGCGTCGGCGACGTCGGGCGCGCCGTCGGTCAGTTGCGCATCGTCGGGCGAGTCGATCGCACCATCGGAACGCGCATCATCCGTGTGCGTTTCGTTGTCGACGGGTACATCGCTGCCGGCGTCCTGACGTTGCAGACACGCGCGCACCCCGTCACCCGACACCGCGACGCACTGACGGCCCTCTGGGCAGTCGATGTCTGCCCGGCACTCGTCGCGGCAGACGCTCAGTACGCAACGCAATCCAGACTGACAGTCGCTGTTGTACGCGCATGGCATGCCGGAGGTGCGACGCGCAACGCACGCCGAGCTCGATGCGGCCCAGAAGCAAAGCGCGAGTAGCAGCAGCCTCGAGCCCACGTGCCGAGCGTAGCGCGATTCTGCGAGAGGCGCCCTACGTGGCCCGCGCGGTCTTACCGCCCGCGGAGCATGTCGATCTCGGCAACGTTCGCCGGGTCGTACGTCACGGGGCGAATCGTCGCGTCGCGCAAGCCGAGCGACGGGAACGGAGTCGACAGGTTCAGCCAGAATTCTGCGCGCGCCCATACCGTGAGAATCAGTCGGATGTGCTCAGGGTCGGCAAGGATGGCGGCATAGTCGGCTGGGTGCACCGTGCGCGCGAGGCGCAGGTACATCTCGACGTAGTACATCATCGTCAGGATGCCGTCGCGGGCGCTGATCCGCGTTCCCATCGCGAGCCCGTCGCGCGTGCAGTAGCGCGCCGCGAGCGAGTGTACGTACGCGCTGTACTCGTCGAGCAGAGTGTTGAACCCCTGCGCGCCCGAGCCGCCCATGAGGTACACGGGCGCGTACATGTCCATCGCCGCGAACGTGTGAACCGTCAGGATCTCGCTGCGGTTGAAGTTCGTCAGTCGCCGGGCGCGAATGACCAGGTCGTCCCGCAACCGGTACGGCCACATGCCGCCTGCGATCATTCCGATGTCCCAGATGTGCTGACCTTCGTGAACGGCGACTTCGAAGTTGTTCAGGATGTCTGCGAATGTGTTGCGCCGGCTGTACCATGCGAGCAAATTCATGTCGGACTGGTTGTCGATGAACAGCCGACCAATCGGATAGCGCCGATCGGCGATTCCGGCCGCGGCAGCGCGGACTCCTGCGGCGGTGTTCACGTAGGCTGCTGAGAGATCGGAGAGGCTCGCGAGCGGGTTCGCGCAGACCGGTTCGCTGTATGCCATGCCGCCGTCGGGAAGAATCGGCGTGTCCGGTGTGACGAACGAGTCGCCGCCGCCGACGGAGTCGCCCGTCGATACGACGTCGCCGGGGTCTGCGTCGCCACCATCTCCCGTACCGACCGGCGCACCGCAGCCGATCGCGGTCAGCGCGCCTACAAACAAACAAGCGAGCCACACACGACCCAAGCGGCGTTCAAGCATGCGAGCCATTGCCTCCGACGTTCCGCGCGCCGTGGCGGCGCAGGACGCGGCCACTATACCGCCGAACGCGCAACGCGCGCGAGGGCGTAGCGGCGTCCTGAGTTTGGCCGCCGAGCAATGGGCGGCCTCCCCATCGAGGGCGTGCGCCGCGCCTATCCAGTGCGTCCGAGCGTGTCGGCCGTTCACCGCGCGCGTCGTAGGAGGGGCGCGAGTGGGTGTTCTTCGACCGCGGCGTACCCGGCACAAAAAATTGGGTGAAAGGTACGGACCACGCAACAGTTGGGCGCAAACAGGAATGTTACAGAGAGATGATGGTCGACCGCGCACGTCGGCGGCCGAACCGCGGGAAGCCTATCCACCCGGCTCGGCGTCGGTGGCCGGCCGCGGGCTCCACGGTCACGCGGAAACGCCCGCGCGGCCATTGACGGCCGCGGGAGCCCGCGCGAATCTGCTCGTGTCTCGGTGTGTTCACAGGGAGGCGACGATGAGAATGGGCGGTGCAGACTCGCGTCCAGACCGAGTTCGAAACTTCCGCACGCATGCCGCCGCGATCCGGCCATCGGCGTCGCCGGGACGATCGCTCGCGCGCGTCGTCACGTTACTGGCCGTTGGCGTCGCACTCGCCATGCTTCCGACCGGGTGCTGCCTGCAACCGGGCGAGGCCTGTTCGACAGGGCAGTGCTGCGCGAATGGAAGCAGTTGCGTCGCCGGGCGCTGCACGTTCTGCGTTGGCCTGGGCGCGGCGTGCACCGCTACGAATACCCAGTGCTGCGGCGCTGCGGACTTGGCGTGCGTCGCGGGGAGGTGCGCGGCATGTGCGGCGAGCGGCGCACGTTGCGGTGGAGCCGGTGAGCCTGGAACATGTTGCACTCCCGGCGATGTTTGCAATCCGAACGGTCGCTGCGGACCGCCGTGCCGCGGCGAGAGCGCGGGCTGCGACTGCTCGAACCCTTGCTGCGACGGAACGGACCTGATTTGCAGCCCCGCGGCGACGTGCGCAGGCGTCGATCCGCCAGGACGAACATGTATCGGACGGTGCTACCACTCGGGCGAGCCGCCGCCGCCAGGGCGGTCGTGCTGTCCTGGACTCACGCCGACAGCGGGCGTGTGCTGCGTCGGCGACGGCGCTCCCGTCCCGAGCCCCAGCGAGCGGTGTTGCGGAACGTCGGTGGTTATTGGAGGAGTCTGCCAACCGTGCCGTAGAGCTGGGGAGGCAGCTTCTGCGAATGGCGACTGCTGCCTCGGACTCACGGTGCAGGCGGCGACGTGCCGGCCGTGCGTCACCGCGGCCGGCGCGTGCACGGCGCCCACCGGCGAACAGGGGGAATGCTGCGGAACGTGCTGCGGCTTCACGTGCAGAGATACGAACAGCGACCCGTCGAATTGCGGCGGCTGCGGGCGCGTGTGCGTCTTGCCGCACACGACCGCGGCGGCGTGCGCATTCGGCCGATGCACGGTCGTGACGTGCGAGGCGGGCTTTGCGAATTGCAACGGGAACGATGCGGATGGATGTGAGACCTCGTTGAGGTCGGTGCTGAACTGCGGAGCGTGTGGGCGCGCGTGCGCGAGCGCGGCGAACGCGTCTCCAACCTGCGCCGCTGGCAGCCGATGCGAGTTCTCCTGCAATTCGGGGTACGGGAATTGCGACGGCAATCCTGGCAACGGATGCGAAGCGGCGGTGTTCTCGGATCGGGCGAACTGCGGAGCCTGCGGAGTGCGTTGCGGCGCGGGCGAAGATTGCATGTCGAGTCGCTGCGTGGCAACGATCTCGTGTCGGATGTCCACACAGTCGTGCAGTCCCACTATAGCATGCTGCCCTGGCCTCTTCTGTCACTCGACGGCAGCGACGTGCACGTGCAACACGATGGGTAGCGGCTGCAACGCGTCCCAGCCGGCGAACAACTACGGCTGCTGCGCCGGACTGAACTGCGGGCCGTCTACAAGCGGGTTCATTTGCACATCGAACTGTGCGAGCGAGAACCAGAACTGCGAGACCCGCCAGTGCTGCGCGGGCCCGTTTGCGTGCGTCCGAGGCGACGACGGAGTCCCAACCTGCGTGATCCCGACGGCAGGCGGGTGCGTAGCCTCGGGCAGACTTTGCCGGAGCGCTGATTTCCCCGGTGACGATGCGCTGCCGTGCTGTCAACCGTTCTCGTCGCCGACGCTCTGCCCGGCATCAAACTTTTGCCCGTAGCCGCGAGGGCGAGACTATGCACATTCTCGCGGTTTCAACCTTCGTAGTCGTGGTCGCGGGCTCCGCAGCTTGCGCACAGAGCGTGCCGGGAGCTGACGCGGCGGACGGAGCCACGGACTCGGGAGGCAGCGGTGACTGCTCCGCGCCGCTTTCGGCGCGAACCCGACCAATCTATCCGCCGTCGGGCTCGGTCATCACGACGCGTCGCACCGTTTTTCGCTGGGCCGGCGGAGAATCCCCGGCAACCGTTGAGGTGTGCGCAGATCGGCCGTGTTCTCACGTCCTGCGCTCGATGCGGTCCGCCTCACGCGAAGTCGCATCCGATGACGACTTACCGTCGGGCGTCGTCTTCTGGCGCGTGCTCTCCAACCCCTGCGAGCGGGTCGCGATCGCGACGTGGGAGTTGCACGTGTCGGACCGAAGACTCGAAACATCCGCGGCGTGGGGAGCGCCAATCGATTTGAACGGAGACGGATTCGACGACTTGCTCGTCCTTGCTCGGCGACCGTCGAGCGGTGTTGCGTTCCTTGGCGGGCCAAGCGGACTCTCGACTACGGGTACAACATTTGCGCGATTCGACGTGGGAATCCCGTTTGGCTCGGCGATCCAACGTGCCGGTGACATCGACGGCGACGGGTTCGTAGACGTCGTCATGATGAACGAGGACGGCGTATCGATCCTATTCGGCTCTCCCAGTGGCCTCGGATCGCGATCAGCGCAATACGTCCCTTCGATCGTCGGTCCTGGAAGCTATCCGGTAGCGGACGGCGCGGGCGACGTCAACGGCGACGGCTATTCCGACCTAATCGTCGGTCGCGGCGATCGATCGCCCTCTGGCGCTTGGATCTACCTCGGCGGCAGCAACGGGCTCGCTGCGAGTCCGAGCGTACACCTCGGAGCGCCTCCGGGCACGCCGAACTTTGGCAGCACGGTCGGTGGCCTGGGCGACGTAAACGCCGATGGATTTGCGGACGTCGCCGTTGGTGCGCCGCCGCAGATGTCGGGCGATGGATCAAACCTGCTCTTTCTGTACCTCGGCGGCGCCGATGGCCCGAACACTGCTTCCCCGATTCGTTTGGCGTCCCGCGACGCTGCCTCGCCTGGAGCTAGCGGCCGAGCCGCCGGCGATATCAACGGCGATGGATTTCCGGATTTCTTTTCTGAGGGAATGCCCGAAGGCAGTAACATATATGTGGGAGCAAGTCCTCCGTCGCCGTCGCCACTGATGCGCTTGCTGCGGTTGGGAGCGCTGTCGCGGGGGATCGGGGACGTCAATCACGACGGCTTCGACGATGTCGCGACGTCGCTGCTCGTGACCGGTCGACTCGGCGCTACACTCTTGCTGGGCTCCGCCGCAGGCATGTCGACGGGCTGGTCCTACGAGATTCCGGAGAGTGCGAGCGCGCTCTCGGTAACCGGCGGCGACTACAACGGCGACGGTTTCCCTGACGTCGCCGTGGGACTCGGGCAACTCAACGTCGTGAACATCTACTACGGCGGGCGTAGTGGTCTTCCGGCGACGCCATCGCTCACTCTGCGTTTGGCCGGGGCGGAGGGGTTCGGCGTGGAGGTCGCAGTGTCGAGCGACGCGCCACGCTCGTCAGCGGCCTCCGGGCGGCTGCATGCGCGCGACTTGCGCGGGGCGCCGGGATGAGTCACACGATGTGCGTGCGTGCGTCCGTACAGCGCGTGCTTTCGTCGGTAGCCGCACTGGCAATCGCTCTGATCCCCTCATCGTCGCTCGCAACCCGCTGGGGCGTCAGCAATGTGACAATCGACCTGGGCGACGGCTTGTCGGCGACGCCGGTGTGGCATTCTCGGCGTGCCGGTCAGAACGTCACCTGGTCGACCGTCGGCTTCGTCGGAGCGCCGCCAACGCGATCCGCATTGCCGAACGCGTACGCAGCTGCCTGCAACGGTCGCATCGTTGCTGCGTTTCCGGCGGCGTTCGCGTTCTCGGACGACCGCGGACGGACCTGGCGCACGACGGAGCTGGACTTCGGTCCCGCGCCGCTCTCGGTGGCGTTCGAGCAGGGCGCGTGCTTCGGTGTCGCCGTCGGAACGGCAGGTTCCGTCTGGACGAGCGAGGACGGTGGCGAGTCGTGGCGCCTGCGACGCAGCGGTGGAGCGGACAACCTCATCGACGTGGTCGTCCGTGGCCGGACCTTCGCATTCGTTTCTTCGCGTGGAGACCTGAGGGTCTCGCTGGACGGCGGCTCGGCCACCCGCGAACTTCTCCGCGCACCCGACGGCCTCGCGGCGACGCTGCTCGCGCGCCCCGAGGCACTGTGGGTCGGAGTGCGCGGCGCGTGGCGCTGGCGAGTGTTCGACGGCTGGATCGAGCCGGCGGCGCCGTGATCGCGGCGCGCGCTCGTGACGAGGAGGTTCGCAACCGGACGGTACTCCATCTCGGCATGCGCCTCGACGCGGTCGCCCGCTTCGGCGATGCTCTGCGAATCCGTGAATGCCCCTAGCCCGAAGCAACCGGACGGCGGTGATGACCAAGATCGTGGCGGTCCACCCGACGACGCAACAAGCCGTGAACCGCCCGCGCATGCCCGCACTCACCGCTCGGCGTTGGCGGTCGCAACGTTCACGATCGGCGTGCTCGGTGCGTTGACCGGGTTGACCGGGCACCGAGCCGCACACGCCCAAACCACCGAGCCAGCGGCCGCACCCGACGAATCCGTGGTCGCGCGCTTGCGCGTGGCGCTTGTCGTCGGAATGCGCGGCTGTCTTCCGACCGACGGGTGGACGCACCGCCTTCACGTCGTCGTCGCGCGTGGACGTCTCACCGCGGCGCCGCCGGCCGGCGAGACGCTGCCCCCGGACGCAGCGCGATGTCTGCAGCGGGCCGCCGCGCGGGGCCGTGTTCGCACGATCACTCCGCTGACCGCCTTCGAAACCGACATCGTCGCGGACGGTCGCGATCCGCGGCCGGATCTCCTGCGTACGATCGACGTCGCGGGGTGTTTGCCCACGTACGACCACGGCAGTTGCTACCTGAACGCCGCGGTGTCCGTGAGCGCCCGGCGACCCCAGCGCACCAACGGCGTCGTGTGGGACGTGCAGGGCTGCATTCCCACGGCGGAGCAGCTCGCGTGCGTCGAGACGCGAATCGGCATGGTCGTGTGGCCGGTCAACGCGCGCGACGCAGGGAGTTTTCGCGGGCGTGTTGGTCACGCGCCCCCCTGACGACACACGACACAACACGAGCGGCGCTCGAAACGAAACGCGGGACCCCGGTGTTCCGGAGTCCCGCGATGCGATCACGTCGTCGCGATTCTCAGCGCCACGCGGCGCGCTGGAACCGGCGCGCTTGCATCCACTGCGCATGTCGGATGCGCGCGGCCTCGATCGGATCGATCACGCCGTCGGCCGACGCGCCCCGGACTTCGCGCCCGAGGTGCATGCGGCCCATGCCCATGCGAAACGCTTCACCGCGATCGATGCGTCCGGGCGTGTACTGCGGCGCGTAGGTCGGCGCGTACGCACGCGGTGGAACCCACTGCGATTGCGGAACGAACTGCGGTTGTGGAACGGGCAGCACTTGCGGAACGAACTGCGCGTGCGGACCGTGTTGACATGGCACCGTCTGCGCAGACGCGAGAGGCGCAATGGCGAGCGTGGCGAGTGCGGCGGCGGCGATGAGGATCTTCTTCATGGGGGAGCCTCCTTCCAGAGACTGCCCGAGAGAGAGCACGCGACGTGCCAGGCGCAGTGCCGCGAATCTATGCGGAATGCAGCCGGTGCCGCGCGACGCCGGCGTCGGGATTCGAGACGGTGCGTAGTGCAGAGTGACGCGCGTCGTGGCGGCCCGCTACGCCGTGGCCGACGTGCCCCGCCCGGAGCATGACCGGAAGGAGGTCGATGCCTTTTGGCGTGAGTCGGTATCGGCCCGCACCCCGTCCGGTACCGTCCGCGTGCTTCTCGACGACGCCGTCGTGCTCCAAGCGGACCAGACGATGCGGCCCGCCGGTGTTCTCTGCGATCTACCCGCGCACGAACCGCAGCGCCTCGCGTGACAAGTCGATCCAATCGAGCTTCGCGTCCGGCGAAACCGCCAACCACTGTTTCATCGGCCTTCCGTGACCGGGATCGAACGCCTCGGCCTTGCCGGAGTTCCGCAGCGCTGCCGCACGGTCCGTGCTCACCTTCACGACGAGCTTGCCTTTCACCTCCATCGCGAACACCTGCTTTCCGATTTTCAAACCGTCGGCGCCAAACATCCGCCCGAGGCTCACGCCCGGTTCCGCCGACAGCGCGGCGATCACCTTCGCGAAGTCGCGGATCACTTCGAATTCTCCGAGAGCTTGACGAGTTTCGCGAAGACCTCATCGAGGGTCGCTGTGAGCTTCCGCTTCATCACGAGGCGATCGAGCAGCCAGCCGGCGGGTCCGAATTTCACCCGGTACTCCAGGTCCTGGCGGATGCGCGTCCCATCGCCATCGGGCTCGAGGCGGGTGATCCAGCGCATGAAGTGGATCGGCCAGTCACTCTCCGCGACTTCGAGCCCCACCGCCGTGCCGTCCTCCCAGTGGGTGACGCGTTCGACGACGCGGCCGCTCGGCTCGAGGTCACACGCGCGAGCGGCTCCGACGCCGACTCGTTGGCTGCCTTGAACCGCCGCCGTGCGAACCGTGGGGTTGTAGGTCTGCACGGCCTCGAGGTCCGATAGCAGCGCCCACACATTGGCCGGTGGGCAGTTTGCGCGCACATCGTGGTGAATTTTCGTCATGGCGACTCCACAAGTAGACGCTTGTGGAATAACACGCGCAACCATGTTATACAAGTAGTCACTTGTGAAGCGATCCGATCGAAACACCGCGATGGCGTTGAAGGCGCTCGGCGAGCCACGGCGAGTGCAGATTCTTCGTCTGCTTCGAGACGGTCCGTGTGCGGTTGGAGAAATCGCTGCGCGTGTCGACGTGACGCAGCAGGCCGTCTCCCAACACTTGGCAGTGCTCGACCGCGCAGGCCTTGTCGAGGCGCGGAGGGAGGGGACCCGCAACGTGTACGCCGTTCGGGCGGCCGGGTTTCGTCCGCTGGCAGAATTCGTCCGAGGCTTCTGGGATCATCGTCTGTCCGCTCTCAAGGATGAAATCGAGAAGAAGAAATGAGCGAGACCTACCGATCCTCCATCGACATCGCCGCACCGCCCGACAGGGTCTTCGACTATTTCGTCAAGCCCGAGTTGCTGGTGCGCTGGATGGGCGATTTCGCGCGACTCGAGGCAAGCGCTGGCGGGCTGTTCGCGGTCGACATCAACGGCGTCTTGATTCGCGGTCACTTCGTCCGCGTCGAGCGACCGAGCCTCGTGGAGATTGCGTGGGGAGAGGCTGGCAACGAAGCGATGCCGCCGGGCTCGACGAGGCTCGTGGTTCGGTTTCGGGCACACGGCGACGGAACGCGTGTCGACGTAGAGCACACGGGACTCGCGGCTGCCGAAGCGAAGAAGCACGCGATCGGCTGGCCGCACTTCATCGAGCGACTCGAAATCGCGGGCCGCGGCGAGGATCCGGGGCCGGACCGATGGAAGACGTCTCCGCCGCAGTGAGTACGTCAACTCGGCGTGAGAGCTTTCGTCTCGGCTCGCCGACTTCCGGCTTCGTCCGGATTGTGATCGCAATCTCCGATGGAACGAAACGCCGGGGTGCTTCGTCGGCTAGTACAGATGGCCATGCGCCGCGACGAACTGGCCCGGCTCGCGATGCCACTGCTCGGCGAGGTGACTCGCTTTGCGCGCTGGCTCGTGACGGACGTCGTCGAGGCCGAAGACATCGTTCAGGAGACGGTGGCGCGGGCGCTCGCTGCCGCGGGCACGCTGAACGATCCGCGTCGTATCCGTCCTTGGCTGTTTCGAATCGCTCGGAATGTCACGATCGATCGCCGGCGCGCGCGGGCTGCTGCCGACCGGCTCGTCGTTCTGGCCGGAGGCTTCGACGACCTCGGCGACGTCGAGCTTCCGGCCGGCGATCGCGCGGTTCGGTACGAGCGGGCGGAGATCGAAGCCGCGCTCGCCGAGCTGCCCGAGCTGGCGCGCTCGGCGCTCTTGCTGTCCGACCTGTGGGGATTGGACCGGCAAGAAATCTCTGACGTGCTCGACGTGCCGCTCGGGACCGTGAAGTCTCGAGTCGCTCGTGCTCGTGCTCGTGTCGCGATCCTTCTGGAGCGCGGCCCCGACGCGGCCTCCCGACGAAAGGGCGAAAGCGCGTGAGCGACCGTCACCTGTCTCCGGAGGAAATCGAGGGCGATCTTGCGGGCGCGGGGGCCGACCACGTTCGAACCTGTGCGGCGTGTGCCCAGCGTCGCTCCGCGCTCCAGCTCGTTCATGCGGGGATCGCCTCGCTGGGCCGTGAGGCGCCGCCGCCCGCCGCGGCGGTCGCGCTTCTCGGTGCTGCGCAACGAATCTCACGACGCCGCGCGTGGCTCGCAGGAGGCGTCGTGGCACTCTCACTGTTTGCGTTGGCGACCGTCGCCGCAGTTCTCATGGCGCGTCGATCCGGCTCGCCGCTTTCTGTGTCGCTGCTGGACGAGATCGCGCTCGATCATCTGCACTACGTGCATCTTGACAGTGCTTCGCAGTTCTCTGGAAGAGCGTCTGACATCGCCACTTGGTTCCGCCCGACACTAGGACGCGTTCCGAGGCTGGCCGACGTGGAGGCGCTGTCGTTCCGCGGAGCGCGAAACTGCCGACTCGCCGGTCAGCGCGTGGCGCTGGTGTTCGTGGAGCGCGCGGGGCACCGGCTGTCGCTCTTCGTGATGCCCCGCGTCTCGTCGCGCGGCGCGGGATGTGCGGAGTCGCAGCGCATGCGCGTGTGTTCGATCCCCGATCCGCAAGGCGGCACGCGCGCACTCGTGGGCGACCTCGCCGCGCGCGAGATGCTGCGGCTGCTGGCTGAGTCGACGAGATGAAGCTGACTGCGGCCGCGCTGCGCAATCCGTATCTGGTCATCGTCACGGCACTAGTTGTGGTCGTTCTCGCGGCGTTTTCGCTCCCGCGCATGCCGATGGATCTGTTGCCAGCGTTCCGCACGCCCGCCGTGCAGGTGCTGACGCTGTATCCGGGAATGCCCGCCAACGTGATGGAAGCCGACATCACGTCCCGCCTCGAACGTTGGACGGGACAGTCCAACGGCATCGCGCGGCAGGTCTCGCGATCGCTCACGGGCGTTTCCGTCGTTCGGAACTACTTTCGGGAAGACATCGATCCGAACACCGCCATGAGCCAGGTGAGCGCGCTCGCGGCGAGCGACTTGTATTACCTGCCACCGGGCACCGCGCCGCCGATGGTAATGCCCTTCGACCCGACAGCTCCCATCCCGCTTGCACTGTTGTCGGTCTCATCGCCGGTCGCGAGCGAGCGCGACCTGTACGACATCGCATATTTTCAGCTTCGCAATTTGCTCCAGGGCATTTCCGGCGTAATCGCTCCCGCCGTCTACGGCGGGAGGATTCGTCGGATCCTCGTGCGCCTCGATCGCGATCGTCTTCAGGCCCGAAACCTCTCGCCGATGGACGTGTCCACCGCCCTTCGCGCGCAGAACGTCCTCGTGCCGCTCGGCAACGTGACCGTCGGCGCGATCGACTATCAGCTAGAGACCAACGGCATCCCCGAACGTGTCGACGAGATCAACCGCTTCCCGATTCGAGTGGACGACGGCCGCCCGATCTTCGTGCAAGACGTCGGTCACGCGGAGGACACCGCGCAAATCCAGTCGAACATCGTGCGCATCGACGGCCGGCGTCAGGTCTACATTCCGATCTATCGCCAGCCAGGCGCCAACACCCTCGCGGTCGTCTCCGAAGTGCGCCGCGCGCTCGGCGGTCTGCGACGCTCCCTGCCAGCCGGGATCAACCTCGACGTGGTGCTCGACCAATCGGTGTTCGTTCGACAGAGCATCCGCGCGCTGCTGTCCGAAGCGGCCCTCGGCGCGCTGCTCGCGGCGCTCATGATCGTGGCGTTCCTGCGAAGCGTGCGGGCGTCGCTTGTCGTCCTCCTCGCAATTCCGCTATCCGTGCTCGCTGCGGTCCTCGGGCTGTACGCTACGGGCAACTCGCTCAACGCGATGACCCTCGGAGGCCTCGCCCTCGCGATCGGGCGACTGGTCGACGACGCCATCGTGGTGCTGGAGAACTCGATTCGCCACGCGCGAATGGGCAAGCCGATTCATCGCGCGGTGCTCGACGGCGCGAAGGAGGTGAGCGCGCCGGTGCTGGTCGCGACGGTGGCAACGTGCATCGTATTCGTTCCCGTAATCTTCCTGCGCGGAATTGGCCGCTTTCTCTTCACGCCTCTCGCATTGGCGGTGACGTTCGCGATGGCCGCGTCATTCCTCGTGGCGATGACCATCGTGCCGATCTACACACGACGGTTTCTCGGCAAGAGCATCGAAACCGCACATGCCCACGATGTCTCCAAGCGCCCGGACGCGACTCTCGGTCCGATGCAGCGGGCATTTCGGGCGCTGCTCCGCCCGGTCGTACGCGTTCCGGCGCTCGCCGCATTCGTGGCCGTCGGGGTCGTCGCTGCTGCGGCAATGCTCGTGCCGCGCCTCGGCAGGGAATTGTTCCCGCGCGCCGACGCCGGACAGATGACCATCACGCTTCGCGCTCCGTCGGGCACGCGAATCGAACGGACCGAGTCGTACGTCGCGCGCGCGGAGCAGATCGTTCGACAGGTGATTCCGCGTGACGAACTCAGCATCGTCATCAGCAACGTCGGCATTCTCTACGACTGGCCCGCGGCGTACACGCCGAATTCCGGGACCAGCGACGCGTTTCTCCAGTTGGAGCTTCGTGACAACCGCACGTTGGGCACCGACGCGTACGCGGACAGGCTACGTCGCGCGATCCGGGCGCATCTACCCGAAGTCGAGGCAGCGTTCGACACGGGCGGACTGCTCACCGCGGCGCTCTCCGATGGCGCGATCTCGCCCATCTCCATAGCCATCGAGGGCGTGAGCGGCGCGGACGGCGAGCGCATCGTGCGCGAGGTGGTTCGCCGGGCGTCGCGTGTTCGAGGCGCGGTCGACGTTCGGCTGCAAGAGCGGTTCGACTACCCGAGCGTGCGCGTCGAAGTCGATCGCGTGCGCGCCAGCTTGATGGGCATGACCGAATCGGACGTCGTTCGCAGCGTGGCCGCGGCGTTGACCTCGAGTGTGAACTTCGACCCGGCGTTCTGGATCGACCCGCGGAACGGCAACCACTATTTTCTCGGCGTGCAGTACAGGGAGAGCGCGATTGCCGACCTCGACACGGTGCTCGACGTTCCAATCACCCCGCGCAACGGGGGAGCCGCGGTGCCGCTGCGCAGCGTGGCCACGCTCTCGCGGCACGTGAGTGTCGGCGAAGTGCGCCACGAGAACATCAAGCGCGTGTTTCAGGTACTCGTGAACGTCCGCGGACGCGACGTCGGCGGTGTGTCGGCGGACCTCGAGCGGGCCGTGAAAGGCGTTCGACTGCCGCCGCGGGCACGGGTCGCGGTTCGAGGCGAGGTCGCGACGATGCGGACGTCGTTTCGCGATCTGGGTACCGGTCTCGCGCTCGCGGTGGCGCTTGTGTACCTCCTGCTCGTCGCCCAGTTCCGCTCGTTCGTCGATCCGCTGTTGATCCTGCTCGCGGTGCCGCTCGGCGCGATCGGCGCAGTCGGCGCGCTGTACGCGACGGGAACCACGCTGAACGTGCAGTCGCTGATCGGCATGTTGTTCATGGTGGGCATCGCCGTGTCGAACTCCGTCCTGCTGGTGGATTTCGCCAACCGCCTTCGCCAAGATGGGCGGTCGTCGACGGAAGCAGCAATAGAGTCAGCCGTGGTCCGCTTGCGCCCCGTGTTGATGACCTCGCTGGCGGCGGTGCTGGGCCTGTTGCCCATGGCGATCGGGCTCGGTCGCGGCGGTGAGTCCAATGTTCCGTTGGCGCGGGCGGTCGTCGGCGGACTGACGGCGTCGACGCTGCTGACGCTGTTCATCGTTCCGGCGCTGGATGCCTGGGTGCACCGCAAACAGGTCGCGGTCGCACCGCCCGACAGCGAGGAGGGCGAATGATTCGCGCATCGGTGGCGTGCATCGCGGCGACATGTTGTTTCGCGGCGTGCGCACAGCCGTCGCGTCCCGAGCTCTCGGTCGTCGCCAGCTCGTCTGCCGTACGAGTTCGTGCCGTTCGCATACGCCGTGACGACATCTCCGGCGGGTCGGCCCTGCTCGGAACATTGGTACCGATGCAGCGCGCCGTACTTTCGGCGCGCGTTGCGGGTGACCTCTCGAGCGTCACGGTGGACCGCGGCGACCGTGTGCATGCGGGACAACTGCTGGCGTCGGTTCGTGTGCCCGGTCTTCCGCAGCAGCGAGAGATCGCGGCGGCCGCGCGCAGTGTCGCCCAGACGGAACTCGCGGCCGAACGAGACAATGCCACCCGCACGCAACGGGTCGCGAGCGACAACGCAGCAGCCATCGCGTCGCAGGATGTCTCGCGTGCGAGTCAACGCGTGGCGACGGCAGCAGCGCGTGTCCGGGCGGCGGACAGCGAAATTGCGCGGGTGAACGCCCTCGGTATGGACGCCCGGATCGTGGCGCCGTTCGACGGCGTCGTCGTCGCGAGGTTCGCGGACCCGGGCACGTCTGTCGCCCCGGCGACGCGGATCGTCGAGATCGCTCAGGTCGACCGTCTGAGACTCGTCGTCGATGTTCCCGAACGTGACGTGCGCATGGTGAGCGTCGGCACGGGAGTCTCGGTCACGATTGCTGCCCTCGGCGAGCGGACGCTCGAAGCGGCGGTCTCTCGCTTCGCGCCCGCCGTCGATCCCACGTCGCGTATGCTCCGCGTCGAGATCGACGTGCAGAACGACGGTGCGTTGCTCGCCGGCTTGGAAGCCCGCGTTCGGTTCCGCGACGCAGCCCGGCACGGCGTGCTTCTCGCGCCTCCCGACGCGGTGATTCCGGAGCGCGAGGCGACCGTGCTCTACGTGCTGGACGGTGAAGTGGCGCGGCGACGGGTCGTGCGGCTCGGCTACGACGACGGCGCGCGGGTGGAAGTGCTCTCGGGGGTGTCCGCCGGCGAAGATGTGCTCGTTGGAGGGCGCGGACTTCTCGAAGACGGTGCTCGCGTGGAGGTCTCGCGATGAGACGCCTGGCAGCGATTCTCTGCGCCGCCGCGGCAACCCTCGTGAGTTCCTACGCGGCCGCGCAAGACTTCACACTGACCGACGCCGTGGCATTCGCGCGGGCGAACGCACCGCAGGGACGCTCGGTGGCGTTGCTCCTCGCGGCGAATCGCGCCCAGCGTGATGAACTGCGCGCCGGCTACCTGCCGTCGTTGAACGTCGCGGGGCTGCTCACCGCGGGCTTCTCCGGTTCGGGCTCGAACCTTGGTGTCCGCGGCATGATCGGTTCACCGTTCGTCAACCAGTGGGCCGTTGGCTTGGAGGGCAGTTGGTCGGTTCTGGACTTCACGCGCATCGAGCCGCGGGTGGCCGCCGTCGAGGCCGACGCCAGCGCTCTTCGCGCCGAGCGCGCACGCACGGAGCGAGACGTCGCGCTCGCCGTGCTCGACACGTTCGAACGCGCGCTTGCCGTCGAGGCCAACATCTCCGCGCTAGACGAGGATCTACGCGCACGCCGAGTGCACCTCGAGGCGATGCGTTCCCTCGCGGCTGCCGGGACGATCGCGCTGGCCGACTTGCTACAGATCGAGGCCGGAATCGCTCGCGGCGAGACGGGCCGCGTGATGCTTTCGGCCGAAAGTGAAGCGGCTCGTGCCGCACTCCGCGTGCTGACCGGGCAATCACGCTCGGCGTCCGCGCGACTTCTCATCGACGCCCCGCCGCGCGGCGATGTGGCGCCGGAGGCCGCGATGCTCGCGGCTCGGCGCGAGCAGGCCAGGCGAGTCCGAGACATCGCGTGGCGAGAAGTGCTCCCGCGGGTGATCGTGGGTGGAAGCGTCGGTTACGCCAGCGCTGCGCCACCGCGCGAGCCCGGAGCGTGGGCCGTGGGTGTGGCCGTGGTGGTTCCGTTGACGACGTTCTTCGCGGAGCGCGCACGGCAGGAGACGGTGGCTCTCACTGCCGAGGCCCGCGGCGAGGAAGCCATCGCGAGGGCGCAGCAGATGGCGGTGCAGATCAGCGAGCTGGCCGCGATGCTGCGAGGGCTCGAAGCGTCTCGTGCGCCGGCCGACGCGAGCGTGCGTGCCGCGCGGCTGGCGTTGGACGCCATGGAAGCGCGGGCGCGCGGTGGACTCGTGCGCGAGGTGGAAATCGAAGCTGCGCGAGTTGCGTTGGCGCAGGCGACTGCGCAGCGCGCGGTCCTGGCGATCCGCGCGCAAGCGATGCGTGCGAGGCTTGCAATTCTCGGGGCGCGATAGCGTCGGACGGACCAATGAGTGAGCATCGCGTGACGGAATCGCAACCACCTTCGGGCGATCTGCGCGGTGTTCGGGGGCTTCGGAATCCTCGCCGCGTCGTCGCTGTACGCACTCGAAGAGCGCAAAACCGCGTTTCGCATGGCGTGCGGCACGATCGTGGTGGCGGGCGTTGCGCGCGTGACGGGGTGGAACGTGGAGGGCGATCCCGGTGTGCCTGCGTTCATGTTCCTCACGATCGAGCTGGTGGTGTTTCCGTTGCTGCTGGTGCGACACACGCGGTGGCTGCGCATCGGGCGCACCGAGCGCGCGAAACCCGAGTGACGCAACCATCGTTGCGGCGTAGCGTTCGCAAATCGAGGCGGGAGCGGACCATTTCGCGACGGCGGAAAAAAATCGCGGTCGAGTGTCCAACGGCGGGCACTTCGCGCGTCTAGAGAATGCCGCCCAGCAGCTGACCCTGTCACCCTCGGAGACCCTCAATGCCAACTCAGAAGTACTTGTGCGTCCTACGGAGCACGCCGGGGAAGCGGGAGCCCCCGTCCCCCGCGCAAATGCAGGAAATGTTCGCCGCTTTCAATGCCTGGAAGGAGAAGTTCAAGGAGAACATTGTCGACATGGGAGGCCAGCTCAAGCCGGGCGGCAAGATCCTGACTGCGTCCGGCGTGACCGACGGGCCATTCGTCGAGACGAAGGAAATCGTCGGAGGGTTTATGATCCTCGCGGCCGAGAGCTACGACGCCGCGCTCGACGTCACGAGGGCGATGCCGATGCCACTGATGCCGGGCTCGAGCATCGAGATCCGGGAGATTGCGGGCCCCTGACGACGCCGCGCCTGGTCGAGAATTTCTTCCGGCACGAATACGGCCGGCTCGTGGCCACGCTCACCCGAAGGGTCGGCACGGCACACATCGAGATCGTCGAGGACGCGGTGCAAACGGCGCTCGTCGCTGCGCTCACGGGCTGGGCGGACGGCGCTGTTCCCGACGTCCCCGGCGCGTGGCTCTACCGGGTCGCCCACAATCAGCTCGTTGGCGATCTGCGCACCGCGGCCGGACGGCGCCGGATCCTGGAAGAGAACGCCACGGATCTTGTCGGGGAGGACGGCCGCCCGACAGCCTCGTTTTTCGAAGACGAAGTTCGAGACGACCTCCTGCGAATGCTCTTCGTCTGCTGCGACGATGCCATCCCGCAGGAATCCAGGCTGGTCCTGGCGCTGAAGACGCTTTGCGGTTTCAGCACGGCGGAAATCGCCCTGCGGTTGTTCACCACCGAAGTCAACGTGCATAAACGCCTCGGCCGCGCGCGCGATCGACTGCGCGAGTCGCCGCCCGACGTAGAGACGCCGCCCATTGAGAAGCTCCGGTCCCGTCTGCCGAGCGTGCACGCGGTGCTCTACCTGCTCTTCAACGAGGGATACCTGTCTGCGCATGCCGAGGAGGCGATCCGGCGCGAGTTGTGCGACGAGGCCGTGCGACTTGCCACACTTCTCGCGGAGCATCCGGTGGGCTCCGTCCCCGAAACCTTCGCACTGCTCGCGCTCATGCATCTCCACGCCTCGAGGCTGGGGGCGCGACTCGACGCGATGGGGGGCATGCTGCTCTTGGAAGAACAAGATCGCTCGCTGTGGGATCGCGAACGCATGCGCATCGGGGCGGAGTGGTTGGCGCGCGCGGCAAGCGGAGAGGTGTTCTCACGGTTCCATGCCGAAGCCGGCATCGCCGCGGAACATTGCTTCGCGCCGTCGTTCGCAGAAACTCGATGGAAGGAAATTGCCGATCTCTACTCGATGCTCGAGCGTGTCGCCCCGTCGGCGTTGAACACGTTGAACCGGGCCGTGGCGGTTGCCGAGTGGCAAGGTCCAGCGGCAGGACTCGCCGTGCTGCAGGGACTCATTCCGCCCGCGTGGCTCGTTGGATCGTACCTCTGGGACGCCGTGTTGGCCGACCTGCATCGGCGCGCAGGAAATCTCGATGTTGCACGGCAACTCAGCGATCGGGCCCTGGGCTCGGCACCGACGGACGCCGTGCGGGAACTTCTGCGGCGCCGGCTTGCCACCGCGCCGTAGGGTAGCGTGGCGGAGTTCCGATCCGTCGTTCGCCGCGTGTTCGCCACTGAATCTCGGGGTTCGGATTGCGGTACCCTTGCTGCGTGAGTACCGATCCGCCGCCGCTTTCCGACGAACTCGATCGCCTCGACCGCGATGGATTCGTCATTCTCGAAGGGCTTCTCTCGCACGAGGAGATCGCCGCGCTCACCGCCGCGCTCGCGCCGCTCGAAGCGACACGCCCGATGGGCCGCAACGAGTTCGAAGGCGAGCGTTCGCACAGGATCTACAGCCTCGCGGGCAAGGGCGATGTGTTTCTGCGCCTCGCCGAACATCCGCGTGTGACTCGGATTCTCGACGCCAAGCTCTCGCCGAACTGCCTGCTCTCGAACCTGCAATCGATTCGACTGCATCCCGGCGAGACGCCGCAACCGTGGCACACCGACGATGGGTTCTATCCGGTACAACGCCCGCGCGGCACGCTCGCGGTCTCGTCGATCTGGGCCATCGAAGACTTCGCCGACGACAACGGTGCGACGGAGGTCATCGCGGGCAGCCATCGATGGGGCGACGAGAGTCCCGAGCGAACGCCGCACACCGTGACGAAGGCGTTGATGCCCGCGGGCTCGGTCATCGTGTTCGACGGCGCATTGTGGCATCGCGGCGGCGCCAACATTTCCAACCGCACACGACTGGCCATCAGTCCGCAGTACTGCCAACCGTGGTTGCGACCGCAAGAGTCGCAGCTGCTCATCGTGCCGCCGGATCGCGCGCGCGGGTGCTCGCCGCGAATGCGATCGATGCTCGGGTACAACATCCATCCGCCGTTCGTGGGGCAGGTCGACGGCATGCATCCACTGCGCCTGGTCGACCCCGACTACCGACACCACAAGACCCACGACCGTTCCGTTGCCGAACGCGTCCTCGTCGCCGAACCCGCCGCCCGCGCTCGCTCTTAACCACCTTGGCCCGCCCACACTTCCCGTCCACGCAGCGGTCGACTCCGCCGTCTCTGCGATGCAACCACCGAGACGGCCGTCCGCCCGACCCAACAAAATCCTTCCCGTCGTTCCGTCTTCCTGTTCTCTGAAATTCCTCTCTCACACCGCGCGCTTCGCAAACACCTCTGCAAACGTCGTGTCGTACTGGCCCTTCCCGAACTCCTCGCTCGCGACGACGCGCCGCAAGAAGTCGAGGTTCGTCACGCACGGTGCGATGTGCGTGTCGGCGAGCGCGCGGCTCATTCGGTCGATCGCGCCGGCTCGATCGGGTGCGTGGGTGATCAGCTTCGCGATCATCGGGTCGTAGTACGGCGTGACCTTTCCCCCGGCGCTCACTCCAGCGTCCACCCGCACGCCGTCGCCGCTTGGCCAGCGAAGCTCGTCGACGTTGCCGGGCTTCGGAATGAAGCCCTTCGACGGGTCCTCGGCGTAGATACGCACTTCAATCGCGTGGCCCGAGCGCTTCACGCCGGCGACGACGTTTGCCGGCAACGCTTCGCCCGCTGCGACGCGCAGCTGCAACTCCACCAGGTCGAGTCCCGTGACCATCTCGGTGACCGGGTGCTCGACCTGCAGGCGGCAGTTCACTTCGAGGAAATAAAAACTCGCGCGCGCGTCTTCCCAGATGAACTCGGCCGTTCCTGCACCGACGTAGCCCGCGCCTCGCGCGAGGCGCACAGCGGCGTCGAGAATCTTCGCACGATGGGTTGCGCCATCGGCGCGGTTCTCGAACCCTGGCGCCGGCGACTCCTCGATGATCTTCTGATGTCGCCGTTGCATCGAGCACTCACGCTCGCCCAGCGCCACGACATTGCCGTGCGTGTCCGCGAAGAGTTGCACTTCGATGTGCCGCGGATTCCGCACATACCGCTCGACGAACACTCGGGCGTCGCCGAACGCCTGCGCGCCCCGATCCGACGCAGCCTTCAGCGCCTTCGCGAGCGCATCACGGTCTTTGACCACCTGCATCCCGATCCCGCCGCCGCCCCCGACGGGCTTCACGAGCACCGGATACCCGACCTCGTTCGCAACCGACTCCGCCGCCTCGAGACTCTCCACGGGACCGTCGCTTCCCGGCACACACGGCACGTTGGCGGCCTTCGCAGCCGCGCGTGATCGCATCTTGTCGCCGAGCTGTTCGAGCGCTTCGATCGTGGGCCCGATGAACACCAACCCGGCGTCCTTCACGGCGCGCGCAAAATGCGATTTTTCCGACAGCAGCCCGTACCCCGGGTGAACGGCCTCGGCGCCCGATGACTTCGCCGCAGCGATCACATTCTCCGCGTTCAGATAGCTTTCCTTCACCGCGGCAGCGCCGAGCAGCACGCTCTCGTCCATGTGCTCCGTGTGATGCGCGCCGTTCTCGACGTCGCTGTGAACACCGACGGCGCGAATGCCCATGCGCCGACACGTTTTCGCCACGCGCGCAGCGATCTCTCCTCGGTTCGCGATCAGCACGGTCTTGAACATGGCTGTGAACCCTAATCCACCCCTGCGACGATTTCATCCTTCCCCCGCGGGCCTTCGCTTCGCCTCCCCGGTTTGCGTTCGCCGATCGTTCCACCGTAGACCGCGCCGGTGCGAATCGGCGTCGTCACCACCGGGTATCCGCACCGCGGCGATTGCGTGGCCGGTGCGTTCGTCCGCGCGCAGTGCCTCGCGCTCGTCGCACGCGGACATCGCGTCGACGTCGTGTGCGCCGCGCGACCTTCGGACGTCGCACTCACGGATGACGGGATCACCATTCACCCCGTACGCTACGGCACCGCTGCGATGGAAGCGCTGTTCTACGACGTGGGCGCCCCCGAGCGGCTCGCGCACGGAATGTCCCGGGCGTGGTTGGGTGCTGCTGCATTTCCGTTTGCAGCGGCGCGCGTCGCGCGGTCGGCGCTTGGATCGTGCGACGCGCTGATCTCGCATTTCGTGCTGCCGAGCGCGTGGATCGCCGGCCGCATCGCGGACGGTCGCACGCACCTTGCGATTGGTCACGGCTCCGACGTCGCGTGGCTCGCTCGCACGCCTGCGGCCGCTCAGCGCGCAGTTCTTCGGCATGCGACGCACATCCAATTCACGCACGCTGCCGCCCGCAATTCGGTCGACGCGTCGGCGCTCGAGCGTGCGTCGGTGCACGTTCGGCCGATGGGCGTCACGACGCGACCGATGGGACTTGCGGAACGACGTGCAGCGCGAAGTCGGCTCGGGGTCCGGGGATTCTGCGTGGCAACCGTCGCCCGATTGATTCCGCTGAAGGGCGTCGATGGACTTGTCGATGCCATCGCATTGCTCGCTCGCGACGGAATCGAGGCGACACTGCTGGTCGCCGGCGACGGACCCGAGCGGTCGGCGCTCGAGGCGCGCGCACGCGGGCTCGGCTCGCCGGCGCGATTTCTCGGCGCGGTCGATTCGGCGACGCGCGACGACGTTCTCGCGGCGTGCGACGTGTTCGCGTTGGCATCGCGCGTGCTGCCCAGTGGACGGACCGATGCCGCGCCAGTGGCGTTGATGGAAGCAATGGCCGCCCGGCGCGCCGTGGTGGCGACGCGAGTGGGTGGCTTGCCCGACGTCGTCGCCGACGCAGGGACGATCGTTCCGCCCGACGATGCGCCCGCCCTCGCACACGCGATCGGTGCATTTGCGCTCGATCCCGGTGCGCGCGATGTAGTCGCGGAGCGCGCGGGACAACGGGCCGCGCAGTGGCACTGGGATGCTCAGGCGGAATGGCTCGACGGAATTCTCAGGGAATGACGCGAACGATGGGAGGCACGATGGATACCGCCGCACGCGGCGAATGGCTGGGTCTCGATCACGTTCAACTCGCCGCGCCCGCCGGGTGCGAAACCGCCGCACGCGAGTTCTTCGAGGGAATTCTCGGGATGCGGGAGATTTCCAAGCCGCCGGTGCTGGCGGCCCGCGGCGGCGCATGGTTTGCCTGCGGCAGCACGCAACTGCACGTGGGGATCGACGCGCAATTTTCGCCGGCGAAGAAGGCGCACCCGGGATTCCGAATCGCGACGGTGCGGGCGCTCGACGCACTCTTCGAGAAATTGCGCGCGCGCGGCACGCGTGTCGCGTGGGCGGCCGCGGACGAAGTGCCGGGCCAGAAGCGGTTTCACGCCGACGATCCGTGGGGAAATCGGCTCGAGTTCGTCGCCGCAACCGCGTGAGAGTGCCCGGCGCGGCGGCTGCGTGCTACGAACATGGGATGCCTCGGAAGGCGCGAGGACGAATCCGACTGGGCACGAAGCGTGTCGGGCTCCAGAAACGTTCGCGCTGGAAGAAGCTCGCGATCGCACCGTTCGCGTGGGCGGCGACCGGGTGGCTGCTCACGGCGATCGACGTGCCGTACAGCGACGTGGTCACCGCGGGGACCATGATCGGATCCGTTGGCCTGATGGCGCTCTTGCTCGACCAGGTGACACGCGGCGTACTCGCGGTGCGGCCGGGATCGTTCACGGTCGAGAACGACGCGATGGAGTTCACGACGGACAAAGGCACCACGCGAATTGCGCTCGACGACGTGCGCGGAGCCGACGTCGAACGGACGACGGACGGATTCGACGTCGCGTTCAGACTTCGCGGCGGCGACCGGGTGACGGTGCTCGTGTCCGACGAGGCAACGGCGGTGCAGTTGCTCGAAATTGCCGGAGTCGGCGGCGATCGCAAGCTGCTGGACGTGCGGCTCGCAAGCCGTGTCGAACAGACGACCGGCGTGTGGGCTGCGCGGCAGGGTCTCGCGATGGGGGTGATGTTGCTTGGGGTGATGGCAGCGCTTGCACCGGCGTTCGGGCTGACGGCGTTGGCGCTGATGGTGCTCTTCGGGATGTACCCGATACTCAAGGCGTCGGTGCCGCCACGGGCGATCGTCGGATCCGACGGCCTGGCGATCAAGGGAATTGGCATCGACGAGTTCATCTCGTTTGCCGACATCGACTCGGTGCGGGAAGAGCTGCCCGGCATCGTCGTGAAGCTGAAGACCGGCGAGGAAGTGCTGCTGCCGATGCACGGCGCACAGTCCGCGTTCCCGGAACCGGCGACGCGCCGAGCCGTGCAGGAGCGCGCGGCGCTCATCGAAAGGCTGAGTCGGGAAGTTTCGCGATCGCAATCGGCCGCGCTTTCGGCGGAGCGACATGCGGCGCTCGACCGCGGCGGTCGCTCGATCGAAGAGTGGCGTGCGGACGTCGGCCGGTTGATGGCGCCGTCGAACGGTTATCGCGCGGTGTCGCTGACGCGAGAAGACGCGCTGCGGATTCTCGCAGACGGTGGCGCGACGCCCGAGCGGCGGATCGCCGCGGCGCTGGCACTCGCGCACGTGCCCGACGCGGAGACGCACGATCAGATTCGGATCGTCGTCGAGAGTTGTGCGAGCGACGCGGTGCGCGTGGCGCTCGACAAGGCGGCGAGCGGCGAGCTCGACGATGATGACTTCGATCGCGCGGTTTCCACGTACCATCGCGAACACGTTGCGAGGGTGTCGAACAACGAGTCGGGTGACGCACTCGAACGAGACGCACCGTTGGACGCTGCGGGTACGCCGGGCACCGAGGTCGCACCCGACGGACAACCGCCATCGCCCGATCCCGAGCCACGACGGTCACCCGACGTTCTATGATCCCCGCCCGAGGAGATCTCCGTTCATGGCCACCGTGCATCCGTTTCGCGCGCTGCGACCTGCGGCCGACAACGCCAACCGCGTTTCGTGCCCGCCCTACGACGTCGTCAACACGCCCGAGGCCCGCGCGCTGAAGGGCGACAACGCCGACAGTTTTCTGCGCGTGACGCGACCCGAAATCGATCTGCCCGAAGGGACCGACGAGCACGCGAGCGAGGTGTACTCGAAAGCGGCCGAGAATCTCGCGGAGTTCGTCAGGCGCGGCGTGCTGGCGCCCGACGCGGAACCGCATTTCTACGTGTACGCGCAGACGATGGGCGGGCATCGACAAGTCGGGCTGGTGGCGTGTGCGTCCGTTGCAGAATACGTCGCGGACACGATCAAGAAGCACGAGAAGACGCGTGCAGACAAAGAGGACGACCGCACGCGGCACATCGACACGCTCGGCTCGCACGACGAGCCGGTATTTCTCACGTACCGGTCGGTCGCAGTGATCGACGCCGAGATCCGCGCGATTTGCGCCGCGTCGCATGTGTACGACTTCGTGTCGCCGGACGGAGTTCGACACGAGTTCTGGGTCGTTCCGACGACACGATCCGATCGGATCGCGTCACTGTTTCGTGACGTTCCGGCGCTCTACGTAGCCGACGGCCACCACCGTTCCGCGGCGGCGATGCGAGTGAACACGCTGCGCGCGGGGCGCCCCGGCGAGCACGACCGATTCCCCGCGGTGATCTTCCCGCACGATCAGATGCAGATCCTCGCGTACAACCGTCTTGTGCGGGATCCGCGTGGGCGCAGCTCGGACGAACTGCTCTCGCGGCTCGCAGACATCATGATCGTCGGGCCCGGCAAGCAGCCCGCGCCCGATGCGCCGAAGTCTCTTGGCGTCTTCCTGGGGGGTCGATGGCACTCCGCGACCGTTCGACCGGGCTCGTACGACCCCGCGGACCCTGTCGCGTCCCTCGACTGCTCGATCGTGCAAGACCAGATTCTTGCGCCACTCTTCGGGATCACGGACCCGCGCCGGGACACGCACGTCGACTTCGTCGGCGGCATCCGTGGCGCCCGAGAACTCGAGCGGCGCGTTCGGGACGAGGGCTGGTCGCTCGCGCTGCATCTTCATCCGACACGAATCGAGGAACTCATTGCCGTCAGCGACGCCGGTCTGCTGATGCCCCCGAAGAGCACATGGTTCGAGCCCAAGCTGCGCAGCGGCTTGTTCGTGCACGCGTTCGGCGAATGACCGGCGACGCCCGACAGCGCCGCCGCGGACCTGCGCGCGGAAACGAACCGCCCGTGGACGCAACGCCGAACTACATGACGCCGGCGGGGCACGCGAAGCTGTCCGAGGAACTCGACTTCCTTCATCGTCTCGAGCGTCCCAAGGTCGTCCGCGAAGTTCAGGACGCCGCGGCGCAAGGCGATCGCTCGGAGAACGCGGAGTACATTTACGGCAAGCGCCGACTTCGCGAGATCGATCGTCGCCTGAACTTTCTCGCGCGACGTTTGAAGTATGCGCAGGTCGTAGACCCGACCATTCAACGTGGCGAACGGGTCTTCTTCGGCGCGCATGTGACCGTCGCCGACGACGGCGGCGTCGAGCGCACCTACCAGATCGTGGGCGAGGACGAAGTCGCGGCCGACGAGGGGCGGATCTCGTGGAAGTCGCCGCTCGGACGCGGAATGCTGAAAAAGTCGGTCGGGGACACCGTCGTCGTCTTGCGGCCCGGGGGCGAGAAGGCCAGTTTCGAAATCACGCAAGTTCGCTATGGATGACCCATGCCCGTGACGGATCCCCCATGCGACTGACGAGGCTCGATTGGATCGTCGTCGGCAGCTTCTTCGCGATCAACGTCGCCATCGGCTTCTTCTACGGTCGAAAAGCTGGGAAAAGCGTTGGCGAGTTCTTCTTGTCGGGAAGGAACGTGCCGTGGTGGCTCGCGGGCACGTCAATGGTCGCAACGACGTTCGGCGCCGACACGCCGCTCGCGGTGACGGGTCTCGTCGTTCGGCACGGCGTCGCGGGCAACTGGCTGTGGTGGAACGCCGTGCTCAGCGGAATGCTCACCGTGTGGTTCTTCGCCGCGCTGTGGCGTCGCGCGGGCGTGATGACCGATTGCGAGTTCATCGAGATCCGGTACTCGGGCAAACCGGCCGCGGGATTGCGGGCGTTTCGCGCGGTGTACATGGCCGTTCCGGTCAATTGCATGATCCTGGGTTGGGTGAATCTCGCGATGATGAAGATCATCGCGATGACGACGGGACTTCCGAAGTTGCAGGCGATGGTGATCTGCCTGTTGCTCACTGGGATCTACGTTGCGGTCTCGGGGCTGTGGGGAATCCTCGTGACGGACGTCCTGCAGTTCGTCGTGAAGCTCGGAATGACGATCGTGCTGGCCGTGTTCGCCGTCCGCGCCGTGGGCGGCATGGACCAGTTGCTTGCGCGCGTTCCTGCCGAGCGTCTCGCGATCATTCCGCGGGTCGGTTCGACGTGGATGCCGATGATCACGTTCTGCGTGTACTTCGGCGTTCAATGGTGGGCGGCGTGGTACCCGGGCGCGGAGCCCGGGGGAGGCGGCTACGTTGCGCAACGCATCTTCTCGGCGAAGACCGAGCGCGACGGCGTTCTCGCAACGCTGTGGTTCAACGTCGCGCACTACGCCGTGCGCAGTTGGCCGTGGGTGCTGACGGCACTGGCAGCGTCCGTGCTGTACCCGGCGCTCTCGAATCCGGGCGCCGACGCCGAGTCGGGCTACGTGCGCATCATGATCGACCATCTCCCGCCGAGCCTACGTGGACTGATGATGGCTGGCTTCCTCGCGGCGTACATGTCTACGGTGGCGACGCATTTGAACTGGGGCGCGTCGTATCTCGTTGGTGACGTGTACAAGCGTTTCGTCCGGCCCGACGAGGACGAGCGCCACTACGTCCGTGTGTCTCGCATCGCGACGGTGCTGACGATGATCATCGCGGCGGTCGTCACGCTGTTTCTCGAATCGATCGCGGGTGCGTGGAAGATCCTGCTCGCGCTCGGCTCCGGCACGGGACTGGTGCTCATTCTTCGGTGGTATTGGTGGCGGATCAACGCATGGAGCGAAATCGTCGCGATGGGCGCGTCGCTCGTGACATCGCTGGTGTTGCTCTACGTCGTGAAACTCGACCCCGACGATCCACGGCAGTTTGCGCATCTCATGCTGGGCACGCTCGCGTGCACGACGGCGGCGTGGCTGGGCGCGACCGCCGCAACCGCCCCCGAAAGCGACGAGACGCTTGTCGCGTTCTTCCGCCGCGCGCGTCCAACGGGACCCGGCTGGCGCCACATCGCCGCGAAATCCGGAGTCACCGGCCTCGCGCCATCGCTCGGCGTGCGACTGCGCGACTGGCTGTTCGGATGCGCGCTGGTGTACTGCACGCTGTTCGGCATCGGGAAGCTGCTCATGCGCGAGCGGGGGCTCGGCGTTGGACTGCTCGCACTCGCCGCGTTCGCGGGCGCACTTCTCGCGCGCGATCTTCGACGCGCCGAGGCGCTGGTGTAGCCCTAGCCCGTCGCCAGAAGCGCGCGGCCGGCGAGCAAATGCGTGCGCGCGCACGTGGGCGCCGTGCGACGATCGAGCGACCAGCGGATTTCGACGCCGCCCCGCTGCGACTCTTCGGCCCAGCAGGCGGCGACCCACGGTAGCTCCGGCGTTCGCGAGACGAACGCTTCGATCTCTTGAATCTGCGGTGCGCGAACTTGCGGCTTTCGACGTGCCATGTACCGCGAGTAGCGATTCGAGCGCGCCGCCGTCCAATTTTCGACACTGGACGAAACCGTGCGTGCGCCGCGAGCGTTCCGTCAATCCCAGCAGTTCGGTGCCGACGCTGATCATCGACGCCGAGCCGGTGATCGGTTTTGGCCCGGTCACGGTCGCGCGCGCGCTCGTACGCGCAGCCGAGCGGCGCGCCGGCGGTTGACCTATTCGGCGCTCGCGACGCCGACGGGACACGTCACGCCGGTGCCGCCGAGTCCGCAGTAACCGTCCGGATTTTTCGCGAGATACTGCTGGTGATACTCCTCGGCGAAATAGAACGGCGGCGCGTCGACGATCTCGGTCGTGATCTTCTCGAAGGCCTCGCGCTCGAGCGCTCGCTGGAACGAATCGCGCGACGCCTCCGCGGCCGCCCGTTGTGCGGCGCTCTCGCAGTAGATCCCCGATCGATACTGCGATCCCACGTCGTTGCCCTGCCGCATGCCTTGCGTGGGATCGTGATTCTCCCAAAACACCTTCAGCAGCGCTTCGTACGTAACCTTCGACGGATCGAACACGACGCGGACGACTTCCGCATGACCCGTGCGTCCGGAACACGTCTCGCGGTACGTCGGATTCGGCGTGGGTCCTCCGGCGTAACCGACGGCCGTGTTCACGACGCCGGGGATCTGCCAATACTTCCTCTCGGCGCCCCAAAAGCAGCCCATCGCAAACAGGGCAGTCTGCGTTCCCGGCCACGGCCCCTCCATTCGCGAGCCGTTCACGAAGTGCGCGGTCGGCGGTTCGATGCGCTGCGCGCGACCGGGCAGCGCCTCCGCCGCAGTGGGAATGTCCGATTTCGATGAACTGCCAAAGCCCATGGTGTCGATTGCTACGCATGGGCGCGTCGCTGGTTTCCGTCAAGCGCTACGCGACGTGCGCGCATGCCGCGGACACACGACGGCTCACCCGCGTGGGGACCTCGCTGCAACCGCTCGCGAACCGTCGCTCAGCGAACGATGACGGTCGCCGACGGTGCTGTCAGAACAGGCCGCGCGTAGCCAGGCTGCACGTAGACCGCGCCGCCGTAGGCAGGCCGCGCATACGCAGGCTGCACGTAGACGGCCGGGCGCGATACCTGAATGAACGGTGCGTTCTGGTGGTAGTAGCCGGGGCGATAGTACGTTCCGCCGTAATAGCCGCCGGAGTAGTACGTCGTGCTCGGCGCAGCGACAGTCTGATAGCCGTAGTAGCCGTACGGACGTGCGGACCAGAAGCAACCCGACACGGCCATCGTCAGCAGTCCTGTGAGAATTACGATCTTGCGCATGGGGCACCTTGTACCATCGCGCGCGTCCGCGGCCAATCCGCTCCGCACCGCACCGCCGATTCCGACGGTCGATGGCGATGGAGTTGTACGATCGCGAATTGTGAAACCTTCCAACATGTAGGGCAAGGTCGGCAGGTGCCCGGGCCGATGAATCGGCCGGCTGCAATTGACCGGGTCGTTTGCGCGACCCTTCGCGAGCTCACGCCGCTTTCGCGAATCGTCCCATGAACTCGGCGAGTTTCTCGACCGATTCCACGCTGACGGCGTTGTACATCGACACGCGGATCCCGCCGACGGACCGGTGGCCCTTGAGCCCCACGAACCCCTCTTTCTTCGCCGCCGCGACGAACTTGTCCTCGAGTTCCTCGGTGGGCAGTCGAAATACGACGTTCATCAGCGAGCGCGAGTCCTTCGCGACCGGCGCGCGGTAGTAGTCCGGCGCCGTGTCGATGGCGCTGTACAGCACGTCGCCCTTCTTGCGGTTGCGAACTTCGATCTCTGCGAGCCCGCCGATTCCCTGCAGCCACGCGAGGACATTTCGGATCATGTAGATTCCGAACGTCGGCGGCGTGTTGTAGAGCGAGTTGTTCTTCGAGTGCGTCCCGTATCGGAAGATCACAGGAATGTCGCTGCGCCCGGCTTCGATGAGATCCTTGCGGATGATCGCGACGACGACACCCGACGGGCCGATGTTCTTCTGCGCGCCGGCGTAGATCATCGCGTACCGGCTCACGTCGAATTTCTTCCATAGGAAATCCGATGACATGTCCGCGACCAGAGGCACGTTGCCGACGTCCGGCGTGTAATGCCACTGCGTTCCGAACAGCGTGTTGTTGGTCGTGACGTGGACGTACGCGGCGTTTGCGTCGAGGTTCAGCTCGTCCTGCCGCGGGATGCGCGTGTACCGCTTGTCCTCCACCGTGGTCTTCGCGACGCGGACCGTTCCGACGCGCGCGGCCTCTTCGTGTGCCTTCTCGCTCCAGCCGCCCGTGATCACGTAGTCCGCACTGCGCCCGGGCTTGAGCAGGTTCATCGGCACCATCGCGAACTGCTGGCTCGCGCCGCCCTGCAGGAAGAGCACGTCGTGCGTGTCCGGCACGCCGAGCATTCCGCGCAGCAGCGAGATGGCTTCGTTGTGAACGGCCTCGTATTCCTTGCCGCGGTGGCTGTGCTCCATGATCGACATGCCGCTTCCCTGAAATTCGATCATCTCGTCGCGCGCCCGCTCGAGGGCGGCGAGCGGAAGGGCAGCGGGTCCCGCATTGAAGTTGTGCACGCGACTCATGACGAATCCTCCTCCGTGGAATTTGGGGCCGAAAGCCTACCATCAGATCCGCCCGGTGCGTGCGTCCGACCGTGGCGTGGGATATCGTGCACACGGGATGAAGGCGTTGATCAAGGTCGGCTACGGGTGCAACAACCACTGCACCTTCTGCCACACGCTCGACGTTCGGGACATCGACGGCACCGATCAGGAGGTCATGGCGAAGATCCGTCGTGCGCAACGGCTCGGCCATTCGATGATCGTACTGTCGGGCGGCGAAGTGACGATGCGCCGCGAGCTCACCAAGTGGGCGGCGTTCTCGGCCTCGCTCGGCATGGACTTCGGGCTCGTGACCAACGGCCGCATGCTCGCGTATCAAGATCTCGTCGATCGCCTGATCAAGTACCGCCTCAAGTACGTGTACATGTCACTGCACGGCGGCGACGCGAAGATCCACAACTTGATGGTGCGGACGGACGCGTTCGACGAGACGACCAAAGCCATCGCGAACTTGTCGGGCCTCGGGCTCGATTTCACGGTCAACGCGGTGATCACCCGGCACAACGTCGAGCACCTCCTGCCGATCGTGGACGCGGTGCTGCCGTACCCGGACGTCGTGTTGAAGTTCTCCATGGTCCAGCCCAAGGGCGGCGGCGAGAAGCTTTTCGAGCACTTGATGCCGCCGGTTTCCCTCGTCGCCCAACGCGTGCACGAAGCGATCACGTACGGACAGTCACGCGTCGGCGCAGCCGGGCCGCGATTTGCGCACGACGGAATTCCGTTCTGCCTCCTCCCGGGGTTCGAGAGTCTGTACGACGACCTGAAGACTCACCGCTTCGCGACGATGATCGAAATTGGCGAAGGGGACTTCTTCCCGGTCGACGACAAGGCCAAGGTCCAACCCGACGAGTCGTGCCGCGCGTGCGCTCTGCGCGGGCCGTGTCCCGGACTGTATCGCGGGTACCAGGAAGTGTTCGGTTTCGGCGAGCTGAAGACCGTTGCGGATCGCGCGCGTTCCAACTCGTTCACCTACACGCCCGAGGCTGCGGACCTCACGATCACGGGAGGTCATTGTCCCGTTCTGACCGACGGGGTGACGCCGTGGGATCGCGGCCGCCATGTGTTCGTTCGCCGCGCCGAACAGATCGTGCGCTATCGAACCGATTCGCGAGATTTCACCGACGTCGAGATCGAGCAGATCAAGCACGATCATGGGCAGCTCTACCTCGACGTCTCGGACAAACCGGCTCCCGACGACTTCTCGCGCGATCTACGGCAGCTGCGACGCAGTGCGCTCTGTTCTCCGTGCCCCGAACGCGACCGATGCGCGGGCCTCTGGGAAATTGCACGCGATGACGTCTTCGATCGGGACGATGCGAGCGTGAGGGACATCGTCGCGGGACTGCGCGGCGACGTGCTCGACCTCGGCTGCGGCGAGGGTCCGTACGACGACATTCTCGCACCGCTCGCGAGATCGGGCGACATTCGGTACGTCGGTGTCGAGCCCGATGCCGTGCGCGTGGAAGCCCTGCGGCTTCGTTGGCCCTGGGCCGATGTGCGGGTGTCCACCGCGGAAGCGTTCGCCGAAGAGATCCCGCCGCAGTCCGTCGATCACGTGCTCTTGCTGCGCAGCTGGAACCATCTGCGCGATCCGGCAACGTCCCTCGCGGGGATTCATCGAGTTCTGCGACCGGGCGGCACGCTGCTCGTCGTCGACAACATCGCGTTCGGGCTTCTTCGCTCGGCGAGGCATCACGATCGCGCTCGCGCCGGGCCCGCCGTGTTCGAACACTATCGAAACGACAGCGCTGCGGACGCCGCGCGGTTGCTCGAATCGCCCGCGCTCGTCCCGATCGAACGGCGCGACGTGACGCCTTCGACCAGCAATCAGTGGATTCTACGCTACCGCCGCGCGGCGGAGTGACTTCCGGCCCGCAGTCACGCCGCGTGTGAAGCCGCGCTTGCTCCTCCGTCCTCGTTCCGAGTACCTTTGTCGACGTTGGCCGCAGTGTTCCGACGACCGGACACACGACGCGACCGACGCGGAGAACGGTGCGATGCAGCGACGTCCCCTTGGTATGCTTGTGTTCGTTCTGCTCTTGTCGGCGGTCAACCTGCAGTGCGCGGGGCGCACGAATTGCGACTTCGGGGCGTGCACGGACGCAGGCGGCGACGCGATGTGCGGAATGTTCGTCGGGATGCCCGGCCGCCGGTGCACCGTCGCCGGGGATTGCTCCGACGGTCGCTACTGCAACGGTGCCGAACAATGCATCATGGGCTGCTGCGCGGCATCGACCGGCAACGTCAATTGCATGAGCGCCTTCACCTGCGCGACCGGCACGTGCAGCGACGAGATGGCGATGTGCACGTACCAATTGAACCACACGGCGTGCGTCGCGCCGCAACGTTGTTCGCGGATGCGCGGATGCGCGGACCCGAACACGGTCGACTGCTCGGAGGGCGGCGACGGCACGTGCAGTGCGGAGCTCGGCGGTGACATCTGCACGGGTCAGTACACGTGCAACTCGACGACGCGTCGCTGCCAGCTCGCCGCGGGCACGAGTTGCGACGACATGAACCCATGTACGACCGATACATGCACGGTCAATGGCGGCAGGCCGGACTGTCGCCACATGAACACGGTCGACACGACGACGGACATCAACAACTGCGGCGTGTGCCGGCGCCAGTGCGTTCCGGGTCCGCACCAGGTCGCCGAGTGTGTCGCGTCGATGTGCCGCAACCGATGCACACCGGGATACACGGATGCCAACATGGATCCGGCCGACGGCTGCGAGTGCATGGGCGGCATGTCGTCGGACGTTCCGGACTTGATGTTCACCGACGTGAACTGCGACGGCATCGACGGGCACCGGGTCGGTGGCACGTTCGTCGCAGAATTCGGCGACGATTCGGCGGCAGGTACGATCGACGCGCCGCTTCGAACGATCCAAGCGGGCATCGCGATGGCGGCCGGCCATACGATCAAGCACGTGTACGTCGCGGCGGGCACGTACGCCGGTCCTGTGCTGTTGCGCGCGGGCGTCGGGATCTACGGCGGATACGACGCGACGCGCGCGTGGGCACGATCGCGCACGACCGTGACGACCATTCGTTCGGGCACGCCGCAACCCGCGCTGCGCGCCGAAGACCTCGATGGCATGGGAATGGTCACCGAGGTGCAGCTCTTCAGCATCGTCAGTGGCAACAACCTCGCGCAGGGCGGCAGCTCCAACGCCGTGCGCGTTCTGCGCTCGGTCGGACCGATCGTGTTTCGCGGCGTGACGGTGGACTCTGGAAACGGCGGCCCTGGCGCGGACGGCGCGGACGGACCGGCGGGGCCGGGAGGCAGCGACGGCGCTGCTGGGGCCGGAGGTTGTCTCTCTTGTTCCAGTCGTGGCACCGGTGGCAGCGGCGGCGCGTCGGCGTGTTCGTCCAACGGCGGACCCGGCGGCAACGGGGGATACACGAGCGGCGGCAATCGCGGCGGTGACGGTTCGACGGCGAGCATGGCTGTCGCGGGAGCCGGCGGCAGCGGAGGAGCCGCAGGTCGGTGTGACAACATGCCGATCGCGGCGTCGGGTGTGAACGGCACCGCCGGCGGCACCGGCGAACGCGGGATGCCCGGTGTTCTCGCTGGTTCGCCTGCGCGGGTCTCGGCGCTCGGAGATTTCGTCGCGGCCGTCGGCGGCGACGGTCTGAACGGCGGTGCAGGAGCGGGCGGCGGCGGCGGCGGCGGCGGTGGCGGCGGCGTGGACTTCTCTCCGACATGCGTCGGCGATCGCGCCGGCGGCGGTGGCGGCGGCGGGAGCGGCGGCTGTGGCGGACAGGGCGGCGACGGCGGATCGGGCGGCGGCGGATCGTTCCCACTCGTGGTGGTCAATTCGACCGTCACCGTGGAAGACTCGGTTTTGCGCGCCGCGCGCGGCGGTGTCGGCGGCGCGGGCGGAAGCGGCGGAGCCGGAGGCGTCGCGGGTCGCGGTGCGGTCGGCGGTGCGAGCGCAGGCGCCAGCGGGCGCGGAGCCAATGGGGGCAACGGCGGCGTCGGCGGGCCCGGCGGCGGTGCGGCCGGCGGGGCGGGGGGTCCCTCGGTGTGTGTGCTGTACAGCGGACGTGCGGCGTCGCTCTCTGCGAGCACGAGCTGCACGCGCGGCGGTGCGGGTGCAGGAGGTGCGGGCGGCAATTCGCCGGGCGCAGCTCCTGCGCCAGCGGGGTCACTCGGATTCTCTGATGTGACGATGTCTCTGTGATCTTCACCGGCATGTGTCTATCGCTGCGGGTGCGGGTACGTGCAGAACTTGCCATTGCGATCCGCACACGTTGCGGGTTAGTATCATTCGGTCGTTGGCCATGCGCGTTCGCGCGCCGCTCGTGAGAGGTGACTGATGCAGATGCGGGGTTCCTCGATGCGCAGAATTCATTCTTCTCTGGCAGTTTGCCTTCCGGCGTTGGCCCTCGCGTGGGGCTGTGCCGGGAGCAACAACCTTGGCGACGGGACCGGTGGCCAGGACGTGCGAGGCACCGACGGCCGAGCCGGTGACGGCACGATGGGCGGAGACACGGGCGGCGGCGATGACACCGGCGGCGGATCGGACGTGGTCCGCACCGATGGCGGCGGCGGCGACGACACTGGCGGCGGCACGGACGTCGTCATTGGGCCCGACGGGTCCTGCACTCCCAGCCCCGAAATCTGCGACGGACGGGACAACGACTGCGACGGGATGACCGACGAAGACCTTGGCAGCACGACGTGCGGCATGGGCGCATGCATGCGAACCGTTCCGAACTGCGTCGGCGGGATGCCACGCATGTGCACACCCGGCATGGGCAGCATGGAAATCTGCGACGGCCTGGACAACGACTGCAACGGCACCGTCGACGACGGGCTTGGGATGCGGATGTGCGGCGTTGGCGCTTGCACTCGAATGGTGGCGGCCTGCGACATGGGCAGCATGCCGACGTGCACGCCCGGTCGGCCTGGCACCGAGGTCTGCAACAACATGGACGACGACTGCAACGGCATGACGGACGAGGGCCTCGCGCCCATCACGTGCGGCATGGGGGCGTGCATGCGCACGGTGCCGAGTTGCATGGGCGGCGTGCCGCAGATGTGCACGCCGGGGACGAGTTCGCCGGAGATCTGCGACGGAATCGACAACGACTGCGACGGCATGATCGACAACGGCATCGCGCCGGTGTCCTGCGGCGTCGGAGCGTGCCGGAGAACGTCGACGTGTGCGGGCGGGACGATGCCGGCGTGTGTGCCAGGGACCGCCACCGCGGAAGTCTGCAACGGCCTCGACGACAACTGCGACGGAACCTCGGACAACTGCCCGGTTGGCGCGAACGCGACCGGCGCGAACTGCTCTGGGACGCCAGCGTCCTGTCGTGTCACGGGCTGCAACCCCGGGTTCTACGATGTCGACGGTGACTCGGCGACGGGCTGCGAGTGCAACGACCCGGCGACGAACACCGTCTGCGGGTCCGCGACGAATCTCGGCGCCCTCGTGACGGGTGGAAACGTGATGTCTGCGGTGGGTCGCACGCCGCCGACGACCGGCGTCGGCTCCGAGGACTGGTACATCGTGACGTTCAATCTCACGCCCGACTTCGCGCAACACGGCACGGGCTTGCCGCGCATTCGGTTCGCCCCGGGCAGTGATCCGAGCTACCGATTCGAGCTGCGTGCGACGTGCGCAGGCGCGCCGCTCGGCTGCGGCACAGGCAGCTCGTCCGCGACCGGGCTCAGCGACTGGACGTTCTCGGATACGTGCGTTGCTGGCGGAACGAACTGCACGACGCGGGCGACCGCTTGGCCGACGACCGTGAACATTCGCGTGTATCGCACGACGGCGGGCGCAAGCTGCGCGACGTATCAGTTGCTCGTCACGCGTTGATCCCAATCGCGCTTTCAGCTACATCCCATCGCATCCTCGGGTTCTCTCTTCCAGGAGCGGTGCGCTTTCCCATGGATTCCTCCACCTCCGACTTGTCGAGCGAGATCGTTCAGAGCGATCTCGCCGGCGGCCGCGTCGTCCTGACGCTCGACTCGACGCTGTACCCGCTCGACGCCCTTTACGGTGCCTCGTACGTGTTCATCGATCGCTGCTACGTGTTGCTCGACCGACCCGATCCGTCCCATTTCCGCGTGACCCTGTCGCCGAAGAAAGCCGCGACCGACGAGGCGGCGCTGCGAGCGTTTGTCGGCGAGTTCGCCAACGAACTGTTGTCGTGCGCGTGGCGACACCAAATCACGCAGGACAATCGCGCGATCCTCGAGCAAGTGACCAACGAAGCGATCGCCGGCGCGATGGGGGCTCCCTCCCTCGACGACCTTGCGAACTTCGACTTCACCGAGGAGCCGTTCGAGGATCCCCTCGGAATCGCGATGTCCTGGGAAGAGAAGTACAAGAAACCGAAGCCCGAGGGCGCCACGGACAAGCCCGGAGACGCCAAGCCTGCCGACCCACCGGCCGCAACGAAATCGCCGGCGAAAGAGCCGAGCGAGGGCACCAAATGATCGATTTCCGTTTTCACCGCGAACTGTACGATGGTCGGGCCGTAGACGAAGCCGTGAAGACCTACGGCAAGTTTGCTCGGTTCGAGTTGATCGAAGAAGCAACCCACTGGCTGGTGCGCATACGGGCAGCAAACGACGCGCGGGAGCGGCAAGTCGCGAACGAACTCGGGAACTATGCGCTCGGCATCACGATCAAGAATGCGCGGCCGGCATGAGCATCGCCCTCACACAACTACGGACCGCAAGCAGGACGTTTCCAGCATTCTTTCGGTTTCGACAGGTCGGCGACCGCGTGCTGATCACGAACTTCGAAGGTCGATGGCAACTGCTCACGCAAGACGAGTTCGCCGAGTTTGCTGCGGGGACCGTCGCGAAGACGAGCGATCTGTATGCTCGGCTGCGGGACAACAATTTCGTTCGCGCGGAGTACGACACGAAGAAGGCTGCGCAGATGCTGGCTGCGCGAAAGCAGTTCATCCATCACGGGCCGAACCTGCACGTGATGGTCGTGACGCTGCGATGCAACGAGACGTGCGTCTACTGCCACGCGTCGCGCGCGGACATGGACGCCGTTCACACCGACATGACGCCCGAGACTGCGGAGAAGGCCGTCGATCTCGCGTTGCAGACCACGTCGCCCGCGTTGACCATTGAATTTCAGGGCGGCGAGCCGCTCGTGAACTTCCCGGTCGTCAAGCACATCATTGCCTACGCGACCGAGCGCAACAAGACCGCGGGCAAACAACTCGAGTTCACGATGGTGTCGAACCTCTCGTTGATGACCGACGAGAAGCTCGAGTACCTGCTCGCCAACCGCGTACAGATTTGCACTAGCATCGACGGTCCGCAGGCACTGCACGACAAGCAGCGCAAGCTGCCGCGGCTCTCGTCGTTCAATTCTGCGACGGCGTGGATCGCGCGGATCAACAAGGCCTACGAGGCCAAGGGTCTTGATCCGCTGCTCTACCACGTCGAAGCGCTGCTCACGACGACGCGGCAGGCGCTCCCGCTGTGGAAGGAAATCATTGACACGTACGTCGGGCTGGGCTGTCGCGCGATCTTTCTGCGCCCCGTCGATCCGTTCGGCTGGGCCGAACGAACCGGCGACCGCGTCGAGTATCCCCGCGCCGAGTACATGAAGTTCTATCGCAGTGCCGTGGACTACATGCTGGAACTGAACGCGGGCGGCACGCAGGTCCTGGAACGCTACGCTTCGATCTTTCTCACGAAGATCCTCTCGGGCGAAGACCCGAACTTCCTCGACGTCCGCACGCCGTCGGGTGGAGGCATCGGGCAGATTGCGTACAGTTACGACGGCAAAGTGTTCAGCTGCGACGAGGGACGCATGCTGCACGAGTCCGGCGACGACACGTTTCTTCTCGGGGATGTCCGAACGTCGGGCTATCGGGATCTCGTGGGCCACCCGACCGTCCGCGCCATGGTCATCGCCTCGAACCTGCAGGGCCAGCCCGACTGCGTGAACTGCACGTACAACCCGTACTGCGGCATCCCCTCCCCCCACAGCCACAAGACCATGGGAACACTCTTCGGCAGAGCCCGAGAGAGCTCGCTTTGCTCGGTGCACAAGGGCATCCAGGACTACCTTTTCGAGAAGCTCGGCACCGGCGACGCGCAGACCCTGGAAACGTTCCGCCGATGGACCACCGTCCGGGCCAGGACGCATTTCTTGCAGACTCCAGACGTGACAAACGCAAGCGTTTCGGGATAGAGTCCACACATTCTGCACCGGGTCAGTCCCGGTGACGCCTGCGAGAGGGATGGACTGACATGGCAGCAGCGGACGACGAGCAGAGAGACCACGACGCAAACGTCGACGGGGCGGGCGAGCTTCCGACGTTCAAGCGCGACGCGCAGGGTATGTTGTCGCGTGAGCAGCATTCGATGTCCGATCGGGCCCATGCAAGCGCGGACGATCCGGCTCGCATGGCGCACCGTCATGGCGGTGCACAGCGTGGCGCGCAGCACTGTTCTCACGGTTCGCACGGAAGCCACGGATCGCACGGATCGCACGGATCGCACGGCTCACACGGCAGCCACGGTTCACACGGCAGCCACGGTTCACACGGCAGCCACGGTTCGCACGGCAGCTGGTAAGCGTTCATGTCCACGGCGCTTGTCGCCGCTGCTGATCCGCAAATTGAGACCCGAATCGCCGGGCGGCAGGAACGCGTCCACATCCTGACCGGCGCGGTCTGCAACAACAACTGTATCTTTTGCATGGAAGAGGACCGCGACGAGCGGTACCGAACCAATTCGCAGACCAGCGACGAGGTCGTCCGTTGGATCCTCGACTCCAGCGTCGGCTCCGAGGAGATTTGCTTTACGTCGGGAGAACCGACGACGAATCCAGCGCTGGCGAAGTGGGTCTTTTGGGCGAAGCAGAAGGGCTATCCCAAGATCAGTATGATGACGAACGGACGTGCGCTCTCGCACGAGCCGTTTGCGCGCAAGTTGATGTCCGCCGGCATGAACCGAATGTACGTCAGCATTCACGGTCACACCGAGAAACTGCACGAGGGGCTGACGCGCACGCCCGGCAGTTTCGCGCAGACCGTGGCGGGGCTCGAAGTCATTCGCCGGTACAAGTCCCACGGGATCGAGGTGCACACGAGCACCGTGATTACGAAGCGGAACCTCCCGCACATGGCGGAGGTCTACACGTTCCTGCGCGAACGCGGCGTCGATCAGGTCGTGTTCAACGTGATGCAGGCCAACGGCCGCGCGGACACGTACTTCGAGCAAATCTTTCCGAGCTACACGCAGATCGCGGCGACGGCCAAGACGTTCTTCGACGCGCGCCGCCAGGTCGAAGATCCGGTGATGGCCTTCCTCGTCGACATCCCGTTGTGTACCACCACCGCGCTGCCGGATTTCAACCGCGGCTACGTCGAGCGCTACGTGCACTTCGAGCCGCCGAGTGGCGTTCACGAGGAACTTCTCGCCGGCGAGCTGGCCGATCGCGAGACCGGACCCGACGGCACCCTCGTGCAAATCCGCCGCGGCGATCTCGACAAGATGGCGCGGCAGAAGCGCGCGGAGTGTTCCTCCTGCCGCTACGACGACTCGTGCGAGGGCGTGTGGAACAACTACGTGCGGCGCGCCGGCTGGTCGGAGTTCGTGCCCGTTCCGCGTTAGGGCCCGACGAACATTCGCGCCACGTCGTCCGCGCCAGAATCTCGTGCGACGAGATCGTGCGGTCGCAACTCGGCCGATCCGAATCGATCTAGATAGGCTCGATCGACGCCCGGGCACGCGGGACGCGAGGGACAGTCATCGCAGCACGCGGGACGACAACGAGGCTCCGACTCGAGACGCCGTGCCGCCAGCGGGCCGATCAAGCACATGGGTGCCCCGCGGATCCACGCTGGAATTCTCGCTCGGCGCGCACGCTCGATCGCCCGAAGTGCGTACGGCAGCGACATCCCGAGTCGCGAGGTGAATCGCGCCGCGTGTTCGGTCGTGCCCTCGTGAGAGCCCAGCACGTCGATGCACCATCCGCTCACGCCGGCCTCTGCGAGAAGGGTCGGGAACTCATCGAGCACCTGCGCGTTGGACCGTGTCAGCAGCGTTTCGACCGTGGCCCGTAGGCCGACGCCATTCGCCGCGCGGAGCGTACCGACGGTGCGATCGAAGCTGCCGGGGGACTGTGTGTGATAGTCGTGCGCGTCGGCGTGTGCACCGCAGAGAGTCACGCAGATGTCCGTGAGCCCGGCGGCTCGAAGCGTTCGAAGCGCTGCGGCCAGCGTCGATTCTGCGCCGCTCACCTCCATGCCGACCGCTGCGAAGTTGCATCGCCTTGCGGCGGCGATGATCGCGTCGATCTCCGGGTGCATCGATCCGTTGCGACCCGTCAGCGTCACTTCGTCGTTCGTCGTGCGGCACGCCGCGAGAACCTCGACGAGTTCCGCTGCGGAACGGTATTCCACCGACTCTTGATCGTTGACGTCGCAGAGTACGCACGAAGTCGCCGGTCGACTGACGACCGAGACCGCAGCGCGACGCTGGAATCGCACCGGAAGCGTGGTCAGGCGACGACGCTGAAGAGACCGCGTGGGAAGCGCTCGACCCGCTGCGCGAGCGTCAAGATGCCGCTGGGAACGCGCGCGCCGGACTGCTCCCGTGCTTCAAGCGCGTCGCCGAGCGCCATCGCGCCGAGGCCGTGCTCTTCGTGGCTGGACTGGTCGCCGCTGCCGCCGTTGGCCAACGCCACCGTCACGCTCGTCGCGTGGCCGACACCGTTGGTGCCCAGCGCGTCGCGACGAAGCACGTCCACCTGGAATCGCTCACCGCTCGCCGTGCTGAGTACGACGGGAATCGCGCCGAACTGCACGTCGTGGATGGCTTCGATTCGCCACCGCGCGACCTGGGTGCCCGCCGTGAGCGGGCCGAAGAACGCCGCGACTTCGCCGGACGGCGGCCGCGATGCCCACGGCTGTTCGGGCGGATTCGCGTGCTCGGCCGCACGTGCGCGGCCCTGACCCGAAGGGTTCCCTTGCGACGTAGCCACCGCGCCGGACGCGACTGCGCCGGCAGCACCGACGGCTCCGACCGCAGCCAGTGCCTTGAGTGCGTCGCGCCTTGCAAGCTGTTCGTTGGTCCGATCCGACATGGGTCCTCCAAGGGAAGCGCACACACGCACACCGTGCGGTGGCCGAGACACAGAACCTGATCCAGAGGGATTGTATCTGTGCGGTTTGACCTGGGTCAAGGCATAGTTCGTTTCCTTCATTTCAGCCTACGATGACTGCGTGGCGCTCGTCGACGTTGTGCTCGGGTACGACTGCAACCTGGCGTGTGACTACTGCACGATCACCCCCGAAATGCGCCGTCGGTCGCTTCCGACTCGGGACGTCCTGGAGGCCATCGCGACGGGGCGCCGGATGGGATTCGACGCCGTCGCGTTCACCGGGGGCGAGCCGACGATCCGGCCGGACTTGATCGGTCTGGTGCGTTCGGCGGCGCGGGCCGGGTACCGTGACATCAAGGTCCAATCGAACGGCCTGATGTTCTCGTACCCGGAATTCACGCAGAAGTTGCTCGGCGCTGGTGCCAATCGCATTCACGTCTCCATCCACACGCACGACGCGAACGCGTACGACACGCTCGTCGGTCGAGCAGGCTCGCACGCGCTGATGGTTCGTGGGCTCGACGCAATGGTGGCGTCGCGGATCGCGCTGACGGTGGACGTCATTCTGAAAGAAGACACCTACCGGCGGCTGCCCGCAGCGCTCGAGTGGCTCCACGCTCGGGGGGTGCGAAGTGTTCACTTGTGGTTCGTCTCCCTGACGGACGGCAACCGCGAAAATGTGAAATCGATGCCGCGCATGACGGACGTGACGCCGACGCTTTTCAACGCGTTTCAAATCGCCCGGGTGCTCGGGATGGACGTGCGTTCGCTTCACGTGCCGCGCTGCTTGCTCGGTGAACACGTCGACCGCGCGTACGACCCCGGCGCGGACCGCGTGTGGGTGGTCACACCCGAAGCGAGCTTCGAACTCAAGGACAGTCGTCTCGCCGGGCGAGAATTCGTGGCCGCGTGCGACGGGTGTGCGCATCGCGCCGTGTGTCCGGGGATACGTCCCGACTATCTCGCGCGATTCGGCGACGCGGAATTCGCCGCGGCGCGCGGGCAATTGGCGACGCGTGCAGGGCACACGGCGCTCCCGGTGCTTCGCTAACTCGAATAGTAAGCCACCGCCTTTGGCGGTGTGACTTGACGGGGCTTTAGCCGTCCCGTCGTGCGATGTCGTCGTAAAAATGGGCGACGGTCTCCTCCGCGCGAACCTGACCGTTCGCGCAGAAGGAGACCGTCATG
>ORMF010754144.1_pt1 | contig 50271 bp, 46 predicted proteins | sample 1779871 | NCBI WGS metagenome assembly ORMF01 (sample SAMEA104232316, study PRJEB22302) | groundwater metagenome | biome: forest; feature: aquifer; material: groundwater | place: USA | collected 2011-08-07 | depth 5.4 m | reverse complement strand
CCGCGGCGAGCAGCGGCTGTTCCTTCTCGAGCCGGTCCATCAGCTTCTCGCGCGATTCGGCGGACTGCACGGGGTTGAAGTCGAACACCGGCGACCATCCCGTCTCCGTCACCTGCATCGGGGTGTGCGCGACGTCGCCCAGGATCACTGCTGACTCGCCGGCCGACGTGATCAGGAACGAGGTGTGCGCCGGCGTGTGGCCGGGCGTCGGGATCAGTGTGACCTGGTCGCCGAGCCGGTACTCGTTGTCGACGAGCTCGATGTCCGCAACGCCCTGCAACGGCAGCACGCTGTCGACGACATACTCGTTGCCGGGGGCGTTCGCGATCGCGGGCGCCGTCCAGTGATCCCACTCCGCGCGCGTGAACACGTACTTCGCTTTCGGGAACGCCGGCGCGAAGCCTTCGCCCTTCGAGGTCGTGTGACCGCCGACGTGATCGACGTGGATGTGCGTCGCGAGCACGACGTCGACGTCGCCGGGCGCGACGCCGTTCTCGGCGAGCGCCTCGGGCAGGCGGCCGTTCGAGAAGAACGCGCGGTTCTTCGCACCGAGTCCCGTGTCCACTAAGATCGTCTTGCCGCCGGCACGGACGATGAAACTGGATATCGAGATCGTGATTTGCGCGCCGTCGGCGCTGAGGTGCTCGCGATACGGCTCCATCGCGTCCTGCGTGATGTTGGGAAACAGCGCGGACCACGGCGCCGTCATCGATGCGTCCAGCACCGAGACGATCTCCACATTCCCAACCTTGACGACGTTCGACATCGCGATCCCTTTCCGAACTACGGCGCGCGGGCGATCCAGTTGCGGAGTACAGTCCCACGGCAGCGGCTTCGGCGCAAGCAGTGGCACGCGCGTTGAGTCCGCGGTTTGCCGTCAAAAGGGCATGAGCCCTATAATCCCCGCAACCCCCTATAGAAAGGACGCGAGTTATGCCGACCTCATATGCCTATCTCCAGAAGCGCATCGTCCCGCTGGAGGAGGCCAAGGTATCGGTCATGACGCACGCGTTCCTGTACGGGACGGCGGTGTTCGAGGGCGTCCGCGGCAACTGGAGCGACGAGCGGGGCGCGACGCTGATCTTCCGGCCGGTGGAGCACTTCGAGCGGCTGAAGATGTCGTCGCACATCATGCACATCGGCCTGCCGCAGAGCGCGCAGGAGCTTACGGACATCACGGCGCAGGTGGTGGCGAAGTGCGGCTTCCGTGAGGACGTCTACATCCGGCCGATCGCATACAAGAGCGGCCTGGTGATCGGCCCGAGGCTTGACGGCGTCGATGACGACTTCATGGTGTTCGTCATCCCGTTCGGCAACTACCTGGACCTCGACAGCGGCATCCGCTGCCAGACGTCGACGTGGCGGCGCGTGCCGGACACGTCGATCCCGGCGCGGGCGAAGGTGAACGGACTGTACGTGAACTCGGCGCTGGCTAAGACGGAGGCGGTCCAAAACGGCTTCGACGAAGCGATCATGCTCAACGACGACGGCCACGTGTCCGAGGGCTCAGGCGAGAACCTGGTGATGGTGCGGCACGGCCGGCTGATCACGCCATCGCGCAGCGACAACGTGCTCGAAGGGATCACGCTCGATTCCGTGTTCGAGCTTGCGAAGCAGGAGCTCGGGCTCGAAGTCATCGAGCGCACAATCGACCGGTCGGAGCTGTACGTCGCCGACGAGGTCTTCCTGACAGGCACGGCGGCGCACCTGTCGCCCGTGACGGAGGTGGACCGGCGCGCGGTCGGCGGCGGCAAGATCGGGCCGATTACCAAGAAGCTCCAGTCGATGTTCTTCGACGCGATCCGCGGGCGCAACGAGAAGTACGAGCACTGGGTGACCGCCGTGAAGCCGGCCGCAGAGCCGGCGACGGTGAAGGCGAACGCCTGATGGAGTTCCGGCCCTCGCGCGCGATCGGCACGCTCGTAGGCGGCGGGCTCGCCGCCTGGTGCTTTGCCGTCGCGATTGCGCTGGTGGTGCGCGGGCTGACGCAGGACGTCGCCCTCGGCGTCATCGCGCTGTACGCCGTCGCGTCGGTGTTCTCCTTCATGGGGCTGCTGTTCGCCTACTGGACCTACAGCCTCGGCACGCTGCGCTACGCGCTTGACCGCAACGCACTGACGATCGTCTGGGGCGACATCCGCCAGATGGTGCCGATGTCGCAGATCGAGCGGCTGGTGCCGGGACGCGAACTGCCGAACCCACACGTCGCGGGCGTCAGCTGGCTGGGGCACCACATCGGCCACGCGCAGATCGAAGGCGGCATCGGCGACACGCTGTTCTACTCGACGCACCGCTCGCCGGCCGACCTGCTGTACGTCGTGACGCCGAACCAGTCCTACGCCATCAGCGTGGAGGATGAGATCGCGTTCGCCGAGGCGGTACAGGCGCAGCAGCGCCTGGGCTCGCTGGTCTCAGTACCGCAGGCGCCGGACCGGCTGTACCTGGCGGCGCAGCCATTCTGGGAGGACCGCTGGGCGCAGGGGCTGGCACTGGCGGCGTTCGCGACGTTCTTCGCGATGTTCGCGTTCGTGTACCAGCAGTACCCCGGCCTGCCGGAGTCGATCGCGCTGTCGTTCCCGCAGCTCAACGGCGTCACGCGCGTGGCATCGAAGGACGAACTGCTGAAGATCCCGATGACCGGCGTGGGCCTGCTGCTGCTGAACATCGGGCTGGGGTTCATCGCGCACTCGTGGGAGCGCATGGTCGGCTACGTGCTGCTGATCGCCACGATCGGCGCCGAAGGCATCCTGCTGGCGGCGGCGATCATAGCGCTGCGCTGACGCGCGCTGCGCGCGAGAACCAAGAACTTAGAACCAAGAACCAAAACGCCCCCGAAACCCATCCCTGATCGTTATCACCTCGCGCCGTAGAATGTCATTGATGACGCAGAAGTACGATGCCATCGTGGTAGGCGCGGGGCCGGCGGGGAGCACGGCGGCGCGGCTGCTGGCGCGCGGCGGCGCGAAGGTGCTGCTCGCCGACAAGGCGAAATTCCCGCGCGACAAGCCGTGCGGCGGCGGCATCACGTTCCGCGCCGACAGCGCGAACGACCTCGACCTCTCGCCGGTCACCGAGCGCGAGGTCTACGGCGTGCGCATCAGCGCGGCGATGGGGCGGCGCTTCGACCGCACGAGCACGCAACTGCTGGCGCGCATGACGCAGCGCTCGAAGCTCGACCATTTCCTCGCGGAACAAGCGGCAGAGGCGGGCGCGGACTTCCGCGACGGCCACGCCCTGCGATCGATCGAGATCGACGGCGGCATCGCGCGGGCGCGGGCCAACGGCGACGTGTACGAGGCGCGCGTGCTCATCGGCACGGACGGCGTCAACGGGCGGACGGCGTCAGCGCTGGGGCTGCAGCCGCTGGGCGAGCATGCCGTGGCGTTCGAGGCGAACTACCCGCTCGACGGCGCGCTGCTGGAACGCTGGCAGCGGTACATCGCGCTGGATCTCGGCGGCATTCCCGGCGGCTACGCGTGGGTGTTCCCGAAGGGCGACCACCTGAACGTGGGCGTCGGCGGCTGGAAGGCCGTCGGGCCGACGCTGCGCGCGCGCCTGTCGCGCTTCTGCGCGTACTACGACCTCGACGAGTCACGGCTGTACGGGCATCGCGGCTACCAGTTGCCGCTGCGGCGCGACGGCCAGCCGATCGTGCGCGGGCCGGCGATGCTCGCCGGCGACGCGGCCGCGCTCGTCGACCCGCTGTCGGGCGAGGGGATCTGGGCGGCGTTCGTCAGCGGGCGGCTGGCGGCGGAGGAGGCGCAGCGCTATCTGGCGGGCGCGGTGGCCGGCCTCGACGGCTACCAGCGCGCGCTGAACGCGGAGATGCAGGAGGAGATCCTGGTGTCGCGGCGGCTGATGGCGATGTTCCAGCGCCTGCCCGCGTTCTCCGTGCTGATGCTGAAGTACAACGGGCTGTTCTGGCGCTACATGACCGAGATCATCCGCGGCGAGATCACCTACCCCGACCTGCCGCGCAAATTAGGCCCGTTGCGCCATCTGATGTACAAGTGGGCCGACTGGGAGATCCGCTGCCACGAGCGGGCGATCGGCGGCTCGGCACCCTAACCGCTCACTCCATCATTACCTGGACCAGTTCCATCTCTTCGGCGCCGCCCTTCACCATGCTGGCCTTCACGAGTCCGACGCCGGGCGCGAAATACTTGTGCTCCAACACGTCGGGCTCAAGGGGCGTGAAGTCCTCGGTGACGAGAACGTCGCGGTACGATCCCGCCGCGACTTGCACGGTCTCGCTCAGCTTGAGCACCCTGGACATGTCCTCCGCCTCGCCCGCGTAGTACTCCTGCCGGAACGTGTCGCCTGCGCTGGGCGCCGCTTTCATGACAATGCCCGGCTGCGCGCCATCGACACCGGCCTCCCACGAGCCGTGGGTGCTCACGACCTTGCCGCCCTCGTACTCCTTCGAGTCCTCACCGAAATACCAGACGTTGCCGTCCGCATCCTGCGCGTACCAGTCAAAGGTCTCCTCGATGAGGCCTCCTTGCTGCGCGACCACGTCGTGGACGACGACGCACAACACCCCGGCGACGATCCTGGTGTCCGAAGTAACCGTGACCATGTCGCGCTGCGGCTCGCCGTCGCGGGTGCCCTCGTACACGTACGTCGTGCCCGGGGTCAACGGGAAGTAGCGGTTGGTGACGGGAAGGGCGAAGTTGGCCGAATCGATCGCCGGCGCGTAGGCCGGCGTCGCGGTGCCCGCGGGTTTCGTTGAATCTCCGCCGCCGCACGCGGCGAGCAGCACGGGGACGAGGGCGAGGAACGCGAGTCCGGTTCGCACCGATTTCATGGCAAGCCTCCTTCTGCACCATGCTCCCTCTCCAGACTATCCGATCCGGGACGAGACCCTCGCGGGCGAGCGACGCCGCCGGGCGCGGGCGCGCGGGAAACACTGACCGTCGGAGAGCGTACACTGGCGGGCATGACACAAGACGAACTCACCACTCCCGAGGCAATCGCGAGCTGGATCGCCGAGAACACGCGCTCCAGGGATCGCTTCGCGTCCGTGTACGACGCGTCCGAAGCGCACCGGATCGAGCACGGCGGCGAGTGTGACGTGTATCCGACCGGAAGCGGCCCGTTGCTGGGGGCGCTGGTCGCCGCTTGCGGAGGGCAACGCGTGCTCGAAGTGGGCTGCGGTCTCGGCTACAGCGCGCTCTGGCTCGCACACGGGTGCCGGCCGGATGGGATCGTCGAGACGTGCGAGAAGTCTCCCGCACACGCCGAACTGGCCCACAAGCATTTCCGCAAGCACGGCGTGGAGTCGCGCGTAACGATCCACGTCGGCCGCGCGGCGGACGTGATGCCACGGATGGCGGAAGGCATCGACTTCATCTTCTGCGACGGCGATCCGGATCAGTATCTCGCTGACCTGGAGCAGTTCATTCGGCTGTTGAAGCCGGGCGGGACGCTGGTGACATCGAACCTGTTCTTAGGCCAATACGTTCCGGATGCGCCGTGGCTGGAGGAAAGCGCCGCCTATCGGTTGCGGGTCCTGGACGATCCTCGGCTTGAGACGGCGTTCCTGCCGCGCGGCCTCGCGCTGAGCGTCAAAGTGGGGTGACCGGCCTTATCGTCCGGTGCATCCTCAACTGGCTCACGCACGCGCACTATGGGCGCCTGGTGTTGGGGGAGACGCGGTCGCAAGTTTCGGTTTCGGGCTCGGGGGTGTTGGCCGGGGTCTCGTCGCCGGATTCCGGGGTGGCATCGGACGGGAGCACGGAGCCGCAGTAGAGGCGCTTGGTGTCGACGAGGACGCCTTCGACGCCGGCGGAGGTGGCGAAGTAATCGAGATTGCGGTCGGCCGGGCCGGCGACGAGTTCGCCATCGCGGCTGAAGCGCGCGCCGCCGCACGGGTCGACGTAGAGGCCGGGGCCGGCGGCGCCCGCCTGGGTCTGCACCGTGGCGGCCGGATCCCAGATCATCCTGCAGCCGCGCACGTGGCCGAAGTAGCCGGGCGGATAGGCGTAGAACGCGTGCTGGCGGCCATCGCTGCCCCGGCCGATGAAGAAGTCATCGAGCGGGAACGAGAGCGGCGGGCCGTCGTACTCGTTCGTGGTGCGCGACTGCACGATGCGGCCGGTGATGTCGTTCTTGTCGCGCACCGTCGCCATGAACGCGGCGATGCCGATCGCCAGGGCGGCGACGGCGAGCACGAGCGAGACGGCGACGCCGAAACGAGCGCTGATCAAATCGCCGCCAGCCCCCGCTCCAGGTCGGCGCAGATGTCGGCGACCGACTCGATGCCTACCGACAGCCGGATCACGCCGTCGCTGATGCCGAGGGCCGCCCGCTCGTCCGCCGTGAACGAGCGGTGCGACGTCAGCGCCGGGTGCGAGATGGTGGTAGTGACATCAGCCAGGCTGGCGGCGAAGCGCACCAGCGACAGGCCGGACATGAAGCGATCGACGGCCGCGACGCCGCCGTCGATCTCGAACGAGAGCATGCCCCCGGCGCCACGCGGGAGCACGCGGGCGGCGAGCGCGTGCTGGGGGTCGCCGGGCAGGCCGCTGTAGTAGACGCAACGCACCTTCGCGTGCCGCGCGAGATACTCCGCCACGGCCGCGGCGTTCGCCGTGTGGCGCTCCATGCGCAGCACCAGCGTCTTGATGCCACGGAGGGTCAGCCACGCATCCATCGGCGAGCACGCCGGGCCGAAGAGCTTGCGCACCGGGCGCAGGCGCTCGATGGTCGCGGCATCGCCGGCAACGGCGCCGGCTGTGACGTCGCTGTGACCGCTGAGGTATTTCGTCGCGCTGTGCACGACGAGGTCCGCTCCCTGCGCCAGCGGAACGGACAGCGCAGGCGTGGTGAACGAGGCATCGACGGCGAGCAGCGCGCCGTGGCGATGCGCGATCTCGGCCAGCGCGGGCACGTCGGCGACGCGCATCAGCGGGTTGGAGACGGTCTCGACGAAGAGCAGCTTCGTCTCCGGGCGCATGGCGGCCTCGAACGAGGCGGTGTCGGTGACATCGGCCGATGACATGATGACGCCGAAGCGGGCGAGCTGGGTGCTGAGCAGCGACACCGTCGCGCCGTACAGCTCGCGGGCGATGACGACGTGGTCGCCGGGAGAGAGCAGCGCGACAAAGAGCGTCGATATCGCGCCCATGCCGGACGCCATCGCCAGCGCCGACTCAGCGCCTTCGAGCGCGGCGATAGCCTGCTCCAGCGCGACGACCGTCGGGTTGGCGTCGCGGGAGTAGCTGTAGCGGCCGGGCTCCAGGCGCATCGCGCGGTCGGTCTCATCGAGCGTCGCCGTCTCGAAGACGGACGCGAGGAAGAGCTCGGGCGCGATGGGGCGGGCCGACTGCACGCCGCCGTCGCCGGCATGGGCGCAGCGCGTCTCGAATGATGGCTCTTCGGGCATGGGCGCATTCTATACGGAGGCGCGCGCCATCGGACATCGCCAGATTGTCATCCGGAAGCGGGAACTTTTCGTGGCACAGCGGCGTCTGGAAGACGAGAATAGGGATGATACATCGATATCGGAGGACGGCATGAGGCACTGGAACCGGCTGGCGCTGGGCGCCCTGGCAGCGACGATCGTCGCGATCGCGGCCGGAGCGGGCGCATACGCCATGCGAGGCTCGGACGAGCCGTCGGTGCTGTACGAGTGGGAGCCGGGGACGCCCCCAGCCGATGCGGCTCCCCTGCCCGCGCCCGGGGGGGGGCCGGCCGGAGCCGCCGGTGCTGTACGAGGGGGAGCCGGCCCCGCCTCCAGCCGATGCGTCTCGCCTGCCGGCGCCCGGAGGCGGCCCGGCGTCATCCGCCATGTGCGCGCCTGAGCAACCCGACTGCACCGACACCATCGTGCAGCCCGATGCGGAGCTGACTTGCGAGGAGGCCGGCGCGTGCGCCGATCCCGCGGATGCCGATTGCCCGCCGGATGCCGTCTGCGGCGCCGGGGCGCGCGAATGCGCTGAGGGCGCACCGTGCAGAAATCCCGCGCAGACATACGAATGCGTCGAACCGCCGGGTGATGCGACAGTGCCGTGCGCCGCGCCATGCGCGGTTGGCGGCGGCCCCGCGGAGAACGTCCGCTGCTTCCCACCGGACCCTTGCGGACCGGCGCCCGAGCCCGGCGGTGGTGGTGGCGGCGTCACGCCAATGGAGCCGGGGGACGGCGGGGGCATCACTCCCGTCGAGCCGCCGAGCGGAAAACCACCGGCGGATGCGCCGACCCCGTGCGTGCCGCCGTCGCTCCCGCCGGACTGCGCCATCTCAAGCGACGGTGCGATCACCTGTCCCGACAACCCGCCGCACGATCCCGGCCCGGGCGGCAGCGAGCCCGGATCGCCGGGCATCGCGCCGCCGCCGGTAGTGGTGACGGCGGTCGCCCAGTAATGGAGCGCGAAGAAGGCCCCCGCGAACTGCGGGGGCCTTCTTCATATTCCTGCTATACGGACCCGCGGTTAGCCGCCGAAGCCCGGCATCTCCTTCACCTCGTACGGAAGCTCGAAGTCGCTGCCGGACACCTTGCCCTCGACGTCGGTCGCCTCGAAGGTGGACGCATCGGCGCCCTCGGTCTCCATGGAAAGCAGGATGCCCTCCTTCGAGAAGCAGCCGGTGCTGATCATGTCGTCGGCGCCATCCTTCACCTTGAAACACGTGGCGTCGCGACCCGCGACTTTCTTCTTGCTCGTGTCAACCACCGTGCTGTCATCGTTTTCGATATCCGAGAAGATCGAGCTGAGTCCGCCCGCCGGGTTGTTCGGATCGTCCGGGCTGCTCTTGAAGCAGACGCCCTCGCCGGCCGCGACGCCGAGCAGCACGCCCAGTTCGCCGGCGTCCTTCAGGCAGAAGGCCGACACTTCGCCGTCTTCGATGACGCTAAGCGCCATCTTCTGGCCATCCTGCTTGGCGGTGACATCGAAGCGGAAGCGCTTCTCGCCGTCCTTGAACATCACGAGCTTGCCGTCGGCGAAGTTCTCGGCGCCGGCGCCGGTCACGGTGTACTCGGCGTGAAAGGTGCTCTTGAGGAACTTCTGCTTCATGGCGTTCCAGTCGTCAGAGCCGCCCCCGCTGCCGCCCGAATCGGACGACTTGGTGGCCTCGGGCGTCTTGCCCGATGCCTTGGTGGCATCGCCGGAGCCGCTTGCCTTCGTCGCGCTGTCCGCCGTCGAGGCCGGCGTCTTGTCCTTCTTCGCGTCACCGCCGCAGGCGGCGAACGCCAGCACGCTCGCTGACACGGCGAGCATCATCATCCACCGAAGTTTCTGCATGATTCCTTTCATCCCTTCCGGACTGATATCGCCCATTCCCGTCGCCCCGCACACTATACTCGACGCCGATCGCCGATTCGCCCGAGCCGTCGGAAGCGGCTGTTGGTGCCGAATTGGCCACGGGTAATGTGCCGCCCCGGGGGCGCCCCGCAGGCGTGCAGAGCCGCGGGGTGATCGGAAGTGTTGCCGCCGGGACTTGAATCGCCGCCTGGAGATTCGGCAAAAATGGATATTTCCCCCTTGCGGCGGCTGCAAGGGCGAGCCCCGGATGCCGAAACTCAACGTAGTATTCGCACGAGTGATGGTGGTTATGTCCGCACTTTCGACGCTCGACGAGCTTTCCGGCCTCGCGACGGGCGGGATCGCCAGTGACGACGCCATGGCGTCGGCGCTTGCCACGCTCAAGGTTGGACTGGGCGCGGCCGATGTCGCCGTGCTCTACGGCTCCGGCGACGGCTACAGCCATTTCGGGACCTGCACCGAACTGGAGCTGAGCCAGAGATCGCTCCGGTGGGTGAACCGCGAGCTAAACACCCGAGACCGACCCTTCGGCTTCCACCTCCACGAGGACAGGGTGCGCCACCTGGCCGACTTCGACGAGGCCCTGCGCATCGAATACGCCGTAAGCCTGATCCCGACGCGCGGCGCGATGGCGGAGATGCTGCTCGTGCACGGGCCATGGGCTGACGGGCTGAGCGAAGAGCAGGCGCAGATCATGCGCGCCGCCGGTCCGGCGCTGGCGATCCTCCTCGCGCGGCGGATGAACATCGCCTGGGCGGAGCAGGAGCAGGAGCAGCTCAACGCCTTTGCCGCGATCAGTCGGGTGATCTCGGAGACCGAAGACCTCGAGGCGATGCTCACGCGTATTGCGGCGACGATTTCCATGGTGGCGCAGGTCAACTACGTGTCCATCGACATCCTGGGGCCGGATGGCAGCGTCGCGATGCGGTGCCTGAACTACGGGAACAACGACCAGGGCCAGGAGCAGGAGAACCGGTGGAAGCGCGGCCGCGTGCGCCCGGACCCGGTGCGCGACGAAGTGATCGCGACCCGCCGCGCGATGCTATTCCCGGACGCGCAAGAGGACGAGCGCCTGCCGGAGTCCGGGCGGAACTACTTCAAGCGCTCGCTGATCCGGTCGACGGCTGTGTTCCCGCTGGTCGGCAAGGAGGGTCCGCTGGGCGTGCTCTCGTTCGCCTCGCACAGGCCGATCGCGTTTACGGAGAGCGAGCGGCAACTGCTGGACGGGCTGACGGGCCAGGTCGCGGCGGCGGTCGACGTCGTGCGGCAGTCCGACGAGCGGCGGCGTGCCGAAGAGGCGCTCCGGCGCGGCGAGGAGTTGTTGCGCGCGACGCTGGAGTCGACGGCTGACGGCATCCTTGTCGTGGACGATGCGGGCCGCGCGGCGTACCTGAACGCACGCTTCGCCGAGATGTGGCGCATCCCTCAGGACCTCCTGGACGAACGCGATGACGCCCGTCTGCTGGATTACGTGGTGGAACAACTGAGCGAGCCGGACGCGTTCCTCGAAAAGGTGAGGGCGCTGTACGGCACCGCGGACGAGAGTCTGGACACCCTGGCGTTCAAGGACGGCCGCGTGTTCGAGCGGTACTCGCGGCCACTGCTCGACGAGGATGGCCGTTGCGGCCGCGTCTGGAGCTTCCGGGACGTCACGGAGAGGCAACGCGCGGAGACGGCGATCCGCCGCAGCGAAGAGCGCTTCCGGTCGCTGGTACAGAACGCGTCGGACCTCATCACCGTCGTCGATGCGGACACGGCGATCCGTTACCAGAGCCCGTCGATCGAGCGGCTCCTGGGGCACGACGCCGAGGCGCTGTGCGGCACGCAGCTCTCCGACCTGCTGCATCCGGACGACGTAACTCGGATGTTCGGCTTCATCGCCGAGGCGATGGCGAAGCCGCACCATGGCGCGACTGTCGAAGCGCGGTTGCGGCACCGCGACGGCTCCTGGCGCGACCTGGAGATCGTCGGCGCCGACCGGCGGCACGACCCGGCGATCGGGGGGTTCGTGCTGAACGCGCGCGACGTGAGCGAGCGCAAGACGCTCGAGAAGCAGCTGCGACACCAAGCGTTCCACGACCCGCTGACCGGGCTGGCGAACCGCACGCGGTTCACAGACCGCCTCGAGCACGGCCTGCAGCGCGCGAGCCGCGACGGCAAGGCGCTCGCGGTGCTGTTCATGGACCTGGATAACTTCAAGTCGGTGAACGACGGGCTTGGGCACAGCGCCGGCGACCGCCTGCTGGTGGAGATCGCGGAGCGCGTCCGCCGGTGTCTTCGCCCGGGCGACACCGCCGCACGGTTCGGCGGCGATGAGTTCGCGATCCTGCTCGAAGACCTGATCAGCGTGGACGAAGCGACCGTCGTGGCGGAACGCATCTTTGCGGCGCTCAAGCCGCCGTTCGAGACGGATGGCAAGGAACTGTTCGTACGCGCCAGCGCCGGCATCGCGCTGGGACACGGCGGCAGCGAGGACGCCGACGAACTGCTGCGGAATGCCGATGTCGCCATGTACGTGGCGAAGAGCCACGGCAAGGGGCGTTTCGAGGTGTACCAGCAGACGATGCACGTCTCGATGATCGAACGGCTGGAGCTGCTGGGGGACCTGCAACGCGCCGTCGACCGCGAGGAGTTCGTGGTGCACTACCAGCCGGTGGTGGCGATGGAATCGGGCCGCATCGTTGGCGTCGAGGCGCTTGTGCGCTGGCAACACCCTGAGCGCGGCCTGCTTGCACCGATGCAATTCATCCCGCTCGCCGAGGAGTCCGGCGTCATCCTGGCTCTCGGCCGCTGGGTGCTGAACGAGTCGTGCCTGCGCATGCGTGAGTGGCAGATCGCCTTCCCGGACGAGCCGCCGCTGACGATCAGCGTCAACGTGTCCGTCCGCCAGATTCAGGAGCCCGTGTTCGTCGACGAAGTCGCCGCGGCATTGGAGCAATCGGGACTCGCACCGAACAGCCTGATCCTCGAGATCACGGAAAGCGTGATGATGCAGGAAGTGACCTCTACCGTGCAGGTGCTGCAGTCTTTGAAGGACCTGGGAGTGCGGCTGGCCATCGACGACTTCGGCACGGGCTACTCGTCGCTCAGCTATCTGCGCCAGTTCCCCTTCGACATCCTCAAGATCGACAAGTCGTTCATGGACGCCGGAGAACGGGTGAACGACAAGGAACTGACCCGCGCGATCATCGAACTGGGGAAGACTTTGCACATGGAGATCGTCGCCGAAGGCATCGAGGCCATCGAGCAGCTGGCGCGGCTGCGGGCGCTCGCGTGCGAGCTCGGGCAGGGCTATTACTTCGCGCGCCCGCTGGAGCGCTCCGGCATCGACGACTTGCTCAGTGCGCCCAACCGCAGCATCGACGCCGCCTGAAAGCCGCCGCTCACGCCAATCGCCGCCGATGCGCCCCCGCGGCCTGCAACAGCCGGTCCGGGCGCTCTGCCCGCGATGCGAAGCATCTCCAAACCCCCGAATCTGTCAACTAGCTGAAACGCATTTCGCTAGCGCCTTGCGATCCGCCGTCGATACAATTTCGATAGTCCCTTGATGGGCCGTGGGAGTGGGAGCTAAAGAGGCGCGCGCGAACGCCCGCAGTGGGATGCAGCGCGCCGCGTATCGAGCAGAAGCGGCCGGCAGGCCGGGCAAGCAGACACGGAGGACGACATGGCGGACTATTCACTGACGGAAGAGGAACGGATGATCCAGCAACTCGCGCACGAGTTCGCGGTGAAGGAGATCCGCCCCAGGGCCGCGTACTACGACGAGCACGAGGAGCTTCCGTACGAGATCATCGCCAAAGCGAGCGAGCTGGGGCTCGCGACGGGCATCTTCGGTGGCGGCAGCGGCGAGCTCTCGAGCGTCATCATCGCGGAGGAGCTGGCGTGGGGCTGCGCGGGCATCGCCCTCGCCATCGGCGCGAGCGGCCTGGCTGCGGCCGCCATCCAGGGCATCGGCACCGAGGAGCAGCAGGCGAAGTTCCTGCCGCAGGCGATCAGCACCGACGGCAATGTGCGCCTGGGTGCAATGGGCCTGACCGAGCCCGAGGCGGGCTCCGACGTGCAGGCGATCTCGACCACGGCGGTGCGCGATGGCGACGACTACATACTGAACGGCACGAAGCGCTTCATCACCAACGGCGGCATCGCCGACGTGCACGTCATCTTCGCGACCGAAGACAAGAGCAAGGGCTGGGGCGGACTGGCGGCATTTGCGGTCGAGAAAGGCACGCCCGGACTGAGCGAGGGGACCGTCTGGAAGAAGATGGGCATCCGCGCATCACACACAGCAGACGTGATCCTGGAGGACTGCCGCATCCCGGCGATGAACCGGCTCGGGCCGCCGCCCGGCTCCAAGGAAGCGCAGTCGGTGCCGGGCGCGCTCGGCGCGCTGAAGATGCTGGAGCGCACCCGGCCGGTGGTCGGCGCATTCGCGCTCGGCATCGCGCGGGCGGCGTTGGAGTACTCGACGGAGTACGCGAAGGAGCGCAAGCAGTTCGGCAAGCCGCTGATCGCGCAGCAAGGCATCGCGTTCAAGCTGGCCGACATGGCGATGGAGTACGAGGCGGCGCGTCTGCTGGTGCACCGCGCCATGTGGCAGAGCGCAAACCGCGTGCCGATGCTGCGCGCCGAAGGCTCGATGGCGAAGTGCTACGCGTCCGACGCGGCGATGAAGATCACGGTCGAGGCCGTGCAGATCTGCGGCGGCTACGGCTACATGCGCGAGTTCCCCGTCGAGAAGTGGATGCGGGACGCGAAGATCTTCCAGATCTTCGAGGGGACAAGCGAGATCCAGCGGCTGGTGATCAGCCGGGCCATCGGCGGCCGCTGAGCGCGGGGCGTAGCGATGCGGCCGTCCAGTACGCCGGGGGTGGCGTCCGTGGGGCCGCACGCGCTACGTGGGGCTGCGTTAGTCGCCCTTCACTCGTTAGCTCCACCATTATCGCACCGCTGTCAACCCCCTTTGGACCGAAAGGGGCAATGAGGAACGCGCGAACTTGACAAACGCCGACGCGGGAAAGACGGCCGGAGTGCGATTCCGTGCGGCGACGGCGGCCGACATCCAGCGGCTGATAGAGCTCATCGCCAGCGCGGACCTGCCTCCGGCGTTCATTGAGGAGTTCCTCGAAGGCTTCGTGGCGGCCGAGCGCGACGGCGTCATCATCGCCTGCGGCGGCGTCGAGATGTACGAGCGGTGCGCCGTTATCCGCAGCGTCGTCGTCGACGCAGCGGCGCGCGGCCTCGGCCTGGGGCGGCGCATCGCCGAGATGCTGATGCAAAACGCCCGGGACGCCGGCGCGACCGACCTCTACCTGTTCACCGGGGATGCCGTGGAGTTCTGGAAGCGCCTGGGCTTCGCCGATGTGACGTTCGAAGAGTGGAAGGAGCCCGCCCGCGCGTGCTGGCAGTACCAGTTCCTCTCGCAGAACCCCAACATCGTGCCCGGCATCCACACCATGTGGCGCAGCGCCGGCGCCTGATGGCGCGCATCGGCGTCCGGCTGACGCCGCGCGGCGGCCGCGACGGCATCGATGGCTGGGACGGCGACGTGCTGCGCGTGCGTGTGGCGGCGCCGCCGGTCGACGGCCGCGCGAACGAGGCGATGCTGCGGCTCCTGGCCAAGGCGCTCGGCGTGGCGGCGTCGAAGCTGAAGCTGGCGTCGGGCGCGCACTCCCGCATCAAGTTGGTGGACGTGGATGGCCTGAGCGTGGAGGAGCTGCGCGAGCGGCTGTGATGGCCGGCGCGGCCGACTACCGCAATGGCAGGTGCATGGTGAAGGTGGAGCCGCGGCCGGGGCGGCTTTCGACGGACACGCTGCCCCCGTGCGCCTGGACGATGTGCTTGACGATCGCGAGTCCGAGGCCGGTGCCGCTGCCCCGCCCGCGGTCCGCTTTGTAGAAGCGCTCGAACACCCTCGCCTGCTGCTCCGGTTCGATGCCGATGCCCGTGTCCCGCACGCTGATCGCGACATCCGCGTCGCCGGCGTCAGCGGCGACGGAGATCTCGCCGCCGGACGGCGTGAACTTGATCGCGTTTGCCACCAGGTTTCCCAACGCTCGCTCCAACCGCTCGCCGTCGCCGATGATGTAGAGCGGCTCGCCCGGCAGGTCCGCGCGCAGCACGAGACCGGCGCGCTCGGCCTGCTGCGCGAAGCGCTTCACCGCATCGTGGGCGAGCGCGCCAACATCGAGCTGCTCGAACCGCAACGGCGATGCGCCGGATTCGATGCGGGAGAGCTCGAGCAATTCTTCGACGAGCTGGGTGAGGCGATCGACCTCGCGCTGGATGTGGCCGAGGAACTCCACGGCGGCGGGCCGGTCGTCGATCGCGCCCTCCTGCAGCGTCTCGGCCGCGGCGCGGATGCCCGCAAGCGGCGTGCGCAGCTCGTGGGAGACGTTGCTGATGAAGTCGCGGCGCATGCTGTCCAGGCGCCGCACCTCGGTCAGGTCGTGGAAGACCGCGAGCGCCGCCCACGTCCCCGCGTGCTCGATCGGCACCGCCGTGGCCTGGAGCCACCGTTGCGCCTGGCCGTATGCGACGAGGCGCACGCTGCGCTCGCCGCGCTGGGCGGCGGCCATCAGCAGGTCGTTCAGGTCGTGATCGCGTACGACCTCAATGAACGGCCGGCCGGCCGCGCCATCGGCCGCCTGACCAAAGATGTTGCGAGCGGCATCGTTCAGGAAGACGACGGCGCCGGCCGGATCGACGGCGACGGTGGCGTCGCTGCTGGCGTTGAGCAGCGCTTCCAGCTGCGCGCGCTCCTGCCGCAGCCCGCCGACCACGCGCTCGATGCCGGCGGCGGCGGCGTTGAGCGCGGATGCGAGCGCGCCGAACTCGTCGTCGCTCGCGGGGACGCGCACATCGAAGCGGCCGGCGCCCAGCGCATCGGCGGCGGCGGTGGCCTGCCGCAAGTGCCGCAATCGCGGCACGGCGAGCGCAGCGGTGATCAGCGTGAACGCCAGGGAGACGGCGGCGAATGCGGCCCACGCCGTCCACGCGGCATCAGCCACGCCCGCGACGATCAGGGCGATGCCGACGAGGGGCAGGTAGATCGCCATCGCACCGAGGACGATGGCGCGCGCCGAAGGCAGCCGGCTATCGGACAAACTTGTAGCCAACGCCGCGCACCGTGAGCAGATGCTCCGGGTGTCCGGGCTCGTTCTCCAGCTTCTCCCGCAGCCAGCGCATGTGCACGTCGACGGTCCTGCTGCCGCCGAAGAACTCGTAGCCCCAGACGTGCTCCAGCAACTGCTCGCGCGTGAAGACCTGCCCCGGGTTGCGCGCCAGGAAGAAGAGCAGATCGAACTCCTTGGGCTTCAGCGCGATGACGCGTCCGGCGCGGTGGACGGTACGGCCGCGCGCATCCAACTCCACGTCGCCGATGACGATCTGCCCTGCCTCGCCTGTACCGGTGCGGCTGCCGGAGCGCCGGAGCAGGGCGCGCACGCGCGCCATCAGCTCTCGCATGCTGAAGGGCTTGGTGAGATAGTCGTCGGCGCCGACCTCCAGGCCGACGACCTTGTCGAGTTCCTCGCTCCTGGCGGTCAGCATGAGGATGGGCACGTCGGAGTCGGCGCGGATGCGGCGGCAGACCTCGAGCCCGTCCATCTTCGGCAGCATCAGGTCGAGCACGACGACGTCCGGTCGCGCACGGCGCGCTTCCTGCAGGCCCGCTAGTCCATCGGCGGCCGAGACGACGTTGAAACCGTTCTTGCGCAGGTTGTAGGACAGCGTGGAGGCGAGGCTCGGCTCATCCTCGACGACGAGGACGGTCTTCGCCTGCGTACTTACCGTCGCGGGGTCGAGCGTCATTGGCAATCCCTGCTCGCTGCGCCCTGCCGCCCTAGTAGCGGGAGACGTTGATCTCCTCCAGTTCGCCCGTGACCATGAAGATCACGCGCTCGCAGATGTTGGTGACGCGGTCGGCGATGCGCTCCAGGTTGTGCGAGGTCCAGATCAGGTAGGTGATGCGCTGGACGTCGGCCGGCGTGGCGATCATCTCCTGGATGAGCGCGTGGTAGGACGAGTCGTACAGGGCGTCGATCTTGTCGTCCTCATCGCAGATGAGACGGGCGGCAGCATCGTCACGTTCGACGAAGGCAGTGAGGCTGCGACGCAGCATGTCGCCGGCGCGCTCTCCCATCTCGATGATGTCGCCCAGCGGCCTCGGCAGCGGCTCATCGCCGAGCATGAGGTTGATGCGGCCGATGCCCTCGGCGTGATCCGCCATGCGCTCCAGTTCGGTGGCGATGAAGAGCATGGCGACGAGGACGCGCAGGTCGTTGGCCATCGGCTGCTGGAGCGCGATGGTGTGGATGCACCGCTCCTCGAGCTCGTAGCGCTTGGCGTTGATGGCGGCGTCATCGGCGATGACGGCGTTCGAGAGGCTGTGGTCGCGCGTGCGAAGCGCATCGACGGAGCGCTGGATGGCTTTTTCGACCATGCTGCCCATGATCAGCACGTCTTCCTGCAGCTCACGCAGCTTCTTCTCGAACAGCTCTCTCGTCATCGATGCCCGTCTTTCTAGCCGAAGCGGCCCGTGATGTAATCCTCGGTGCGCTTGTCCTTCGGCGCCGTGAAGATCGCGTCGGTGTCGCGATACTCAACGAGTTCTCCGGAACGGTCGGGGCGCATCATCAGGAATGCAGTGTAATCGGCAACGCGCGCCGCCTGCTGCATGTTGTGCGTGACGATGACGATGGTGTAGCTCTGCGCCAGCTCGCGCATGAGGTCCTCGATCTTCAACGTGGCGATCGGATCGAGCGCGCTGCACGGCTCATCCATCAGGATGACGTCGGGCCGTACCGCCAGGGCGCGCGCGATGCACAGCCGCTGTTGCTGTCCGCCGGACAGCGCGAGCCCGCTCTGGCCGAGCTTATCTTTCACATCGTCCCACAACGCCGCGGCGCGCAGCGATGATTCGACAATGTCAGCCATGTTGCCCTTGATGCCATTCACCTTCGGGCCGAAGGCGATGTTCTCGAAGATGGTCTTCGGGAACGGGTTCGGCTTCTGGAACACCATCCCGATGCGCCGCCGCACCTCGACGACATCGACGTCCCTCGCGTACAGGTTCTGACCGCGGTATTCGATGGAGCCGTCGATGTGAAACGTGTTGACGAGATCGTTCATGCGGTTCATGCAGCGCAGCAGCGTGGTCTTGCCGCAGCCCGAGGGGCCGATGAGCGCGGTGATCTTGTGTTCCGGAATGCGGAACGAGACGTTATCGAGGGCGCGGAACTGACCGTAGTACGCGCTGAGGTTCTTGACATCGAGCACCGCCACGCCATCGGGCTGCGTGATACGTTCGTCGGCCGGAAGCGGCTGCGGCGTGCTCAGAGGTTGCTCCGTCTCTCGGTGGGTGCGGTACTCGACTACCATCTTACCTTCCTCTGATACCGGTTGCGCAGCAGGATCGCCACCGAGTTCATCGCCAGCAGGACAGCGAGCAGGACGATGATGCCGGCGGCGGCAGTCGCCTGGAAGTCCGCCTGCGGGCGCGCTGCCCAGGCGTAGATCTGCACGGGCATGACGGTGAACGCGGACCCGAGCGAGTGCACGCCGAAGCCTGGCGTGAACGGCACGTACTGAAACGCGCCGATCATGATCAGCGGCGCCGTCTCGCCCATCGCCCGCGAGAGCGCGAGGATGACCCCCGTCATCATCCCCGGAAAGGCGACGGGGAGTATCTGGCCGCGAATCGTCTGCCAGCGCGTCGCACCGAGCGCCAGCGCGCCATCGCGCAGTGACGTCGGCACGGCGCGCAGCGCTTCCTGTGAGGCGATGATGACGATGGGCAGGACGAGCAGCGACATCGTCAGCGCGCCGGCGGCGACGGAGCGGCCGAAGTCCATGAAGCGGACGAAGAGCGCGAGCCCGAGGATGCCGTAGATGATCGACGGCACGCCGGCGAGATTGGCGATGTTGACCTGGATGATGCGGGTCAGCCAGTTGTCCCCCGCGTACAACTCCAGGTAGATCGCCGCGCCGATGCCGACCGGGATCGTCAGAATGCCGGTGAGGCCGATCACCCAGATGCTGCCGACGATCGCCGGGTTGAACCCGGCCTTGTTCGCGAATCGCGACGGAAGATCCTGGAGGAATGCCACGTCGACTCGGGTGAGGCCGGCATCGAGCACCTGGTAGAGGAGCAGGCCGAGCGCCAGGATGCCGACGAGCGTGCAGGCGAAGACCGCCGTCGCGAAGATGCGGCCGATCCACATCCGGACCGCGAGCCGCCGCGAGTGGGCGCCCAGCATCGGCATCTCCGCGCTCACTGGTACACATCCCGGAACTTGGCGAGGAGGAACTGGCTGACGACGTTCATCAGGAGCGTCATAAGGAACAGCGTCATGCCGACCGCGAACAGAGCGCGGTACTCGATGGAGCCCGCCGCGGCGTCGCCCAGCGCGACCTGCACGATGAACGCCGTCATCGTCTGGAAGCTCTGGAGCGGGTCGAGGCCGAGGTTCGGAGTTGATCCGGCGGCGAGGACCACCGCCATCGTCTCGCCCACGGCCCGCGAGAGCGCGAGGATGAACGAGGCGACAATGCCGGAAAGCGCGGCGGGCACGACGACGCGGGTGGAGACATCGAACTTGGTGCTGCCGAGGCCATACGCGCCTTCGCGCAGGCTGTCCGGGACGGCGTGCATCGCGTCCTCGCTCAGCGATGAGACCATCGGGATGATCATGATGCCGACGACGATGCCTGCGCTGGCGGCGTTGAAGAAGCCCACGCGATCGCCGAGCAGGTTCTGGAGCTGGGGCGTCACCCAGTTGACCGCGAAATAACCGTAGACGATGGTCGGGATGCCGGCGAGGATCTCGAGCATGGGCTTGAGGATCGACCGCACACGCTCCCCAGCGTATTCGCTGAGGTAGATGGCGGCGCCGAGCCCGACCGGTAGAGCGATGACGCCGGCGATCCCAGCGACCATGATCGTGCCCCACACCAGCGGCAGGACGCCGAAGGACCGCGGCTCGATGAGAGCGGACCACTGCGTCCCGCTCACGTATTCGAAGATCGATACGTCGCGGAAGAAGCCGATGCTCTCTTGAAGGAGGACGAAGATGATCGCCGCGGTCGTCACGACCGAGAGGAAGGCGCAGGCGAAGAGCAGGGCCTGGATGACCAGCTCGCCGAGATCACGCGTGCGATTCCCCGTCAGGGAATATGGGTTCGCGGTGGAGCGATTGCCCGATGCGACGACCATGCGGTTCCCGTCTTCGCCACGTCCCGGCGTCCGCGAGTGCGGACGCCGGGACTATGATGCACAACCTGCCGGACTGACGCTAGTTTGCGTTCAGCTTGGCCAGCCCCGCCGTGTACTCAGCATCCGGGACCTGCACATACCCGACATCTGAAACCAGCGCGGGGTTCGTCAGGACGAACTGCAGGAAGCCCTTCACCTGGGGCTTCGCCAGCGACTTCTTGTTCACGTACATGAACAGCGGCCGGGACAGCGAGTAGCTGTTGTCCAGCACGGTCTTGTCGCTCGGGCCGATGCAGCCCTTGCGCTTGTCGGCGGCGACCGGCGTTGCCTTGGCGTCCTGGTCCTTGTCGACTTCCAGCGCCTTCAGCTTGGCCTCGTTCTCAATGAAGTACGCGTAGCCGAAGTAACCGATCGCGCCCTTGTCGCGCTGCACGCCCTGCACGAGCACGTTGTCGTCCTCGCTGAACGTGACGCCGCTGTCGTTTCGGAACTTGTCGACTTTCCCGTTGATCTCCTCGGTGAAGAAGTCGAACGTGCCGGAGTCCGCACCGGGGCTGTAGATCTTCAGCGCCTGGTCCGGGAAGCTCGGGTCCACCTGGTTCCAGTTGTTGACCGCGCTGCCCTCGTCGAAGATCTTGCGCATCTGCGACCACGTCAGACACGATGCCCATGTGTTCTGGGGGTTGGCGACGACGGTCAGTCCATCGACACCCACCTTGAGCTCGACGAACTCGATGCCGCCGTCCTGGCACGCCGTCTTCTCGGTGTCCTTGATGGGGCGCGAGGCGTCGCTGATATCGGTCTCGCCCTTGCAGAACTTCTCGAATCCGCCACCGGTGCCCGAGATGCCGACAGACACCTTCACCTTGCTGACTTTTCCAAACTCCTCGGCCGCCGCTTCGGCGATCGGCCCAACGGTGCTGGAGCCGTCGATCACCACGTTGCCCGAGAGGCTGCTGTAGTCGGCCGTGCCTGCCGCCTTCGTCGCGGCTGCCGTTGCCGCCGCCGTGGCGCCGCCGGCCGGCTTCGTCGGCGACGTATCCTTGCTGTCATCTCCGCCGCAGGCGGCGAACGCCACGAGGCTGACCGCCGCGAGCCCTGCCGCAAGCCCTGCGAACTTCGATGCTCTCCGTGTGCGCGTCAGTGCGCCCATGTATTTGTACTCTCCCTCTCCTGCTGTCCCGACGCCGCCAGCGCGGACGCTCAGGGTGCTCCAACTGCTTCGGTCTCAAGCCTAGTGCCGGCCCATTAACGTACGGTTAACATGGGTTAATGGAGAGTGAATACGGCATGGCGGTCCCGTTCGCAGTGGCGGTCCTGCGCTAGGCTGGCCGGGGGGCGGAGGAGTCGCATCGTTATGTCATTCATGAAGATCCCGGCGCTCGCAGGCGTGCTCATCGCCGCCGGGCTGCTGCTGGCAGCGTGCCCGCGACCGAACGGCTACCAGGCGGTGCCCGTGTTCCCACAGCTCGCCTTCGGGCACATGCTGGCGCTGGAGCCGGTTCCCGGCGACCGCGATCACGCGCTCCTGGTGACGCAGGACGGCGTCGTCCGCCGCGCAAACCTGGCCGACAATGCGGAGCCGGTGACGGTCTTCCTCGACGTCACGTCCCGCGTCATCCCGGAACCGCACGCCGAAGAGGGACTGCTGGGGCTGGCGTTCGCGCCGGACTACGCGGCCAGCGGCGAATTCTACGTCTACTACACGGCCAGCCCGCGCCACAATCGCGTCTCGCGGTTCGTTGCGCACGGCGCGCAGGCCGACCCCGCGTCGGAGCAGGTGATCCTCGAGCTGCCGCCCAAGGGCTACGAGAACCACAACGGCGGCGCGCTGGCGTTCGGCCCCGACGGCTACCTGTACATCACCGTCGGCGACGCGGGCGGCGGCGGCGATCCGGTGAACAACGGCCAGAACAGGGGCACGCTCTTCGGCAAGATCCTGCGCATCGATGTGTCGGGCGGCGGCTACACCGTGCCCGCCGACAACCCGTTCGCGCGCGGCGGCGGCCTGCCCGAGATCTACGCCTACGGCCTGCGCAACCCCTGGCGCATGACCTTCGATACGAAGACCGGGCAATTGTGGGCGGGCGACGCCGGACAGAACCTCTGGGAAGAGGTGGATCGTATCGTCAAGGGCGGTAACTACGGTTGGAGCGTGATGGAGGGCAATCACTGCTTCAAGCCCGCCTCGGGATGCGACCCGTCCGGCATGTTCGCGCCGCGCGCCGAATACAGCCACGACTTCGGGTGCGCGGTCGTCGGCGGCTACGTCTATCGCGGCAGTGCGATGCCGGAACTGGATGGGTGGTATGTGTACGGCGACTTCTGCTCCGGCCGAATCTGGGCCGTCGATGCCGGCAGCGACAGCGGCGCGGCGATTCCGCTGGCCGACACAGGCAAGCAGATCGCGTCGTTCGCGCAGGACCGGCACGGAGAGCTGTACCTGATCACCTTCGATAACGTGATCTACCGGTTGGAAAGGAAGCCCGCTTGACCGCCGCCGCGCGCTCCATCGCACTGGTAACGGTGATCATCGGCGTGGCGCTGGCCGCCGCGTGCGGTGGCGGCTCGACGCAGCAGGCGCCTGCCACACAACCGCCTGGCGCGACATCCTCGCCCGTCCCGCCAACGGCATCGGCCGTGCCCGCGCCGGAGGTGATCGCGGACGGCTACACCGCTGATGCGGCGTTCCCGCACATCGACTTCACGAAGATGCTCGGGATGCAGATGGTCCCCGGCAGCAGCGACATCGCGCTCGTCGTCTCGCAGGACGGCGTGATCCGCCGCGCCGGCCTCGGCGATGCGACGACGCCGGCGGTGTTCCTAGACATCGGTGGCAGGCTCATCCGAGACCCCGGAATGGAAGAGGGGCTACTCGGGTTGGCGTTCGCGCCGGACTATGCGTCGAGCGGCAAGTTCTACCTCTACTACAGCGCGGGCAACCCCAGGCGCGCCGTCGTCTCGCGGTTCGTGGCGCAGGGTAATACGGCGGATCCGGCCAGCGAGCACGTGCTCCTGGAGATCGAGGAGCCGTACGCGAACCACAATGGTGGGCCGCTGGCGTTCGGCCCGGACGGATACCTGTACATCGGCGTGGGCGACGGCGGCGCGGGCGGCGACCCGCACGGCAACGGCCAGAACAAGGACGTGTTGCTCGGCAAGATCCTGCGCATCGACGTGTCGGGCGAGGACTACACCATCCCGGACCACAACCCGTTCGCGCGCGGCGGCGGCCGCGGCGAGATCTGGGCGTACGGGCTGCGCAACCCGTGGCGGCTGAACTTCGATCCGGAGACCGGCGCACTCTGGGCGGCCGATGTCGGGCAGGGAGAGTGGGAAGAGATCGACCGCATCGCCAAGGGCGGCAACTACGGCTGGAACGTCATGGAGGGCAACCACTGCTTCGAGCCCGCGAGCGGCTGCGACGCGGCCGGACTGCTGCCGCCACGCGCGGAGTACGGCCACGACCTCGGCTGCTCCGTCACCGGCGGCTACGTGTATCGCGGCAGCGCGATGCCGGAACTGGACGGCTGGTACGTGTACGGCGACTACTGCTCCGGCCGCGTCTGGGCCGTCAACACCGCGGACGACGAGAGCGCGCCGGTGCAGCTTGCCAACACCGGCGCAACCATCACCTCGTTCGCACAGGACGCCGCTGGCGAGCTGTACCTCGTGACGTTCGACCACGGCATCCGCAGGCTGACGCGGAAGTAAGCGGCGCGGTCTAACCCGCGCAGTTGGCGGCGAGGCTGCCGATCGCCGTGATGCGGCGTCCCTGGGCAACCACATCGACGAAGCCGTTGGTGACGTAGCCGACGGAGATGCCAGTCTCCGGGTCGCCCCAGGCGATCTGGCCTCCCGCGCCGCCGTGGCCGAAGGCGCGCGGTGAGCATGTGCGCCCGAAGCCGCGCATGAACGCGTAGCCGTCGCCGCCCGCGACGACGACCGCCAGCGCGCGGTTCGTGTTCACGCGCAGCGACGGATCGAAGAGCTGCAGCACCTGGTCGATGTGGTGCGTCCGCGCCCGCACGGTGGTCGCGAACTCGATGGTCTCCTGCTTCATGATGCGCCTGCCGCCGGCCGTGGCACCGCCGTTGATCAACGGCTGGTAGAACAGCGCCATCGTCGCGGCCGAAGCAACGCCGCCGCCACCGGGCACACCGGCCGCTCGTGCCTGCGGTTCGTTGAAGTTGACGATGGCCTCCGGCGTCACTTCACCCCAGCCGCCCGGCGGCTCGACAGGCGGAGTGATGTGGACCACGTCGGCGACGCGATGCTGTTGCTCGAGCGGGCAGCCGACGAAGAATTCATCGAGCCCCATGGGTCCGGTGATGCGGTCGCGGATGAACTCCTTGTACGGCTGGCCGCCGCGGCGCAAAAGGATCTCGGACAGCACCCAGTGCATCGACGTGGCGTGGTACTCGTAGCGGCTATCGACAGGCCAGTTGAGCTTCCACACGGAGAACGCTTCGAGCAGCGCGGCATGGTCGGTCCACTTCTCGGGAGCGAACGGTGCGAGCGGGAAGCCGCCGGCGTGCAGCATCAGCGTTTCGATGTCGATCGCGTCTTTGCCGTTGGTGCCGAACTCGGGGATGATGTCCGCCACCTTCTCATCGAGCCGCAGTTGGCCCGCCTCGAAGAGCAGCCAGACAGCCGCCGCGACGACCGCCTTCGTCGACGAGAAGATGTGGTAGAGGGTGGCGTCGGTCGCCGGACGTTCGGCGCCGCCCTGCACCGCGCTGCCGAAGGTCCGCATGCCGGCGAGCTTGCCATGGCGGGCGATGGCCACCTGCGCGCTGGGCAGCGTTCCATCGTCGACGTCGCGTTTCGCCCGCGCGAACAAGGCTTCGAGCCGCTCCGGGTCGATGCCGAGGTCCTCCGGCTTCGCGGCTACCAACGTCGTGTCGATCATGCTGTCCTCCCGTCGCGCGCTCGTGCGTCCGTCGTCACGCGGGCACAAGCATACGGCATCGGCCGTGCGACGGGGCAGTGCCGTTGGGCAGTTTGGTGGCGATGGCATACGCGGACTGGCAGGATGCCCTGCGACGCCGGCGTTGGCCCTGCCGCCAGGAAGAAGAGGAGCCCCCCGCTAAAGGGCGGGGGGCTCCTGCTTACGATTGCAGTTGCGCGTCGACGCTATCTGCTTCTGCGGCGCAGCGACGCCGTCGAGGCCGCGAGGCCACCCAGCAGCAACGCCGCCGACATCAGCAGCGCCACCGTGGGGACACCGCCCGACCCGCCCGGTCCGCTACCGGTGTCCGGCGCCTGGATCACACCAGCTGCGCCGCCGCCGGGGCGCGTCGGCACGGGAGCCGGCGGGACTGCCGTCGCCGGCACGGCCGTCGGCGGTACGGCCGTCGCGGTCGGCTCGGGCGTCACCTTCGACACCGGCGGGTTCTTCGGACATCTGGAATTTACTATTCCCTGGATGCAGGGCGTGGCGGCCGCGGTCGGCACCTCCGAGGGCGGATTCCCTGCCGCGCCACCGAAGTCGCACGTCCCCGCGGGGATCTCATAGGCGTTCAGGATGTGGTCATAGGCATCCTGGACCCAGACCGCGCCCTTGGGGGCAAACGTGATGTTGTCGCACTCGAGGTCCTCGAGGCGGCGCTCGAAGGACGACATCAGCGTGCACGTTACGAGGTCCTTGGTGCATTGGTAGATCTGCGAGCCGCCGTTGTTGGCGAGGTACAGCTTGTCGCCGCCGACGGCGATGCCCGAGTTGCCGTAGCCGCCGAGCTTACCCGACAGGCTAAAGCTCTGAATGAGCGATCCACTGATCGTGTAATGCTCTATCTGGGGGACGGCGTCGCCGCTGGCCCAGATCGTGTCATCGACACCGTCGTAGGCGAGGCCGTCCATGCAGCCGTTCGTCGTCGTGAACGCACTCGTTGCGGTCAACGCGGTCATGTCAACGAGGTAGACGGAGCTGTAGCCCTCGCAGACCCAGAGCTTGCCGCGAGAGCCGTCCCAGGCCATCGCCCGGATGTCGCTCGCGCCGGCGATGACGACGGCGTCCACCTGCGAGCCGTCGGCCGGATCGACGAGCCAGAGCGTGTTGCTGCTCAAACAACTCTTAATCAGGTTCGTGCCGTTGAACGCGAGGCCGGTGCCGACGCTACAGGGCGGTATGGCCGCGGTGATCTGGCGAAGCTGATCGCCCGTCGCACCGCTCGCCACGCCGCCGCCATGGAACGCGCCCACGGCAAGCGAACCGATGGCGATCACCGCAACCGCTAGTGATACCGCCAACCTGCGGAGATTGACCTTCTTCTCGTTGCATTCACAGTCCATGTGTTTCTGCTCCTTGTTACTGCCCGCAGTGGGAACGCGCCGTCCCCAAATGACGGTCTACCCCGATTTGCCCTGATCTCTCCAAATTGTGGCTACCATACCACCACAAGGACCGAATTACCAAAGAAGCCATGGCAAGCTCCTGTCCGTGTGCTGGCAGTGGCAACGCTCCTCGAACGCCGGGAATCGCGGTCGGTCCTTCACTCGGCGAACGCCACGGCTGGCAAGAAGAGGAGCCTCCCGCCAAGGCGGGGGGCTCCTCTCACGATCGCGATTGCGTCGTTTCGGCTATCTGCTACCTGCGGCGAAGCGCCGCGGTCCAGGCCGCGAGGCCGCCCAGCAGCAACGCCGCCGACATCAGCAGCGCCACCGTGGGGACACCGCCCGACCCGCCCGGTCCGCTACCGGTGTCCGGCGCCTGGATCACACCAGCTGCGCCGCCGCCGGGGCGCGTCGGCGCGGGCGCCGGCGGGACTGCTGTCACCGGCACCGCGGTCGGCGGCACGGCCGTCGCGGACGGGGCGGGCGTTACCTGTGAGGCCGGCGGGTTCTTTGGACATCGCGAATTCACGATGCCCTGGATGCAGGGCGTGGCTACAGCCGTCGCCGCCGATGGCGTGACCGTGCCGATGACGAGGATGCCGCACGGCAGGTCGTTGTTGCTCGGCTGGAGCGGAGTCTGCAACTCCTGCAGCCAGATCTTCTCCAGGCCGTTCGGGTATGGCGGCGAGGACTCATCGCCCAGGTCGTCCACGTCGAGCCCGTTGTAGATGATGAGTCCCGAGCCGTGGAATGCGTAGGCATGCACCGGCCCCGTCACCTGGTTGTTGTTCGTGCCCGACATCGACAGGCACCAGTTGGGGTCGAGCGTGGTCATGACGTTCATGTCACCCACTGCGTCGCTGTTCGAGCCCAGGCCGTCAGCATCGATGAAGTGCGGGCTCGCATCGGACGCGGACGCCAGTATGTTCTCTTCGGCGATGGTCAAGATGCCGGTCGCGCCGGCGGCGCCGGGATTGTTCGTGGTGAACGGGAACGGAAGCCAGCTGTAATCCTGGGCCGAGCATTCGGAGTCGTAGATGATCAGCTTGCCGCCGCCGGAGACGAACGATACCAGGTCCGCCTTCTCGGAAGCACCAAGCGTGTCCACGTCGCAGTCCATCTCGTAGCTGGCGACGTTCAGCACCGCCGTGTCGAATGCCGCCAGGTTCGCTGTGGACACATCGGCCGGATCAAGGCCATTGAAATTGAAATCGCCCAGGCCGCCAGCAGCTCCCGTCACGACCAGCTCGCCGCCGTTGACCACATCGCCGGAACCGATCATCGCGACGTCCACGGACTGTCCCGAATGCGGCGTAGCACCGGCGGATCGCTGCAGCACAGCACCACCGGCAACAACAAGCAACAGGGCCGCAGCCAACCGGGCGGCGCCCTTCCATCGACGGATACCAGGTCGCACTCGCATGTCTCTCACCCCCAGTGAACTAAGAGCTTCCCGTTCAGAGTGAACGCCTCACCGGTGCGGCGGACGATAGCCCGGCCGCGACGTCCTCCGCGCCATTCGCGCCATTCGCGCCATTCGCGCCATTCGCGCCATTCGCGCCATTCGCGCCACGGACTAGGCTACGCGCGGGGTTATCCGAGCGACCAGAGCCACATGACCCGGACGGCCTGTATCTGACGATCCGGTGAGGCGAGCCATGATCGTCCGCCCGCGCGGGGAAGCGTGCGCGCCCGAAGGGGCTGCACCGCCGCGCGTCACACGCCCTGCGCGACCGGCAGGCCTGCGAGTTGCCACTCCGGGTAGCCCTCGGCAAGGCGGCGCGCGCGGCGTCCGCTCGCGTGGAGCAGCTCGATCGCCTGCGGCGCCAGCACGCAGTACGGACCGCGACAGTACGCGACGACCTCAACATCCGCCGGCAGTTGTCCGAGACGCTCCGCGAGTTCTTCCAGCGGGATCGAGACCGCCCCGGCGATGTGGCCCGCCGCGAACTCCTCCGGCGGGCGGACGTCGATCACCACGACGTCGCCGCCGTCGATCCGGCGCTGTAGCTCATCGCGATCGATCGGGTCGAGGGCATCGCGGGACGTGAAGTACGCCCGCGCCGTCTGCTCGACCTCCGTCAGCCGCGCGCGCGCCAACTCCTGGAGTGCCGTCAGAAAGCGCGAGACGCTCTCATCGGCGATGCGGTAGTAGACGCGCGTCCCCTCCTTCCGCGTGGCGACGAGACGCGCCTGGCGGAGCAGTTGGAGGTGCGCCGAGGCCGTCGAGAGGCCGAGGGCGGTCGCATCGGCAATGACGTCGACGCTGCGCTCGCCCTGCCGGAGCAGGTCGAGGATCTCAAGCCGTTTGGGGCTTCCGGCCGCCTTGCCGAGCCGCGCGAACTGCTCGTACAGGGCGTCTTTGACTTCGCGTGGCTCCATGTCTTGCGCTTCTCCCATTATCCATATATCTTTGGCACACTGTAGATTCTCCAGAGATTCACCGCAAGGACGTGTCACGTGGCCGAATCAGCGCGCGTCGTCATCCTCGGAGGCGGAATCGGCGGTGTCGTAGCCGCCCGGAAGATCCGCTCGCTCGTCCCGGGCGACACCCGGGTGACTCTGATCGACCGCCAGATGCTGCAGTCCTTCCCGCCTTCCTACACCTGGGTCATGACGGGAGAGCGCCAGCCCGCGGCCATTACCCGCGATCTGCGCCGCCTTCGCCGCAAAGACATCGAAGTGATCGAGGGCGCGGCTGATGCCATCGACCTCGACTCCCGCAAGATCGCCGTCGGCAGCGCGGAGGTCGGGTACGACTACCTGGTCATCGCGCTCGGCGCCGAGCTCGCGCCGGAGGCCGTGCCCGGGCTCGCCGGCGAGGCGCACTCGTACTACCGCGCTGCGGACGCCGAGCGGTTGCATCGCGAGCTGGGAGACTTCAGCGGCGGCCGCGTCGCACTGCTCATCCCCTCGCTCCCGTACAAGTGCCCCGCCGCGCCGTACGAGGGCGCGATGCTGCTCGACTCGCTCTTCCGCAAGCGCGGCATCCGCGATCGCGTCGAGATCTCGCTCTCCACGCCGGAACCGCAGCCGTTGCCGGTTGCCGGGCCCGTGCTCGGCGCCGCCGTCGTCTCGATGCTCGAACAGAGGGACATCGCTTACCACCCGCAGCGCAAGACGGCCGAGATCGATGCGGGCACACACGAGATCGTGTTCGAGGACGGAGCGCGAGAGAAGTACGACCTCCTGGTCGCCGTGCCGCCGCATCGGCCGCCGGCGATCGTGCGCGAATCGCCGGTTGCCGCGCCGTCGGGCTGGGCGAAGGTGGACGGCGCCACGCTCGCAACCGCGAGCCCGCGGGTCTACGCCATCGGCGACGTCACCGCGATCCCGCTGTTCGATGGCCTGGTGTTGCCGAAGGCCGGCGTCTTCGCGCACGCCGAGGCGGACGTCGTCGCCCGCAACATCGCCGCCGAGATCCGGGGGAGCGACGAGCGCCGCAAATTCGACGGGCACGGGTACTGCTTCCTGGAAGTTGGCGACGGCAGGGCGGGGTCCGCCAACGGCGACTTCTACGCGTCGCCTCGCCAGGTACAGATGCAGGATCCGACGCGGTTGCGGCGTCTCGGTAAGAAGCTGTTCGAACGTTGGTGGCTCCACAGGTGGTACTGAGATGAAGCTCTCTCAGGCCCAATACGAGGCGCTGGTCGACCTGGCGCGGGCGGCGCTCCCCCGTGAGGCGTGCGGACTGCTCGCCGGCGACGACAGCGTGGTCCGGGAAGTGCTGCCGCTGACGAACGTCGAGCACAATCCCATCGGCTGCGGCTGGCGAGCGGACTCGCGGGAACAATATCAGGCATTCGAGCGCATCGACGACCAGGGCTGGCAGATGCTCGGCATCTACCACTCGCACCCGCGTTCGGATGCGTATCCGTCCGACCGCGACATCGAGCACGCCCTGTACCCCGATGCGTGCTACGTCGTGGTGTCCCTGCTGGACGCCGGCGCTCCGGACGTGCGTGCGTTCCGCATTGCGGACGGAATCGTGAGCGACGAACCGCTCCTGTTGTCAACTGACACACCCGGGGAAGTGCGGGTTACACCGGAAGCCCGCTGAGCGAGGAAACATGAACGCGCTATTCATCATCAACGACCCGCCCTACGGCACGGAGCGCGCGTACAACGCGCTGCGGCTCGCCTACTCCGTCGTGCAGCGAGACGGCGAGCAGGTGCGCGTCTTCCTCATCGGCGATGCGGCGTCGTGCGGCAAGCGCGGGCAGCAAACGCCGAACGGCTACTACAACCTGGAGCGCATGCTCACGGCGCTCGCGCGGCGCGGTGGTGAGGTCGGTGTGTGCGGAAGCTGCATGGACGCCCGCGGCATCGCTGATGCTGAGCTGGTCGAAGGCGCGCACCGAAGCAGCATGGATCAACTGACGGACTGGACGCTCGAAGCCGATCGCGTCCTGACGTTCTAATCCGCGACCGCTGGTCAGCGCAGCAGCAGCACGAAGAACACGACGAGGCCGTATGTGATGACGACGATGCGCAGCCAGCGGCGTCCGAGCCGTCGCGCGACGCCGACGCCGAGGTAGCCGCCCGCCACCGCGCCAACGCCCATGACGACGACGGGAATCCATCGCACGGGGCCGAAGAACGCGAAGTAGATGACGGCGATGGCATTGACGATCAGCGAGAGCATGCCCTTGAGCGCGTTGGAGTGCTGGATGTCGTCGGGCAGCAGGATCGCCAGGAACGCCAGCGTCAGGATGCCGAGGCCGGCGCCGAAGTATGCACCGTAGATCGCGAGCACGAACGTCGATGCTTGCAGCGCCAGCGGCACGTGATCGTCGCCTCGAGACGCCAGGCTGTGCGCCGTCGCGAAGCTCGACAGGCGGTCCTGGAACGCCATCAGCCCGCAGGCGAAGAGGATGAGGAACGGCACGATCGCGTCGAATGCCGAGTCGGGCGTGGCGAGCAGGATGATCGATCCGGCCAGCGCGCCGAGCACCGCCGGCGCGAGGAGCGCGAGCAGGCGGGTGCGCTGGCGCCGCAGCTCCGAGCGATAGCCAAACGAGCCGCCGGCGTATCCCGGCCAGAGCGCGACCGTGTTGGTGACGTTGGCGGTCTTCAACGGCAGGCCCGCGGCGACGAGCGCGGGAAAGCTGATCAGCGAGCCGCCGCCCGCCACCGCGTTGATGGCGCCCGCGACGAACGCGGCCACGAGCAGGCCCAGATATTCGATAAAGCCCATTGCCGCTAACGATGCCCGCTCGCGCCGCTACGCGCCAATGGCCCCCGGCCAGCGCCCGGCCGCGCTATCCCGCGCCCGGCATGGGTGTATTACACTATGCGGCATCCACAGCAGACAGCTTCACGAGGTGCGCCATGACGACGGGAACGCGACCGGCAGCGAGCGAAGGCATCGACTACAGCAGCCTGGAGAGCGCCATCGGTCTCAACTGGTACGACGCTGACCCGAACCTGCGGCAGCTCGTCGAGCGGCTGGCGGCGCCCGAAGACCGCGCCTTCGCCGAGGAGCAGCTGCGCAAGATGGGCGGCGTCATCGGCGGGCCGATAGCGTCCCGGGCCGAAGTGACGGACAAGAACCCGCCGCGGCTCGAGAAATATGACCAGTGGGGCAACGAGGTCAACGACGTCGTCCACCACCAGGGCGCCATCGATACGAAGCGCGACCTGTGGGAGAGCGGCTTCATCGGCCTGCGGTGGACGGACGAAGTGCGGCGGACGCGCGCCGGGCACCTGCCGTCCGTCGTCAACACCGGCTTCTCGTACTTCCTCAGCCAGGCCGAGACGGGCATGCTCTGCGCCATCGGCATGACCAGCAGCGCGGCCGGCATCATCGAGCGGCACGCGCCGCCCGAGGTGCGCGAGCGCTTCCTGCCGCACCTGACGACGATGGACTACGGCGAGGCATGGGACGGCGCGATGTTCATGACGGAGATCCGCGGCGGCAGCGACCTCGCCAGCAGCGAGTGCAGCGCCGTCAAAACCGCCGGCGGCTGGCGCATCAACGGCGCAAAATGGTTCTGCTCCAACCTCGATGCGGAGGCGATCCTGACGCTGGCGCGGCCCGAGGACGCGCACCCGGGGCTTCGCGGCCTGGCGATGTTCCTCATCCCGAAGCGGCGCGCGGACGGCAGCCGCAACGGCATGCACGTGCGCCGCCTGAAGGACAAACTCGGCACGAAGGCGGTGCCGACCGGCGAGGTGGACTTCATCGACGCCGAGGCGTACCTGATGGGCGCCGAGAGCAAGGCCGACGACACCGGCGCCCGCGACGGCAAGGGCATCAACCGCATGATGGAGATGGTGCAGGGTTCCCGCTTCGGCGTTGCGCTGATGGGGCTCGGCATCATGCGACGCAGCTTCCTTGAAGCAGCGATCTACGCGCACCACCGCGAGGCGTTCGGGCGGCCGATCTCGGAGTACCCGCTGGTGCGGGAGACGCTGGTGAACATGGCGGCCGAGGTCGAAGCGGGCTGCGCCCTCGCGTTCGAGGCGGGGGAAGCGGGCACGCGGCAGGACGACGAGTCGAAGCGGCTGTATCGCATCCTGGTGCCGCTGGCGAAGCTCCGCTGCACGCGCCGCGGCATCGACCTGGCGTCGCAGGCGGTGGAGATCCACGGCGGCAACGGCTACATCGAGAACTGGCCGGTGGCGCGCCAGTTGCGTGACGCGCAGTGCCACACGATCTGGGAAGGCGCCGAGAACATCATCTGCCTCGACGTACTGCGCGCCATCGCCAAGGAGCGCGCGGACGAGGCGCTGTTCGGGCGCGTCGAGCGCGCGCTGGGCGGCGCCGAGCATCCGGCGCTGACATCGACGGTGACGGAAGTCGGGCGCTCGCTCGACGAGGTGAAGGAAGCGGTCGCGTACCTGGAGCGCGCGCCGCAGGAGATCCGCCTGCTGCAGGCGCGGCGCATCGCCGAGTACATGGCCGATGTGACGCAGGCGGCGCTGCTGGTGGAAGAAGCCGTGTGGGAACTCGCGAACAAGGGCTCCGCGCGTAAGGCGATCGTCGCGCGGCACTTCGCGTCGATGCGGCTGGGCGAGGCGCCGGTGCGGGGCATCACCTCCGGCGACCGCACGGTGCTGGACTACTTCGACCCGATCGTGAGGTACCAGCCGGTCGCGCCGTAGCGGCGCCCCGCAGCGCCGAAGCGGGCAGCCGGCAGTCGCGGTGCTTCGCGAGACAGACGCGCGAACGCCATGCGGTGCTAAGGGCCGGACCGGGCGAGGCAAGGCCTCGGGTGCGATGCCGCACCCGAGGCCTCTTTCTCCTGTTCGTGGCCCGCTTCTGCCTGCGAGTTACTTGAACTTCAGCAGGAGGACATCGGGCGACACCGTGTGGTTGACGCCGTCGGTGTTGTCGAAGACCGATATCCCAAACGGATACGCCTTCCCCGGTACGAGCTTGATGTCGTCATCGTGGCCGGTGTCCAGCTTACGATGCATGACGACGGTCCACCTGCCATTGGCATAGACGCCCTTCGATTCGATGTCTCCGCGGCTGCCGACCCACGGCGCGAGCAGCTCCCGCGCGATCTTGTCGCCCGACTTCAGGCTGGACGGGTCTAGGACGACCGCTTCGCTGACAAGTATGAACGGGCCGCCCAGAGACGCCTTCTTCGATGGGTCCAGCATCTTCTCCGGGCCGGAGCCGTCCTTCGTCACGTTGTCGGAATAGCCGCCGCTGTCCTTCTTGTCACCATGGTTCGCCGACTCAATGTCCTCCGGGTCCTCGAGGGTGCCGGTCAGACTCTTGTCGTCAGTCTGGCCGATGGGGTTAGATCGGGCGGCCTTCCAGTGCCAGTTATCGGCAAGATCGTCGGCGGTCGGCGCGATCATGTACCAGTCTTCGATCGGGTCCGATTCCGGGTTATGGCACAGGGTCGTGCAGCCGCGCGTCTGGAACTTCTCGATTGGGGTGATCTCCCAGTAGAGGCCGAGGCGGTCCTCGTTCCCCGACTTGGTCCACTTCGTGCCGTCGTAGTCCCAGAGACGGTTCGAGCTCTCGGTGGCGTCAGCCCACTCGAAGCGGAACCAGATGTCGTCGCCGCTGTACAGCGCCTGGGCGTTGACCTCGACGCCTTGCTTCGTCTTCGAACCTTCGATGACCGTCGTCTTGATGGTGGTCACCTTGGCGTCCTTCCACGCCGCGTCGTCCCCCGCCAGCGAGGCTGGCGACTGCTTCGCTGCCACAAGGTCGGTTGCGGATCCGCTGCCTCCTCCGCCGCATGCGCCCAGGGTCGTGCCGGCGATCGCCGCGGCCACCGTGAGCCAAATGAACCGTTTCAACATCTTCGACATCGTCTCACTCCTCCTCTGACTGTCCGGCGTTGCGGATCCATCCAACTTCGTCGCCGTTGTTCAACCGTTGCCGAGTACGGTCAGGACGATGACCGCGGCGGCGTACAGCACGAACGCACCCGACGTGATTGGTTTCTTCCAGGGTCTCCGTTCCTCGCCCCGGTCCACGAACGGCAGCAGCGCGAGCGACCCGAAGAAGAAGATCGGGATCGCCATCGTTGCGATCGGCTCCAAATTGCCGGGGAAATACTTGAGGAGCTGGAAATAGAACAGGAAGTACCAATCGGGCCGCGGGACGAAAGCCGAGTCCGTCGGGTCGGCCCGCAATCCGAGCGGGGCGTGGAACTGGCTGGCGGCGACGATGAGCCCGACGATCACGATAAGGGCGATCGTGGCCTCAATGGCAAGGTGCGTCGGGTAGAACGGGACGGTCTTTTCGGGCCCGTCGCCCTTGCGGATGAGCGGCGGGGCGAGCTTGTTGCGCCGCATCAACGCCAGGTGTGCGGCCACCACGGTCATGAATGCCCCTGGCAACACAAGCATGTGGACCGCGTAGAAGCGCGTGAGCGTCGAGATGCCCATCTCCTCGCCCCCGCGCAGAAGGCCACGCAGCGTACCGCCGGCAACGGGAACGGAGCCGGCGATCTCGGTGCCGACCTTCGTCGCCCAGTAGCCCTTCTGGTCCCAGGGCAGCAGGTAGCCCGTGAAGCCGAAGGAGACGGTGATCAGAAGCAGCAGCACGCCGACCAGCCAGGTAAGTTCGCGAGGCTTCTTGTATGCGGCGTACAGGTACGTGCGCAAGAGATGCAGCACGACCATCACGACCATGACCGAGGCGGCCCAGTGGTGTACTCCCCGGATCAGCCAGCCGTACTTCAGGGTGAACTGAATGTAGTCGACGCTGCCATACGCGCCCTCGGGCGAGGGGTCGTAGTAGAAGGCCATGAACATGCCGGTGACTGCCTGTACCACGAACAGCACCATGAGCAGCGAGCCCATCGAGAACAGGGGGTTGAGGTGGGCGTGGGCGGGCACCGGGTAGCGCAGAAGGCTCCGCAGCGGGCCGCCCCAGCCAGTCCTGTCGTCAAACCAACCGAGAATCGCTTTCATCCCGCCCCCTATACCAGCGCTTCGACGACGCCGTCCTTGATGCGCGTCTCGATCTTGCGGAGCGCCCTCGGCGGCGGCCCGGAAATCACTTCTCCCTCGGCGTCGTAGATCCCCTTGTGGCATGGACAGACGAACCGCTCCTCGTCCTGGCGCCACCGCACGTTGCACGCGAGGTGGGTGCAGACCGCCGAAAGCACCAGGACCTCACCGTTGGCGTTCGCCCTGGCGTAGATCAGGCCCTCCGTCGTCACGTCGCGCCAGGCGTCTTTGTCACGGAACTCGTAGACCACGCGCTTGAAGCCGTCGGTGGGAAGCTTGTCGGCCGCGCCGATGGAGACCCAGTGCTTCGTCCGCTCGTCCAGCGACTTGCCAACCGCGAAGCGGCCCGCAGGCAAGCCGACCGCGCCCATTGCCGCCAGCGTGGCGCCCCAGAACCACATGGTGTGGAGCACCTCGCGGCGGGAAAGCTCGGGCGAGGCGTCCTGCTCGTCAGCCATGGTCATACTCCTTTCGAACCACACCGAATATATCGCCGGTTCTAGGCCTCAGGCATTTGCCAGACAGCACAAAAGAGGTGTGCACATTGACACACGGTGCACCCGCACCCCTGTGCGGGGTACCGGCCCGGCGCAGGTCACGCTTAGGCGCGCAACGACTGCTGCGCTCTCGACGCTGGCGGCACGGATCCCGGTCGTGCCGGTCTGCGCCGTACCAAAACATACGTTCGACGTGGTAGGATACGCCGCAGGATCCGGGCGCCAGCAGGGAATCGCGACGGCAGCATGCGGCTTCTCAAGATCGACCCACGCCCTCCCTCGTACGACTCCGTGGCGGAGGCGGCGCTCGATGCCGGCTCGAACGCCACGATCGTCGATAGCGTGGAGATGCAGGACTGGCGTCCGATAGCACCACCACCCGTCGTCAGCGCGCCGAAGCTCGCGTTCGTCGACGGCGTGCAACGGCTTGAAGTGCGCGTCTCGGCCGAGGGCGACGGCTGGCCGATCCCGGGCGCGCTGGTCTCGTACGCGGCGGGCGCGGCGTGTCCGGGGCGCGAGCCAGCCGTGCGCCACGTCAACGTGCAGCGGCGGGTGATACTGGCGAAGGGCGTGCAGCCGTCCTCGATCACGCTGGCCGCGCGCAACGGCGAGCTGGACTACCTGCCGGCGCACAACGCGGGCGAGGACTTCGAAAGCCTGGGGAAGACGCTCAACGACCTGCGCGCCAATCTCGAAGCCGAGGTCGTGCGCGCGCTGATCGTCGAAGGGATGGAGTTGATCATCGCAGACGGCCGGCTGCCGGACGTGCGGCACGGGCCGGTCGTCGGGTTGATTAAGACGCTGCACGATCTTTACGTCTCCAAGCCGGAGCAGGTGGACTGCCTGACGCGGCTGCGAGCCGGCGAGCGGTCGCCGCTGTTCCTCATCCAGCGGGCGCGCACCACCTATTACTCGTGGTTCATCTGCCTGCGCGACCCGGGCCCGCTCGACCTCGCGCTGTCCGGCCTCGCGCGGCTGGAGATGGATGACGCGAAGTCGAAAGAAGAAGTGCTGCGGGTGGCCGACGTCACGGCGGCGATCCTGCCGGCGTACGCATCGACGGCGGCGCGCGATGACCGGGCACCGCAGAACCTGCTGCCCGTCGGCCAGCTCGAACGCGAGCTGCGGCACCGGCTGGGCGACCCGGAGTTGCTGAAGCGGCTGATGGTCGAGACGTTTGCGAAGGAGAGCCCAGGTTGGAACCCGTGAACCAGGACCCGGTCGGCCTCGTCATCGGCACGGAGGATGCGTTCGCGCTCGACTTCTGGGTGTGGGTGTACCCGCACGCCTACCTGCAACTCGATGACGTGGTCACGGTGCCGGTGGCGCTGCCCGACGGGCGCGAGGTGCGGATGCACGGCATCGTCGACAAGGTGCGATCACGATACGAGGGCGCGCGCTTCGACTCCGACGCGGAGGCCGCGCGCGAGCAGCGGCTGCCGGTGGGCATCGCGCACGCGGCGCACGTGACGGTGACCCGCGTGGAGCCGGAGGTTTTCGTGGCGCCTACACCGGGCGCGGCCGTGCTCAAGAGCGAGCTAGGCCAGCGCGACGAAGCGCTCTACTTCGACAAGATGCGCGCCGATGGCACGGCGTTTCGGGCCGGCTACTCGCGCGACGGCAACCCCGTCTACGGGAACATCGAGTTCCTCGACGGAACCCGCGGCGCGCACATGAACATCTCCGGCATCAGCGGCGTCGCGACGAAGACGAGCTACGCGCTCTTCCTGCTGTACTCACTGCTGAACTCCGACGCGCTCGGCGCGGAAGTTGCGCAAACGAAGGCAGTGATCTTCAACGTGAAAGGCGAAGACCTGCTGTGGCTCGACAAGCCGAACGCCCGGCTCGATGAAGCGGCGAGCCAGCGCTACAAGGACATGGATCTGCCGGTCGGGCCGTTCCAGAGCGTCGGCATATGGGCGCCCGCGCTGAAGGCATCAGACGCGCTGATGCCGGCCTCCGACACGAGGCAGGAGGGCGTGACGGCGTACGCGTGGTCGCTGTCGGAGTTCTGCCGCCAGCGGATGCTGAAGTTCCTCTTCGCCGACGCGGACAACGAGACGAGCCAGCTCTCGTTCGTCGTGCGCCTGGTCGAAGACTGGCTCGCCGACCCATCGTTCGTCGCCGATCCGGACGACCGTGGCTTCGTCAGCGTCGTCGGCGCCGAGATCGTGACGGCGCGCAGCTTCATGGACCTCGTGCACGCCATCGACGCCAACATCGACGCGATCGCCGGGCGCGCGGCGCAGGGCACCCAGAACGCGTTCATGCGGCGGCTGTACGATGCCGCGGGTACGGCCGGCCACCTGATCCGCGCGATCCCGCCCGCGAAAGTGGAAGAGCACAAGATCGCCGTCCTCGACGGCAAGGGGAGCAGCCGCGGGAACAAGCAGGTAACAGTGATCGACATCCACAGCCTCCCGGACCGCGCCAAGCGCTTCGTCGTCGGCGTCGTGGTGCGGCGGCTGGTGGAGCTGAAGGAGGAGATGGGCACAGGGCGGCCGCTGGTCTTCCTGGTGCTGGACGAGCTGAACAAGTACGCCCCGCGCGAGGGCTGGAGCCCGATCAAGGAAGTGATCCTCGACATCGCAGAGCGCGGCCGCAGCCTGGGCGTGATCCTCATCGGCGCGCAGCAGACGGCGAGCGAGATCGAGCGACGCGTGACGGCGAACGCGTCGTTCCGCGTGGCGGGCCGGCTCGATACCGCCGAGGCAGCGCGCGGCGAGTACGGCTTCCTGACCGATGCGGCGAAGGCGCGCGCATCGATCCTCAAGCCAGGCACCATGTTCGTGCACCAGCCGGAGATCCCGGTGCCGTTGCTGGTGCAGTTCCCCTTCCCGGCGTGGGCGACGCGCAAGGACGAGGTCGACCGCGCGTCCGAAGGCAGCGGCTCCGGGCTGCGGGGGCGGTAACCGATGCGCTTCCTGCACACCGGCGACTGGCATCTGGGCCGGCAGATCCGCGGACAATCGCGCCAACCCGAGTTCGAGCGCGTCGTGATGGAAGTCGTCGATATCGCGCGGCGGCAGCGGGTCGATGCGGTGCTGATCGCCGGCGACACCTTCGACACCTTCGCGCCGCCACCGGACGCCGAGAGGCTGCTCTACGAGGCGCTGACCAGCCTGGTGCGCGATCACATCGATGTGGTGATGATCGCGGGCAACCACGACCACGCGCAGCGGATGGATGCGATGACGGGCATCCTGCGCATCGCCGGCGTGCAATGCGTCGGATCCGTGCCGCCGGACGAGGGCTACGAGCCGGTCACGCTAACGTCGAAGGACGGCGAGGCGACGACGATCGTCGCGCTGCCGTGGGTGCCGGAGCGGGTCGCCGTGGAGTACGAGCGGTTATTCGGCGAGCTGAACGAGGCGATGCAACGTTACGCGGGTCAGATGGAGCGCGCCATCGCCTACTTCTGCAAGCGTTTCGCGCCTGGCACCGCCAACGTGTTCCTCGGCCACATGTTCATCGGCGGCTCGACCGTCGGCGAGGGGAGCGGCGAGCGCAAGCTGCATATCGGCCAGAACTTCGCCGTGCCGGCGTCGTGCTTGCCGGGGGCCGCGCAGTACATCGCGCTGGGCCACCTGCACCGGCCGCAGGAGATCGCGCACGCGTCGCCGGCGTTCTACGCCGGTTCGCTGCTACAACTCGACTTCGGCGAAGAGGGGCAGGAGAAGTCGGTGAACATTGTCGAGGTGCACCCGCGGCTGCCTGCGAAGGTGGAGCGCGTGCCAGTGAGCGGCGGCAGGCAACTGCGCACCGTGCGCACGACGCTCGACGCGCTCCCCGAGCACGGCGGCCGCTACGGCAACGATTTCCTGCGCGTCGTCGTCGAACTGGAGCGGCCGGCGATCGGGCTGTACGAACGAGTGCGCGACGTACTGCCGAACGCGCTCGAGGTCACGGCGAGCCTCGTGGCACAGGCGGCGGCCGCGGCGACTGCGGACGGCGACCACGCATCGGTCACGCCGGAAGTGCTGCTGTCGCGGTTCTACGCGCAGAAGTACGGCGGCGGCGCGATGCCGGAGGGGCTGCTGAAGCTGTTCAGCGAGCTGCGCCAGGAGGCCGAGCGTGCGACCGCTTGAGCTGAAAGCCGCAGGCTTCACCTGCTTCGCCGACCCGATCGAGATCGACTTCTCGAACATGGACGTCTTCGTGATCACGGGGCCGACGGGCGCGGGCAAGACGACCATCATCGACGCGCTGTGCTACGCGCTGTACGGCAAGATCCCGCGCCACAGCGAGACGCAGCAACTGATGTCGCACAACCGCGACCACCTGCACGTCGCGCTGGAGTTCTCGGCCGGCTCTGAGCGCTATCGCGTGTTCCGCAGCATCAACGTCACGCGCAAGACCGGCCGCGACGGCGTCGAGAAGGTGACGCGTGCCGTGTCGCCCGTGCAGTTGGAGCAACGCGGGCCCGACGACGAATGGAAATCGGTCGAGGGGCGCGTTCGCGCTATCGACGAGGAGATCGAGCGCATCGTCGGGCTCGACTTCGACGCGTTCCAGCGCTGCGTGGTACTACCGCAGGGGCGATTCCAGGAGTTCCTCTCCGGCGACCGCAAAAAGCGGCAGGACATCCTCAAAGACCTGCTGGACATCGGCATCTACGAGCAGGTCATGGCGGCGGCGAACGCCCGCGCGCGCGACCACGCGAGCCACGCGGCGCACATCGAGCAGCAGCTGCGCGACGACTTCGCGGACGCGACCGAGGAGGCGCTCGCCGCGAGCCGCACGGAACTCGAAGCGATCGTGCCGGCGCTGGAGACGGCGCGCGAGTTGCGCACCGCGCTGGCGGCGGCCGGCGAGCAGGCGGTGACGGTTGTCGATGCGCGCGGCCGCGAGCGCGACCGCGGCCAGGCACACGCCGCCACCTTGAAGGAACTGAAGGTCGCGGAGGATCACGCGAAGGACGGCCAGGCACGGCTCAAGGTGCTTCGCAAGGAGTCACAGGGGATCGAGGCGGCGCTGAAAGCGGCGCCGTACGACCGGGCGTTGCATCAGGCGCTGCACGTCGCCCGCGAGCGCGCGGCGCAGTTACAGCGACACGACGCGGACCTCGTAGGGGCGAAGGCTGCCGCCGCCGACAACGCGGCGCTGGCGGTCGCCACGGCCACGCTCACCGCCGCCGAGAAAGCGCACACCGAGGCCGAAGGCGCATCGCTCGCGGCGACGGAACAACTGGAGACGGCGCAGCGCACTGATGCTGCCGCGCACCTGAGCAGCGGGCTGAAACGCGGCGACCCGTGCCCGGTGTGCGGCGGCGTCATAGATAAGCTGCCCCGCGCGGCGGCAGGCAGTCTCAAGACGGCCGAAAAGGCAGCGCGCGACGCGAAGGCCGGCGAGCGCGCGACCGCCGAGGCGCTGCGCGCGGCAGGACTGGCGTCCGAACGCGAGAAGCAGCGGCTGCAGACGGCGACGGAGCGCGTGGCCCGCATCGAACAGGAGCGCGCGAAGGCAGCGGCCGAGTTGCAGGCATCGCTTCCGGCCGGCGTCGCGGCCACGGCGGAAGCCATCGCGGCCGCGGCCGACGCGCAGGACGCGGCGCTGTCGCAGTTCGACGAGTTGAACGCGCGGCTCGAAGCGCAGCGCAAGACCATCGCGGAGCTTGAGCCGCTGGTGAACAGGAGCGGCGAACAGATCGCCGGGCTCAAGGCGAGCGCGGCCCAGCTCGAACAGGAGATCGCCGCGGCGAAGAAGCAAGCGGATGAGGCGAAGGTGCGGCTCGTGGCGCTGGCTGAAACCTGGAAGTGGACCGCCGTGCTGGAGCTCGTCGAAGCGAAGAAGGACCCGCGCGCCGCGATCGCGGCGATGTCGCAGGAGGCGGTGACGCAGGCCGACGCGCTGACCGCGCGCAAGACCTCGCTCGAGGAGCGCGTGCGCACGATCGAGCAGAAGATCGAGCGCGCGGGCGAATTGCGCGAATCGCTCGATGCGGCGCGCGGCGAGGCGGCTCTGTGCAGGGAACTGGGGCTGCTGCTGCGCGCAGATCAGTTCCAGGAGTTCGTCCTGTCATCGGCGATGGCGGTGCTGGCGGAGACCGCGACGACGCACCTGGCGTCGCTCTATCCGCGGTTCGGGCTGAAGGTGGATGGCGGCGAGTTCGAGGTGATCGACCACTGGCAGGCGGACAGCGAGCGGTCGGCGCGCACGCTGAGCGGCGGCGAGACGTTCGTGGTGTCGCTGGCGCTGGCGCTCGCGCTCTCGGAACGGCTGCCGGAGCTGCGCAGCGCCGCGGCAGCGGCTTTGGAGAGCCTGTTCCTCGACGAGGGCTTCGGGACGCTCGACCCGGAGACGCTGGAAACCGTGATCAATGCGCTGGAGGGGCTGCGCTCCGAGGACCGGATGGTCGGCATCATCACGCACGTGCCGGAACTGGCACAGCGCATCGAGAACCGCATCACCGTGATCAAGTCGCCCGCGGGCAGCCGCGTCGAGGTGAGCGCGCCGGTCTGAGGCGCCTCAGTCCTGCACCAGGAACCGGAAGCCGGCGAGCGCCAGCACGTCGTTCGAGCCGTCTTCGATCAGCGACGCGCGCGCGTCGCGGTACAGCATCTCCACCGGCACGCCCTTCGCCAGCCCCATGCCGCCGAAGATCTGGATCGCGTCCGACGCCAGGTCGAAGGCCGTCTGCGTGCAGTACGTCTTGGCGGCGATCGAGTAGTGCGTCGTCGGCTGGCCGGTCAGCAGGCGGCGGTTGGCGAGCCTCGAGAGCGAGCGCGCCGATTCGAGCCGCGTGAACATGTCGAACAGGCGCCGCTGCACGAGCTGGTGGTTCGTGATCGCAACGCCGCCCTGTACCCGCTGCTGCGCGTACGTCAGCGCCTCCTCGAACGCGGCGCGCGCGAGGCCACAGAACGTCGTACTCATGCCGGCGTTGGCGCTGGCGAGGATCGTGTCCGTGGCCGCGCCGAAGACGCCCGGCTCGACCAGCATGTAGTGGCGCGGGATGCGCACGTTGTCGAAGAAGATCTCGCCCTGGTTGAGGGCACGCTGGCCAAGCTTGTCCAGCGGCTTGCCGCGCGTGACGCCGGGCAGCCCGAGCGGGATGACGGCGACGCCCGTGCCCGCCATGCCCATCGATGGCTCGACGCAGAGGAAGGCGAGCGTGTGCGTGGCGATGGTGCCGTTCGAAACCCACGCCGACTTCTGGCCGTTGATCACCCACTCATCGCCGTCGCGGCGGGCGTTGCACTCGAAGTGGATGTCGGCGCGCGAGTGCTCACCGGAGTAGAGGATGGCGTCGGAGCCGTGGTTCGGTTCCGTCGCGCACCAGCAGCCAATGTACTTGCCTTCGGTGTCCTCCACGAACGGCATCACGAGGTCGCGCATCAGGTCCGGATTACCGGTCATGGCCGCGAAACGGAACGGCATCGAGGTGACGCCAAGGCTGATCGAGAGGCCCGCGCTCCCCCAGCCCATCTCCTCGCTCACCACCCATGCGTCCATCGGGCCGAGGCCCGGCCCGCCGAGCTCCACCGGGAACGATCGCAGGTGGTGTCCGGCGCGATAGGCGGCGCGGAAGACGTCGCGCAGCCGCGAGTCAGGTGCGATCACCTGCTCCGGCGTCAGCGCGTCGAGTTCGAGCGCGGCGGGACGGATGACTTCTGCCGCGAAACGATGCGTCTGCTCGCGGAGCTGGATCTGGTCGCTGGTGAGGTCGAAATTGAGGTCGAGTGCCGGCATGGTCGCACGCTCACATTCACTTATCGAAGATCATGACGTTGACACCGCCGATGCCGGCGTTCTGCACGAGTCCCACGTTCGCGCCCGCAACCTGCCGCGGGCCCGCATCGCCCCTCAACTGGCGGACGATCTCTGTCACCATCGCGCCGCCGGTCGCCCCCATCGGGTGGCCGCGGCTGAGGAGGCCGCCGTCGGTGTTCACGGGGTACTTGCCCGTGATCTCGGTGCCGCCTTCGAACACGAACGGGCCGCCTTCGCCGTGCGGTACGTAGCCAAGCTCCTCGATGGTCAGGATCTCGCCCGGTGTGAAGGCATCGTGCACCTGGGTAACGCGGATGTCCGCCGGCCCGACGCCGGCGCGCTCGTACGCGCGCTTCGCCACGAGCGCGGTCGGCCCTTCGCCGAGGCCCTCGCGGCCCGAGGTATACATCGGCGATCCGCCGGCCCACGCCCGCATACGGACGGGCGCAGTCGTGCGCGTGCGCGCGAACGCCTCGGAGGCCAGGATGACGGCCGACGCGCCGTCGCTCGTCGGGCAGCACTGGTAGAGCGTGATCGGGTCGCACACCATGCGCGAACCCAGCACTTCCTCCAGCGTGATGGCGATGCGGTACTGCGCGTACGGGTTGTGGACGGCGTTGCGGTGCGACTTCACGCTGACCTGCGCGAAGTGCTCGGGCCGCGTGCCGTAGTCGGCCATGTGGCGCTGCGCCATCATGCCATAGGCGGCGGGCATGACGTTCAGCCCCATCACGGAGGCGTAGTTGGTGGCGCCCGCGCCGCCGACCTGCAACATGCCGCGCTCCATCTTCTCGACGCCGATCACCATCGCGACCTCGGCGGAGCCTGCGCGGATCGCATCGGCAGCGAGCATCAACGCGCGCGAAGAACTGCCGCACGCCAGCTCGACGTTCGTGATCGGCATGCCGTGCTGCCCCAGTTCACCGAAGATCCGCATGCCGACGCCGACGGGCGGGCCTGCGCCGCCAACGCGGCCCAGGTAGCCCGCCTCGACGGCCTTGAACTCGATGCCGGCGTCGTCGAGCGCCGCGACGGCGGCCTCGCGGCCGAGGTCCTCTATCGTCTTCTCGGGGAAGCGGCCGAACGGATGCAACCCGACGCCCAGTACGACCACGCCGTCGCTCATCGCGCGTCCCTCCTCGGCTGAAACACGTAGGCCACGACGCGGTTGCCGGCGTCGTCGCGCTTCACGTCGTGCAGCGCCATCTCCACGGGCAGGCCGACCCGCACCGATTCGAGCGGGACGTGGAGCAGCGCGGTCTGCACGATCGGGCCATCCTCAAGCTGCACCTGCGCGATGGCGTACGGCGCTTCCATCACGGAGCCTTTCGGCGTCTGGTGGATAATCGTGAACGTGTGGATCACCCCGTACGGGCTGAGGCGGCACTCTTCGAGGCCGCGGTGCGCACATTCCAGGCAGATCGCACGCTTGCCGGCGAAACGCGTGCGGCACGCGGGGCACTCGCTGCCCAGCAACTGCGGCAACGCGCCCGGCTGCTCGGGGATGACGAACAATCCCTCGCGGATCGGCGCCATGCCGGCCGCATTTGCGACGGTCATCGCGTACCTCTTCCAATTCCCCCCGGCGGATGGCTTCTTGCGGTCTTCTTCCTCGCCATGGGTAACCACGAGTCTCGGCCCGGCGCACGGGGCTTACAAGGGACGAATGGCACACCCGCCACGGGGTCGTATGGCCCAGCCGTTTCAGCACAACAGGGAACTTGGAGTCTTGTGCCAGCGGGACTAGCATGCGCATGCTAGCCGCGAATCGAGGCGACGTACCCACTCGGCGCGTCCGGGGAGTCGTGCCCGCGCGCCATCGGCGGCGCTCCGATCTCAACACCTGCAACGGTGCCAGGCCCGCCCGGCCGCGTCGAGGGCGCTCCGGGCCCAGGGATGGAGAAGGTGATCATGCTTAAGGCCGCGCCCGCGAAGACGAAGAAGCCAGCCGCCGGGGTGAAGAAGGCGAAGGCAAAGCCTGCCGCAAGGGCGAAGGGGCCCGTGGCGAAACAGCCAGCGGCGAAACCCGTCGCGAGGGCCAAGAAGGCCGCGACGAAGGCCAGCGCCACAAAGAAGGCGCCGGCGAAGCCCGCCGTGAAGGCGAAGAAGCCCGTGACGAAGGCCGCATCCGTGGCGAAGAAGACCCCGGCGAAGAAGGCGCCGGCGAAGGCGCCCGGGCTCCCGCACGTGGAGATCACGGTGAAAGGGCAGCGCTACATCGTCGGGGAGTACGGATCCCTGATGACGTTCGAGGATTACGAGCGGGTGATGGCGATCAAGCAACAGCAACAGCGCTGAGCACGGCGACGAGCCGTAGAGGGGAAAGAGGGACACATGGAACTCAAAGAGGTCATCGGCCGCAGGCGCACCATACGCTTCTTCCTGCCGTTTCGGCCGGTCGAGCGCGCGAAGATCCAGAAGATGCTCGAAGCGGCTCGCCGCGCGTCGTGCGTCGGCAACGTGATGAACGTCCGGGGCATCGTGATCTGGAAGGACCAGGCGTCGCCGGAGCTGATCAAGGCAATCACACCGCCACTGGGCTACCAGCAGATGCAGACCGCTCCGGTATTCATCTTCTGGTACAACGAGACCGAGGCCTACCAGATCGACAGGTGGATCGGCGCCATGGAGGGCCTCGCCGACACGCGACGCATCGGCACGAACGTCGAGAGCACGAAGCAGCAGATCGAGAAAGGGCTGCGGCCCGCGTTCGGCGCGATGTGGAAGCAGATGGCGGTCGCGCCGCTCGCGTTCATGGACGTAGGCCAGGCGGTCGCGCAGGCGACGCTGGTGGCCTACGACGAAGGGCTCGGCTCCTGTTTGATGAGCAGCCCGCGGCTCGAGGCGGTCGGCAAGCTGCTGAACCTGCCGGAGTCCGCCGTGCCGGTGTGCCTGCAGGCCATCGGTTACGCAGCGGAGCAGTGGGAGGCGGGCGGCCAGACGGTGAAGCCGCCGTTCGACTCGCTGTTCTCCGAGGGCACCGCCGGCACACCGTTCAAGCACGACGCCGCGGTCGACGACGAGCTGCGGCGCGACAAGATGATCTGCGACCCGGCGCCCTTGCCATGGCGCGAGGCGGAGCTGAAGTACGTCCAGCAGGCGCTCGGGCTCGAGGAGCGCATCACCGCGTTCCCGATCCCCGGCATCACGCCGGCAGACGGTGGCGGTCGTGGCTGACACTCCCGCCAAAGGCGGGCCAACCATCCGTATCCTCGATGAAGGCGACGGCCACTACCGGCCGCCGGATCCCGACGGACTGCGCGCGTTCGTGCGCGACAACAAGGACCGCCGGCTCGTCGACAAGCGCATGTCGGAGCAAGACGCGATCTCCCGCTTCGTCGAAGACGGCGCGTACGTCAGCTACGACACCAACGTCTGGCGGCGCGGCCCCAGCTCGCTGATGCGGGAGATCATCCGCCAGAAGAAACGCGACCTCTGGCTCGCCGCCAAGTTCAGCGCGCACGACGCGACGTTGCTCACCGCCGGCGGCTGCGTCAGCAAGATCGACGTCGGCTGGATGGAAACCGGCCGCGTGATCACCGAAGCGATGAACGCCGGCACGCTCAAGATGTACGAATGGACCAACGGCGCGCTGGCGTACCGGCACCTGGCCGGCGCGCTTGGCGTGCCGTTCCTGCCACTGCGCTACGTCGGCGGCACGGACGTCTTCCGCAACTCCGGCGCCAAGCTCATCGAGGATCCCTACACGGGACAGGCGGTCTGCCTGGTGCCGGCGGTCAATCCGGACGTCGCGCTGATCCACGTGAACCAGTGCGACATCTACGGCAACGCCCGCGTCTTCGGCCCGGGCCTGGCGCCCGTCGAGACGGCGATGGCGTCGAAGCGCGTCATCCTCTCAACCGAGGAGATCATCGACACCGCGGAGATCCGCAAGCACCCGGGCGCGACGACGATCCCGTACTACATCGTCGATGCCGTGGTGGAGGCGCCGTTCGGCTGCTACCCCGGCACCGTGCCGGGGCTGTATCGGGCGGACCTGCAGCACCTGATGGAGTTCGGCGTCGCGCAGATGCAGGGCAAGATGGACGAGTACCTGGAGAAATGGGTGCACAGTGTCGCCTCGCACACCGAGATGCTGGAGAAGCGCGTCGGACTCGCCAAGCTGAACCTGCTGCGGTCCGAGGAGACGCACACGGAGGGCTACTACACGTGAGCACGGCGCTGGCATTCACCGACAACGAGGCGACCATCACCTACACGTCGCGGCTGATGGAGGAGGACAAGCTCTACTTCGTCGCCATCGGCGGCCCTCCCCTGCTGGGCATCCTGCTGGCGAAGCAGCTGCGGGCGCCGGCCATCGCGTACGTCGTCGAAGACGGCACGATCGCACCGCAGGTGCCGATGCCGACGCCGCCGTTCATGATCGGCGCCGGGCTGGCGTCGAGCCGCGCCGTCGCCTGGACGGACATGAACACGGTCGACTTCCACGCCGGGCTCGGCTACCTGGACTATGGCGTGCTCGCCGCCGTCCAGGTCGACCAGTACGGCAACTTCAACTCGACCTTCACCGGCGGCACGTACGACCACCCGGTACGCCGCTTCGGCGGCCCCGGCGGCGCGACCGAGATCGCGGCTCTGTGCTGGCGGACGGTGCTGATGACGCGGCTGCAAAAGCGCAAGTTCGTCAACAAGCTCGACTTTATGTCATCTCCTGGATTCCTCGACGGCACGCCGCGCGCGCGCGAGCGGGCGGGCATGCCGCCTGGCACCGGCCCCTATCGCGTCGTCACGGAGCGCGCGATGTTCGGATTCGACGACGCGACGCGCCGCATGAAGCTCATCGCGATCGCGCCGTGGACCAGCGTCGAGGAGGTGCTGGCGGACATGGAGTTCGCGCCGATCATCGCGAGTGATCTCGGCGTCCTCGATCCGCCGACCGACGAAGAACTCGATATTCTCCGCACGCAGGCCGACCCGACCGGCCGCACGATCGCCGGCGAGTGGATCATGCTCGAAGAGACGGACGCCGGCCTGCGGCGCGTCGTGACGGAAGCGGCCACGTAAGCAAGACCCGGCAACCTCCATGGAGGCGCGATCAACGACGCGCGGTGCAAGTTCAGCACCGCGCGTCGTTCTTATCTCCGCTGGGCCGGAGCACTCCCGGAACTACAACCTGTCGATGATCTGCCGCGCGGCGGCCAGCGCCAGCACGTCGTTCGAGCCGTCTTCGATCAGCGAGGCGCGCGCGTCACGGAACAGCTTCTCGACCAGGAACTCCTTGGCGAGGCCGTAGCCGCCGTGCAGCTGGATGGCGTCGCTCGCGACGTCGACCGCCGCCTGCGTGCAATACACCTTCGACGTGATCGAGAGGAAGGTGGCCGGCGGGAACGCGCGCGCGTTGTACTTCAGCGCCGCGCGCGAAATCTGCCGCGAGGTCTCGACCTTGGTGTACATGTCGAACAGCTTCTTCTGCACCAGTTGGTGCTCGGCGATGGGCTTGCCGCCCTGAATGCGCTCTCGCGTGTACTTCAGCGCCTCCTCGAACGCCGCGCGGGCGACGCCGGTGAACGTGGCGCCCATGAAGGCGTTTGCCGTCGCCAGCGTCATGTCGATAACGAGCGGGTAGATGTCCGGGCGCGCCAGCATGTACTCGGCCGGAATGCGCACGTCGTCGAAGAAGATCTCGCCCTGGTTGAGCGCGCGCTGCCCCAGCTTGTCCAGCGGCTTGCCCTTCGTGACGCCCGGCAGGTCCAGCGGCACGAGCGCGACGCCGCCGCCCCCCATCCCTTTCTCGCGTTCGATGCCGAGGAACGCCAGCGCGTGCGTGGCGATGGTGCCGTTGGAGACCCACGCCGACTTCTGG
>ORMF010656479.1_pt1 | contig 50289 bp, 49 predicted proteins | sample 1779871 | NCBI WGS metagenome assembly ORMF01 (sample SAMEA104232316, study PRJEB22302) | groundwater metagenome | biome: forest; feature: aquifer; material: groundwater | place: USA | collected 2011-08-07 | depth 5.4 m | reverse complement strand
GGCGATAGAGAGGAAAAACAGAGCCGCACGCGTCCTCCCACATGATCGCGCCTCGCCCCTCGAGAAAAATTCGCAATCCTGAATTGATGGCAGTAGGATTGCTTCGTGAAAAGCGTTTTTCTACAGACTCGTTGGGCGTCACGTGGCAATAACGAGGAGAGTGCACCATGAATGCCGAAGAGTTGCGGTCCATCCAAGCTCCTTTGAAAGAGCGCTATCGCGGGGAACCCGACGCTGCGCTTATTACGTTGCGCGCACAGGGGCGTCTCGGCGAAGGTGTTAGTTGCAAAATCGAAACAGGCAAAGCACTCGTGAATGCGGGGCTTCATCCCGCGACGGGTGGTAGTGGGCATAGCGCGTGTTCGGGCGACATGCTACTCGAAGCGTTGGTGGCCTGCGCAGGCGTGACTCTGAACGCCGTCGCCACTGCGCTCGGCATCGAACTGCGCGATGCCTCGCTTCAGGCAGAAGGTGATCTCGACTTCCGTGGAACTCTCGGTCTGTCAAAGGACGTTCCGGTCGGCTTCCAGAGTATCCGGCTGCAGGTCACACTTGACACCGACGCATCGGAAGAGCAGCTTGCCACGCTCCTACGCCTGACCGAACGGTATTGCGTGGTGTTCCAAACGCTGGCACATCCGCCGGCTCTAGCAGTTGTTCGCAAGTCCGCAATAGCCTGAGCGCCCGTGAAGCTGACGCCCAACCCTTTGTTGCTGCGGACGGGCCGCCAGCGTCGCGCTTGCGCAACCGTCGTCGTGGCCCGCCGCAGAACAACACGTTGGACGGCGTCTGTAGACATAACATTAAGGAGGTAGGACATCATGCAGCACAGAACTTGGTCGCCATTGGCGTGGTTTCTTTCATTGGCCCTTTGCCTTCCGTCTATTGCGCAAGCGCAACAGGCTGCTGGCGCAGCGGCGGGACAGAACATGGATCAGATGAAGTTCGAGGCAACTCCAGAGTTGCCTACGTGCGCGAGAAACGCCGTGCTAAGCGGCGATCCCACGAAAGGGCCCTCCATTCTGCTGGCTAAGGTGGAGACTGGGTGCGTGGTTCCGTGGCACTGGCATACCCCAAATGAACACCTGATGATCGTGAGCGGGGCGGCCAAACTCGAGATGAAGGATGCAAAGCCGATAACACTGGAGGTCGGCGGTTTCGCGCTGATGCCCTCGCAGGAGGTCTGCTCGGTGTAATCCAGCTCGGTGGTGCAGCCCGCCTCCTTGCGGAGGACGTCGTCGATATTCCTGAAGGCTTGCTCAAACACGGACGGTAATCCTTTCCAGTTGCTTTGCGGTCGCGGGGGAATCGTAACGCAATGGCAAAGCCCGGCGCTGACGTATCGATCGGACAGGCTGTGAGCCGGTCAACGGCAATTCCAGGGCGAAAACCGGCATAGATAGTAACGTATATGTTACTATCTATACCAAATATGCTCCAGAACGTCCCCTAGAACGTCACCACGCTGCGGATCGACGTTCCCGCATGCATCAGCTCGAAAGCGCGGTTGATGTCCTCCACCGGCATCTGGTGGGTGATCAGGTCGTCGATGTTCAGCCTGCCTTCCATGTACCAGTCGACGATGCGCGGCACGTCGGTGCGGCCGCGCGCACCGCCGAAGGCCGTGCCCTTCCAAGTGCGTCCGGTGACGAGCTGGAACGGCCGGGTCTTGATCTCCTGGCCCGAGCCCGCGACGCCGATGATGACCGAGACGCCCCAGCCGCGGTGGCAGCACTCCAGCGCCTGGCGCATGAGATCGACATTGCCGACGCACTCGAAGCTGTAGTCCGCACCGCCGCCGGTGATGTCGACCAGATGCGCGACCAGATCTCCGGTTAGTGCCTTGGGGTTCACGAAGTGCGTAAGCCCGAACTTCCGGGCCAGCGCCTCGCGCGCCGGATTGAGATCGACACCGATGATCTTGTCCGCGCCGGCCATGCGCGCGCCCTGCACCACGTTCAAGCCGATGCCGCCGAGGCCGAACACGACGACGTTCGCGCCCGGCTCGACCCTGGCGGTGTTGATCACCGCGCCGATGCCCGTGGTGACGCCGCAGCCGATGTAACAGACTTTGTCGAAAGGCGCGTCCGCGCGGATCTTCGCGAGCGCGATCTCGGGCAGCACGGTGTAGTTCGCGAAGGTCGAGCAGCCCATGTAGTGGTGGATCGGTCTGCCCTTCAGCGAAAAGCGGCTGCTGCCATCCGGCATCACGCCCCGGCCCTGCGTGCCGCGGATCGCGGTGCACAGATTGGTCTTGCGCGACAGGCACGACTTGCATTGCCGGCATTCCGGCGTATAGAGCGGAATCACATGGTCGCCCGGCTTCAGCGTAGCAACACCCGCGCCGGCCTCGACCACCACGCCCGCCCCTTCATGGCCGAAGATCACCGGAAAGAGCCCTTCCGGGTCGGCCCCTGACCGCGTGAATTCATCGGTGTGGCACACCCCGCTCGCCTTGATCTCGACCAGCACCTCGCCCGCCTTCGGGCCCTCGAGATCCACCATTTCGATGCTCAGGGGCTTGCCGGCCTCGTAGGCCACCGCTGCCTTGACTTTCATGCGACGCGCTCCGCCAGGGTATTGGTTCCAAGGGTAACCCACCGGCTGATAAGATGCTCCGCGCACATTCGCAGCAATTCCAGAGAGGAATGGAGCCATGGACAATTTCGACCTCGTCATACGCGGCGGCACTATCTTCGATGGCACTGGCGGCGAATCTCGCGCGGGCGACGTCGCCATCCAGGACGGCCGGATCGCCGCAATGGGCAGGGTCGCCGGCAAGGGCAAGGAGGAGATCGACGCGCTCGACCGCCTGGTGACGCCGGGCTGGGTCGACATCCACACCCACTACGACGGCCAGGTGACCTGGAGCAACCGCCTGAATCCTTCCTCCACCCAGGGCGCCACCACGATCGTGATGGGCAACTGCGGCGTCGGTTTCGCGCCCTGCCTGCCCGAGCGGCGCGAAACGCTGATCAAAGTGATGGAGGGCGTGGAGGACATCCCGGGCATCGTGCTGGAAGAAGGCATCCCCTGGACCTGGCAAAGCTTCCCCGAATATCTCGACGTGCTCGGCCGCACGAGCTATGACATCGACATCGCCGCCCAGATGACCCATGCGCCTGTGCGCGTGCACGTGATGGGCGAGCGCGGCGTAAACCGCGAGCGCGCCACAGACGAAGACATCGCCAAGATGGCCCGACTCGTACAGGAGGGCGTGCAGGCGGGCGCCCTCGGTTTCTCGACCTCGCGCACGCTCATCCATCGCCTGAAGGACGGCAGCATGACGCCGACCATCCATGCGGACGAGCGCGAACTCATGGGTATCGCGCTCGGCATGAAGGCCGCGGGCGCCGGCGTGCTCGAGATGGTGGAGGACTCGCGCGGCAACGACCAGGACCTCGAGATCGAGTACGGGATGTGGCGCCGCATCGTGCAGGCCTCAGGCCGCCCGCTCTCCTTCACGCTGAGCCAGTTCGCGTCGAATCCGCTGAAGCATCGCGAGGTGCTCGCTTTCGTGGAAAAAGCGAACCAAAGCGGGCTGAAGATGAGAGGCCAGACCGGCAACCGCCCCGTCGGCATGATCCTCGGCCTGGAGTGCTCGCTGCATCCTTTTGCAGGCTGTTCCAGTTTCGCGCCGCTCGCGGGCCTGCCGCTTGCGCAGAAGGTGGCCGCGATGAAGCGCCCAGAGATGCGCGCGCGCCTGCTCGCCGAGGCGCCGCCCGCAAACGACCAGAACACGGCGCGCGTACGCGGCTTCGACTCCATCTACCCCTTCGGCGAGCCGCCGAATTATTTTCCCGGCGCAGACCGGAAGCTGAGCGTGCTCGCCGCTCAGCGCGGTATCGCGCCGCTGGAACTCGCCTACGAGATCCTGCTTTCGAACGACGGCCACGGCCAGATGTACTACCCGGGAACGAACTTCTACAACAACAGCAATGACGAACTTTTCGGCATGATCACCCATCCGCAGGTGTTGATGGGCCTCGGCGACGGCGGCGCGCACATGATGAGCGTCTGCGACGCGAGCATGCCCACCCACCTGCTCAGCTACTGGACCCGCGACCGCGCCAATGGAGAGAGGATTCCGCTTGCGCGCGCGGTGCACATGCTGACGAAGAAGAACGCGGACTACATCGGGCTGAAAGACCGCGGCGTGCTGGCACCGGGTTACCGCGCGGATGTGAATGTGATCGACTACAACGGGCTGCGCATCCATGCGCCGGTTGCGGTGAGCGATCTGCCGGCGGGCGGCAGCCGGCTGGATCAGCGGGTGGACGGCTACGACGCCACGATCGCAAAAGGCCAGGTGATCTACCGCGCCGGCCGGCATACCGGCGCACTGCCCGGGCGCCTGATCCGCGGCGCGCAGCCGGCGCCGCGCTGAGGCAGGGCGCCCCACTGGCAGCCTGCGTTACTGAGGAAAGGCGCCGACTGCAAGAGCAGCACCGCATCCTCGGGCAGATCGAAGAGCTTGCCAACCGCCTCGGCCTGCTTTTTCGTCATCTGCATCTGACCCAGGCAGGCAGCGGCGGTCCACTCCTTGGAAGCGCCGACCCGCTTCGCAATCTCGGGCCATTTGCTGCCGAGCTTGAGCTTGCGGAATGCGATCAGGTCGGTCACATCCTGGCGCTTCATCGGCCGGGCAAGCGCAGCGCCCTCCAACTGGGCGCTCGAGCTTCGAGATTTGTGCATTGCTGTCTCCTGTGTCTGCCTTTTCATGCCAGCGCCGCGATCCACTGGTTCGCGCCCTGCAGCCTGTTTGCCATGTCCTTTGCCAGGTTCTCCAGGAAGGTGATCTTCAGGCGCGGATGCTGCGCCGAGATGCGATCGAAATCCGCCGCCTCCAGGACGCGGCACCGGACCTCGGTTTCAGCGTGCACGGACGCGCTGCGCCGCGTCTGCCCGAGAAGCACCATCTCGCCGAAGTTCATGCCGGGTCCGAGGGACGCGATGCGCAGGTGGGCGCGGTCCGGGAGCGGCACGAGAATGCTGACGTGGCCCGACTCGATAAAAAAGAAACGGCCGTCGCCTTCCTGGCCGGCATCCAGAATGCGCTCACCCGCGGCGAATATCTGCAACGCGCTTGCCGCCTCAAGATGCCGGATCAGGTGGCCGGGCGCACCCTTGAACAGCGGCGAATCGGCCAGCGATGCCTCCAGGATGGATGCCTGGTCGATCTCCCCGAACAGGCGGTTTTCGCACCACTCCGCGGCCAGGTCGTTGTCCTCGAAACTGAGTATCCCCCTGTCACCCTTGCGCGATGACATTCTCATCGTCAGGGAAGCGTCGCGCGAGGCGGCGCTCCCGGCTCGCGCCGCCATACGGGCTGACGAGCTCATCGGCTCCAGAATATCCGCACGACCGCGAATGCGCGAAAACACCGTGGCGATGCCGTCGTCGATCAGCCCCATGACGGCCTGGTTGAGCAGGAGCGCCGCGCTTTCCGAGATGCCCGACACCTCGTGCATGTCCAGGATGAAGCTGTGCGTGACCGGCGCCAGTTCCTGCATGCGGCGAATCACGTACTCCACGCCATCCACGGCGAGGAAGCCGTGCAGGCAGAGATATTTGATGCGCTGCGCGTGCTCAATCAGATAGGCGCGCATCGCGGCGGAAGGAGCGCGCCGGGATGGCGCGTCGGCGCCGCTGTAGATGCGCCCCAGAACGCTCGAGGAATGGCCCCCGCTCGCGAGCACGTGCAGTTTGAAACTCTGCGAGAGCGCCTTGCACACCTCGATACCGCGCACGCTGTTGCCTTTCTCGTCCAGGTTCGGCGAAAAAACGCCTATTCCCAGTTTCCCGGGCAGGACCGCGATGATGCCGCCGCTGACGCCGCTCTTCGCGGGCAGTCCCACCTCGAACATCCAGTTGCCGGCGTAGTTGTACGTCCCGCAGGTCAGCATGACGCTCAGCACGCGCTCGACATGCTCCTTTTCCAGCACCCGCTTGCGGGTGACGGGGTGCACGCCGTTGTTGGCCAGGGTGGCGGCCATGGCGGCGAGATCCGCGCAACTCACCAGCACCGAGCATTGGCGGAAGTAGTTCTCCAGGACGGCCATGGGATCGCCGTCTATGCTGCCGGAATTCTTCAGCATCCAGGCGATGGCCCGGTTGCGGTGTCCGGTTTCGCTCTCGGAGCGATAGACGGCTTCATCGACGCGAATGCTTCTGCCCATGAATGCCGCGAACGAGTCTTCGATGCGCCGCCACTGTGCCGCCGGCGTGCCGCCCTTCACCAGGCCGGTCGAGGTGATCGCACCGGCATTGATCATCGGATTGAGCGGCGCACCAGTTTGGGGATCGACGCTGATGGAGTGGAAAGCGTCGCCGCTCGGCTCCACGCCCACCTTGCCTGCCAGGCCGTTGCCGAGGTCCTGCAGCGCCATCGCATAGACGAAGGTTTTCGATATCGACTGGATCGTGAACTGCTGGTCCGCATCACCGACCGCGTACGCCGCGCCGTCCGCGGTCATCAGACAGATGCCGAACCACTTCGGATCGGCCATCGCAAGCTCGGGTATGTAGTTCGCCAGCTGGCCGGTGGTCAGACCGGAAAGGCGCGCGTGGAGATCTTCCAGATAGCCTTGAATCGGGGAACGCATGCGAGGGTTTCGTTGGTGACGATGCCACGGCGGAGCGCAAGTTGCATGCCAGCTAAACGGATCATCGCTTGCGCCGGGTGCGTCGCGCGCATCGCACGCGCCGCAGCAGTTTGCGGGCGCATCGACATCATTGCGCAGCGCGCGATAAACTTCGCGCCGGGACGCGCACGCGGTCGAACGCGACTTTCAATTCATCACAACTCTCCACAACTCATGGGCATGAGAACCCGGTAACCCTTACTTCTAATTCAAGGAGCGCTCGTGGAAGCATTCATCCCGGTCGCCCTGCTTGGCGAGATCGCGCAGGGCGCGATGAAGCCCGCCGATGTCAGCGGCCGTGCGGTTCTCGTCGCCCATGTTGGCGACGAGCATTTCGTTTTCGTCAGACAATGCCCGCACGCGGATGCCGATCTGGCCGAGGGCGAGCTTGTCGGCGGGCTCGTGATCTGCAACAACCACGGCTACCGCTTCGATGTCGCGACGGGCAATTGTGCGCTGCCCGGTGCGGAATGCCCCGGCCTCACGGTGTTGCCGGTGGTCGAGCGCGACGGCGCCGTATGTGTGAAGATCTCGTGGTAATCCCTCGTGGTAATCAGGTGCAGCGCAGGTGCAGCACTTTGTCAGGCTTGCGCCGGGGCGTTTTCACGATCCGCCCGAACAACGCTCAGGATTTGACTTCCGACTCCGCCCTGGATGCCTGGGGTCCGTCCGCCGGCCCGCCGGGCGCAACCTCGGGAGTTTCGCTGAGCGCGAGCTTGCGCAGGCGCTTTTCTTCTTTTTTCTGCAGTTTGCGCAAATCGCGCTGCCGCTTTTCGTACTGATAGTTTGGTTTCACACTGGGGGACGTTCTTTTATTGGATTCAGGCGGTCGTCGTGGATTCGGCCGGACTGGACTGGGCCTCGGTACCCTGCGGATGCAGGCGCGCGAGATGCCAGCCCTGGCAATTGGGGCAAGGATAGGTCTCGAGTTTCAGCAGCCTTCTCTGATCCATGCAACGCGAGGCAATTACCAGGGCGTCGATTTCCGACCAGTAACGGCGCTTACTGAGGCAACTGCGGTCCTTGTGCTGAATTGGATCGAATTCCATGCGTCATTCTGACAGATTTAAGGGCGCCCATGGCGCCCGTGCTGCTCAAGGCGCCGGCGTGCTATGCGAAGCGCCCGCTCCGGCAACGGATATCGGAGCGCGGGAGGCCGGATTCTCAGGATCGCCACCGGCCGGCGCGAACCCGCAGGCAGTGCAATAAGGCTCCGAACGATTTACCATCGTGCCATGCTTCGCCACGCCGATCCGCCGCGTACCCAGCCGCCCGCGCCCGCAATGCGGCGCCTGCGCTTCGACAACAGCCTGGTGCGCGAACTCCCGGCCGATCCCGAGCAGGGCGGGCGGCGGCGGCAGGTTCTCGGCGCTCTGTTCTCCTACATGGCGCCGACCGCCGTCGCCGCGCCGCGTCTTGTCGCGCACTCGCCCGAGGTCGCGGCGCTGCTCGGGCTAGGCGGGTCGGATATCGCCAGCGCCGAATTCACCCAGGTGTTCTCCGGCAGCGCGCTGCTGGAGGGCATGCAACCGTACGCCGCGAACTATGGCGGACACCAGTTCGGCAACTGGGCGGGGCAGCTCGGCGATGGCCGCGCCATCACGCTCGGCGAAGCGCTCAATTCAAGCGGCGAGCGCTGGGAACTGCAGTTGAAAGGCGCCGGTCCCACCCCATACTCGCGCAGCGCCGACGGACGCGCGGTTCTGCGCTCGTCGATCCGCGAATTCCTGTGCAGCGAAGCGATGCATCATTTGGGGGTGCCGACCACCCGGGCCTTGAGCCTCATCGCGACGGGCGAGGACGTCATTCGCGACATGTTCTACGACGGCCGCGCGCGTCCCGAGCCCGGCGCGATCGTGTGCCGCGTCGCGCCGTCGTTCATCCGTTTCGGGAATTTCGAGCTGCCCGCCTCGCGCGGCGACACGGCGCTCGTGCGCAGGCTGATCGACTTCACGATCCGGCGCGACTATCCGGAGATCGCGACCAAGGGCCCGGTAATCGCCGAGGATATCCGCGCCGAGTGGTTCGGCCAGGTGTGCGCGCGCACGGCGCGCATGATCGCGCACTGGATGCGCGTCGGCTTCGTGCATGGCGTGATGAATACCGACAACATGTCGATCCTCGGCCTGACCATCGACTACGGCCCCTACGGCTGGATCGATGATTTCGATCCCGACTGGACGCCGAACACCACCGATGCGGCGGGGCGGCGCTACCGGTTCGGCCGGCAGCCGCAGATCGCACACTGGAATCTCAGCCGCCTGGCTTCTGCGCTGCTGCCGGCGTTTTCCTCGCAGGAACCGCTGCTCGCGGGATTACAGCGCTACGTCGACACCTTCGAGTCGGCAGAACGCGCCAATGCCGCCGCGAAGCTGGGCCTGTCCGAGTGCCATGAGCAGGACCTCGATCTGATCCACGAACTCTACGCCCTGCTGCGGGCTGCGGAAGTGGATATGACCCTGTTCTTTCGCGGGCTTGCCGATGTGGACCCCGGCAGGGCTTCGCTCGCCCCTGTTGCGGATGCCTTCTACGACGATGCCAAGCGCAGCCTGAACGCGGCGCCGTTCGATCACTGGCTGCAGCGCTATGCCGGGCGCATACTGCAGGATGCTCAGCCTCCGGCGCGGCGCCGCGCGCGCATGAACGCAGCGAACCCGCGCTACGTGCTGCGCAACTGTCTCGCCCAGCAGGCGATCGACCGCGCCGAACAGGGCGATTACGAAGGCGTGCACGAACTGCTTGAGGTGCTGCGCCGGCCCTATGACGACCAGCCCGGCAGGGAGAAATTCGCGCAACGTCGCCCGGACTGGGCGCGCGACCGCCCCGGCTGCTCGATGCTGTCCTGCAGCTCCTAGGCAGGCGCCCGGCGCAAGCCGCGCGCGAGCGCGCGGGACCTGAGTTGGTGATACGCTTGCGCCATGCCAACTTAGCCCGCCAACCGGGACGTCCGGACACTTATGCCCTCACCTTTCCCCTGGTCGGATACCTACCTGCTCGGCTACCCGCCGATGGACGAAACCCATCGCGAGTTCGTCACGCTGGTCGAGGCCATGCTCGAATCGGACGCGCAGGCCGGTGCGCTGCTGCAGCGCTTCGCCGAGCACGCCGAGCGGCATTTCGCTCAGGAGCGCGAGTGGATGGAGAGCACGGATTTTCCGGCCACAAAATGCCATGCCGACGAGCACGAGGCGGTGATGAATTCGGTGCGCGGCGTACTGGAGCAGATCGCGGCGGGCGATGCCTCGCGCGCGGCCTCGCTTGCCCAGGCGCTCAAGGACTGGTTTCCCGGCCACGCCGACTACATGGACGCCTCGCTCGCCCAGTGGATGGCAAAGCGCCGCATGGGCGGCGTACCCGTGGTCCTGCGGCGCAATATCGTGCAGCGCGAGAAAGCCAGCAGCCCGGAATAGACGGGCAGCGCCCCCCATGGCCGGGGGAGGGCGAGGGGCGGGCAGGTCCCTCGCAACCCCATCTAATCCGCGAACACCACCGTCCGGGCCCCGTTCAGCAGCACCCGGTCCTCCAGGTGGTTGCGCACCGCGCGCGCCAGCACGCGGCGCTCGATGTCGCGGCCCTTGCGAATCAGATCTTCCGGCGTGTCCCTGTGGCTCACGCGCTCGGTGTCCTGCTCGATGATGGGACCCTCATCCAGTTCGGTGGTGACGTAGTGTGCAGTGGCGCCGATCAGCTTGACGCCGCGCTCGAAGGCCTGGTGGTAGGGCTTCGCCCCTTTGAATCCGGGCAGGAAGGAATGGTGGATGTTGATGCATCTGCCGGCAAGTCTGCGCACCAGCGTCTCGCTGAGGATCTGCATGTAGCGCGCCAGCACGACGAGCTCGACGCGCGCGTGCTCGATGATTTCCCAGAGGTGTGCTTCCTGCGCCGGCCTGGTGTCCTTGGTCACCGGCAGGGGATGAAAGTCCAGAGCGCCGAAATCCAGATGCGCGTGCGCGTCGCGCGGGTGGTTAGAAACCACGCCGCGCAGGTCCATCTCCAGCTCGCCGATGCGCCAGCGGTACACCAGGTCGGCAAGGCAATGATCCTGCTTCGAGGTCAGAAGCAGTACGCGCTTGCGCTCCTGCATGCTGCGCAACGACCAGTCCATTCCGAACTGCGCGGCAGTAGGCGAAAACGCTTCGCGCAGCTCAGGCAGTCCCGCCGCGGCGCGCGCTTCATCGAACAGCATGCGCATGAAAAACACGCCGCTCGCCACATCGTCGAACTGGTGCGCATCGAGAATGTTGTAGCCGCGCTCGAACAGAAAGCTGGACACCGCCGCGACGATCCCCGGACGGTTCGGACAGGACAGCTTGATTACATAGGGCTTGGCCATCGAGCAAGTCTAGGGCAGGCGGCGGAGCTGTGCGCGAGCGCGCTTGCTTTCATCGGCTGCTGCTCAGGCAAACGCAGTCTGCGTCAGCCACGCCGAGATGTCGCCAATTTCCGCGGCGCAGACCGAGTGCGGCATCGGGTAGGTGTGCCACGCCACCACATAACCGAGCGCGCCGAGCGCATCCCGCGAGGCAGTGGCTTTGTCCATGCCGATCATGGGATCCTGCGTGCCATGCGCCATGAAGATCGGCAGGTCGCGGTTGATCTGGCTGCGTTCCGCTGCAAGCGTAGCGGCAAGCGGCAGATAGGTGGAGAGCGCCATGATGCCGGCGAGGCGTTCCGCGTGGCGCAATCCCGTCTGCAGCGCGAGCACGCCGCCCTGGGAGAAACCCGCCAGCACGATACGGCGCACCGGGATGCCGCGCGCCTTCTCGCGTGCAATCAAGCCCTCCACCAGAGCCTGAGAGGCGCGGATACCGGCCTCGTCTTCCTTGCGTATTCCATCGAGCGAAATGATGTCGTACCAGGCGCGCATGGGCATCCCGCCGTTCAGGGTGACCGGGCGAATCGGCGCGTGCGGAAAAACAAACCTCACGGCCGGCGAGCTCGGCAGGCGCAGTTCCGGCACGATCGGTTCGAAATCGTGGCCGTCCGCGCCCAGGCCGTGCAGCCAGATCACGGCCGCATCGGGCCGGGCGTCGGTTTGGATCTCGATCGCGTCGTCGGCGAAGGCCAAGTCTCGAGTCGTCCTAAAACAGGTGTATCGCCGTGGGCCAGAAATAGCCGACGACGCAACCGGCGATTCCCGCGGCGCCAAGCGCACCGGCTGCCCACCCTAAGGCCGCGACCGCGGTGATGATCGAGGCCGACGCCAGCACGATGGCAATCTGTACCGAGGCGGACGCAAGTTCATAGTAGTGATAGGCCGCCATGGCGTGGTTGCGCCGCTGCTCCGCCGCCTTGGCACGCGCCGCAAGCTCCTTGCGGCCTTCCTGGGTATCGGGCTCGCTGTCATAGCGTGCAGCCGTCTTCTTCCAGTCCCCGATCTGCTTCTCCAGCGCCGGACGCGCCCGATCCGGCAGGGTGGCGAGCGTGGCCAGGGCCGCTTCCTGGGCGGTACGTACGGCCGTCATGCGTATCGTCTTCGCCTGATAAAACGCCCACAGGTTCGCGGCCTCGATATTTTGATTCAGGGCGTCGGTCTGGCTTGCCTTGCCGAGCGTTTCCGACAGCGCCAGCACCAGCGCCAGCACGGAGATCAGCAGGGCGATATTCTTGTTCGAGTGGTCTACGTGGGCGGCGCCGGACACGGGTTCTCTCTCCTCACTTGCCCGCGAGCATGCGCTTGCAGGTATAGGACAGCACCAGCTCGTCGTTCTGGTTGAAGACGTTGGCATGCGAGCCGACGACCGCGCGGTTATTTTTCGACGTCGGGCGGATCTCGGTGATTTCGACCACCGCCCAGATGCTGTCGTTTACCCGCACCGGCCCATGTATCTTCTGCGCCATCTCGAGCATGGCGAGCCCTGTTCCCTGGATCATTGTTTGCAGGATGAAGCCCTCGATCAGTGAGTAGGTAAGCGCCGCCGGTACCAGCCTGCCGGCGATCGCGGCGCCCTCATACTTCGCATCGATGAAGATCGCCTCCAGCATGCCGGTGACGGCGATGAAATTCACCAGATCTGTCTCGGTGACGGTACGGCGGTAGGTGCGAAAGCGCTGGCCGACCTCGATCTCCTGCCAGTACACGCCCTGCCCCAGTTTCGCCAGATTCCGGTCGTCCGCCTGGGCCAATTTCTTGTCCGCCGTTGCCATGCCGATTCTCCATTAAGTATTTCGTCAGGCCGCAAGTTTACCTTTGTGGAAGCAGTGTTCTGATTTGATCGACGGCGCTGATGACTTTGTATTCGATGAAGCGCGCGCCGAGCTGCGCCGAGGCCTTGCGCGGATCGCCTGCCACGCCGTTGGCGCCGTTTCCCGCGGCGATCCTGCCGCGCCGCAGGCCTTTTCCCGATTTGTCGACGTACATCAGTTCCGAGGTATCGACGATATCGGCGTGGGTTCCTTGCGCAAGCTTGAGCCGCCGCAGCTCCTTGTCCGCCAGCGCCGATGCCCTGTAGTAGACGTCCGCGATGTATACGACGCGCACACCCTTTCCCTGCCACTCGCTATCCAGATTCTTGGCAACGCGTGCCAGAGCGTCCTGTCCGCCGCCGTGGTCGCCCATCAGAATGACCTGCCTGAAGCCCGCCGCAATGGCGCTAAGCGCCACCTCGCGCGCCACGGCGCCGAAGGTCTCCTCCGAGATGCTTACGCTGCCCGGATAGCGCATATGGCCGCTCCTGGTCGCCGTATTGCCGGTCGGCGCATAAGGCAGCACCGGATACACCAGGGTATTGCCCAGACGCAGCGCGATGCGTTCCGCCACATGGCGCGCGATCAAGCCGTGCTTGCCCAGCACCATATGCGGGCCGTTCTGCTCGGTGCTGCCCGCATAGTAAAGCGCGGCGCTGGTACCCGAGGCGATCGCATCCCTGACCTCCGGCCACGTCATCTCCTCAAGGTGCACCGTGCGCGGCTGGGCAGACACCGCAGATGCGCACAGCAGAAAACAACATCCCGCGATGAACTGGCCCATTGCTACGACCTTAACGCCTTGCAAAGGTGCCATGGAGTGTGGAAGGTGAGCCGCGGAAGAGGTATGCGCCGCAAACTTACGCACCTGGCGCAGCGCTGTCAATTTGCACGGCCGAACAATGCCGCGAATTGCGGCGGAATAGGAGCGGTTTGCCGCTGTCAACCTGCACATCGGCGCCGCGCATGGGAGATGGTCAGCGGCGCCGCTGTCGGTCCCCTGGCTAGGCTCGCTTGCGGTGCAGGCCCCACAGGTGGCGGATGATTTCCTCTTTCTGCGCGGCCGCGCCGCGGAACACGATGCTGCCCTCCTGCATGACGTAGACGCTGTGCGCCAGGCGCAGCGCTTCGTTCATGTTCTGCTCCACGAGGAGGATCGACATGCCGCGATCCTTCTGCATTTTGCCGAGCGCATCGAACAGTCTTTGCACCGCGACCGGAGCAAGGCCCAGCGACGGTTCATCGAGCAGCAGCAGTTCAGGAGCCGTCATGAGCGCGAGCGAAATGGCGAGCATCTGGCGTTCGCCGCCGCTCAGAACCTGCGCCAGGCTGGCGCGCCGCTCGTAGAGAACCGGAAACAGCTCATAGACCTCGCCTATACGCCGCCGCAGCGTCGCGTCATTCGCGGCGATGCCGTGAATACCCAATTTCAGGTTGACCTCGACCGGCAATCCGGGAAAGGTATTGCGCTCCTGGGGAACATAGCGCATGCCCATGCGGGCATTCACGCCTGAGTCCCGGACGTCGTGCGTCTGTCCCTTGTAGCGTACGCTCCCGGACCAGCGTGGCAGGACGCCGAAAATCGCGCGCAGCGTCGTGGACTTGCCGGCGCCGTTATGCCCGAGCAAGATGGCAATCTGCCCCCTCGGCACTGAAAGATCGACATCCTTCAGGACCTGGAATTTCGCGTAGCCGCTGACCAGCGCCCGGACTTCAAGCATCGTAAATCCTGCCCAGGTATTCCTTGATGACCTGTTCGTTGCGCAGCACGCTGCTGGTGTCGCCAGCGGCAATGACCGTGCCTTGCAGCACGACTACCTGATCGGCCACTTCTGCCACGACATCCACATTGTGATCGATGAACACCACGGTCTTGCCCTGGTCTCGCAGCCGCTTCACGAAACCCGTCAGCAAGGGGATGTGTGCCGCCTCGATGCCCGCCGCCGGCTCGTCGAGCAGCAGCGTATCCGCGCCGGTCGCCGCAGCACGAGCCACCGCCGCCAACTTCTGCGCGCCGAAGGGAACCTGCTCGGCTTCGCTATTCGCATGCTCCGCGACGCCCAGTTCGGCCAGCCACGCCTCGGCCATCTCCCGATTCTTGCGCTCGTTCGCCTTCCACCCCGGCCAGAAAAGGCGATGCACGCTGTCCCCAGCCTGACCGGGGATCGCCACCATCACGTTCTCGAGCAACGTAAGCGTCGGGAAAAGGCGCACGTCCTGGAACGTGCGCGCGAGCCCGGCCGCGACCGCCCGGCTCGGGGCGAGACCGATGAGTTCGCGGCCGTCTTTCAATATCCTTCCGCCGTTTCCTGGCAACACGCCGCAGATGATGTTGACCATGGTCGATTTGCCGGCGCCGTTCGGACCGATCAGCGCCGTCACCGCGCCGGCCGCAGCGCTGAAGCTGACGTCGGTGAATACCGTGACCCCGCCGAAGTGCTTCGCGAGTTTTTCTACCTGCAGCACGCTAGTCCTTGAATTCGTAGTTTCCGACCAGGCCTCTGCGCCGGAACAGCATCAAGGCAATCAGCAGCAGGCCGTAGACAATCTGCTGAACCGGCCCGGAAATATCGCTGGGCAGTCCGGCAAAACGCAGCGATTCCGAGAAACTGATCAGCAGCAGCGGGCCGAGTATCGAACCGAGGATGCTCGCCAGACCGCCGACGCCGATGTACACCAGAACATTGAAGGAGAACGCCACGACGAACACGGTGGGGTCGATGTAGAACAGGGTCGACGCATACAGCGCACCGGCCAGACCCGCGATCGCACCGCTCAGGGTCCAGACCACGGTACGGTACCAGCGCGGATCCTTGCCGGCGGCTTCCGCCGCCTCCGGACGATCGCGCAGCGCGCGCAGCGTCCGGCCAAAGGGCGAGGTGACGATGCGCCACGCAAACATCACGCAAAGCACCGTCAGGACCAGGACAAACACGAATCGCCAGGGTCCGCTTGACAAGAATTCAGGCGTCTTGAGTCCGAACAAACCCTCGGCGCCAGGAACGCGCGGCGCCGCAATGTGGATAAGGTCTACGACCACCACGTTCATGCCGAGCGTCGCCAGCCCGAATGGGAAGGCCGCCAGCCGCATCAGGGGAAGATAGGTCAGGAAGGCGAATAGCGCGGTGGCAAGTATCGCTATCGGTATGGTCACCAGATAGTTGACGCCGTAAAGAATATTCAGAATCGCCGCGGTGTACGCGCCGACCGCCAGATAGGACACGTGCCCCATACTGAACAAACCCGCATAGCCGATCACCATGTTGGTCGAAATGCTGACCATGATCCAGATGCATATGACGGTAAGCACAAAGAAGTAGTAGTCCATGGAGATCTAGGCCAGCAGCCCGCGCGGCCGCATGATCAGCAGCAGAATCAGGATGCCGAATACGCACACGCTCACCCATTGCGGATTGATGAAGCCGGCCGCGGCGGTAACCAGGCCCATCAGGAGGCTTCCGGCGAGCGCGCCAAGGAAGATATTCATCGAGCCGCCCACCAGAACGGCAACGAAGATGATGAACAGCACGTTGGTTCCTGCCGTCGGCGTCATGCCTGAATCGAAAGCGGTAAATACGCCCGCGACGCCAGCCAGTGCCGATGCCGCCAGGAATACGGAATGGCGAGTACGCGTCGTGTTGACGCCGATCACCGCCGCGAGCCCCTCGTTATCGCTCAGCGCGCGAATCGACATTCCGGTCCGGGTATGCATCACCCAGAGATAGGCGAGGCCGTACAACACGGCGACAACGGCCACGATCGCCAAATCGTACAACCTGACCGCCACGGATCCCTGCATGAAAAGTTTCATCGCGCCTTCACGGGCTACGCTCAAAGAACCGCCGGTCAGACCCAGCACGACGGCCTCGAAAATCAAGGTGAATCCGAGCGAGGCGATGAATACGCTGAACATGCCGCCGCCGCGCCGCAGAATCGGACGATATAGGAACAGGTCTATGAGCCAGCCGATCAGGGCGGCGCACACGATAGCCGCCGTGCCGGCCGCCCAGGCATCCCACCCCATTGCGCGGTGCAGGCCGAAAAAGACGTAACCCGCCGCGCCGAACACCGCGGCGTGCGCGATGTGAAAGATCTTGAAAGTGGAAAAAATGAGCGCGAAGCCAAGCGACAACAGCGCGTAGTACCCGCTCAGGCTGAGCCCGCTCGCCAGCACCTGAAACCAGATCATGAAGCCTTGCCCCCTAATCCAGCCGTGATTTGGCGTCAGCGCCGGTCAGCCGCCGCACGGCATGTCAGCCGCACGCACCCCACCTCAGAAGAGTCCGGCCTGCGGACCTTATTTGTCTCCTGGCTTGATCCTCACCAGCTGGTCGCCCCTGACGCGCCAGAGGCTGACCGGAAGAACGCTTTGTCTATCCGCAGCCATGCTGAATTTACCGCCCAGGACGGTCGGGAAATCCTTGAGACTCACCATATAGTCCCGGATCGCAACACCGTCCGCTCCCACCTTGTCGATCGCGTCCGCGATCATCATCGTCATATCGTAGATTTCGGCGTGAACGTAACTCGGCGGCCTGCCGTTCTTCGCCCGATAGCGGGTATAGAAATCCTTCGCCGCCGGCACCGACTGGTCGATATGCAGTCCGGACATGATCATGCCTTCCACGTAGGCACCCACCGAATCCCGCCAGGGCTTGGTATCGTACATATTGGAGGTCATAAAGATCGGCGCATTAACGCCGATTTCGCGCAGCTGCCTGATCACATTACCGTCGTCCGCGGTACCCTGTGAAACGATCATCACCGCATCGGGGCTAAATTCCTTGCCGCGCGCCACGATCCCGCGATACTCCCCCGCACCCAGCTTGAAGCGTGCCTCGCTGTATTCGGCGCCTATCGACTTGACCGCCTCCTGCGCCCCTTTGGACACGATTTCACCGAATGCGTTATCAGGCAGGAACGTAAACACCCGCTTCAAACCCACCGCCTTGAAGTGCTGCACCAGGGCTGGAAGCGCCAGCGAGGAGCGGTTCGAGTGCGCGAAGCTGAACTGTCCCTTGGCGGACAGGCCGGGCGCCTCGACCCCGGAGAGGACGGGAACTTTCATCTGATCGGCAAGCGGAATTTGCGCCGTCACCACGTTGGTCATGACGGACAAGACCGCGGCAGCCTTGTCCACTTCCACAACCTTGCGATAGGAGGCGACACCCCCCTCGGGACTGCTGCGCGAATCCTCCAGCACCAGTTGAACCGGACGTCCCTTGATGCCTCCTCTGGCGTTGATGTCGGCGACTCCCATTTCCAGCGCCGGTATCAAGTCCTTCGCGAATCCGGCGAGAGGCCCGGTCAAAGGGTAGGTTGCGCCAAATTTGATCGGCGCCTGCTGGGCAGCGGCGGAAAGACTTGCGGCGGCGAGCGCCGCCGCGCCGAGAATGCACAAGCTCCTGCGTATCACACTGGAAATTCTCATGTCTCCCTCCTCGAATTTGACCGGACAGCCGGCTTGTACAACGGTGCAAAAGCGATGCGCCTTTCAGTCCATCGCCAATGACGAAAAATTCATCAGGTGGCGAAGTCCGGATTGCCGTGCGGCGCCACCCACTGGCGGTAATTGGTCATGAATTCCATCAGCCCCTTGGCGCCCGGTTCGGAGGGATATCGAACCTGCGCGAAGAACAGCAGCACGAAGGGTTGCACGCCCATCGAATAGAGCTTGCCGATATCACCGGCAACATAGGCATTCCGCTCCTCGTCGGTCAGCTCGAAATCCTTGGAGAAAACCGCCGGATCCTTCTCGAAACGCTTCCTGGGCTCGGGATCATCGTTCATGGCCACGACCCACATCGCCTTGTTCAACTGATAACGGCTCATTTCCGTCTCCTCCTAGAACAGGTCCCAACGCAGGAACGGAACCCGGGTCTCCGTGGGGGCGCTGATAGACATGCATTCCCAGAACGTCGCGGGCTGGCCGCGCGCGATTCCCATCTGCATCACGAAGGTGAGAAATCCAGCCGTGTAGTTGCCGGCCCTGCTGAAGCGCTCGAAGGTGAGCCCCTCCAAGGCCTCCTTGACCCGCCCCTGCCCAACCAGGGCCATGGCCCAATCGTCAAATTCCTTGTCCGGATTGGCGGGTCTCGGGCCGCCGATCTCGACCGAGAGGTGGCCGCTGCAAAGCGCCGCCACGCGCAGGTCCCCCGGCAGGTCTTCGATGATCTGGCGCAGTGTTTCGCCCACCTGGTAGAAGCGCTCCGCGGTCGGAATCGGCGGCGCCATCACATTGCAAAAAATCGGGACGATCGGCAGATCCGCTTCCGGGCGCAAATGAGTGAGCGGAAAAGTGAAGGCGTGATCCATGACGAATTCGTCGGAAAAGGCGAAGTCCGTGCGGCGCTTGAATCCTTCGCGGATGACGTTTTTGGCCAATTCGACGTTCACGCTCGTGGCATAGTCCGGAAGCCCGATGCGCCGCTCCCACGCAGTCGTCCCTTTCGCCGTGGGCGACTTGCCGACCATGAAGGCCGGCATGTTATCCATGAAAAGATAGTTGAAGTGATCGTTGCCGACGCACAGCAGAACGTCAGGTTTCGCTTCCCTGAGCTTCGCCCGTTGCTCGGCGAATCGTTCACGCACTCGAACAAGGTCCGGCGGTATGCCCGGATTCCCCATCCCCGCGAGGAGCGGGTTGTGGGTTACACCGATAATGCTGACGACCTTTGCCATCGTGCCTCCCATGCCAGCCGGTCGGCTTGTCGCGCATGCGTGAGCAAGTGCGACAGGCCGCGCGCTGTCCTCGCGGATCCCCGCATCATCTTAGGAGATCGACTTCGGAACGTCAACACGCGACTGTCATGGGCAAATATCTGTATTACGATGTCGTTTTCAGGAGCGCCGCCCCGAGATGCCGAACGAGCTGCCTGAAAAACGCGCGCGGCAAAAGCTCCGGCATACACTTCGGCATACACTTCGGCATACACACTGCCGCCTGCTTGCGGCGCCGGCCGCGTTCCAACCCCTACTGCTGACGGAGAGCGTCACATGGAGCTGAACTGCTTCGCTAGACTGGCCTTTCTGCTGCTTGCGGCCCCCTGCCTGGCCGCACCCGCACAGGCGCAGAGTTTCCCGACCAGGAATGTACGCATCCTGGTCACGGTTTCGCCGGGCGGAGGGCCGAGCCTGGCCGCCACGCTGCTCGCGGACCAGATGGGCCCGCTGCTCGGGCAGTCCGTCACCGTCGATCACAAGGCGGGTGGAGGCGGCGTCCCCGGAATTCTTGACATCATGAACGCGCCCGCCGACGGACACACGCTGATCGTGCTCGATTCTCAGCACTGGGCGATCGCGCCGGCGATGAGCAAGGACCTGCCATACGACACGCTGCGCGATCTGGCGCCGATCGGCTCGGTCTATAAGTCGGTGCAGGTAATCGTGGTGGGCAGCGCATTCCCCGCCAAGGATATGAAGGAGATGCTCGCCATGGCGCGCGCCAAGCCCGGCGCCCTGCAATACGCGGCCCTGGGCGGCGGCTCGGTCCATCAACTGATCATGGAGAGCCTGAAATCCGCCTCCGGGGTGGATATTCAGCACATCCCCTACAAAGGCGGCAGCCAGTCCATCGCCGGCGTGCTCGCGGGCGATGTGCCCATCGCCTGCGCGGGATTGAACAACGTGCTGCCCTTTGTCCAGGCCGGAAAGATGCGCATACTCGCCACCGCCGCCGGGACCAGGACCAGGCAAAATCCCGAGATACCGACGGTGGCCGAAGCCGCGGGACTGCAGGATTTCCACTTCGTCGGCGAGTTGGGCCTGTTCACGCGCGCGGGCGTGCCGAAGCCCGTGATCGAAAAGCTCGCGGCGACATTCCGCAAGGCCGCGGCGAATCCTGATCTGGTGGCGCGCGGCTTTAAAGGCGGCCTGACGATCGAAGCGAGCTCCCCGGAGGAAATGGCCGAGACGGTGCGGGCCGATATCAAGCGCTATGCCCAGGCGGTCAAGGTAGCGGGCCTCATCCCCGCCGGCAAGCGCTAGCAAGCTGGGCCATCGATCGCGCCGGGGACGGTGACATGGCGAGAGGGAAATTCAGGGTTTTCGACAGCGACATGCACATCATGGAGCCGCCGGATCTCTGGCAGCGCTTCATCGCGCCGCAATACCGTTCGCAGGCGCCGCGCGGCGTGATCTCCGAAAACGTGCGCGACCTGCGCGTCGAGATGCCCGGCATGCCGGCCATGCGTAACGTGCGGCTTTTCGGGCGCAACTTCGAGCGCAACCAGAAACTCTATGGGGAGCACGCGCGACGCGGCTGGAGCCCCGACGCTCAACTGGAAGCCATGGACCGCGAGGGCCTGGATGCCGCGGTCATGTTCCCGAGCCGCGCGCTGCTCGTGCTCACCCAGCCCGATCTGGACCCCGGCTACGCGCATGCGATCGCGCGTGCCTATAACGACTGGCTGCGCGAGTTCTGCCAGGCGGCGCCCGAGCGCATGTTCGGCGCCGGCATGGTTTCCGTGTACGACATCGGACACGCCGTGGAGGAAGCCCACCGCGCGGTCGAGGAACTGGGGTTCAAGGCGATCTTCGTACGCGCCAACATGGTCAACGGCAAGCCCTGGCACGACCCCTACTACGGACCGCTTTGGCGAACGCTGGAGAAATTGAACATTCCCCTCGGCCTGCACGAGGCGACCGGTTCGAGTTCGCGCCAGACGGGCGAACTGTTCGACCCGAACTTCGGCCTGCGGCGCATCTACTCGCAGCCGGTGGAACAGATGCTCGCCATGGGCAGCTTCATCAACGGCGGCGTGCTGGCGCGCCATCCGAAGCTGCGGGTGGCGTTTCTCGAGGCGAACTGCAGCTGGGTGCCGTGGCTGATCTGGCGCATGGACGAATCCTACGAGCTGGAGGGCGACGTCTACATGCCTGACCTCGAGCGCATGCCGAGCGAGTATTTCCGCCGCCAGTGCCTGGTCTCTGTCGAGCCGGATGAAACGCCGGTGGCGCACATGATCGCGGATTTCGGCGCCGACCAGCTGGTCTACTCCACCGATTACCCGCACGGCGATTCGCGCTATCCGAATGCCACGGAAAGTTTTCTCAGGCTGCCGATATCGGACGCGGACAGGCGCAAGATCCTGTGGGACAACTGCGCCCGGTTCTATGGCGTGACGGAAACTTCGAAGGTCACCGCGAAATGAGCGCCGAAACAAACGCCGTACTAGCCGAAAACGCACTCGACAGGTTCGTCGCCCGGACGCGCGCGCTGTTTGCGCGCGAATCCGATCCGGAAAAACGCTGGACTTCGCTGGATCCCATACTCATCGAACTTCTGGCCGATCCGAGCGTCGTCGAGGCGTCCCGGAAGTGGCCCCCGTGCCGGTTCGTGGACAACCGCTTCGAGAACTTCCTGTTCTACGAGGACCCCGACTACGGCTTCGTGGTGAACGGCCTGGTGATGGCCGAGGACTATGACTACGGGACGGCGGCGCGCATTCACGACCACGCCCACCTGTACACGCTCTACGGCCTGCTGGATGGCCGCCAGCAGATACAGCGCTACGAGCGGCTGGACGACGGATCGAAGCCGGACTTCGCGGAGATCCGCAAGACCTCGGATTCCGCTTGCGGCCCCGGGATGGTCGACCTGGTGCGACCGTTCGAAGTCCACAGCGAGGATACGGCCGGCGGCGGGCGTGTGGCGGCGCTCATCATCCGCAGCGCCAAAGCGGGCAGCTTCCTGCAGGGGCGCTACCTCCCCGAAAAGAACGGCTACTGGCAGGGCTACGGTCCGCGCCAGATGCCCACGCCGTTTTTCTAGTGGCGGATCCGGCTGAACCGCTTTACGGCACCTGGCGCCTGAAGAGCTGGACCCGGGAGTTCGTCGGCACGGGCGAGCGCTTTGACGGCTACGGCAAGGCGCCAAACGGTTTCCTCACCTATGGCCGCGACGGCCGCATGCTGGCGCTGATCGTCAGGGGTGATCGCGCGAAACCGGCAGATCTGACCAGGCTCACCGATCAGGCCAAGGCCGCGCTGTACGATTCAATGATGTCCTACGGCGGAAGTTTCAGCGTCGAGGGCAGCCGCGTCGTGCATCGCATCGACATCTCATGGAACGAATTCGCCACCGATACCGTGCAGTTCCGCAACTTCCGCGTCGAGGGCCGCAGTCTGACGCTCACCATGGAACCGTCCATCAGCCCGGTGGACGGCAGGGAAGCGGCCGCCGTGCTGACCTGGGAGAAGGTCGGCTAGCCGGTCGGGCAAGTTACCGGCAGTTCAACCCCCCTCGTACAGCGTCAGGCAGTAGCACTTCTGTAGGGAGGCCTCCGATGCGCATCGCCCTGCTCTCCGACATACACGGCAACCTTGCAGCCCTGGAATCGGTGGCGGCGGACATCCGGCGGCGCGGCGCAGACCGGATCGTCTGCCTCGGCGACCTGCTCTCCGGGCCGCTGCTGCCGCTGGAGACCGCGCAGTACCTGATGGCCGAGGGCTGGTTTACGCTCGCGGGCAATCACGAGCGCCAGGTGCTGGACGACTCGCAGCCACGCGCGCCCTCGGATGCCTACACGTACGCGCAACTGGGCGAGCGCGAATTTTCATGGCTGCGCACGCTTTCGCACCGAGCCCGGCTGACAGACGAAGTGTTCCTGTGCCATGGCATACCCGGCAGCGACAACGAAAACTTCCTTGAGACCGTGGAAAACCACGCAGCGCGACTTGCGAGCCTGGACGAGATCGACCTGCGCATGGGCGACGAGCGATCGGCGCTGGTCGCCTGCGGGCATACGCACGTGGCGCGCGCCGTGCGCAGCCGGCGCGGCCAGCTCGTCGTCAATCCGGGCAGCGTCGGACAGCCCGCGTATACGGACACCCACCCGATGCCGCACGCGATCCAGACCGGATCGCCGGATGCGCGCTACGCCATCATCGAGAAGACTGCTGACGGCTGGGTGGCGCGGCTCATGTCGGTACCCTACGACTACCGGCCGATGGCGGCACTTGCGCGGGCGCGCCACCGTCCGGAATGGGAGCAGGCATTGCTGACGGGCTATGTGACGCCCGCCCCGGCTACAGGCTAGACGCTGCCGGGAACTACTTCGCGAGCGGTTTGTAGCGGATGCGGTGCGGCTGGTCGGCGGCCTCGCCGAGGCGCTTCCTGCGATCGCCCACGTACTCGGCATAGTTGCCTTCGAACCAGACCACCTGGCTCTCGCCTTCGAAGGCGAGAATGTGCGTGGCGACGCGATCGAGGAACCAGCGATCGTGCGAGATCACGACCGCGCAACCCGGAAATTCCAGCAATGCCTCTTCCAGCGCGCGCAGGGTCTCGACATCGAGGTCGTTGGTCGGCTCGTCCAGCAGCAACAGGTTGCCGCCACTCTTCAGCAGCTTTGCCAGATGCACGCGATTGCGCTCGCCGCCTGACAGCTCGCCGACGCGCTTTTGCTGGTCGGTGCCACGGAAATTGAAGCGCGCGCAATAGGTGCGGCTAGGCGTGCTGTAGCTGCCGACCTGGATGGTGTCGGAGGCATCCGAAATCTCCTCCCATACCGTCTTTTTCGGATCGAGGGATTCACGACTCTGGTCGACATAGGCCAGCTTGACGGTGTCGCCGATGCGCAGGGTTCCCGCATCCGGCTTCTCCTGCCCGACCAGCATGCGGAACAGGGTCGTCTTGCCTGCCCCGTTCGGGCCGATGATGCCGACGATGCCGCCGGGCGGCAGGCGGAACGAAAGACCCTCGAACAGCAGCCGCTCGCCAAACGATTTTCGCAATCCTTCCGCCTCGATCACCACGTCGCCGAGGTGCGGCCCGGGCGGGATGAAGAGCTCGTTGGTTTCGCTGCGCGCTTGCAGGTCGCTCGACTCCAGCTCCTTGAAGCGCGTGAGGCGCGCCTTGCTCTTCGCCTGCCTGCCCTTGGGATTGGCGCGCACCCACTCCAGTTCCGCCCGCATCGCCTTGATGCGCGCCGCCTCCTGCTTCGCCTCCGTGACTAGGCGCTGCTCTTTCTGTGCCAGCCACGAGGAATAATTTCCCTCCCAGGGAATGCCGTAGCCGCGGTCGAGTTCCAGAATCCAGCCCGCCACGTTGTCGAGAAAATAGCGGTCGTGCGTCACCGCCACCACCGTTCCCGCGTAGCGCTCGAGGAACTGCTCCAGCCACTGCACCGAGAGCGCGTCCAGATGGTTGGTCGGCTCGTCCAGCAGCAGCACATCGGGCTCCGACAGGAGCAGCCGGCACAACGCCACCCGGCGCCGCTCGCCGCCCGAGATCTTCGTCACGTCCATATCCCAGGGAGGCAGGCGCAACGCATCGGCCGCAAGCTCTAGCCGGCGTTCGATCTCCCAGCCTCCCGCGGCGTCTATCTCCGCCTGCAGATCGCCCTGCTCCTCGAGGAGCTTCTGCATCTCGTCGTCTTCCATCGGCGCGGCGAAACGGTCGCTGATCGCATTGAAGCGGCGCAGCAGTTCGACGGTGGCGCCTAGCCCCGCCTCGACGTTGCCGCGCACGTCCTTACCGGGATCGAGCGGCGGTTCCTGCTCCAGGTAACCGATGCGCATGCCCGGCATCGCAAGGACTTCGCCGTCAAAGTCCTTGTCGACGCCTGCCATGATGCGCAGCAGCGTCGACTTGCCGGAGCCGTTCAGGCCCAGCACCCCGATCTTGGCGCCGGGAAAGAAATTGAGCGAAATGTTCTTCAGTATCTGGCGCTTCGGGGGAACGGTGCGGCTCACCCGGCGCATGGTGAAAACGTATTGGGCCATGCGGCGAGAATAACATTCAGCGACGCTGCCGAGCCGAGCGACACGGGCCTTGCCCTGGGTAGAATCGGCCGCACCAGCCTTCCCAGCGCTTCTGCCCAACGGTCAGTCGAACAACCCGACCCGGAGAAAGATCATGGCCGATTCCGCCGCCCCAGCCGAAAGCAACGACGATCACGGCTTGCCGGAAGCTCCGCCAAGCACGATGCAGGTAATCAAATACGCGCGACCCGCCGAAAAGGCGCCCAAGGTCGTGGTACCCCTGGTACGCAGCGACATCATGTACTGCGCGGTGCAAGTGCTGCGCGCAGGCGGTGAAAACAACCTGCACTCGCACACCGGCATGGACGGCCTGTGGTTCGTGCTGCGCGGCAGGGCGCGCTTCTATGGCAAGGACGACGTGCTGATCGGGGAATTCGGCCCGCACGAGGGCGTCTTCGTCCCGCGCAACGTGCCGTACTGGTTTGAAGGGGTGGGCGATGAGCCGCTCGAAATTCTCCAGGCGGAAGCGGTGGATCGCAGGGTGTCGAACCGGCGCGTCGATTACGAGGCCAAAAAGGCGTCCTACGCCAGCCACAAGACCGTGCGCGGTGCCTCGCAACCGGCCTGAGCGCCTCGCGCGAGGCGAGTCCGTAGTCCGTAGCCGCGGCGATGCCTGTTGCTAACCGCCGCGGATCAATTGCAGAAACTCGCGCCGCAGTTCCGCATTGCTCAGGAACGCGCCGCGCATCACGCTGTTCGTCATGTGCGAGTCGTCCTTCACCCCGCGCCACTGCGTGCACAGGTGGTCGGCCTCGAGCACCAGCGCGATGCCATCTGGCTTCATCGCCGATTCGAGCAGATCGCCCAGCATCATCACCGCTTCCTCCTGGATCTGCGGGCGGCTCAGCACCCAGTCGGCGATGCGCGAGTATTTAGACAGGCCGATCAGATTCGAATCCTCGTTGGGCAGTACGCCGATCCACAACCGGCCGATGATCGGCACCAGGTGATGCGAGCAGGCGCTGCGCACCGCGATCGGTCCGACGATCAGCAGTTCGTTCAGGCGCTCGACGTTCGGGAATTCGGTGACCGCCGGCATCGCGTGGTAACGCCCCTTGTACACCTCGTGCAGAAACATACGGGCGACGCGGCGCGCGGTGCCGCGGGTGTTGTGGTCGTTCTCGGTGTCGATCACCAGCGTCTCGAGCAGCGCCTGCATCTTGCCCGCGACTTCGTCTTCAAGCGCCTTGAGTTCGGCGGCGTCGCGGATGAACTCCGCGATATTGTCGTTGGCGTGCGCGCGCCGGCCCGCCGCGGCCAGCCGCTTGCGGATACGCCGCGAAACCGGCTCGCCATCCTCATGGGGGGGCGTACTCGCCCTTGCCACGGCGGTTTCAACCGAATTGACGGAGGCATTCTCCAGCTTTTTCGGGGCTTTCATTCGACATGCCGGATGAAAATGGGACAGGCACTATAGCCGATTTCTACGCCCTTACCGGCAGGCCCGCCTGCACCGCGACGAGCCTCGGCCGTCTGCCCGTAACGCTATGCGAAACTGCCTGCTTGCAGCGGCCCGAAGATTTCGCTGCAAGTTGCCCGATAATCTATTTCCGGATCCGCGCGGCGGAGGCGTAACGGTTCAAATGGGAAAAATTATTCAGACGACCCCGGCCCTGGCGCTTGCTCCATGAAACTCGCCACCCTGCGCTCACAAAATCTTGACGGCGAGCTGGTGCTGGTCTCCCGAGATCTTTCTCGCCTGACGCGCGTCGCTGACATTGCGCCAACCATGCAAGCGGCGCTGGACGACTGGGCAAACCTGCGCCCGAAGCTGGCGGCGCGCTATCAGGAGCTGCAGTCCGGCAGCGCGCGCGACACCGAGACCTTCGATCCGGCACGCGCCCTGTCGCCCTTGCCGCGCGCATATCAGTTCGTCGACGGTGGTTCGTACATGTCGCACGCGCGCCGCATGTACCGGATGCTCGGCAAGGAGATGGATCCCCGAATGGACAAGGAGCCATTCATTTACCAGGCGGCGGCCGACGCGTTCCTCGCTCCGATGGAAGACATTCCGATTGCCGACGACGCCTGGAACGTCGACTATGAAGCGGAGATCGCGGTATTCACCGATGCCGTGCCGCGCGGCACGACGGCCCAGGCCGCACGCGAGCACATCGCGCTGGTGGCGGCGATGAACGAGGTGTCGTTGCGCGGGCTGATTCCGAACGAAATGTCGAAGGGCTTCGGACTCCTTCAGTCCAAACCGAACGCAGCCTTCACGCCGGTCGCGGTGACGCCGGATGAACTGGGAGAAGCCTGGCGCGAATGCCGTGTGCATCTGCGCCTCCGCTCGGAGGTGAACGGCGAGCGCTACGGCGAACCGAACGCCGCCGAGTCGAGCTTCGGCTTCGACCAACTGATCGCCCACGTCGCGAAGACGCGGCGTCTGTCGGCCGGCTCGATCGTCGGTGCCGGCACGGTGTCGAATGAAGACCCCGCGCGCGGCACAAGCTGCCTCGCGGAACGCCGCGTCATCGAACAACTCGCCACCGGAGTCGCGAAGACGCCGTGGCTGCGTTACGGCGATCGGGTGCGGATCGATCTGATCGGGCCCGACGACAATTCGATGTGCGGCGCGATCGACCAGCGCATGGCGCGCGCGCCCGTCCGCTAGGCCATCGCGGGCCGCATGCCCGGGTCCTTGGAGCGGCCAATTGCGAGCGCCATGGTCGCCGCCGCAACGCATACTATGCCGGCAATCACGAACGCCTCGGTGTAGCCGTTGAACTGCATTCTCAGCGCGCCCGCGCCCCAGGCCGCGGTCGCGGCGCCAACCTGGTGCAGCACGAAGATCCAGCCGAACAGAATCGGCGCTTCGTACTGGCCGAAGCGGTCCGCCAGCAGGCGCAGCGTGGATGGACCGGTTGCGAGCCAGTCCAGGCCGTAGATCACGGAAAAGATCGTCAGCCCGGTCACTGTGAAGTTCGAATAAGGCAGAAAAACCAGCGAAATTCCGCGCAGCGTGTAGTAGGCGAACAACAGCCAGCGATTGTCCCACTTATCCGACATCCAACCGGCCATGATCGTGCCGAACACGTTGAACACGCCCATCGTTGCGAGCAGTCCCGCCGCCACGACCTGCGGCACGCCTGCCTCGAAGCACATCGGAATCAGGTGCGTGCCAACCAAACCGTTGGTTGTCACGCCGCACACCAGGAATGTTCCGCCAAGGATCCAGAAATCCCTGGTGCCGACAGCCCTCAAGAGCGATTCAAACGCGAGCGCGATCGGGTTGCCGGTAGGACCAGCCGACCCGGTCTCCGCCTTGGCCGCACCGTAGGGCAACAGCCCGATATCGCTCGGCCGCTCCGGGAGCAACAGCCATACCAACGGCACGACGACGAGCCCGGCAATCGCACATACCCAGACTACCGGCTTCCAGCCGCCGCTCTCGGCGATCCACGCGAGCAAGGGCAGAAAAATCAGCTGCCCCCCGGCCATGGCCGCCATGAACAGGCCAAGCACTAAACCGCGCCGCGCCGAAAACCAGCGCGTTGCAGTGATGGAACCGAGAACTACCGAGATCATCCCCGCCGCCATGCCCACCATGGCGCCCCAGGTCGCCATCAGGTGCCAGGGTTCGGTCATGAACAAGCTTAAGCCCGCCCCGGCTGCCATCAGGCCGATCGCCAGCGCCACCATCGGGCGCACGCCGAAGCGATGCATCAGTGCGGCGGAGAATGGGCACATCAGGCCGAACAGCAGGAGGCCGAATGAAAGCGGGCCGGAAACCATGTCCCGGCTCCAGCCGAACGCCTGTTCAAGCGGAATGATCAGCACGCCGGTCGCCGCGCGCAGGCCGGAGGACACCAGCAGTACGGCAACTACCACGAAAGAGACCACCCATGCGTAGTGCAGGCGGCCATGCATCAACTGCGCAAGGCGTTGCATCAAACCCGTTCCCCAGAAATCCTCAGCGTCGGCGCACCGCACATTGCGCGCCGGCCAGCCGTCAAAAACCCGCCTGCCGCGGCTCAACGCGCGGTCAGGAACTCGATGTGGAATTTGTTGAACTTCTCGGGCTCTTCCCAGTGCGGCCAGTGGGCGCTGTTCTCGAGAATTTCCATGCGCGCGTTTGCAATGTGCTTCATGCCTTCGGCGGCGCGCTCCGCCGTAAGCCCCGGGTTGTGCCGCGACCAGGTGAGCAGCGTCGGGCATTTGATGCCCTTCATGTGCTCCGGCGCCGACCAGCGCGCCGCCCAAGCATCGTCGATCACGCCGCCGAGCAAGACGTTCGAAACACGCTCGATGATCTTGGCGCGCCCCGGCTGGACGTAGATGTTGTATCGGACGTCGACCAGTTCCTCGGTCACGCTCTTGTCCTCGTGCATCAGCCAGCGCAGACGCGAACGCACCGCCTCGCGCGTCAGTTCACCGGTCGCCTTCTTGGTCCGGTTCAGGGCATCCTTCAGATCGTCCTTGCCGGCCGGGGTGCGGGTCATCAGCAGCGAGGTCACAAGGGAGAGCTTCTTGACGCGCTCCGGATGCCTGATCGCATACCACGCCGAAATCATGCCGCCCATCGAGACACCGCCGACGGAAACGGTCTTGAGCCCCATGGCGTCCACGAGATTCGCCAGGTGGTCCACCAGCATGTCCATCGAATACTCCACATCGGGCGCATCGGTGTAGCCGTGCCCGACGCAATCCACCGAGATCACGCGCATATGCGCGGCGTGCGCCTTCATGTTGCGCAGGAACGTCTCGGCGTGGCCGCCCGTGCCGTGCAGGAACAGGAAGGGCTCGCCCTCGCCGGCCTCGATCACCCGGGTGCGGATGCCCTTGGCATCGTAAAAAGTCTGCTTGAACGGCAAGCCGGCCAGTTCTGTCCACATCGTCATGTTTTCTGCTCCCTTGTAGTTTTCGTTGTTGCCGCCTTAAGGACAGCCATTTTGGACAGCCATTTTCCGAAACGGCGCCGCAGCGACGCCACCCAGCCCGCATTCTCTCACTTGGCGGTCGCAAAAGACCGCGTCGCGCGTGTGGCCGGACCCGGCACGGGCTGGCGACGCAGCGCGGCGTGCTAATTCGCGACCGCAGGCTTGCCCATGGCTTTCAGCACCTGCGCGACCGGCGGCGCCGCCGGCGCACCCTTGAATCCCGCCAGGGTTCTGAATACCTGCGCCGCGGCAGTGTGAAATCCGCCCGGGACGCCCGCCTCGGCAAGCGTCGCGGAAATCTCTTCCATCTCGCCGATCCAGCGCCAGGCCTTGAGCGCGCCTTCGCTCACCCTGGTTTCAGCCTGCGCGACGAAGTTCGGACCGTTGCGTCCCCAGTGTCCGTAAAGTTCTTCGCGCACGCCGAGATCCGCGGCGGCGCCGAGTATCGAAGCCAGTAGCGCGGTCGTCCCCTTGGTGTAGGCGGCGAAGCACATCTTCAGCGCCGAGGCGCGCCCGACACACGCATCCAGCAGCTGCGTCTCGAGCGGACCGCACGCAAAGCAGGCCGCCGCTTTGGCCGCCGAAGGACCCGAAAGGCACAGCCAGGTCGTTCCCGATTTCCAGGCCGGACCGCCGATGATTCCACCGTCGACAAAGTCCGCTCCAGCGCGATCCATCGCCGCGCCGATGCGCTGCGCGCGCTGCGGCGAAATCGCGTTGCCATCGACGTACAGGCCCCTGAATCCGTAGCCCAGGACTTCATTGGCCACCGCCTCCGCGGCGTGCGGTGGACACACGCTGATCACCACCGTGCAGGACTTGCATAGATCGCGCACGCTGCCCGCGTCGCGCAGTCCGCGCTGCGCGGCGCGCTGGCGCGTGGCCGCGCTGCGCCCGGCGGAAGCCCAATAGACGTCATTGCCGCCCTGCTTGGCCGCTGCGGCAATCGAAATACCCATGTCGCCCGGATGCAGGACACCGATCTGACTCGCCATGACACATCTCCTTGGTCGGTACTGGATACGCTCGCGCGCCAGCCATTTTGCGCGTCGCGGGCGGGATGCGCCGCACGACTTACGACGCCAGGATCGACAATACGCTATGCGCGCCGGAATCTTCCTGCCGCGCGGCTAGAGCCAGGCCGCGCCGCGTACCCCGCTCGAATCGCCGTGACGGTTGCGCTTCAGGCGCGTGACCACGCGGTCGGAGAAAATATGTTCGAGCCATAGTTCAGGCACACGTTCGTACAGCCGGTCGATATTGGAAACGCCGCCGCCCAGCACGATCACGTCAGGATCAAGGATGTTGATGACGCCGGCAAGCGAACGCGCCAGGCGTTGCTCATAACGGGCCAGCGTCACCTCGCACTGCGCGTCGCCCTGCAGAGCGCGGGCCGCGATTTCTTCAGGCAGCAGTGCAACCCCTGCCGCGCTCAAGTGATCGCGCTGCAAAGCGGGACCTGACAGGTAGGCTTCAATGCAGCCAGGCCTCCCGCAATAGCAGGTTGGAAGCGGGACATCGCCCGCTCCAGGCAGCGGCAGCGGATTGTGGCCCCATTCGCCGGCAATGGCATTCGCGCCGACCATAACGCGTCGATCCACCGCGATGCCGCCGCCCACGCCGGTTCCGAGGATCACGCCGAAAACCACCCCTGCACCGGCCGCGGCGCCGTCGGTTGCTTCCGACAGCGCAAAGCAATTGGCGTCGTTGGCGATGCGAACCTCGCAGCCGAGAACATGCTCGAGATCCTCCTTGAGCGGCTTGCCGATCAGCACGCTTGAGTTTGCGTTCTTGACCCGGCCATCCACCTGCGACAACGCGCCGGGAATACCCACGCCGACGCTTGCGTGTCCGCCGAACTGCGCATCCGCCGCGCGCACCAGATCGCAGAGACAGGCCAGCAGCGCGCCATAGTCTGCGTGCGGCGTGGCGACGCGCCTTCTCTGGAGGGCCGCACCGTCCGGCCCCAGCGCGATGATCTCGGTCTTGGTGCCTCCCAGGTCTATCCCCAACCTGACTTCATGCTCTGCCATTTTATTTCCTCGATCGTGCGCTGCGTGTTCACAAACGCGGCCCAAATCTGCCCATTACACTGTCCCCAATGGCGGACGGATAATCTGTCCCTGTCCATTCCGGACAGGCTTCGTGGCGCCCTCTGCAGCGCTGCGAGCACGGCCGATTTACGCCATACTGAGGCATTGTGTTTCTTCATTTCAAGGGGTCAGCGCCAAATGACGAGACTTGCGAACACCGCTGCCGCCGCAATTAGCGTGCTCGGCGCTTTCTGGATAGGCAGCGCATCCCATGTGCGGGCGCAGGAGTATCCGGCCAGGAACGTGACCATGGTGGTGAATACCGCCCCGGGCGGCGCAGTCGACTTTCTTGGCCGTCTCTACTCCCCGGACGTGCCGACTCTGCGCTCGCTCGGCGTGGACGTCGAGTGGCTGTCTAGGTTCGTGCTTGCCGCCCCCGCCGGAACACCGCGCGAGATCGTCGCAAAACTGCAGGCGGATGCCGTGGAAATCATGCAGCAGCCCGACACTCAGGCGCGCCTCCGGGCGACGGGGCTCGATCCCGAAACGCGTTCTCCGAAGGATTCCGTGGCGGTGTTCATCGCGACTACCCGGCTGGTCGCGGAGATGGCGCGCGAATTCAACATCAAACAGGAAGACTAGGCTCACGCGGTCAAGCGCGGGTGGACGGGCATGCTCGCGGCTACGCAACCCGCCTAGACCTGAATCGCCCTGAGGGGGCGGACAAATGCAGAAGCCTGTCGGCAAGACGGACGCAGTGCGCAACGAGGAGTTGACCTTGGAGCAGGTTCGCTTCGCCCAGCAGGAGCGGATACGGCGCCGCGAGTCCCCGGTCCTCGTCAAGCGCGAGCAATATCTCGGCCAGCCGGCGCATGTCTTCCTGGTCGATCCCCGGCTCGGATTCAATAACCGCACGCACCGCTTCTGGATCAACAAGCTGCCGGCCGGGGGCGAGGAAACCCAGGTCTGGAAGACGCTTGGGCAGCGCCACAGCGTCGAGTCGGTCATCTACTGGCTCTCCGGCCACGGTTACAGCATCGTCGATGGCATACGCTACGACTGGAAGGAAGGCGACCTGATCTGCGTCCCGATGTTCGCCTGGCACCGGCACGTGAACAACAGCGACGAGATCGCCCACTACGTCGCGTCCAGCACGGACCCGCTCTGCATGGGGATTGGCCAGGCGGTGTATGAAGACGAGCGTTACCCGCAGCACTGGGTCTGCGCGCGGCAGGGCGGCGGCGCCGTCAAGTCACCCCTGCCCGGCAGGGCGGAGGGTCCCGGAATATCACAGGAACCCGCCGCAGCATCCGAGGCCCAGCGCCTGTACGGCGAGCAGATCTCGTTTGCCTACCGGGAGGAGCTGAATCGCCGCAAGGGGAAGGTCCTGCTCAAGTCGGAAGACATCAAGCTCGAGCCGACCATCATGGGCCGCATGGCCTACCTGATCGACCCGCGGGTCGGTTTTCACGTCAAGGCGCTCGCGACCGTACTCGGCGAAGTGCCTCCCGGCAAACACTCCGGCTCGCATCGGCATCTCTACGACGAAATCGATTTCGTGCTGCAGGGCCGCGGCAAGGTCATCATAGACGATAAGACCTACGAAGTGGAACTTGGCGATACCCTGGCGATTCCCGTGTTCGCCTGGCACCAGTATTTCTCCACCGGCGGCGAACCGCTGCGCGTGCTATGCCACAGCACGCGCCCGGCAATGGAAAATCTCGGTCTCGTTCTTACCCAGCACGGCGAAAACGCCAACTACACATGAGCGACACCCGGCCTCCGCCGGCGCCGGGCGCGCATCGCCACGGGCAGCAGCACTGGCACCGGCATGACGATGTCCACGATCACGGGCAGGACCATGTGCATGCGGTCGTCCAGGAATCGGCCCTGATCAGCGTTGGCATCGACGTCGGTTCGTCCACGACCCACCTGATGCTCTCCGAACTCGTGGTCGGCCGGCTTGACTCGCACTTTCACGGCAAGCCTGAAGTGCTGAGCAGAAACGTCATCTATCGATCACCTGTGATATTCACGCCTTTCCTGGAAGGGGGCGTGATCGATCACGCCGCGATCTCCCGTTTTGTCGAAGACAGCTACGCGCAAGCAGGCATCACCGCGCAGAACGTCGACACCGGCGCGGTAATTTGCACCGGCGAAGCGGCGCGCAAGGAAAATGCACGACGGCTGACGCAGGAGCTGGCGCGGGACAGCGGGAGGTTCGTATGCGCAACCGCCGGACACCACTTCGAAGCGGTGCTTGCGGCCAACGGTTCAGGCAGCGTGGAGGCAAGTCATCATCTCGATGGCACGGTGATCAATCTGGACATCGGCGGCGGAACCGCAAAATTCAGCAGAATCAGGCATGGGCTGATCGAGGAGACGAGTGCCATCAATGTCGGCGCGCGCCTGATCGCAGCGGACCGCAACGGCCTGATCCTGCGTGCGGAGCCGGCAGGGCTCGCCGTTGCCGCCGCGCTCGGCCTGGACTTCGCGCCAGGCAGGATCGCCAGCCCGGCGCAACTGCAGGCTGTCGCCGCGAGAATGGCTCTGCTGCTGATTGAGTTCCTCGGATTGCAGAAGATGTCGCCGCTTGGGCGCTCGCTGCTGCTTGGCGAGGGCCCGCGCCCGCAATCGGATCCTTTCTGGCTGATCTGTTCCGGAAGCGTATCCGAGTTCGTGTACGAAAGCAGCAACATGGATCCAGGCGACCTGGGGCCGGCGCTCGGTGCGGCGCTATACGCGGATTTGATCAAGCGCATCGGTGCGGAGCGCTTGCACGCGCCGCGCGAAGGCATCCGCGCAACGGTGATCGGAGCCGCCCAGTTCAGCCTGCAGGCGAGCGGCGAAACCGTGTTCGTTGCCGACGCCGCTACCCTGCCCCGGTCGAATGTTCCCGTGTACAGCGTGCCGGTGAACTGGAGTTCGCTGCTGGCTGAGGACATCCGAAGCGCGATTTGTGGCGTGCTCGCGGCTTCCGACCGGCGCGAACACTTTGCTCTCTATTTCGGCGGTCCGGAGCGCTTTGGCTATTCGCCGGTCATGCGTCTTGCCGAAGGAATCGCCGCGGCGTGCGCGGAATGGCCTCAATTGAAAGACGCCGTTTTCATTTGTGCTCAGAACATGGCCAACACTCTGGGCCGGGAACTGAGCAAACGTCTCGGTGGCAACGCAGGCTACATTTGCCTGGATGAAATCGAGGTTGGCAATCTCGATTACCTTGATATCGGCACGCCGCTGTCCGCAGAGACCTACCTGCCGGTGATCGTCAAGAGCCTGGTTTTTGGCTCCGGCCACAGGCACTCGCGCGGCGCCAGGGCATGACGATTGCGGGCGGCGCCTGCATGCCAGACCCGCCCGAAGAACCAAGATGGCGAACCTCTCGCCTTCTGTAAAGGCTCTTGAAAAGCACCGCGTAGTCCCCAACTCCAACCGTGCGGTGGTCCTGGAATCGGAGCATCCGGCAGGCCCGCTGCTAGAATTTTCAGCGTCCCATCGGACAAGGAGAACTTACACCTTATGAAACGCGTCTTTCTGTTCCTGGCAACGAACCTCGCGGTACTTGTCGTCCTGTCCCTGGTCTTGAATCTGCTCGGTATCGGCCAGTTCCTGACGGCCCAGGGTATCGACTACCAGGCGCTGCTCGCATTTTCCGCGGTGGTGGGCTTCACGGGATCCATCTTTTCACTGCTGATCTCGAAGCCGATGGCGAAGTGGAGCACCGGCGCCCAGGTCATCGACGGCAGCGAAGGAAGCACCCAGTACTGGCTGGTCGAAACCGTGCGCAGACTCGCCGCGCAGGCGAGAATCGGTATGCCCGAGGTGGCGATCTTCGAGGGCGCGCCAAACGCATTTGCAACCGGCGCCTTCAAGAACAGCGCGCTGGTGGCGGTGTCCAGCGGCCTCCTCGAGTCGATGACCCGGGAGGAGATCGAGGCGGTCATCGGCCATGAAATTGCACACGTTGCAAATGGCGACATGGTCACGCTGACGCTGATTCAAGGCGTTGTCAACACTTTCGTGGTGTTTCTGTCGCGTATCGTCGGCTACTTTATCGACAAGGCGGTCTTTCGCACCGAGCGCGGCGTTGGCATGGGGTACTACATCACGGTGTTCGTGTGCGAGATCCTGTTCGGCGTTCTCGCCTCCATTATCGTGGCGTGGTTCTCGCGGCATCGCGAGTTTCGCGCCGATGCGGGCTCCGCCCAGCTGCTCGGCAAGCCGCAGCCCATGATCGCCGCGCTGGCTCGCCTTGGGGGACTGGAGTCACAGCCGCTCCCCGAGAGTTTCAAGTCGCACGGCATCAACAGCCGCTCGAAGTTCATGGGGCTGTTCGCCTCTCACCCGCCGATCGAAGAGCGCATCGAGGCGCTGCGCCGCGGCGCCGCTTGAATCGCCGATTGCCGGCGTATTCAAACGTCGCCCAGGTCTGACGCCGCTGCCGGCAGCCCGCGCGATGAAATACCTGTAGAAAACAAAAGGGCCGCCGCATTCGCGGCAGCCCTTTATGGTCTTCCAGCCCGGCGTTACTTGAGGTGCTTGTTGACCAGCTTGGTCATTTCAAACATCGACACCTGCGCCTTGCCGCCGAAAACCGGCTTCAGCTTGTCATCGGCGTTGATCATGCGGCGATTCTTCTTGTCCTGCAGGCTGTTGCGCTTGATGTAAGCCCAGATTTTCTTGGTCACCTCCGTGCGCGGCATGGCGTTCAAGCCGATTACGGCTCCGAGCGCCGCGGTCGGATTCATGGGCTTCATGAAGGCCGCATTTGGTTTACGCTTGGCGGCTACTTTCTTCTTCGGTGCGGCTTTCTTGGCGGCCTTTTTCTTTGTTGCCATCGTGAGATCTCCTCTGAACTGATCTAGTTGTTACGCGGTTGTGAAAACGGGTGCCCGACCTGTGCTTACTTCCGGTGTTTGTTTCTCAATTCCTGCCGCTTCATGTCGCGGTGGACGTGACGATGCCGAATCTAGAGGAGCATGTCAACGTTTTTCAGAGGAAAAAGCGCAATTTCTTCTCTGCTCGATAATCTGACCACAACCTGTTGCGTGGCAGCCGCGGCACGTCAGCCCGCGCTTTCCCGGGCGAGGCGGACGCCGCTGAACTGCCAGCGTGCCGGCGCAGGAAAGAAATTCCGATAGCTCGCGCGAATATGGGAGCGCGGCGTGGCGCAGGAACCGCCGCGCAGCACGTACTGGTTCACCATGAATTTGCCGTTGTACTCCCCGACCGCGCCGGCGGCGGGCCGATAGCCTGGGTAAGGGCTGTAGCTGCTGCTGGTCCAGATCCAGCAATCGCCGAAAAAGCCGCGCTCCCCGGGCCCGGCCTGGCCTGACGGATGCAGCAGACCGCTCTCAAGGAAATTCCCCGCGAGCGGCTGCTCGGCAGCGGCAACCTCCCATTCGAATTCGGTCGGCAAGCGCGCGCCCGACCAGCGCGCGAATGCGTCCGCCTCGTAGCAGCTGAGATGCACCACCGGTTCGGCGGGCTGCAGCGGACGCAGGCCGCCGAGGGTGAACTGAGCCCAGCCGGGCGCCTGTTTTACCCAGTAGAGCGGTGCGCACCAAACCTGCGCGCACTTGACGTCCCAGCCCTCCGCGAGCCACAGTTCCGGGCGCTCATAGCCGCCGTCGTCCATGAACGCGACGTATTCCGCATTTGTGGACAATTGCCCGGCCAACTCGAAATCGCCCAGGTAGACGCGGTGGCGCGGCAATTCGTTGTCGAAGGAAAATCCCTCTCCCGCGTGGCCAAGCGCACGTACACCCTCGGGAAAGCGCCTCCAGCGCCCCGGTGCGGAGGCGCAGCCACCGCCCGCGCCCTCGCGAGCAGCGTCCATATAGGCGGGATACAGCGGGTTGCGCGACAGCAGGTGCTTGATGTCAGTAAGCAACAGCTCCTGGTGCTGCTGCTCGTGGTTCAAGCCCAGTTCGATCAGATCGGCGTAGCGACCGGCGATGTCTGGGTGGCGCTCGAACAACGCCGTCATGCGCTCGTCGACGCTCGCGCGGTAGGCAAGGGTCTCGGCGAGCGAGGGGCGCGACAGCAGCCCGCGCTCCGGCCTCGGGTGGCGCGGCCCCACGGCGACGTAGTAAGAATTAAAAAGCGTGCGGAATTCCGTCCGGTACGGCCGGTAGTCCGGAAGTCCCGGCTCAAGGACGAAAGTCTCGAAAAACCAACTTGTATGTCCGAGATGCCATTTCGTCGGACTCGCATCCGGCATCGACTGGAGCGCGCAATCTTCGGCCGACAGCGGCGCCGCCAGACGCGCGGTCTGGGCGCGCGTGGCCGCGTAGGCTGCTAGGGCTTCGCACGCGCGGCCTGCGGCAGCGGAACGCAGTGCAACTGATGGATTGGAACCGGCTTGCATCGCGGTGCCGATTACACCGCCGGACGCGACGCTGCGCAAGGCTAAAATTCGTGCAATGAGCGCCCACCTCGAATGACCGCCAGCCGGCTTGACATTGCGGCCCTGCGCCAGGAGTACATGCGTTCTGGGTTGTCGGAGGCGGATGCGCTGGCGGACCCCATTGTCCAGTTCGAGCGCTGGCTGCAAGCGGCGCTCGATGCCGGGCTGCCGCTGCCCAACGCGATGACGCTCGCAACTGTGTCCGCGGCCGGCGCGCCCTCCGCCCGTATCGTGCTGCTGAAGGGGATCGAGGCGGGTTGCTTCGTTTTCTACACCAACTACGAAAGTCGCAAGGGCCGCGAACTGGCGCTGCAGCCGCAGGCCTGCCTGGTCTTTCTCTGGTCTTCCCTAGAGCGCCAGGTGCGGGTGGAGGGCAGTGTGGAAATGGTGCCGGATTCCGTCTCCGACCAGTACTGGCACGGCAGACCGCTCGGCGCGCGGCACTCCGCCTGGGCCTCGGCGCAGAGCGCGACGGTGGCAAATCGCGGCGCGCTCGAAACCGAGCTTGCGGCCATGCGCGAGCGCCACGGTGAGGCCCCCCCGCGCCCCGCGCACTGGGGCGGCTACCGGGTCGTGCCGCACACGATCGAATTCTGGCAGGGCCGTGCCGACCGCCTGCACGACCGCTTGCTGTATCGCAGCGTGCCCGGTCGCGGCTGGAAGATCGAGCGCCTGGCCCCTTGAGCGAGCACCACGGCGCCTCCTGGGGGCCGCGCCCGCGAAGTGCGCATGGGGTAAAATCACTTCGCGCAGCGGCCTCGGGTCCTTACCGCTGGGTCTTTACCGCTCCGGAACCGGGCCTTTCTCCTACTCATTCAAGGCAGAACCCAAAACATGGACGTACTAGACGCAATCAACAGTCGCGCTTCCGCAATAAGGCTGGACAAGCCCGCGCCGAGCCGCGAGCAGATGACTAAAATTCTCGAGGCCGGCACGCGCGCGCCGGATCACGGCAAGCTGGCACCCTGGCGCTTCATCGTGCTGGAGAACGAATCGCGCAACATCCTCGGCAAGGCCATGGCGGAGTCGATGAAAGCGGGTATGCCGGCCGCGACCGAGGCCGACCTGGAGCGCGAACGCGCCAAAGTGGACCGCGCCCCTGTCATCGTGGTGGTGGCCGCCAAGACGGTGGACAAAGGCGACAAGATCCCCCAGATCGAGCAGGTGCTCGCCGCGGGCGCTGCAACGCAAAACGTATTCCTGGCCGCCAACGCGCTGGGGTTCGGCGCGATGTGGAAAACCGGCGGCGCGGCCTATGACCCGATCGTCAAGCGCGCAGTCGGGCTGGAAGCGCAGGACCACATCGTCGGCTTTGTATACCTCGGCACGGTGGTCACGCCGGGACAGCCGAAGAAGCCGAACATGGAAGGCCGGATTCAGTTTCTCTGAACTCAGGCAAGTTTCTCTGAACGGCCCCCGCCCGGCGGGGCTCGTGTTACAAGACGCAGGGAAAAGGGGCTTCGGCCCCTTTTCCCTTGCCAGAGCCGTTTCAGGCGGGCTCGAACAGAATCGCCCCGGCCTCCTCATTGAGCGGCTCGAACACGGCTTTCAGCGCCATACCGACCGTGATCTTGTCCGGATCGCAATTGATGAGATTGCTCAACATGTACAGACCCTCGTCCAGCTCGACATAGGCTATCGCGTAGGGCAGGCGCTCGCGGAAAGCCGGCACCGCGCTTTGATACACCAGCGTGAACGCATTCAGCCGTCCCCGTCCGCTGGCAGAGCGCGTGGCGACGTTTGACGACCAGCAAAACGGGCATACCGACTGCGGCGGGTGGCACAGCTTGCCACACTCGGCGCAGGCGCCGAGCAGCAGTTCCCCGATGTGGGCAGCCTTCCAGTAGGCAGCCGTCTGCGGTGTGACCCGCGGCGCCGGTCGTTGGGCCATTTCCGGTTTGCGTTCAGTCATCAGTCGCTCCCGAGCAGCATGGTGACGCCACTGTGCCGGCCGCCCAGGTAGCCGCCGGTGCCGTGGCAAAGCGCGATCTTCGCGTCCCTGACCTGGCGCGCGCCCGCGTTGCCGCGGAGTTGATGCGCAGCTTCGATGGCGAGGAAAATCCCGCGCCGGCCAGGGTGATTGTTGGACAGCGCGCCGCCCTCCAGGTTGATCGGCAGTTCGCCGCCGAGCAGCAGCCTGCCGTTCTGCACGAATGCGCCGCCCTCGCCAGGCTTGCAGAAGCCCATCGCCTCCAGCGTGGTCAGTACGGTGATCGTGAATGAATCGTAGATCATCGCGAGATCGACATCGGCAGGCTTGAGTCCCGCGGCCGCGAATGCCGCCGGTCCGGTCTGCCTGGCGGCCACGTCCAGCAGGCGGCGGTGACCGCCCTGGCCATGCGCCAGGCCCTCGCCGCCGCCCAGGATACGTACCGGTTTTTGCCGGCAGTTGCGCGCCACCTCGCCGGAGGCGACGATCACGGCGCCGCCGCCGTCGGTGATCACGCAGCAATCCAGCAGATGCAGCGGAGAGGCGATCGGCCGCGAGGCAATCACATCCGCCACGGTAATCGGATCACGGTAGCGCGCATTCGGGTTCAGCGCCGCGTGCGCCCGGCAGGCGACCGCGATCTCCGCGAGTTGCTCATGCGTCGTGCCGTATTCGTGCATGTGGCGGTTCGCGACCAGCGCGTAATACGAGGCGAGGATCATGCCGTAGGGAATATCGAAGGCATCCGCATCGCTGGTCGAGGTGGCATCGGTTACTTCGGGTCGCGGGCTGGAGCCGAGCGCCACCGCGGACGAGCGCGCAATGCTGCCGTACACGACCAGCACTACGTTGGCGCGCTTTTGCCGGATCGCATCCGCCGCATGCAGGATGTGGGCGAGGAAGGACGAACCGCCGATCCCGGTCATGTCCAGCCAGCGCGGCATGATGTTCAGGTACTCGGCAATGTAATTCAGCGCCATCGGCTCGCCGGTCGTGGCGAGACCATCCACGTCCGAGGGCTTGAGGCCGGCATCCTTGAGAGCGGCCGCGGCGCACTCGCCGATGAACCTGAGCGGCGTGTAGTCGGGCGCCTTGCGCAGCGGATGCTCATGGACGCCGACGATGGCTGGACCTTCGCTCACATGCTCTCCTTGATGACTGCAATTCGTGACCCTACGCCGCCTGCGCGTAAGCGCTGACCGGCGGGCAGATGCAAACCAGATTCCGATCGCCATACACCTGGTCGATGCGCCCGACGGGCGGCCAGTACTTGCCCTCGCGCACCCAGGGAAGGGGAAACGCGGCCTGTTCGCGCGAATAGGGATGGGTCCAAGATTCCGCGAGCAGGCTCTGGGCCGTGTGCGGCGCGTTATGCAGCGGGTTGTCTTCCTTCGACCACCTGCCCTGCTCGACGGCGCGGATCTCCTCGCGGATGGCGATCATCGCAGCGCAGAAGCGGTCAAGCTCCGCCTTCGATTCCGATTCGGTCGGCTCGATCATCAGCGTTCCCGGCACCGGGAAGGAATTCGTTGGCGCATGAAAGCCGAAATCCATCAGACGCTTGCACACATCCTCGGCGCTTACGCCGCTCGTCTCCTTGAGCGGGCGCAGATCGATGATGCACTCGTGCGCAACCAGACCGTTGGGGCTCGTATACAGCACCGGATAATGTGGCGACAGGCGATGCGCGATGTAGTTCGCATTCAGGATCGCCACCCGGGTTGCGCGGCTGAGTCCCTCCGCGCCCATCATCGCGATATAGGACCAGGTGATCGGAAGTACTCCCGCGCTGCCAAAAGGAGCCCCGGAAACGGGGCCGACTGCAGGAGCCCCGGAAACGGGGCCGACTGCAGGAGCCCCGGAAACGGGGGCGACCGCAGGCGCCCCGGAAACGGGGCCCGCGAACGCGTCCGCCCTGGGCGGCCCGCTCGCATCGGGCAGGAAGGGCACCAGGTGCGCGCGCACGCCGATCGGGCCGACGCCCGGCCCGCCGCCGCCGTGCGGTATCGCGAAGGTCTTGTGCAGATTGAAATGCGACACATCCGCGCCCAGTTCGGCGAGCGAAGCTATACCCACCAGCGCATTCAGGTTGGCGCCGTCGAGATACACCTGGCCGCCGTAGCGATGCACGATGTCGCAGGCTTCCCGAATCCGCGCCTCGAACACGCCATGCGTGGAGGGATAGGTCACCATCATGGCTGCGAGGTCCTCCGCGTGCGCCCTTGCCTGGCGGTCCAGGTCGTCTATATCCACGTTGCCGCTCGCATCGCAGGCCACCACCACCACCCGCATGCCCGCCATCTGGGCTGACGCGGGATTCGTGCCGTGCGCGGAAGCCGGAACCAGGCACACGTTGCGCGTGCCCTCCGCGCGCGACTCGTGCCAGGCGCGGATCGCGAGCAGCCCCGCAAATTCTCCCTGAGAACCCGCGTTCGGCTGCACCGACACCGCGTCGTAGCCGGTTAGCGTGCACAGCCAGCGTTCGATGTCGGCGATCAGGCGCGCGTAACCCATGGCCTGGTCGCGCGGCGCGAACGGATGCATGGCGCCGAACGACTTCCAGGTCACGGGCCGCATCTCGGTCGCCGCATTCAGCTTCATGGTGCAGGAACCGAGCGGAATCATGGCGCGATCGAGCGCGATGTCGCGGTCCATCAGGCGCCGCAGGTAGCGCATCATTTCCGTTTCCGAGCGGCAGGCGTGGAACATCGGATGGGTAAGGAACGCGGAACTGCGGCGCAAGGCCGCCGGCAGGCGCTCTGCGGCGCCTGCCTGGAGCGCCGCCAGATCCGGCACCGCCACACCACGCGCAAAGACCTGCAGCAAGGCTTCCAGATCCGCGCTTTCCACGGTCTCGTCCAGCGCGATCCCGGTGGTCGCCGCATCGATCGCGCGCAGATTGATGCCGCGCGCCAGCGCCGCCTCGATGATCTCTCCGCTGCGCGCCCCGGTCTCGACGGCCAGGGTGTCGAAGAAATGCGCCGCCTTCAGCTTCCACCCCAGTTTCTCGATGCCCGCGGCCAGCGCCGCCGCCTGACGGTGTACGCGCCGCGCGATGCGCGTCAGGCCCTCGGGCCCGTGGTACACGGCGTACATCGCCGAGATCACCGCGAGAAGAACCTGCGCGGTACAGATGTTGCTCGTAGCCTTCTCGCGACGGATATGCTGTTCGCGCGTCTGCAGGGCGAGCCTGTAGGCCGGCGCGCCGTGCGCATCGATGCTGACGCCGATCAGCCGCCCGGGCATGGAGCGCTTGTAGGCATCGCGCGTAGCGAGAAACCCCGCGTGCGGACCGCCGTAGCCGAGCGGCACGCCGAAACGCTGCGCCGAACCGACCGCGATGTCGGCGCCGATTTCCCCCGGCGGCGTCAGCAGACAAAGCGCCAGCAGGTCGCTTGCCAGAACGACGATCACGCCGCGCTCGCGGGCGCGCCGGATGACTTCGCGCAGGTCGCGCACCTCGCCAAGCGTGGATGGGTGCTGGATGAGTACCCCAGCCACATCCTGCGTATCCAGATCCGTCTGCGCATCGCCGACAACGATCTCGATACCGGCCGCCTGCGCGCGCGTGCGAATTACCGCGATCGTCTGCGGATGGCAATCGGCGGCAACGAAAAAGCGCTGGCTCTTCAACTTCGTCACGCGCATCGCGAGCGCCATCCCTTCAGCCGCCGCGGTGGGTTCGTCCAGCATGGAGGCATTGGCGATGCCCATGCCGGTCAGATCGCTCACCATGGTCTGAAAGCCAAGCAGCGCTTCAAGGCGCCCCTGGGAAATCTCCGGCTGGTAGGGCGTGTAGGCTGTGTACCAGCCGGGATTCTCCAGCAGGTTCCTGAGGATCACCGAGGGCGTGTGCGTATCGTGGTAGCCAAGGCCGATAAAAGAGCGCAGCACGCGGTTCTCGCTGCCCAGGCGTTCGAGCGCCGCGAGCGCCTCGGCCTCGCTCAGTGCCGGCGGCAGCAGCATCGGCGCTCTGCGCCTGATCTGCGCCGGCACCGCGCGCTCTATGAACTGGTCCAGACTGTCCGCGCCTAGCGCATGCAGCATTGCCTGCTGGTCAGCCGCGCCCGGCCCGATGTGGCGGCGCGCGAATTCGGTTTCCAGGACACTTTGTCGGAAGGCCTCGTTCATGATCATGTCGATCGTCCTTTTTTTATTGCGCGGTTTTCGACTTGTAGGTCGCCTCGTCCATCAGGCCGTCCAGCTGCTTCGGATCGTCCAGCCTGAGCTTGAAGAACCAGCCCGCAGCGAGCGGATCCCGGTTGACTGCGGCCGGGTCGTCCGCGAGCGCCGGATTCACTTCGATCACCGTGCCCGAGACCGGCGCCTTGCACTCCGCGGCCGCCTTTACTGATTCGATCACTGCCGCGTCCTCGCCCTGCTGCACCCTGCGGCCGACCTCCGGGAGCTCGATAAAAACGATGTCGCCGAGCTGGTCCTGTGCGAAATCCGTGATTCCCACCACGCCGACGTCGGCTCCTTCCATCCTGATCCACTCGTGGTCTTCGGTGATGCGAACTGGATTCATCTTCGATCCTCTTCTTTGGGAATGTGGTTTTGGACCCTAGCCGCGGTAGTAGCGCTGCGGTACGAAAGGAAGTTCGCTCACGACGCAGGAGCGCGGCTTGCCGCGCACCAGCGTGCTGAGCACTGTGCCCGGCGCCGCGCTGCCGGCCGCGACATAGGCCATGCCGATCGGCACATCGACGCTGGCGCCGAAGCCGCCGCTCGTCACCCTTCCCGCTGCATTACCGGCCGCATCAGTAAGCATACTGCCCTCGCGCACCGGCGCGCGGCCCTCGGGCCGGAAGCCGACACGCCGGCGGCCGCATCCCTCCGCGAGCTGACGCAGAATCGGGTCGGCACCGGGGAAACCTCCCGCGCGCGCACCTCCCGCGCGGCGCACCTTCTGGATCGCCCACTCGATGCCGGCCTCGACCGGGGTCGTCTTCGCATCGAGATCATGGCCGTACAGGCACAGGCCCGCTTCCAGGCGCAGCGAATCGCGCGCGCCCAGGCCGATCGGCGCCACGCCCTCCTGCGCGAGCAGCAGGCGCGCAAGGCGCTCGGCCTCAGCGGCCACCACCGACACTTCATACCCGTCTTCGCCCGTGTAGCCGGACCGCGAAACGAGGCAGCGCGTGCCGTCGATCGTGGCCTGCGCGAGCGACATGAACTTAAGCTCAGCAAGTTCCGGCGCAAAGCGCGCGAGAACCCCGGCTGCTTCCGGCCCCTGTAACGCGAGCAGCGCGAAATCCTCCAGCACGCGGATGCCGCATCGTTCGCCTATGCGCGAGTGCAGCAGCGCATAGTCCTCGACCTTGCAACCCGCGTTCACGACAAGGTGCAGTTCGGCGCCGAGATTGGCGATCATCAAGTCGTCAAGGATGCCGCCTGCGTCATTGGTGAAATATGAATAGCGCTGCCGGCCGATCGGCAAGCCCAGCACGTCGGAAGGCACGAGCGACTCGAGCGCACGCGCCGCGTCCGCGCCTGCCAGGCGCGCCTGGCCCATGTGCGAGACATCGAACAGCCCGGCACGCCTACGCGTGTGCTTGTGTTCCGCGATGATGCCGCCCGGGTACTGGACCGGCATGTCGTAGCCGGCGAAGGGCACCATCCGTGCGCCGAGCTCGATGTGCAGGCCGTATAAGGGCGTGCGCAGCGCCGGCGCGACGGCAGTGGTAGATCCGGAACTCGATTGCTCGGGCAAATCGTTCTCTCAGGTTGGACGCGAGCAGCCGGGCATCTGCCTGGCTGCTCCCTCTGTCCTGTTACCTGAGAGTTTCCACAACCGCACGGCGAACCGTGCTGCGTGTTGCCCCTTCGGTGGACGCACCGGAATGTTCCCCGGCCGTCGCTCTCCAGATGGTGAACTTGGTTGCGGTGTACGGGAACCTGTTTCGGTTCCCAACCTGAGCGATTATGGGAGATTACGCCTTCGGTGGCGGCTTGCGCCGCGCTCTCCTGCAACCGGAAAAAAGTTTAACCGAGTGCGCGGAAAAAATCGACAACTTGATTGCAGGCCGCGCTAGACCCCAGTCGATCCTCGAAATCACGCGAGGTCAAAGCGATCCAGGTTCATCACCTTGTTCCAGGCCACGATAAAGTCACGCACGAACGTCTGCTGCGAGTCGCTGCATGCGTAGACTTCCGCGAGTGCCCGGAGCTGGGCGTTCGAGCCGAAAACGAGATCCACGACGCTGCCCGTCCACTTGAGCTCGCCCGTCTTCCGGTCTCGCCCCTCCAGCACGCCTTCGGAGGCGGCGGACTTCTGCCACTTCGTCTTCATGTCGAGCAGATTCACGAAGAAGTCATTGCTCAATGTCTCGGGCCGCCTGGTGAAAACACCGTGCTTGGACTGGCCGGCGTTCGCGTTCAGCGCGCGCAGGCCGCCCATCAGAACCGTCATCTCGGGGGCGCTCAGCGTCATCAGCTGCGCCCTGTCCACCAGCAGTTCCGCCGCCGATCCCTCGAGTCCCCTGCGCGCGTAGTTGCGAAAGCCGTCTGCAGCCGGCTCCAGCACGGCGAACGAGTGCGCATCGGTTTGCTCCTGGGAGGCATCCATGCGCCCCGGCGAGAACGGAACCTTCACCTCCTGGCCGGCCTTCTTTGCAGCGGCCTCGACCGCGGCGCAGCCGCCCAGAACGATCAGGTCGGCAAGCGAGGCCTTCTTGCCGCCGCTCATTGATCCTGATTGTGCGCTGTTGAAATCCTTCTGGATCGCTTCCAGCTTGTGCAGGACCCTGGCCAGTTCGGCCGGCTGGTTGACTTCCCAGTTCTTCTGCGGCGCGAGGCGAATGCGCGCCCCGTTGGCCCCGCCGCGCTTGTCGCTGCCGCGGAACGTGGCGGCGGACGCCCAGGCCGTGTTCACCAGTTGCGAGATGGAAAGTCCGGAGGCGAGGAGCTTGGCCTTCAGGGCGGCAATGTCCTGCTCGTCGATCAATTTGTGGTCCACGGCGGGGATGGGATCCTGCCAGATCAGCGCTTCCTTCGGCACCAGCGGGCCCAGGTAGCGGGCGAGCGGACCCATGTCGCGGTGCGTCAGCTTGAACCACGCCCGGGCGAACGCGTCCGCGAACTGATCCGGATTCTCCAGAAAGCGCCTGGAGATTTTTTCGTAGGCAGGGTCAAAGCGCAGGGCGAGGTCCGTGGTCAGCATCATGGGGGCATGTTTCTTCGACGGGTCGTGGGCATCCGGCACGGTGCCGGCGCCCGCGCCATGCCTGGGCCTCCACTGCTGCGCACCGGCCGGGCTCTTCGTGAGTTCCCATTCGTAGCCGAACAGGTTCCAGAAGAAGTTGTTGCTCCACTGCGTCGGCGAGCTGGTCCAGGTGACTTCCAGGCCGCTGGTGATCGTGTCGCCGCCTTTGCCGCTGCCAAAGCTGCTCTTCCAGCCCAGGCCCTGCTCCTCGATGCCGGCTGCTTCCGGCTCGGGACCGACATGTTTCGCATCGCCCGCGCCATGGGTTTTGCCGAAGGTGTGGCCGCCCGCGATGAGCGCCACCGTCTCTTCGTCGTTCATCGCCATGCGGGCGAAGGTCTCGCGGATATCCCGCGCCGCGGCGACCGGATCGGGGTTGCCGTTCGGGCCTTCCGGATTGACGTAGATCAGACCCATCTGCACGGCGCCGAGGGGATTCTCCAGCTCACGCTCGCCGCTGTAGCGCTTGTCCTCCAGCCACTTGCCCTCAGGGCCCCAGTAGATATCCTCCTCCGGTTCCCAGATGTCCTCGCGCCCGCCGGCGAAACCGAAGGTCTTGAATCCCATCGATTCCAGCGCGACGGTGCCGGCGAGAATCATCAGGTCGGCCCACGAAATCTTCCGGCCGTACTTCTGCTTGATCGGCCAGAGCAGCCTGCGCGCCTTGTCGAGGTTGACGTTGTCCGACCAGCTGTTCAGGGGAGCAAAGCGCTGGTTGCCGGTCCCCGCGCCGCCGCGACCGTCGGCGATGCGGTAGGTGCCCGCGCTGTGCCAGGCCATGCGAACGAACAAAGGTCCGTAGTGGCCGAAGTCGGCGGGCCACCAGTCCTGCGAATCCGTCATCAGGGCATGGAGGTCCTTGACGAGGACATTCAGATCGAGGCTCTTGAACTCCTCTGCGTAGTTGAACGCATCGCCCATCGGGTCGGACCTGGGGGAGTGCTGGTGCAGTATCTTCAGCTTCAGCTGATTGGGCCACCAGTCTGCGTTCGATGGTGCTCCGGGTACCGTGTTCTTGCGAGCGCCGCCCGAGAACGGGCATTTGGATTCGGTCGACATGTCTCTCTCCTTGGGTCGTCTGCGATACCTGCAGTCTGAGCGCGCCGCCAAGAACGGTCCAATGAATAATAATTTTATTTATAATCGATTACTTCAATAAGTACTCCCGCTCCATGCCTGCCCTGACTTCGCTGAAGCAGCTGCACTACCTTGTCGCGCTTTCCGAGCAGCTCAATTTCACGCGCGCGGCGGAGTCCTGCTTCGTCACCCAGTCGACGCTGAGCGCGGGATTGAAGGAGCTTGAGGATGCGCTCGGCACGCGGCTGGTCGAGCGCGACAGGCAGACGGTGCTCATGACGCCGATCGGGCTGGAGGGGGTACAGCGCGCGCGCACGATCCTGGCGGCGGCGCAGGATCTGGTCGCAGTTGCCGCCGGCGCCAGGGCGCCGATGACGGGTCTGCTCCATCTGGGCGTCATTCCGACGATCGCGCCTTTTCTACTGCCCGCCGCGCTGAAATTACTCGGCGGGCGCTACCCGGACCTGCGCCTGGCCTTGCGTGAGGACCTGACGGCCAATCTGCTGGCACGGCTCGAAGAGGGCAGACTCGATTTCGCCCTGATCGCGCTGCCCTACGACACGACCAACCTCCAGGTTGAGCCGCTATTCGAGGACGCGCTCTGGATCGTTGCGCGCAAGGGCGACCCGCAAGTCGAGGCGAAGGAGATCCGCATGACGCGTTCGCTGATCGATCGCCTGTTGCTGCTGGAGGAAGGGCATTGCCTGCGCGAGCATGTGCTGTATGCCTGCGGCGCCTCGGCGCACCGGGTAACGGCTGGGGTGGAGGCAACGAGCCTGCTGACCCTGGTGGAGATGGTCAAGTCCGGGCTGGGCATCGGACTCGTTCCGGAAATGGCGGTCAGGAGTGGATTGACGGAGAGCCCCAACCTGATCGCCCGGCCGCTGGCCAGGCCCAGCCCGAGACGCACGATCGCCCTCGTGGCGCGCCGATCCACGACCCGGCTCGCGGACATGAAAGCCATTGCAGAGCTCATTCAGAAGGCCGCCGCAGCGGGCGGCCGAGGCGCGAAGCGCACATACGCCCAACGAGTCTGTAGAAAAACGCTTTTCACGAAGCAATCCTACTGCCATCAATTCAGGATTGCGAATTTTTCTCGAGGGGCGAGGCGCGATCATGTGGGAGGACGCGTGCGGCTCTGTTTTTCCTCTCTATCGCCCG